>Ga0209089_10000126_pt1 | contig 67368 bp, 57 predicted proteins | sample ArcticOcean_MG_C_FD_187431 | JGI IMG/M metagenome (GOLD analysis project Ga0209089, IMG submission 187431) | Marine microbial communities from western Arctic Ocean - ArcticOcean_MG_CB2_150 (SPAdes) (version 2) | ecosystem: Environmental > Aquatic > Marine > Oceanic | place: Arctic Ocean: Canada...
GTCCCAGTAAGTCAACAGTCTCGGTGTTGCGACTGCGGAACTCGCCACCAAAGGTGACCTCCACCGGAACGGCGTTCCGGACGGTGCCACCGGAGATCAGGCCCACGTTGAAGGTGGACTCCTCGTCCAGCCGACCGTTGGGCATGTCATTGATGATTTCGCTGGCGATGCGAATGGCAGAGATCCCCTTCTCCGGTTCAACACCCGCGTGGGCACCCCGACCGGTCACTGTCACGTCAAACTTCATGTAGGTTGGACTGGCGCCGGTAATCGTATTCACCGGGCCGTTGCCGTCAAAGACCACGGCCTCTTTGCAGTGGATCATGGAGTAGTCCAGGTTGGCCGCGCCGACCAAGCCAATCTCTTCACCTCTGGTCAGCACCACCTGCACTGGCCGCCGGGGAGTGCCGTCTTCCTTGGCCGACTCTAGCGCTTCAAAGATTGCTGCCAACCCGGCCTTGCAGTCGCCGCCGAGGATGGTTGAACCGTCGGAACGGATGATGTCGCCGTCCACCTGGGGCTTGATGCTCCGTCCCGGATCCACGGTGTCCATGTGGGCCGAGAGCATCAGTGGGTTATCACCGTCTTCGGATGCGATAACGTTGCCGTGGGCGTCTCTGGCAACGCTAAAGCCCAGTCCAATCAGGCGGTCAGTCAAATGCCTGGCCACGTCCTCTTCTTCGTCGGACGGGCTATCGATCTTCACAAGCTCGCAGAATGCGTTGACCAAGCGTTCCTGGTTAATCATCAAATCCCTCTTATTTGCTTTGCTGATTTGCCCTAATTAGCGGCCAGACCCAACGGGTGGCCCAATCAAAAACACGGGCTGATTTAGGCTCCGGGTATTATACATTATGTCTGGAGGGGTCAAACCAAATAGCTTGCGATTTGACATCAACCTGAGAAGGCGATTAGAACCAACCCGCCGACGATTAACCCTGATCCAAGCAATCTTCCGCGTCCAAATGGTTCTTTAAGTAAGAAGATGCCCATCAAGACGCCAATCACTATGCCGACCTCTCTGGCTGGTGCCACGTAGCTGACACGCGAAAGGGAAAAAGCAGTCAGAACCAGCCCGTAAGCAGCGAACGTCAGCAATCCGGCCACTGTGATGGGTAATGCGTTGGCGTGCCACTCCGCTTCGACTGCGGAGATACCTTTGTTGGCCAGGATGTACGGTGCCAGTATCACGGCAGTACCGATACTCAAAAAATACATGTAGAGTAGCGGCTGGATATGGCTGACTCCCTCTTTATCAACGATGGAATAGGCGGCTATGGTCAGTCCGGTGAGCACTGCGTAACGCATTCCGGCTGATCTGAGGAAGAGCAGAGGGCTTCGTAGAACTTGATTGAAATTGCCCCACCATGAGATTGTGTATATCCCGCCGATGATGGCAACGATTCCGGCGATTGCCGTGGGCTCGACAATCTCGTCCAAAAAGATAACGGCCAACACCGGAACCAGCATTGGCCCCATGCCCCTGGCCACGGGATAAACCAAAGAAAGGTCTCCTTGGGCATAAGCCCTGGCCAGCAGGTTGAAGTAACAGACATGAAGGCCTACCGTAGCTAAGACGAACCATAGTCCTGGGAATCCCACGGAATTTGACCAGAGCAGCGCAATACCGAGTGGGGCCAGCAAGATGCTGGCGACGACCAACAACAACCAGGCGAATATTTGCGGGTCGCCCGCCCGCTTCAGCAGCAGGTTCCAAGATGCATGGGCAACGGCAGACAGAAGAACGAGCAGTAGAGATACGGCTGTCATGGGCCGGAGTATAGCACCGGGACTACCCATATCAGGCCGATCAAATTCCTAAAAATATCTCGGGGTTATTTAGTGGCAGATAGTCATATAAAACAGTTGGCAGCCCTCACTGAAGAAATTGTGGCCTGTCGAATGTGTACTCGCTTAGTTGACTGGCGGGAGAAGATCGGCAAAGAGAAGCGCGCTTCTTACAAAGAATGGGACTACTGGGCCAAACCCGTACCCAGCTTTGGCGACCCAGACGCGCCATTGGTTTTGCTTGGCCTGGCACCGGCCGCCCACGGCGGAAACCGGACGGGACGGGTGTTCACTGGCGACCCTTCCGCATCGTTCTTGACGGCCGCCATGTACGAAGCCGGCTTGGCCAACCAACCAACATCAGAACACCGTGATGACGGGCTGATCCTCAACGGCGTCTATATTGGCGCCGCGGTGCGGTGCGTCCCCCCTGGCGACAAACCAACGCCCGAGGAACAGCGTACCTGCCTACCTTACTTGGTCAAAGAACTGAAGACGCTGCCAAATTTGAAGGTCATTTTGGCGCTGGGCCACATAGCATTCCGAGCTGCTCTGCAAACACTAAGCGACATGGCACAAGAGCGAGTGCGGGGTAAATTCCTACACGGTGAAGTCTACCGGTTTGGGCCTGAATTACCCATGATGGTCGCCTCGTACCATCCCAGCCCACGCAACACCAACACCGGCGTGCTTTCCATGGACGCCCTGGTTAAAGTCTTGAAACAAGCCAAAGAATTGAGCCAGAGCTGAGAGTCCTAGTATGCCGCCAATAGCCATCACCGTTTGGTTTGATTACGCCTGTCCCCATTCCTACATCGGGCTGAACCGCCTCGCTGACCTGGCGTTATCGATCGAGCTTGAGATTGACCGCAGACCCTTCTTAGTCCGGTCTGGTTCACCCGGTTTCGCTGAAGAGAGCGTCGTACCAAACAACCTATCCAATGCGCCGGTGACGGGTCGGAGACAACCGCTTTATAGGTCGGCCCTTGGTGGCGTCAGCTCGGATACTGAACCCGCATCCAACCGGTCCGTCAGTACCCTGGCGATCCACGCAGCAACGGCCTACGCCAAAGAAAGGGGCCTGGACCGATTGTTCTTCGCTGAGGCTTCCAAAGAGTACTGGAATATGGGCACTGACCTAGGGAACCTCTACTCAATCCGCCGGCTCTCCATCGCTGCCGGCATAGACTGGGAAGAGATGTGGCCCCAACTAGAGTCAGGCAGCTACCACAAGCTGGTGCTGGCCCAACACGGGGCGGCAATCGCCGACGGCATAGTAAGGACGCCATCCTTTAAGATTGGCGGCAAGCTGCATTCGGGTAACCTTGGCTTTGAGGACCTGAGGGCAGCGGTCCAAGCAGTCTAGAACTCGCTGCAAATGCTCTGGTCGGCAGAACATCTCGCTGTCCTCAACCCCCGCCCTCCCGCAACCCCCTCTAGAAACATCCACTTCTCAGGATTAATTCGTAAAGTCGCCGGGCGTAGTGTGTATCCCGTATTTTTGTCGGCCGCACCGAAATGTCCCCCGCGGCACCTATAATCAGCCCACAAGCTGAATCTATTCCTCAGACGGGATTCCCACTCCAGTGATGCTGCCAGCTAACAAATTCGGGTGTTACGATGTTTACTATTGTCTATCGCATTAGAGAGACACGCCAAATCCGGCAGGGTCGTAATTAGGAGACACCCGGAATCATGAGCAGTACTACTTCCGGCCTTTCATTCACCGCGCGCATCGCCCGTTGGAGCGCCGTTCACCACTGGTTGATCCTTTTGGCATCGGTGATGGCCATCGTACTGGCGGTACTATCAATCTCCATGATCGGTGCAGAAATCCGCGACGATGATGGCGGTGGTGTCGGCGAGTCTGGCAAAGGCTCAAAACTAATGGGCGAACGGTTTGCTCCCTCTTCAAGTGCGGACGCTGAGAGCGCGGCAGACACCAGACGCGAAGGCATCATCTTCAGCAACCCATCTCTAGATGCCAATGACCAGTTATTCAAAGACGCCGTCAGTTCTGTGATGGCGACCATTAGAGAAATCCCTCAGGTACTGAACGCCTTCAGCTACTACGACGCTCCAGACCCAAGCCTATTTGCAGACGATGGCCACGCAGTATTGGGCAGTGTCCTGCTACAGAACCCCCAAGATTCGACCGGTAATATCGACGTTGAGCCGTTTCTCGAAACCGTAAGACAGGCCTCCAAGGATACTGCCGGTTTTGAGATAGGGGTAATCAGCTTCCGGGTGATTGAAGACGAATTGGATGAGATTTTGGACGAAGATTTCAGCCGAATCATGATTTATTCTCTGGTCATTGGCCTGGTCATCTTGATCCTGGCTTTTCGGGCGTTGGTGGCCGCGATCATACCGTTGATCATGGCCCTTGGCTCCATCTTCACCGCCATTGGCATCGCCTCGTTGGTCAGCCAGGTCTACCCGCTGGTTGAACTGTACGCAGAAATGGTCCTCCTAATGGGCCTAGCTGTGGGCATCGATTATTCCCTGTTCATCATCAGCCGCTACCGCACGGAGCGCACGGCAGGCCGGGCAAAGATCGACGCCATTACCGTGGCCGCCAACACCACTGGCAGGGCCGTCTTCTACGCCGGGGTGACAGTCATATTGTCCTTGGGCGGGCTCATGCTAACCAGAGACTTTACCTTTATTTCCATGGCCTTGGGCGCCATCATTGTGGTGTTTGTGGCGGTGGTGGCCTCGCTCACGTTGCTGCCCGGATTGTTGTCATTGGTCGGTGATAACGTCAACCGACTGCGCATACCCTTCATGGGCAAAGAATCCGATCAGGGCGGCATCTGGTCGGTCATCACCGGCTGGGTACTGGCGCGGCCGCTACCACTGGCCAGCCTGACCATCGCGGCACTGATCGCCCTGACAATCCCGGTGTTCTCCATGAACCTGGGGTTCAACGCCGGGGCCGATGCGCTGCCCGACGCCCTGGAAGGCAAGCGAGCGTTGGAACTACTGGAGGACCATTTCTCCAGCAGCGTAATCGTCCCGGCCAAGGTGGTGGTGGACGCGCCGGACGTCAATTCCCCGGAGATCAAAGCTGCCGTTGCAGCCCTGATAGAAAGGGTGGACGGCGACCCCGCATTCTTGGGGCCATTTGACTCCATCACCAACGACGCCGCTAACCTAACGCGAATCAACGTGCCGTTGGCCGGAAACATTGACGATGATGAGTCAGAGGATGCGGTTATGCTGCTCAGAGAGCAGATTGTGCCCCAGATATTTTCAGGCACTCTTGCCAGAGTCTACGTTGCAGGAGACACGGCAGAGGGCATCGATTTCAGAGACCGAATGTTCAGTTCGGCCTATTACGTGTTTGCTTTCGTCCTGGGGTTGTCCTTCTTGCTGCTGTTGGTGATGTTCCGATCCATCATCATTCCCATCAAGGCGTTGGCGCTGAACCTGCTATCGGTTGGCGCGGTCTATGGTGTCCTGGTGATGGTCTTCCAATGGGGCTGGGGAATTGGAATCCTTGGCTCAGAGGAGACCGGGATAATCGAGACGTGGTTGCCGTTGTTCTTGTTTGGCATCCTCTTTGGTCTATCCATGGACTACCACATGCTGCTGCTCAACCGAATCAAAGAAGAGTATGACAAGCACGGCGAGAACGAACGTGCAGTGGCCACCGGCATTCGTCTTACGGCCGGTCAGATCACCAGTGCCGCGGCGGTGATGGTCGGCGTGTTTGCCGCCTTTGCCACCAGTCGGGTGCTGGGCCTCCAACAGTTTGGACTGGGCCTGGCGGTGGCAGTATTCATCGACGCCACCGTAATCCGCGTGATACTGCTGCCAGCCACCATGAAACTCCTGGGCCGGTGGAACTGGTACTTGCCAGGATGGTTGGAATGGCTGCCAAAAGTCGCCCCGGTGGAAGAAGGTCCCGATGCAACGCCGGAAGCGTCGCCCGCCGACTAATCAGAGGCCATCATCATAGATTGTGGCATTCGTCTGCTCAGGTCCAATCCAAAAGAAGGGATTATAAGCAACTTCCCACAGGTGCCCGTCCAAGTCTTTGAAGTACCCTGAATAACCGCCCCAGGACACTTTCTGCGGCGTCTTAACCAGTGTGGCGCTGGCCGAAACTGCCTCGTCTATTACTTGGTTCACTTCGGTCTCTGAGGCCATATTATGTGCTAAGGCAAAGTTGTTGAACCCGCTTCCTTCCGGCGAAACGTTGGCATCTTCAGCAATGGAATCCCGATTGTAGAGTCCTAACCAACTTCCATTAAGGGTAAAGAAGGCCACCGTTGGCGGAGATTCCATTCTGGGAAAACCAAGCCCTTCTTCGTAGAACTTGACCGCCGCTGCCATGTCGCTAACCCCTGACGTAACCATGCTAATTCTTGGGTCCATCATCCCTTTTCTTCGAACGACTAGAGTTAAATCAGAGCTAGGGCGTAACTCATTATTGTAGGTTTAGCCGCCGACGAACCGACGTCCAAAGCCAACGGCCAACGCGGGGTTGCCGTCAAAGTACAACTGGCCATGGGCTAGGGCGTCGGAAATCTTCATCCTGCCGTACATTATCAGCACGTAGGACTCGCCGTCACACTCAAAGGTAACGTCGGGTTCTTCGCTGCCAGCGGGGCCAATCTCTGCTCCGGCAAAACCAATCACGATGTCCTTCTTGGTCTCCGATGGCCCTTCAATGACGAACCGGTGGGTGATTGGTGTGTTGATAGAAGGGTCGGGACGAAACGCCCGCCGCACCGCCCGGTCAACGCCGTCGATCAACACCGAGACAGCGTCGTCAGAAAGGTGGTATTGGTCATCCAAAACCGACCTGATATCCCAGGTGTGCATCGCCAGTTCAGCAACCCGTTGGCTGAGGAGCGTCTGCACCTGCTCTGGTCCGGGGGGCCAGTAACACAGCTTCTCCCAGTCTTGTGGGCCAACGCTATTAAACACCTCAACCACTTCTTCCAGCCGCTGTATCAAGTAGGAGGTCAGCCCTCCGCCGTGCTGCTCTTTAGTGGCCAACGCCCGATTGAAGATGCGCTGGGCAAACTCGTCTTCATTATGGTTCTCCACTGCCGGTGCGCCCTCGGGCGGTGAGTAATCGCCTTCCAGACCTCTCCTAATGACCAACGCATGGTCCTGCCCGGCCAAGTGCGCCATCACGTCGGCCACCGACCAATTCTCACAGGCGCTGGGTTTCTGCAAGTCGGATTCCAACAACCCGGCGAGGTACCCCTTAACGGCATTAACCTCAGACTCGAGTATTTTTGCTGTGGTTTCTGGTGTGGTCATTTTTGGTTGATTTGTTCCTGTTGGCCTGTTGAATTGATTCAGGGCATCATGATACATGAACGGGTTGGTTCGTTGATTGGTAAACCTAGGCCAATCAAAAAGGCCCTCCGGTAAACCGAGGGCCTTTTGGTTATTCATTCGACAACAGGGCTTGATGATTAGTCAGTGTCACCCAGGTCTGAAACCGTGACTCGGTAGCTGGAGTCTTCGGATGTGTCGTCGCGAGTGGCAATCACGTTGGCCTTGTAGAGCATGTCTTCGCAGCTATCACTCAGCTTCAGCAAGTGCAACCGGGTTCCCGCGCGGTCGTAGCGCTGGGCCAGGTCTACGATGGCCTCCATACCTGAGTGGTCCCAGACCCTGGAGTTGGCAAAGTTAATGACCACCTCAGCCGGATCGTCTGCCGGGTCAAATAGGTCTTGGAAAGTGCTGACCGAGGCGAAGCAGAGTTGTCCGTGAAGGTTATACACCTTGTGATGCAGCGTGGAGCCAACGCCAGCGTCTACGTAGATGTGCCGGGCAGTCTTCCAGGCAAATACCAGGGCGGAGACGATTACGCCAACCACCACAGCGATTGCCAAGTCGGTCGCCACGGTAACCGCGGACACAATGACCATGACCACGGCGTCAGACAGTGGGACTTTGCGAATGATACGCAGGCTGGACCAAGAGAATGTCCCGACCACCACCACAAACATCACGCCCACTAGCGCCGCGATGGGTATCTGCTCAATCAACGACGAAGCGAACAGTATGAAGAGCAGCAGGAATAGCGCCGCCAAGATTCCCGACAGGCGCATCCGAGCGCCCGACTTTATGTTAATCATGCTCTGCCCAATCATGGCGCAGCCGCCCATACCGCCGAAGAACCCGGTGACCACGTTGGCCAAACCCTGGGACATACATTCGCGGTTTTTCTGCCCTCGGGTCTCAGTAATTCCGTCAATCAACGAAAGGGTCAGCAGCGACTCAATCAACCCGATACCGGCCAAGATGAAGGCGAAGGGTAGGACGATTTTGACCGTCTCCAGGTTCCACGGCACGTCGGGCACGGAGAACTCTGGCAGGCCGCCGGAGATGCTGGCCAGGTCGCCAACTGTTGGGGTGTCGAGTCCACCAAGAATCACAGCAGCCGATACTACAACTATGCCAATCAATGCGGCGGGGATCCGCTTTGATAACCTGGGGACCAAGTAGATAATGGTCATAGTCACGGCAATCAATCCGGCCATAACGGCTATTTCTTCAATGGGCAGCCAGGCCTTGGTGCCGTCAGCGCCCTCTACTTTGAAGCTCTCCAATTGGGCCAGGCCGATGACAATGGCCAGGCCGTTCACGAACCCAAGCATCACCGGGAAGGACACCATGCGAATCAGGTTGCCCAGCCGGAGCGCTCCCACCGCCAATTGGATGACACCCATGGCAACCACGGTGATAAATAAGTACTCAATTCCGTTTTCGCTGACCAACGACACCATGACTACAGCCAACGACCCGGTGGCGCCAGAGATCATGCCGGGGCGTCCGCCGCTGATGGCAGTAATCAGCCCAACGATGAACGCAGCATAAAGCCCCACTAGGGGATGGACCCCCACGACAAACGCGAAGGCCACCGCCTCTGGCACTAACGCCAGGGCAACTGTGAGTCCGGCCAGGGATTCAATGCGAACCTGGGTCAGACGCGCGACATTAAACATTAATAGTCCGCCAATGCCAATTAAGGATGCGTTGGAACTTGCAAACAGAAGAGGAGGTAGCGAGGGCGTATGACAGCGCAACGCTGCAAAACAACATGCCTTGGGGGATCTGTACCAGGTCAGTGGTAAAGCAAGTCAGAACAGGGCCAGCCTGTCCTGACTTGGCCTGACTTGGTTTACAGTCCTTAGTTGAGGGAAATCAGATAGCCGGGTCAGCAGCCTGTCTAGTACATAGCCAATGCGCCCGGATGTCAGTTGTTCAATAAAGGCCGGTCACGGACAATGATGTGACCGTAGAATCTACCAAGGGTCTCTTCGTTATTGGGAATCGGTGAGTTTGGGCTTAAATACTGCTCACTTAGCCTGCGAGATTATGCGCTATTCGCATCGCTTCAATATTAGCATATGGTAGGCGGACGTCAGGGGTTCTGATTTAATGCCGGTACGGGCGGTACAAAGCAGGAGAAAACTCGATGATTTATGAAGAGCGACGGACGCAAACCCACGCAAAATCAGCGGCAGACTACCAGAAATACTGCCAGACGGTGCTGTGGCCCAAACTGAAGTCTGAAGGCGGCCAGCCCCTTTGCCTGCTGAGCGGCCTCATCGGAGATCCTCCCAACCAGTACCTGCAAGTCACTGAGTTTGAAGACGCCCAAGCGTGGGAAGCGGCCCAAAGCAGTGTCTCGCCATCGCCCCATGACCTGGTCGCCAAAGAGTCGGTCCGTCTGTTGCAATCCATTGCGTCCAGACCCAAGGCCCAGATGCCCCAAGAAGACCAGCGGGCGGTGTACGGCTGTCGGCGGTTCTTGATTAACCCGGCCGACTTGCCAGACTTTGTACACAGTTCTCAGAACGGCATTTGGCCTCGGATAGAATCTCAGGGTGCCTGCATCCTGGGGTTATGGAGCACCGTAGCCGTGACTCAGCCCATAGAGATACTGTTGCTAACGGGCTACCACAGCCCAACCCATTGGGAGGAAACCCGGGTTACCAGCAGCCAACAGACCAGCGTCGATGAAGAGCTAAGACAGCAGGAATCGCCGCTGAGAAACCGCCGCTTGGACATCTCCCAAAAGACCTGGGTCCGGCTCATGGAAGCGCACTGGGACTAGGCTTCGTAGCCCCTGACCGCGTCAACGATGGTCAGCAGACCGTCAAATCCGACGATGGGGAACCCGTTCTGTCCGGCTTGTTCGCGCAACTTCTGCCTCGCATCGCCCCTGACATAGATACCCGAGTCCAGCAACAAGAACGGCATCCCCAAGTTGACCGAGGCCTCTAAGTCGTGGCTTGAATCGCCAACGTAGACAGACCGAAGGACCTCTCCGCCCAGCCGTTCCACAGTCTTGACCAATATTTCTGGGTCTGGCTTGCCTGCGGTTACGTCATCTATGGCCAGCACGGAGTCGAAGTAGCCTTCAATCCCTTGGTGGGCCAACACGCTTTCAGCCACCGCACGGCTGCTCATGGTGGCCAGGGCAACGCGATAGTTGTTGTCTTTCAACATGGCCAGCAGTTCTTTCACGCCGGGCAGCAGTACTACTTGGCTGTTCAGTTCAAGTTGCAGACTGCTACGCAACTTGACCGCCTGTTCCAGTAGTTGATCGGCCTTCTCGGCGCCCAGGTCTCGCTCCAGAAAGTGGTACAGCAGCTTTCGCGCGCCGCCACCAAAGACCTCTCTCAGTTCGGCCTCCGTAGACGCTATGTCGAAGTGGGACAACGCCTGGATGGTCGCTCCCAGAGCTGCTGGTTGGCTGTCGGCCAAGGTTCCATCCAGGTCAAAAATAACCGTGTCTATCGCGTTGGTCATTGCTCTCCGATTTTGCGTTTGGGTTCGTTATGTCACCCCACCAACCAGTGGCGATGCATTTTGCGGTGTCAGGTAAACGGCAAGATAAAAGCCTCCGGGTAACTATGGAGGCTTTTATTATCACGGGTGCGCCAGGGGGGCGCTACGGCTGATTTCCGATAGTTCTAGAAATAATACCGGGATACTGTCTCGGCGGCGCAGCCTGGTTTCTCTTGTCCCTCAATCTCTATGGTGACTCCCTTTACTACTTGGATGCAATCATCACTGATTTTTTCCACGCCGACCAATTTGCTGCGGCAGCGGACTTTGGAACCAGCAACCACCGGGTTCGGAAAACGCACTCGGTTGAGGCCGTAATTGACCGCCAGCTTGAGGCCGGGGTAGGCAGGCTTAGTTGCGTCCACCATTCCACTCAGACCGGGAATCAGGGACAGCGTAAGAAATCCGTGGGCCACGGTTTGTCCAAAGGGGGATTCCTTGGCGGCTCGGTCCACGTCAACGTGAATCCATTGGTGGTCTCGAGTCGCCCCGGCGAATGCGTTGATCGTCGTCTGATCAACCAATAGCCAGTCACTCAGGTCGGTTTCTTCGCCCAGCTTTTCGGTGATTTCCTTCACCATGTCGTCCACTGCCATACAGCCTCCTAAGCCAATAGTTTCAGTCGGCATTCTATTGGTTTTTCGACTGCGGGTATACCCTCACTCCCACCGGACTTAACACAGTCAGCAATCAATAACACAAACGTTATCCGTTACAAAAGCATCCCGCATCGGTCTATAATCTGAAAATCGAAAACTTGTTTGAGGGGTAGATTCATGGTTGCAACAGGCAGTGTCGTAGCGATTTTTACCGTCGACCGCATGGAGGCTCCCATGCAACAGGTCGAGCAAATTAACGCGGTAGCCGGCAAGGGCTTAGAAGGAGACCGTTATTTCCTGGGCACAGGAACGTACTCAAAAAAGCCAAAACCCGATCGCCAGGTAACCCTGATCCAAAGTGAAATACTAGAATCCCTCAAGGCTAAGTTCGATATCACCGTAAAGCCCGACGAGTCCCGCCGGAACATCTTGACCAAGGGCATAGAAATCAACGACCTAATCGGAACTGAATTCTTCGTCGGCTCGGTACGCCTAAAAGCCCATCGCCTAACCCGCCCCTGCCCTTACCTAGAAAAACTCCTAAACCAACCAGGCCTATACAACGAGCTCTGGGAAAACGGAGGAATAAGCTGCGAAATTCTCTCCGGTGGGGTTATTAAAGAAGGGGATGTCATCACCACTGCCACGGATTAATGGCAAACCATGAAACTGCAAAAGCCCCCGGAATGATCCGGGGGCTTTTTGTTTGCTGCAGTGTGGTTGGTAGGGCGTAGGGGATTTGAACCCCTGATCTCCGCCTTGAGAGGGCGGTGTCCTGGGCCGCTAGACGAACGCCCCACACATGAAACGCCGGACCCTCGACCCACGAGTGAGTCCAGCCAAGATATGCTATCAAACACGGCAGTGGTTGTAAATCTAATTAACGGATGAGTATGGTAATCGCGCCAGATTCACGGGCGGGAATCGATCTGGCATCGATGCCGGTTATTAATGGCAATAAAAAACCGGCCCTGGTTTCAGGGCCGGTTTTGTTGCTTGCTTGGTTTAGCTGTCAGGTTGGCGGGGCCGACTTGGCCCTGCGCATTCTGAACAGAGCCTAGTTGACGATGAAATCACCGAACATGGTGAAGTTGTGGCCCGGGAAGGTGCAGACAAACTGATAGGTGCCTGCCGCCGGGGCGGCGAAGGTTGCCGTATCACTTTGTCCGGGGCTCAACACAACGGTGTTGCCAATGACGCGGGAGTCGTCCACGGGCAGCCAGTTGTTGGTCGGGCCAGCGCCGGTGCCGTCAGCGGCCACAGCGTCCTTGGTGCCGTTCTCAACCAACGCCCAGTTATGGGAGTTGACGCCAGAGGAGTTGGTGAAGTTCACCATAACCTCGGTGCCGGCTGTTGCAGACATATCTGAAAGGCTGAACTGCAGGGCGTCGCCGTTAACATCGATGTCCAACCTGGTAGCATCGCCGCCGCCGACGGGTGCCGGAGCTTTGGTGGCTGGGACTGAAGTCGGGGCGGCCGTGGGCTCAGCGGCTCGGTCTTCCGCTGGTACCGTGGCGGGCGGCGCCGGAGTGGAGGTGGCATTGGGATCCGCTTCGTCGCTACCGCAGGCAATGGCTAAGAGCATTACCGCGCTCATCATTGCAACGAGAATCGCTAGTGGTTTTTTCATCTATTCAGACTCCATATTATCCAGTTTAAAAGGTAATTCTAAGCAGGGAATTACTTTGTTATTTTTATCACAAGCTCTGTTTCAGTGTCAACGCACAGGCGTGATTTTTAGTGCATCTGCCGCCCCCGTCACTCGCATTAAGGACGCGCATTTTGTCGCTTTAATAGTACTGTTCTGTGGGGTCTACGCTCCGGGTGCGTATTTGAGTTGGTGTTGGTCTGGAAAGGTCTTATCAATTTGGACTATTATACCCTCGCATTCTTGGTGCAGAGACTGGGCTGAGAATAAGAACCTGGAATAATAAAACCCGAATAATAAAACCCAGGTAATAAACCCGGCAGGCAGGCCGCTCAGGAGTTCAAGTGGACATTGGAAAGTTCCCACCTTTATTACTAGAGAAGCTACTGCAAAAAAAAGGAGTCACCGACCCCAGGGTCCTCTTGGGCCCTGGCTTGGGCGAGGACGCTGCGGTCTTGGACTTGGGCGATACACTGCTGGTGGCCAAGAGCGACCCCATAACCTTTGCCACCGACCGCATCGGCTGGTACGCAGTCCAGGTCAACGCCAACGACATTGCCTGCACTGGGGGCACTCCCCGCTGGTTCTTAGCCACGCTGCTGGTCCCGGAACAGTTCACGGAGGACCAGGCGGAAGAATTGTTCAACCAGGTATTGGACGCCTGCAACTCGATTGATGTGGCGCTGATCGGCGGACACAGCGAGGTTACTTACGGTATTGACCGTCCGATTGTCTCCGGGACCATGCTGGGCGAGGTCACGAGAGAACGTCTGGTCAGAACGGGCGGCGCACAGGAGGGTGACAGCATTATTGTCACTAAAGGCCTCGCAATCGAAGGCACAGCGCTTTTAGCCTTGGAACGGGCACAGGAGCTTCGGGACGCGGGTGTAAGTGATGACACTATTACACAATGTATTAATTTACTTGATTTACTGGGGATAAGTGTACTTACAGATGCAAGTACGGCCTGCACTGTTGCACAAGTACATTCAATGCACGATGTCACCGAAGGCGGTCTGATTACCGGGTTAAGGGAGGTTGCTACTGCGTCGGGTCTTGGTCTAGCCATCGAAGAAGGTAGCGTTCCGATACTCCCGCCGACTATAGAGGTCTGCCAAGCGCTGGACCTGGACCCCTTGGGACTGCTGGCTTCCGGTGCACTTATTATTACACTTTCACCTGAATACGTTCCCTCTTTACTCTCTGGGTTAGAAAAAAAGGGAATAGACGGCTGGGAGATCGGTCGAATGATGCCCAAGGAAGAAGGGCTGATATCCATTGGCCGGACGGGTGAGGTAGAGCTACCACAGTTCAGTCGAGATGAGTTAGCCCGTTATTTCAGCCGTCCGCAGGCTTAATCAGAAACCGTTGCGTGTAATGCCATTTAAGGGGTCTTAAAGCTTTCTAGTGAGTACAAACCCCTGTCGGGGGCTTTGGGACTCAATTTGCCAGTTCTTTGATGGCTTCAGCCGCCCGTTGTTGGGCCGGCACGGTTAACGACCAATCGTTCCCCTGGGCGATGAACATGTCCCGCTGCTTTTTCATGTGGGATGCAAAGTTGGGTGCATCATAGGCACCGTACTCGCGGCACGCCTCTATAAGTCTTTCCTTGCTGAACACTGGTGACCCACTGGCGAGAAGACCGCCGATACCAAGCAACAAAGCCAGTTTTACCTGCTTCTTGGAGTTGGTCTTTTCTTTCAGGTCTTTGACGATAATACGATATGAGTTGCCGTCCAAATGATAAACCCGTGAGATGGACGTCTCAGGTATTTGGTGCTGATTCATAAATATGGGTCCGCGTTCACCGGACTGCTGCTGACCATTATTCGGGGCTGGATTAAAGGCAGGGTTGTTGTAGGGGCCGGTGGAGATGCCGGTGGTGGTGCCGTTGGAACCGTTCCCATTGATTGAATGCGATTCATCGCCGTTCTGCGTCGGCAATGAATCAGACTGGGCCAGCACGCGAATCAATGCTTCAAAGCAAGGGATCTGATATTTCTCCGGGCACCGCTCTGCCAGCCTTACGGCCTCGTCCAGGTGCTCAGACACGTTATCGAACACTGCCGACCCTCCATATACGCCTACGTGGCCCACGGTGAATTCCCAAGTAAGTCCACGGGCGATTGGCTGAGTGGCACCGACCAAACCCCAATAAAATCAGCCTGGTTGTTAATCGATTCCACCATGTTCAGTATATCTCCGTGAATATCCTACATCAATTATTTATGAGTGCGGATATGTCCATAAATAACGGGGCCGCCCTTCTCTTCAAGGACGGCCCCGTCTTGGCATCAGGCCCATTAAACGTTACATTTATTCTTGCCAGAAAGTCGGGTACTCTAACTCCGGTAGACTTCCAACGACTTACTGAGCTGGTCGGCGGTGATGTTACCACCGCTCACAGTTATCGCTACCTTTTTGCCTCTGACCTTCTCCGGGTACCTTATTGCTCCAGCCAATGCAGTGGCACCAGCGCCCTCAGCCAGGGTGTGGGCCTTGTCCACCAAAGTGCCGATGGCCCGGTGAATTTCCTCGTCGCTCACCAATAAGAAATCGTCCAGCAGCTCGCGGATGATCGACTGGGCCAGTTCATATCCTGAGCGTGTGGCAACACCCTCGGCGAAGGTGTTCATCTCCGTTTCGACGATTTCACCCTGCTTCCAGGAGAGATAGCCGGCGGGTGCCTGTTCCGACTGCACAGCCAGCACTTCTATAGAAGGGTCGATTCCCTTGGCGACGATACAGGCGCCAGACACCCCCGAGCCGCCACCTAACGGGAGCATCAGCACCTGGACGTCGGGAAGGTCTTCCAACGTCTCAAGGGCCTGAGTGCCCACACCGGCAATGAGCAACGGGTCGTTCACTGGATGCACGAACCGGTACCCCTCCTCCTTCGCCAACGTCTCACAGTGCAACCGGGCGGCATCGAAGTCTGCGCCGTGGAATACAAGCTCAGCGCCCAGGGCACGCATGGCTGCAACTTTGTTGGGATTGGCATCTACAGGCAGGCCGATAATCGCTTTCACGCCGAACAACTTGCAGGCACTGGCCATCGACTGTCCATGGTTACCCGAGGACGCAGTAATCAGACCGCGGTCCTTTTCTTCATCGCTGAGATTGGCCAGTAGATTAATCCCGCCGCGACCCTTGAATGCGCCCAAGGGGAGGTGCTCATCGTGTTTCAAGTACACTTCTGAATCCAGCATCTCGCTGAGTCCAGAAGAATAATGTAACGGTGTGCGCGGGATATGAGGGGCGATGGTCTTCTTAGCTCGGTAGACGTCCCGTAGTGTGGGAGCCTGCATATCGCGCCGCCTTTTTTCGTAATTTCTAATCGGGTTGTACTGGGCAGCTTATGGTCCGGATATGACCGTGTCAACGACACTTTCTATTAAATGGGCCGGTTAAATGGGCCATAACGGCTGGATCCTCCACAAAATATGTGTGCTGCTATTGCCGTTCTTCATTCCTGATAGTCTTGATGCGGTGATAGATGAACCAGGCCACCACCACAATGATTATTCCGGCAATAGGAAAATCAAAGGGACGCATCACCCTCCTCATGTCTTCCCAGTTCTCCCCCAGCTTGAAACCACCGTAGGCCAGCCCCAGACTCCAGGGGTAGGATCCAACGAACGTGTAGAAGCTGAACTTCCAGAAGTTCATACGCGCTATTCCGGCAGGGACGCTGATAAAGGTACGCACCACCGGCAACATGCGTGAGGCAAATACCGCCAGCTCGCCGTACTTCTTAAACCAGTCCTCAGCTTGATCCACTTCGTGCTGGGTCACCAACACGTATTTCCCGTACTTCTTTAATAGAGGGCGTCCGCCTTTATAACTTATCCAATAGGCCACCCAGGATCCCAACAGGTTCCCCAGAGCACCGTAGAAGGCCGCCATCCACAGCATCCAGGCTGAATCACCTTTGGCTTCTATTAACAGCCAACCGGCCAAGGGCATGATCAATTCACTCGGAAAGGGGATGGCCGCGCTTTCTATCCCCATGAGGAAGACCACACCAGGCCAACCCATGACGTCGTAGACGTTTGTAATTATGTCCAAAAACCAGTTTTCTATGCCTGCCATATATCTAATACCCCTTCGGTTACTTTTTTAATGAGTAGCACCTATTAAACTTATGTATGTGCTGGTAAATTTAATGTCTAACTCATTTCTTAAATTAATTTAAAAGAATCTTTAAAAAACTCTTGACGTTCGTCTAAGCCACTGTTATTATATTGGCAACTCGATGGTCCGGGTAGCAGTATAAAGCAGTACTAATAACAGAAGATGCGGAGGGAACCATGGCTAGGAAGACGAAACTGATGCAGCGCGTAGAGAAAGAGTTCCAGCGGCCCTTGGAGCGCCTGTTACCCGAGAAGGTTAATGAGGTTGGTCTTTCGGCCACTGCCGAAGAACTAGGCGTCAGCAAAGCTACTCTCGGCTACTGGCTCCTGAAACTGGGTATAAATGTACGCCGTGTAGCATTAGCTCCTGGTGAAACCCTCGAAGTTAAGCGTATCAGCTAAATCCTTGAATCCTTAGTTCTTTAAAAGCGCTTCGCTTTTAGCAAAAAGCCCCGTCCTTACGTGATCAGGACGGGGCTTTTCTTTTTGTCTGTAACTAACAAAGTCTGAGCTGCCAAGCCATTAACCACCGGTGGGTTCATTCTTCAGCGTCACCCAGAAAATATGGGTGTCCTCTCGTCTTATTTAAGGCCGTTTTTGTGAGGGCACCCATATTACAGGTCATATGAACCACAAATCGCCGTCTAGCCACGTCAGAATCTAACTGTGGAAGATATCCTCAGGCAAAAACGCCGACACCGTGACATTTGGCAGGTCGACCACGTTGCTAATCCTGAGGTCCACCGCCACGCTGCAGATGATGTACGCCTGTTCTTTGGACCAACCCCGTTCTTGGAGTAGGTCAATCATCTGGATCAGTGCGTTACGCGCTGCCAGTGTCAGATCCTCTCCTTCCTGGGTTCCGTCCTCCCGGATGGGCATCCCCATGGTAGCGATAAAGTTTCGGGGCGCGGCCCATTCCGGCGGTAGGAAATAGCCGGGATGAGAGAACCTGGGAAAGATTATGTTATTCCGGGCGGCCTCTCCCTTTCTCAGGTGAAACTTGACCACTGCGGTAGCGCCCATCTCAATGGCCGTTATGCAGCATTCGCCGTCACCCTGAGCGAAGTGTCCGTCACCGGCGGAATACAGCCCGCCGTCCACGTTCACCGGTATCATCAGCCGGGAACCCTTGGTCAATTGCTTGGCGTCCACATTGCCGCAGTTCTCCCGTGGCGGAATGGTCCGCAGACCCTCGGTGGCAATCACGCCCTCCGGGACCGCATCTTCAGCGTCGGGTGGGAAAGCCGTACCGCCGCGACGGACCAGGTCGGCTTCCCGGTCTCTCCAAGCATCCATCTGAACTCGGGACGGCGCGATACCTGCGGTACCCATGAACGACCCATTGGGTAGCCTCACACCAGGCAAGTCCTTGGATGTTGCCCAGCCGTCTTTCATTTCCCAGTGGACGACAAATGACGTTGGGAACAGGTCACGCAGGAACCCGGCACCCGGTCGGTTGCGGGTCCAGCCATACTCCTGAGGGATGATGTCAATGTACTCGATCTCCAGCAGGTCACCCGGCTCGGCCCCTTTTATGTAAACCGGGCCGGTTAGGGGGTGTCCCACCTTTCCGGCGAAACCGTCAAAGTCGGCAACCGTCACGCTGGCGTTCATCTGCCCGTCGGAGGCGTCGCGTGTTTCCAGTGAAACTTCCTCGCCGGGATCCACTTCGATTATTGGAGTTATATCCGGGTGCCAGCGATTATGCCCTTTACCCAGATCGTCCTTCAGCCGCTTACTGCGGTCAATCTCAATGCTTTTCATCTAATCTCCGAAGCCGTCAGGGATCTATGGCTGACGGCTGAAATCTGTTGGCGACCGCTTTACAACGACCAGTCGTCAGGGGTGTTGGGCATGGCCATCGGCTTGATCATGATTTCTAGCAGCGCTGCCTGACCGTTTTCTGTGGCAGTGATGGCCCGCTGCAAGGCGGGTCCAACATCAAGCGGGTCTTCCACGCGTTCCGACCAAGCGCCCAAGCCCTCGGCAACCTTGCTCCAGTTGCCGGTTAGTTTAGCCATGTCCGGTGGCGGTCCGGTAGGGCCGTTCATGCCCAGGAGTCCTCCGCCGGTGCCCTCATTGTTGACTAATATAGTGAGCGTGGAGATACCCATCCGAACGGCAGTCTCCAGTTCCATACCAACCATGCCAAACGATGCGTCGCCCAAAAGGTGAACCACCAGGTCGTCGGGTCGCCCGAGCTTGGCACCGATGGCTCCGCCCAGTGACCAACCCATCGCGGCCATGCCACCCATGCCCACGTAGCTGCGGGGCTTGGTGGCCTGCCAGAACGGCGACATATAACCTCGGCTGCCGCCGGCATCATGGAGGGCAATGGTCTTGTCCGGGTCGATTATCTTGGCCAGCTCGTGCACCACTCGGTAGCCGGTGGTGGGGGCTGAAGTGTCATTGACGATGTCTGCCCACTCGGCCGCTTGTTTGTCTTTGGCCTGCTTGATCTCGCTAACGACTTCCTCTTTTAGACCGCCCTTTCCTGGGCCGACCCGCTCTTTAACGGCTGCTAGTATGGCGCTGAGGGCCAACTTGGCATCGGCCAAAATCGGCACGGCTGCCTGGTATTGTTTGTTCAGGTCTGCCTCATCGGCGTTCACGTGAATCAGGCTGACGCCTTCAGGAATCGGTCGGCCGTCGGTACCATTGGGCAGACGGTAGGAGTTGCCCACCGCCAGAACCACATCGGCTTTACGGTTCATGTGCATCGAGGCTCCGCTGGCGTACCGACTACGCGGATAGCAGCCCATCCCCATGGAGAGGGGATGGTTCTCCGGGAACACGCCCTTGGCTACCAGCGTGGTCGCCACTGGCATGGACAGTAATTCGGCCAGTTCTTTAGCCTCGTCCCATGCCTCTGCGGATAGGACACCGCCGCCCAGGTTCAAAACGGGCATTTTTGCGTTGACCAGCAAATCTGCGGCCTTGGCCACTGCATCGGCGTCCGGAGCGGCCCGATGTCCGGGGCCGACCGGCTCGTATTCCAATGAACCGTCGGGAACTTCAGTCATCAATACGTCATTGGGCATCTCCAGCACCACCGGGCCGGGGGAACCGGAGCGGAGGGCGGTAAAGGCCCGGCGCATGATTGACGGGATGTCTTCAACCTTGGCCATGGTTCCTCGCCACTTGACCAGCGTGTCAAAGATGTCAGCGGAGACCTCTTGTTGCACCTGTTTACCCAATTGAGACAAGGGGACCTGTCCCATCAATAGAAGAACAGGGATGTTGTCGGCGAATGCGCCGGCAATTCCGGTCAGAGTATTGGTGGCGCCAGGGCCGGTGCCGGTCATTGCCACGCCTACCTTGCCGGTGGCGCGAGCGTAACCGTCGGCGATCTCGACACCCAGTCTCTCGTTCCTAGCCGCGAAGACTTTGATGGTTTTCGACTCCCTAAGACTCGGCCAAAGGGGGTTCAGTCCACCGCCTTGAAAACCGGCGATATACTCAACTCCTTCTTTTTCTAGGGCATGGATAATGGCATCAGCAGCACGCATGGTTCTTCTCTCAAAGTGATCGAATTGGGCAATGGGTATCCCCAAGCCCGCTGAGGATACCCAATAGTGAAACCGTGCCTGGGACGCCTCAGGTTGGTGGGATGATACGCCTGCCCATGATGCGGGTCAACTGGCTCACCGTCCTTATGGGATACCCTTCCTCAGCCTCGCTTTAAACAAAGCTAGCTTTCTTGACCCGGTCATAGGCGGCGGGTATCATCCCCTCAACGCCCGCCGGGCGTCAACAACTAAGATTATTAATGAGAAACAAAGCCGAAAAGCGAGGCCATACATGCCATCAGCCAGCGAGATGATTGTCCAGACTTTAGAGGAAGCCGGTATCGAATATGTCTTCGGCATCCCCGGTGGTGCCACCGGACAGATCTTCCAGGTTCTTGAGACCAAACAGGACCGGATCAAGACCATCTTGGTGCGCCACGAACAGGTGGCAGCAATCATGGCCGACGCTTATGGTCGTGCCGCCGGGAAACCAGCAGCTATAATGGGCCAGGGCCTGTTCATGGGCTCAAACGCGGCCTTTGGGATCATGGAAGCCATGCTCAGCAGCTCCCCCATGTTGGTCATCACCGATACCTCCGATGGCGGTGCCGCTCAACGGCCCGCAAACCAGTCCGGCGCCGGCGAATACGGCAGCATCGACCTCCAGTCCATATTCAAGGCCATGACCAAGTACACCACCTTGGCGACCAACCCCAAGGAAACAGTGTTGGGAGCCCAAATGGCCATCAAACACGCTGTGAGTGGCCGACCCGGCCCCGCAACTCTGTTGATGCGCTCTGCAGCCCTCAGCGGGGAGGTTGATCTGGAGTCACCACCTTTCATCCACAACGCCGCCGGTTTCTTGAACACAGTTAAGCCAGCCAGCGCAGCGGTGGACATTGAAAGGGCGATCCAGATACTAAACGAGTCTAAACGGCCAGTGATCATTGCCGGAAACGGCGTGCACGTGGCTCGGGCCCACGACGAGCTGCAGCAATTGGCCGAACAATGGGGCATGCCCGTGGCCACCAGCTACAAGGGCAAGAGCGCCATATCCGAGGATCACCCGCTGGCCCTGGGCATGGTGGGCACCTACGGCCAAGAAGCCGCCAACAAGGCGGTGGGCGACGCCGACACAGTGCTGGTGATTGGCGCTTTGTTACGCTCACAGGAGACTGTGGGTGAGCGTCCTGACATCTTCAACCCAGCCCGCCAGCGGATTATTCAAATTGACATTGACGAAAGAAATGCCGGCTGGTCTTTCCCGGTGGAGATTGGTCTCATCGGAGATGCAAAGGCGATTCTGGAGCAATTGGTTGAGGCTTCCAAAGAAGCAGCACCAGGCAACGCTTCCAATAGAAATGAATGGACCGAAAGTATGCAGGCCCGCCGCGATGCCGCCGGTTTCCACGACCAACCAGAGATGCACGAAGACAGCTCGCCGGTGAAGCCGCAACGCCTGATCGCCCAACTACAGGCGACGATGCCCGCAAACACCATCTACGCCCTGGACGCAGGCAATAACCGCACCTGGATGGCCCATCTCTACCGAGCCCAGCAGGCCAACACTTTCTACAGCCCCGGCGGCACTGCGGGCATGGGTTGGGCGCTGCCAGCCGCAGTTGGACTAAAGCTGGTCTATCCCGACCAGCCGGTGGTTTGCATCAGCGGAGACGGCGGCTACATGATGACCGTTAACGCCATCTCGACAGCAGTGCAATATGACCTGCCGATTATCTGCGTGGTGTTCAACAATGGCACCCTGGGCATGGTGAACGACCACCAGCCAGAGGGGCACAAAATAGCCTCCGAGTTCTACCCCACCAACAACGCCACAGTGGCCGAGGGTATGGGCGCGTGGGGGATTCAGATCAACGACTCTAAGGACCTGCCCGACGCTCTCAGGGCTGCCCAAGCGTCCGGCAGAACGGCAGTGATCGACGTCATCATCGACCCGGGTCCCAGTCCCGACGACTGGCGGATGGGTGCCTGGAAAGCAGGTCAAACTTAAGCGGTGATCAGGACAGGGGGAAGACAACCTTCCCCCTTAAAGTCCGCTCATGGTGAGCCTGTCGAACCAACTGTCCGATATCAGTCGTGCTTAACCCAAGCAGTCCTTCGACAGGTCCGATAAATCGAGACTCTCGACTTTATCGAACCTCAGGATGAGCGGTGTGGCATACGTGGCCGTCCATAGTCATTCCTGCCTCCGCAGGAATCCAGATAGCTGTTGGTTCAACAATGTTTGAGTCGTGATACATGGATTCCCGCCTTCGCGGGAAAGACGGTTGGAGGTTACTGGTGTGCTGTCAGTTGATGGAGGTTCCCCATACCGTTCGTACTGAGCTCCGACCAAGGTCGAGAGTCTCGATTGATCGAACCCGTCAAAGGATGCGCATTAGGCAGACTCTGATCACTCCGTCGTCATTCCTGAGGGATTAGCAAAAACATTGAATCGTAGATACCTTTCAGGCGTGAATCGTTGGACGAGATATTAGGCCGGTGATAGTATAGTCCGAAGGCTCATCTTTCCTTAAATTCTTGAGTGAACACGAGCCTGAACCCCTAACCCAGATTAGTGTCTATTTCCGGCCCGATTGTCTTGGGTCGGTTATTCTATTTAAACGACCGGTTAAACCGCCCAGCAGATTCCACCGGAGGCCCTTTTGGCAAACTTACTACAAATAGTCGACTTGGCCGACTCTGACCAGGTCCAACTTTCTCTTTTTTCCGACTCCAATGTGCCCGAGACATCTCCACCAGTCAATTTCCCGCTGCCGCTGTCCGACACCGAGTTGGCGGAGATTCGTTGGTATTTCAATGAATACCCAAACGATACGTTTGGCGACGCCAAGACTCGTGCTGAGGCCCTAGAAACCGGTCTCAAAGCTCTGGGACAACTGTTGTTTCAGGCAGCATTTGGGTCCAGTGACGAGTCAAAATCACTCCTGAATAAAGCCGTCGGCGGTGAGCCACCTCAACTCGCCATTGTCTCCTCCCGTCCAGAATTTCTCAGCATCCCATGGGAGCTGATGAACGGCGGCGAAGACACCTATCTGGCGTCCCGGTTCTCCGGAATTAGCCGACGTTTATCGTCTGGTTCGCCGTCTGGTTCCATCGAGAGTTTCACCAGTGAACTACCCACTGACCAACTCAACGTACTACTCTTACTCCCACCCACCGGTGAGGGGTCTGGCAGCATCGCAACTGAAGCTCTGACCGCCCTGGAATCTCTGACTGTCTCCGCTGAACTAGACTGCCTACGACCGTCCACCTCAGCCAGCCTCCAAAAACAGCTAACCACCCAGCCAGGGCATTACCATCTGGTACACCTGGACGGGTTCACCATCTCCAGTGAGGGCATAATTCTTGAAGACGGTTCCGGTGGAACGACCGCTGTCGACGCCGCCACTATGGCCGGATTGCTGAATGGAACACAAACCCCGGTGTTGCTGATTAATGCCTCAGCCTCCAGCGCATTGAACGACGTTATGTCATTTGCCTCCGGTCTGGCTCAGAACGGAGTCCCTCAAGTAGTTGTAGCGCCGCTGCCCATTGCCGGCGCGGGCCGGGTTTTGTTCTGCGAGAATTTCTTCAAGGGCCTCAGCGGTGGCTCATCAGTCGCCCAAGCCGTCGCCACCGTGCGTCAGGCCATGATGGACCACCCTCAGCGTCCTTCAGCCACCGGGCCCTTGGTCTCCTGGGACTGGACGGTGCCCGTGGTGTTCGAGTCGAAAGAATATGCACCAGCAGCCATCATTGCTGAAGAAGTTGCGCCGTTGGCACCTGGCCAACCCCAATCAGAAGAAGAAACCGCTGGCACCGAACTGCCCCGGGGCGGCCCTTACGGTCTGATTGGCCGCCATGCGGAAATGTTGGATCTAGAACGTAAATTCCGCGAGACACCCGTCGTTCTCCTATCTGGAGACGTCGGCGTCGGCAAGTCTGAACTAGCCTTGGGCCTGGCCGGGTGGCTCCGCAAAACCGGAGGACGTTCTGGTGGTGTTTTCTATTCTGCATTTGAGGTGGGCGCTGGCTTAGAACGGGTGCTTCATGAGATTGGCACCTCCCTAGCCGGACTGGATTTTGCCGACCTGCGCAACGACGACCGCCGGAATTGGGTCGTCGATTACCTGCAAAACAACCCAGCTATGCTGGTCTTTGACAGCCTCCAAAACCTGTCTGGATTCCCCGCTGGAGCGCCGGGCCTGTTGGACAACAAAGAGATGGCCGACCTGAACGCTTTCATCAAGGATGTGGCCGAGGGCGGGCAGACGTGGATTCTATTGGTCAGCCGCCGGGACAAAGAATCCTGGGTCACCGTACCCCACGGCAGCAGCCGCCTTGAGGGCCTTACCGGTTCAGACCGCATCGTCTTGGGCACCAGGCTGCTAGAAGAGGCCAAGGCCGACCCGATGCGCTTGGGCTCCGAGTACCTAGAAATATTGGAGTTGGTGCACGGCCATCCGTTGGCCATGGAAATTGCGCTGCCCCTGCTGAAAGACGTTCCTTCTACCATACTGGTCGGCGAACTCAAAGCAGCATTGGAACAACACGAACCGGGCGCCGATGAAGAGGGCCGCCCAGCTTACCTGACGGTCGCAATGGACCTTTCTTACGGTCGTATGACCCGCCGCAACCGGGTCCACCTGCCGTTCTTGTCCATGTTCCGCAGCCGGATCATGATGGACATCCTGACGCATATCACAGAGGAGCAGGTCTACAAATCAGCCATGGGCGAAGCGTTGGGCTACGGCGCAACGCGTTCCCTGCTCAGAAACGCCCGCAACAGCGGATTTCTGGAGCCCATCACTCCCAGCGTTTACCAGATACACCCATCACTGCCGTGGTTCTACGGACGCAGTCTCTACCAGCAGTTCCCGGCCAGCACCATTGAACGGTTGGAGCACGAGGTAGTCCGGGTCTACGCCGACACCGCCGACTATTTCATGGAAACTCTCTACGAGAACCAGGATGCCGGCACCACGGCCATTTTGGCCGAGGAAGGCAACATCACCCAGGCCTTGGCCCTTTCCCTGGAGGCCGGTCAGTGGGAAAACGCCCAATTACTGGTACAACCACTGGCCCAGGTATTCCGCATGCAGAAGCGATACCCGGAGCTGCGCCGCCTGCGCCGTCAGTTGCTTGAGGTCACCGGTGTCACCGCAGAGGAAGCCGAGAAATCCGGCGGCATTCAACTGTGGCTCTATCTAATGGGCACCGAAGCCAGTGAGTGCATCGAGACCAAGGAGTTTGAGCGGGCCGATGGTCTCAACAAGCAGCTACTTGAATACCTCGTAACCAAAGATGACGGTGACACGGACCCGCGCACTGCTGCAGTCTTTCACCAGATGGGCCAGGTGGCCCAGAACCGTTGGCAACTGGAAGAAGCCCACGGCCTGTATACCCAGTCGCTGGCCATCATTGAAGGCGGAGAGGACGAAGAAGCCGCCGCCGACGACTACTACGGTCTGGGGATGATCTCCCAGTATCGCCGCCGCTACACTGAAGCCAAAGAGTGGTTCAGCAAAGCACTGGAGATTCACCAGCGCATCGACAATGCCGAGGAAATGATCAAGGACTACCGGTCATTGGGTCTTTGTTCCCAATACAAGTTTGAGTACGACGAAGCCGCCAGCTGGTACCAACGGGCGAGGGAGATGCTGGAAGAGGCCCGAGACGAAGAGAACGCGGTCTTGGTCTACCATTCGCTGGGAACCGTCTGCCACGCCCAGTATCAGTTCGACGAAGCCGAGAACTGGTACCAACAAGCCCTACAGCTCAGCGACCGTATGGACAACCACGCCCAGATGGGTATCGAGTTCCACCACCTGGGATTGGTTGAACAGGCCAGGGAAATGTTCGTTGACGACGCCGAGCACTGGTACATGATGGCCATTGGGAAATGGCAGGGGCTGGGCGACCGCCGCTCCGAAGGTGACGAATGCCGCCAACTGGGTGTGCTCTTCCACGAACAGAAAGACCTGGACAAAGCCGAAGAGTGGTACGGGAAAGCGCGGGATGCCTTTGAAGAAATTCAAGACGTCAACCGTATCTGCCGCACCTACGGCCAGCTTGGCATGTTGGCTGAGGAACGGGACGACATCTCCGGCGCGCTGCTGTGGGCTGGGCGGACCTACCAGTTGGCCAATACCAACAACCTGCAAGTGCTGGCCCAAGTGAAGGCCCACTTGTCCCGCCTGAAAGAAAAGCACGGCGACGAGAACTTCACCGCCTGGTGGCAAGACTTTGCGGGTGAAGCCCCACCAACCGACCTGGAAGTTGACCAAGAGACCATCCTGTAGCCTCGGATTAAGATTGATGGACCCGGCAAGTGACCTGCTCAAAAGCGTAATTGAAGACGTCAACTCCCTTAAAACTCTGGGGAGTGATAGTACTGAACCTGAAGCACTGAAAAGCGTTAGCCAATTAGTATTTCGGCTGCTGGTTGCCGGTGATTTGCAAAAGGCGCAAACGTCCATGAGGATGCCAAAGTCGCCTCAGATTAAGGGCTTCTCGTTGCATCCGGCTTATGTCTCAGACCCAGGCAGGAATTACGCCTTTGCCCTGGCTGGCGGAGCAATCATCAACGGGTCTAGGTTGTGTGGCATCAACAGAGTCAAAGACGAAATCAACCTGACCCCGCCAAACGTGCCCAAAATTGCTACAATTCCGCTAGTTAAATATCTAGACTCGCCCGGCGTCATGATCAACGGCGTGCCGGTAAATCGCCGGGCCCTGATAAAATACGTCACCACGAAACTGGATGATCTCGACTTCGATTTCATCGCTGACGAATCCCACGATGGCCGGTTGCAACTGCTGCTTGATTCCGAGGGGGCCAGGCACTGTTTGAATGATGTCCCTTTGGCCTATTACGAGCTTCTGTCCATCGGCCAGGCCCTGATAACTTCGCCCAACATCATCCGCCTGTCCCGACGTATCGAAAAATTCCTCAACCAGGGGGCTCAACCCACCGCCGCTGCAACAGGGGAGTAACAAATGTCAGTCACATCGATCGAAATCACAGAACGCGCCCCATACGCCGAAGGCGAATCCTTTGGCGACGTGGGCGCTTACGAACGGTTGGAGGGAACAGCCCACTTCGCCGTCGACCCAAGCAACCCAGCCAACTTGCTAATCACCGACGTGGCTCTAGCGCCCAGAAACCAGGCCGGTCTGGTGGAATTTTCTGCCGACTTCCGCATCGTAAAACCCGTTGACCCGCAAAAGGGCAGTCACAAGCTGTTCTTTGATGTGGTCAACCGGGGCAGGCCGCTATCTCTATTGCGCATCAATAGCGCTCCGGAAAACGACCCAATGAACCCAGGCAACGGCTTTCAGATGCGCCGAGGCTATACCCAGGTCTGGTGCGGCTGGCAGCATGATTTCCCCACCACTCCCGGGTTCCTCAAGGTTCATATTCCCAATGCGTCATACGCCAACGGGCCGGTCACCGGACGTATCGCCGTGACCTTCCAACCAAACGAAGCAGCCAACAGCCAGATGCTCTCCGACCGCGGACACCACCCCTACCCCGCCAATAATCTCGACCAACCGAATGCCGAACTTCTTGTTCATGACTATGACGGTGGCCCTAGCACCTTGATCCCTAGGTCTGATTGGACTTTTGGCCAGTTGAAAGACGGAAGCGTGGTGCCTGACGACACCCACATCTGCATGGCAAACGGGTTTGAACCCGGCAAGGTCTACCAGTGCATCTACACCACCAGCACTGCGCCGGTGGTGGGACTTGGCATGGCCGGAATCCGGGACTTGATCTCATTCCTGCGCTACTCAGACAGCGCAGACAACCCTTGCGCCGGTGACATAGAACACACCATGGCATTTGGTTCATCCCAAAGCGGCCGATTCCTCCGTGAAATGCTGTATCTGGCCATGAACCAGGACGAGAAAGACCGGATCGTATTCGACGGCATCATCGCCAATATCGCCGGTGGCCGCCGCGGCGAGTTCAACCAGCGCTTCGGCCAGCCGTCCAACACAGTAGAAGCCAGCACTGCCAGCTTGTTCCCGTTTGCAGACATCCAGCAGATCGACCCCGAAACGAATGTGTCAGACGGGCTACTCTCTCTACTCATAGCCAGGGGGAAAGCGCCCAAACTGTTCTTGACCAATACCTCTAGCGAATACTGGGGTGGCCACGCAGCCCTGACCCACATCGATGCCACCGGTACCAAGGACATCGTCCCGTCCCATACTGTTCGTATCTACCATTTCGCTGGCACCCAACACAGCCCCGGAGTGTTGCCCTTGGGCCACGTCCAGGCCACTGGCGCCGTTGGCTTACACGCCTTTAACTGGGTGGACTGGCGGCCGTTGATGCGGGCGGCCGTCGCCAACTTAGACGCTTGGGTCAGTGAAAATATCTCACCGCCCACCAGCAAACACGCGCGCTTGGATGACGGAACAGCAGTACCTACAGACTCACTAAAGCCAATCTACGATGCCTTCCCTGGATTCGGCTTCCCAGACCATTTCAGGCATCTGTCCCGGTATGACTTCGGCCTCGAAGAAGGTATTACAGAAAACCTACCTCCGGTCACTGGAAAACCCTACCCGGCTTTGACAACGGCCGTGGACCAGGATGGAAACGACCTGGCCGGTATCCGTCTGCCTGACCTAGCGGTTCCCCTAGCAACGGTCACGGGCTGGAACCTGCGGAGACCGGACACTGGCGGCCCAGGCCAAACGCATAAGGTCATGGGCTCTACGGTACCCTTCACTTTCACCCGTCAAGACCGCCAGGAGTCAGGCGACCCACGCCCATCCATCGAAGAACGGTACGCATCTAAAGAAGACTACCTAGACCGAGTGGAAGGCGTTGCGAGAGACCTCACGGCAGAACGCTACATGCTGGAAGAAGACATTGATCGAGTCGCCGAGATGGCCGGGGAACGGTTCGACCTGCTAGAGTCCCAAGTGGCAGAATCGCAACCCGCTGACGACTAGTAATAATTCAAATAAAAATTGCTGACTTTTAGCACAGCTACCAACCAATCTAAGGGCAAAAAATTACTCAAGTAAACGAAACTGGAGAGAAGATTATGAACGTTGGAACATCGGTACCCCTACCGGCCTATACCATCGACCCGGCATTCATGGCCAAGAAGGCTGAAGACTTGGGCTTCGAATCCATTTGGTACGCCGAACACGCGGCCGTGCCGGTCCACAGCGACAGTCCTTTCCCGGCCACTGGGGGAGAGATTCCCTGGACTTACTCCCATTTCACCGACCCATACATAGCCCTGGCCCGCGCCTCTGCTGTCACCACCAAGATCAAGCTGGGCACCGGCATCACCCTGGTCCCAGAGCGCAACCCGCTGCTGCTGGCCAAGGAGATTGCCACCCTGGACCGCTACAGCGGAGGCCGTTTCCAGTTTGGAATCGGTACCGGCTGGCTCCGGGAAGAGACCGAGTTGATGGGCGGTGACTTTGATCACCGGTGGACTCAGACCCGAGAAGCCATCGAAGTAATGAAAGAACTCTGGACCAAGGAAGAGGCAGAATACCACGGCCGGTACTTCGACTTTCCCTTGGTTAAGTCATACCCCAAACCCGTGCAGACTCCCTATCCGCCCATCATCCTAGGCGGGATGGCCAAGAACGTACTGCGCCGAGTCATTGCCCACGCTGACGGCTGGATGCCCAACCGGATAACACCGGCAGAGGTGGAAGAAAGCCGCAAGAAGCTGGACGCCATGGCCGCCGAAGCGGGCCGCGATCCCAAGTCGATCACCATCACGGTCTACGGACAACTGCCGCAGAAGGACATTGTTCAACCCCTGCTAAACGCGGGCGCTGACCGCGTGGTGGTACGCCCGGAGCACGTGGAAACCGAAAAGGAAATGGGCGATCAACTGGAGCGCATGGCCGAAGCAGTATTCAAATAGGTCATTTAATGGTTTAACAACGAAAGCAGATGGTTCGACAGGTCCGATAAATCGAGAATCTCGACCTTGGTCGGAGCTCACCACTAACGGATGGGGTTAGCCTGTGGTTGCAGAGATTGCGCTTGAAGTCATTGCTACCTTACCTGTCATCCCTGCCCACCTCTTCATTTCTGCCCTAACCGTCATTCCTACGAAAGCAGGAATCCAGAATGGCCGTCGGTTAAACGGTATCTGAGGCTTGATACATGGATTCCCGACTTCGGGGGAAAGACAGCTGAGGGCCACGGTTATGGTGGCCAATAATGAGGGCTCCTCTAAACCGCTCGTCCTGAGCCCGTCGAAGGATGCGCATCAGTCAGACCTGAGCCGCCACCCGTCATTCCTGCGAAGGCAGGAACCCAGGATAGCGCTGGTAAAAGAAATTCTAGGCAACGTAAGCAAGAAGGATCATGAACATGGACCGGACGACTGAAATGCTGGCATCCTACGCCTGCCGGCTCAGCTTTGAGGAACTGGACGACAAGACAGTCCACCAGGTGAAACGTACCCTGGTGGATACGATGGGCTGCGCCATGGGCGGATTCGTTTCCGAGCCAGCCAAGATTGCCCGTGGCATGGCTTCAACCATCACCAGCACCACACCGGCGCGGGTGTTCGGCACTGACGTCTACACCTCGCCAGACATGGCAGCCTTCGCCAACGGTGTTATGGTCCGGTATCTAGACTGCAACGATTCCTACTTCTCCCCCGGCGGTGGACACCCTTCTGACATGATCACCGCCGTGCTGGCATTGGCCGACCCTATGCTGTCCGACGGACGCACCATCGTGACCGCCATTGCGCTGGCCTATGAGGTCTTCTGCCGCCTGTCCGACCAGGTAGTCATCGGTGACCTAGGTTGGGACCAAGGCATTTTCAGTGTGGTTGGCGCCGCGTGTGGCGCGGGTAAGATTCTTGGCCTGGACCAGGAGCAGATGAGCAACGCCATATCCCTGGCCATCACCCCGTCTCTCCCCTTGGCAGTTACCAGAAGCGGAGAGCTATCCATGTGGAAAGGCTGCGCCACCGCAGCATCGTCCCGCTCGGCTGTGTTCGCTGCCCTGCTGGCCGCAGAGGGCATGCAGGGGCCAGGAGAGCCATTTGATGGCAAACGGGGACTCTGGGAGCAGGCCGTGGGCAAGCCGGTGGAGATAATTGACTTCCCCATGGGCGGCAGCCGAAAAGCAGACGACCCGTTCCGAATCAACCAGACCATCGTCAAGAGTTATCCCTCTCAGATACACACCCAAGCCCCCATTGGGCTGGCCCTGGAGCTGGGCAAAAAAGTGGCGTTGGCGGATATAAAATCGATCCACATCGACACCTATCACACTGCCGCCAGCACCGCGTCCAGCGAACCTGAGAAATGGAATCCCAAGACCAGGGAGACCGCCGACCATAGCATCCCCTTCCTTGTGGCAGCAGCCTTACAAGAAGGTGCAGTAACTCCGGGAACCTTCACACCGCAGGGCATCGCCGACGCCACCAAACGCGCGACGATGGCCAAGATGACACTGAGTGAAGACGCCGAGTTCACGGCAAACTTCCCCGACCAGTACAACTGCCGAATCACGGTCACCGACCAAGCAGGCGAAGTCCACACCGCTCACACCGCCTACTCCAAAGGCCACAAGAACAACCCGCTATATGACATTGAGCTGGAATGGAAGTTCCGCAGTTTTGCCTCCGGAGTGCTTTCAGACATGCAATGCGACCAGGTCTTGTCGGCCCTCTGGGCCTTTGATGAAGCCATCGACATGGACGATCTATTCGACGGACTGGTTATCTAGAGAACCATGACTACCAATTCCGGATTCAGGTCCATGTTCACAGATTTAGTCCAAAAACCCGAAGAGGATATTCAGTTAGACCGGGCCGCCCTCTACCTAGCCGGTGAAGAGTACCCGGAGCTTGATGTTCCCTCTCACCTGGCCCAGCTAGACAAGTTTGCCATCCAGGTCTCGGCCAGAGTGAACTACGAGGCAACACCCTCAGAACTGGCCCACGCCATTGCAGGGTACCTATTCACAGAGGTGGGATTCCACGGCAATTCAGGGGAGTATTACAGCCCGGACAACAGCTTCTTGAACCGTGTAATGGAAACCCATACCGGAATACCCATCACCCTGTCGCTACTGTTCCTTGAGGTAGCTCGCCGCCTTGAGCTGCGGTGTTCCGGCGTCGGACTGCCCGGTCACTTTATCGTCAGCTTGGACGAGTCAGGAGAGTACTTAGACCCGTTCAATGCCGGAGTTAACCTCTCCGCAGCAGACTGCCGCACGCTGGTCCAAAAGATGTCTGGCGGACACTTGGAGTGGACCGATGAATTCTTGGTTCCCTGCACCAAATACGACATTCTCTTCCGAATGTTGAACAATCTGAAAAGTGTCTACATGCAGAGCAAAGGGTTCGACAAGGCAGTTGGTGTGATTGAGCGAATGGAGATTGTCAGTCCGGGGTTGCCGTCGCTCTACCAGGAAAAAGCCTGGTGCCACGCGCAGCAGCACGAGTACCGCCTGGCCATTGGGGCGCTGGAGAGCTACTTGGAACACGCCCAAAACGCTGGAAGCTTGGCAGACACCAAGCAGGTGAAAGACCAGATCAACGGACTTTGGATTTCTCTAAGTAGGTTGAACTGATTTTGCCAGTTTAGCCCAATAGCGAGTCTGTCCGAAATTTTGGCCGGGAATCCATTAGAGAATATGCGCCGTATATAATTACAGACATGAAACGCATGTCTAACGTCCGGGAACGGGCCGGGGTAAACCAGTGGTCGACTACGAATCGCTAGACGACTATCAGTTGATGCGGCGGGTAACCCAGGTGGACATGGATGCCCTTGAGGCCTTTTACACCAGGTACCATACTCCGGTGTATTCTCTGGCGATGTTCATGCTCAAGCAGCCAGCCCTGGCTGAAGAGGTCACCCAGGACATCTTCTTGAACATCTGGTTGAAAGCGTTCAGCTTCAATGCAGAACGCGGCCAACCCCGTGGCTGGATCATGAGTGTGGCCCACCATAAGATCATTGATCTGATCAGGTCCAGGCGGCGGGCGATTATCAACACTGACCCGGCCGACTACGAAACAAGCGAGCCTCAGCTCAAACGTCGCCACCATGACCGCCCAGATCAGCGCAGCCAACGTGGCCGACACCGCTGTAATGGACTGGGTGCTGAAACTACAACAGGCCAGTTACGAGTTGGCCCAACCGGACAACATGTCACTGGAGCTGTTCCCCCCGTCCTCCAATAGCCGTTCCCAGGGTATCTTGCTGGTGAGTCATGACGGCAGGCGGGGCGTCATAATGGTTGCGGGCATGGAACCCCCTAGGGCGTCATCGGGCTACCACGTGTGGCTGATGCGCGGCCAGGACAAGGTCTGGGCGGGTAAAATTGGCATTGACGACCGTGGCTGGGGCACCGTGTCACTGGTACTCCCAGAGTCCATCATGGGCTTTGAAAAAGTGGAACTGACCGAAGCCAACTCCCAGAACACCACAGCTCCACCAACAGACATGGTCTTAGCTGGTGATCTAATTTCGATGAACACCCCGAACACTCCGAACGCCCCGCAGTTGGTGACCTACGTCCCAGTGGGACAGTTCTACCGCTAGAATTTCGGCCCGGCAAGTATACGAAACCGGGGCCGAATCTTTAGGCCAAAATACCCGTTGCCGTTCTTGGTAGGCCGATCCAATGGCTGATATACTCGACCGAGTTAACCTGTGGATAGTGTGGTGTACGTGTTGTTGCTTAGGGCCACTTTAGATAACCCCTACGACCTGACCTGTGAGATCTGTGGTTGCGTGATGATTGAGCGCAGTTGCAAGATTAAATGCCCCAACTGCGGCTTCACCCGAGACTGCTCAGACCCTTAAAACAGGCCTAGCCCTGAACTGCGTGCGGCCACCAGTCTGGGTAATTCCTGAGCTTCAGGTGCCGGAATAACTGGGGCTGGACTTCAACTGCCAGCCGCATTGCTTCCTCCATCGGCTCCCTGATTGCAAAATGCGCTTCGTCTGAAGTTCGCATCTTGAACAGGTGATAGGACTCACGCAGGTTGAACTTAGTCACCACCCGCCGGTTGTGGGCGTGAGTGACCAGGTACTGAGCAGCTTGGGGTGATACTTCCTTGACCTTCCAATAGGCTTCTTCCGCTGGGCGCACGGTGTCTTCAAACAACGATGATAGACCCGCATCAGCCACCACCTGCGGGGTACGGTACCCGTGGGCCACCGTCAATGGCTGGGGTAGGTAAGACATCATCCGGTGCCGCTTGAACTCCCGGTAGGCCCCGTAGTCCAGCAAGAACTCAAAGGTGTAATCCACAACTTCAAACTCGCGTACCGGTGCGTCGTGGGGACTCAACCCAGCAGAACTCTCATCAATGATCCCCTGCCGCGCTTCTGTTCCCAGACCCTTGACCTGTTCCGAGACCTGGTCATAGGGCAGATTTGAGTAGCGGTAGAGTATCGCCGCCGCCAGTTTTTCCTCGCCCATAGGGTCCCAATGGATCAACTTAACTTCAGGTGCGCTGTCCCCGGTCACCATGCCCACTGCAGGTTCTTCATCGGCGAATCCGTAGCGTCGGGCCTGATCCAAAGCCAACCCTGGCGCTCGTTCTAGATAGTCAACTTTATCGGCGTATTTGATTAGCGTCGGTGTCACCAGCCGACCCTGCTCTCTGATGGCTTCGCCCAACTGTTGCTCTTCAATTAGTTCGGCTGAAACCAACTTGGCGATAGCGTGTTCCAAAGTTCGGGCGTTGGCCGTGACGCCAACGTTGGTCAGCGTCGCCGCCGGCAGTACCGCACGGCAGTGGTCAGTGGCCACCCGACTAAGGCGCATCCTATAAGCGCCGTCTCGCTCAGAAGCGATTCTTGGGGTGATTTCTCTCAAGTAGTCCATACAGCCATCTATCAGCTTCATGTACCCCTGAAACAGGCCCTGGCAGGCTGATTCATACTCTTGCTTCAGGGCTGGGTGTTGGTCCAGTTCCTCCGGGACGTAGTAATAGTCCTCCGGCATAACCTGGTAGCGGGAAGACTTCTCCGTGTAGGACGCCAACCGGTTGTCTTCCAGGGTGTCCACCGCCAGACGGGACACATTCTCCACCGCCAGATGGACGACTGCATGTTCCGCTACTGAAGCATGGCCGTAACCCAGGACCCAACGCTCATTGAAATCGGCGGCTTTCTCCTCGCTGACCTGCTTGGCAATCTCGTCAAACGCCTCTGGCCTACGGGACGTCATGGCAAACGCCACGGCGATCTGTTCTTCGGTCAGGCCGAGTTCATCTAGCGGGTAGACCCGTCTGGAATAAAGCTGCTCAGATTCCCCGGTTTTGTTCATCGGTTCGGTCATGTGGCTGTGAAGACTCTCCCTAATTAATCGCCTACGTTATTTGCGCGGATTGGTAGCTATCCGTCAAGGACACACCAGCCCAACTTTATGTCAATTGTGGCCGTCAACCCCGGAATAGACAAGAGCCTGGAAGCAGAACTTCCAGGCCCTTGTTTTCAATCGGTTATCAGCCAGGATTGTCTAGGTCAGTTCGCCAATTCCGTTGGGAATCTGAACCTCTACCAAATGGGTCTTGCCGGAACTAATAGCATTTTCCAAAGCCTTGCCCAGTTGGCTGACGTCGGTGACTTTGGTGCCTTCAAAGCCGTACGACTCGAAGAGCTTAACGAAGTCCGGGTTCACCAGGTTGGTGGCAAACCGGCGGTTATCGCCAAAGCGGTCTTTCTGATACCCCTTCAACACGCCCCAGGCGTTGTCATTGAACATCAGCACCACCGGGTGGATACCGTACTGGGCGCAGGTGCCCAGTTCTTGGAAGTTGTACTGGAAGCCACCGTCTCCGGTCACGCAGACAACGGGGCTGTCCGGCTTGCCAACCTTGGCACCAACCGCCGCAGGGAAGGCGAAGCCCAGGCCAAGCCAGCCGTGGGGGTGCATGTAGGTGCGCGGTTCGTAGATCTCCAGCAAGCGGGTGGCCCTGCTGGCTGGGACCGTTGGGTCCAACGAGAAAATCGTGTTCCTTGGAGTCGCTTCCCGTACGGTTTCAAAGACCTTTAATTCGTTGCCCCAGGTCTCTTCTAGCTTGTGTCGCATCTCGCCGCGCATGGACGAAATTTCATCCTGGAAAGATTTACCTTTGTGTACGTCTTGGTCGCCAATGGCACCTAACCACTGCTGGACCACTGCCTGTGAGTTGGCAACTATCGGCACTGTGGTTGGGTAGTTCTTGCCGATGGCGTCACTGTCCAGCAGCACGTGGACCAGGTTCTTGGGTAGTTGCATCTGGATACCGGTGGTGGAACGTTGGGGCAGTATGGAGCCCAGTACAATTGCCAGGTCGCAGGTGCCCATCCATTCCTGAAGCGGGTTCTCGCCCCAGATGCGTCGCCCCATGGTTTGGCCCAATGACTGGGGATGGTCCTCCGGGAATGCGCCTTTGGCTCCGTCTCCGGTGACCACCGCCGCGCCTATTTTTTCGGCCAGTTCAATGATCTGTTGGGTGCCGCCCAATTGCTGTACTTCTTCACCAATAAAAATGACGGGGCGCTCGGCCTTGAGCAGCATCTGCAAGGCCTGCTCAACCTTGGCGGGATCGCCATTGGGTATCTCTGCCTGTCTGGGACTGGACAGTTCGACATCGACTTCGGTTCCCAGAAGATCGGTCGGTATCTCCAGTTCGATCGGTCTGGGACGGCGGGTCTGGAACCGCTCAAAGGCGTCGTTGATATTATCGGGGATGGACTCAACCTGTGGGATAGAGGTGTTCCAGTCAGTCACCGCCTCAAACATCCCAAGCTGGTTCTTGGTCTCGTGAGTTGCCAGTTTTCCGCTGCCGAGGAACTCTTGTTCCACGTTGGTGGTGATTTGCAGCAAGGGAGTGCCAGAGAAGTAAGCCTCGCCCATTGCGCCCATCGAGTCTGCTGCGCCGGGGCCGGTGCTGGTAATCAAGACGCCGGGTTTACCAGTGGCGCGGGAATAGCCATCAGCCATGAATCCGCAGCCCAATTCCAGGCGGCCGCCGATGAAATTCATGCTATCTTGACTGCCAAATAATGAGTCGAATATATCCAGGTTATGAACTGATATTATGCCGAATACGGTGTCTACTCCCTGGGCTTTGAGGGACTCGATTACGGTCTGTCCACCGGTTAGTTTAGGCAACTTGTGCTCTCCTTTGTTTCACGGCGTCAGAGGGGGGCTGACGGCCACTAGATTACTAAGCTAATTGGGTTTTCCAGGAGTTTCTTGATTTCCGTTAGGAACTGGGCAGCCTCTGCTCCGTCGGCCACGCGGTGGTCGGTTGAAAGGGTGGCTTTCATTATCTGGGCGATGGCTAGTTCTCCGTCACGCACCACCGGTTGCTCTTTAACGGTGCCCACGGCCAAGATGGCGGCGTGGGGCGGGAAGATGATGGCGGTGAAGCTATCAACATCAAACATGCCCAGATTACTGACACTGAAGGTTGTGCCGCTGTATTCCTCATTGCGCAGGGTGCCGCTGTTGGCCCTGGTAACAAGGTCTCTGCTGGCAGTGGCAATTTCGACAAGGCTCTTGCTCTCGCAGTTGTTGATACCGGGAATGATCAGTCCGGATTCCAGAGCGACCGCGATGCCAATATTGACTGAAGCGTTCATCTTCAGGTGGTTGTCTTGGAAGGACGAATTGAACTTGGGATGATGGCCAATGGCCATGGCCGAGGCTTTGACGATCAGATCATTTACGCTAACTCGTTGCTCAGCGGAGACCTGGTCATTCACGTCACGCCGGAACGACATTGCCTTGGTCATGTCTATCTCAACGGCAACGTAGAAGTGGGGTGCCTCCCTCTTGCTGTCCACCGTCACTCTGGCGACGGCCTGGCGCATCCGAGACAATTCAACCAGTTCAGATTCTTGGCCCGGAGACGTAGCAGCCGAGGCTGAAGCGGAGACGGCTGGGGCGGCATGTTCCGGCACATCGGCTTCTGTGATACGCCCGCCGGGACCGGTGCCCGTGATGGTGCTGAGGTCTATCCCGCGCTCTTTGGCCAATCTACGAGCCAAAGGTGATGCTCTAACCTCGCCTTGTTCGGCAGCCGGGGCCACCGTGCCGGATGCGGGGATGTCGGCTTCAACAATCCGACCTTCAGGGCCGCTGCCGGCGATTGTTGTCAGGTCTACGCCGCGTTCTCTGGCCAGTCTCTTGGCTAGGGGAGATGCTTTGACCACGCCGTTGGTCGAGGCTACGGGGGCCACAGCTGGTGCCGGAACGGATGATTGCGCGGCTGGAGCGTCTGATGTAGTGGCTCCGAGCTCGGCTAGGATGTCGTCCGGAATCGCCTCTCCAGGGTTTGTCATCACGGCGATGAGTTCACCCACGGGAATTGAGACTCCTTCTTCAGCCACAATCTTGGCCATGACGCCGCCGGTATAGGCTTCATATTCAACGGTAGCTTTGTCGGTTTCAATCTCGGCGATAACCTCGCCGCGGACCACTTCTTCGCCCTCTTTTTTATGCCAGCGAACCACTTTGCCTTCGTGCATGTCGTAACCCATTTGGGGCATCACGATTGATGTTGCCAATTTTTCCTCCTGAATGGGTTCGACTAAGGGAACCGGCTAGCAAATATGAACAAACGCCGGGCACGGCCAGCCACAGACAGAACCTAGGCTGCAGTGTTGCTTAGATATTAATGCACACCTCGCAACGGGGCAACCGTCCCACGCTCGAGTGACGCTGCAAAAAACAGGGGAGCAAGGTATTTCCTTGCTCCCCTGTTGGTTTTACGCCATGTGATGTGAAGCCTCAGCTTTTGTTGCTGGTTACATCATCCCGGTGATGATCTTCTGGGCGTCTTCTTGACCAAGGCCAAGCTCTCGGAAGGACAGCGGACCACCGGTTTTGAGGACGGGTTCAACGTCTTCCAAACATGGTCGGTCACCCTCATAGAACACGCCGGTATAAATGGTGTCACCAAACAACATCGCCTTCTCGCAGGCAGTCTTCCAGTCGCTGGTGCTGTGTCCATCATCTTCCAGCTTCTTGATCCGTTCCTTGAAGAAGTCGTGGGTGTTGTCCAGATTGAAGGTCACGCAGGGGCTGAACACATCGATTAGCGAGAATCCCTTGTGCTGGATCGCCTGCTGGATAATGCCTGACAGGTGTCTGACATCGCCGCTGTAGGCTCGTGCCACAAAAGTAGCGCCGTTCATAATCGATGACGTCACAGGGTTAATCGGCTGTTCCACGTTGCCAAACGGTGTGCTCTTGGTGGTCATACCCAGGCTGCTGGTGGGAGATATCTGGCCGGTGGTCAACCCGTAGATCTGGTTGTTCATCACGATGTAGGTCAAGTCGGTATTGCGGCGTGCGGTGTGGGTAAGGTGGTTGCCGCCGATACCGTAACCATCCCCGTCTCCACCAACTACTATCACGTTCATCTCGTGGTTGGCCATCTTCACGCCGGTGGCCATCGGCAGGGACCGACCGTGAAGGGTGTGCATACCATAAGTATTGATGTAGCCCGGCAGGTTGGATGAGCAACCAATTCCGCTGACGGTCATAATCTCATGGGGCCGGAACCCCAGTTCTGCAACCGACCGCTGAATGGCATTTAGTACGCCAAAGTCGCCACAGCCAGCACACCAGTCTGGATTCGACTTGCCCTTGAAATCTCTGGCCGTAAGATTTATCGCTGTTGTTGCCATATATTTACCTCGCTACACACCGGATTGATTAATGTTACCGGTTAAACGGTTATTTCCTGATATGGGATGTACTTCTCAGTTTCGCCATTCACCTGGGCTGTCACGCCGTCCACTATGTGGTGGGGCATGAACGGTTCGCCGTCATACTTGCGTATGTGTCCGCTGGCAGAGAACCCGGTCTCGCTACGCATGTAACGCGCGAACTGACCGGAGAAGTTATTCTCCACAATGATAGTCCGTTTGGCTTTGGATAGGATGTCCAGTATTTCGTCTCCGTGGAACGGCACCATCCATTTGATCTGCAGATGGTTGGTGGAGATACCAGCGGCGTTCAGAACGTCCACTGCCTCTGCGATTATGTCGTCGGTTGAGCCCCAACCAATCACAGTCACATCGGCATCAGCCGGTCCGACCAAAACAGGAGCGGCGATGTCCTGCAGGATGTTATCGAACTTCCTGGCCCTTTTTTCGACCATCGCCCGCCGTTTGTGCGGGTTGGTGAACTCGTCACTGAGTAGTGTCGAGTCCTCGTCATGTTCGTCGGTGGCGGCTAGATGGACGTACCCTTCAAGTCCGGGCAACGCCCTGGGTGAGATACCGCTGTCAGTCAGCTTATAGCGAAGATAACCATCGGTATCAGAAGATTCTGTAATCAGTTCGCCCCGGTCAATGGTCGGGTGCATGTCTATCTTGTCCGGGTCAACGCTGAATCGTCCCTCAGATATATAGAGGTCCGAGATGATGATGGCCGGGCATTGATACTTGTCTGTCAGGTTAAACACCTCTGCCGAGATGTTAAAGGCATCTAGACAGTTCAGTGGTGCAACAATGATGCGCTCAAAATCGCCTTGGCTGGCGCCCAAGCACTGCCAAAGGTCACCTTGCTCTGTCTTGGTGGGGACGCCGGTGGATGGGCCGGCACGCATCACGTTGATGAAAACAACCGGAATTTCCATCATTGCCGCCGCGCCAATGGCCTCCGTCATCAGTGCAAATCCACCACCAGAGGTAGCACACAGTGATCGGGTTCCGGCCTGTGCCGCGCCAACAACCATGTTGGCTACACCAATTTCATCTTCAACCTGGCGGACCATGATTCCCAGGTTACGGGCATTGGCGGCCATCCAGTGCAGCACGCCAGTTGCCGGGCTCATGGGATAAGCGGCGTAGAATTTGACGCCAGCGGCCGCGCCGCCCATAGCCAATGCTTCGTTTCCTGACCACACTGCCAGGGGTTTGCCGCCAGTGGGAGGGGATTGTTCAAATTGGGTGAAATGCTCTCGAGCGTATTCATAACCAGCCCGGGCAACGTTCACGTTCTCGTCAACCATTTCCTGACCTCTCCGCTGAAAACGGAGGGTCAAGCTCTCTTCCAATACCGCGAAGTCGATTCCCATTAAGTACGTCACCGCAGCCAATCCCACGGTGTTCTGGACCAAGCGGTTCCGGCTCTGGGTTAGTTCACCCACCGGAAGGCCGCAGAGGTCAGCGCCCAAGTCTTCAGTTCCGGGAGTGATCGTATCGCTGTTGTAGACAATCCTAGTGCCAGGCCCCATCAGACGCTGGTGACGGTCCATTGTGTCTTGGTTGAGACACATGAGGAGGTCTAGCTTGTCTCCATGATTATCAATCTCGGCATCGCTGATGCGCATGGTCAAGAAGATATGCCCACCACGGACAATGGACTGGTATGAGTTATAGGTGGCCAGATGCAATCCGCGACGGACAATAATCCGCGCGAGAATGTCTCCCGGCGTAGCGATACCTTGTCCCGCCTCGCCGCCTATCGCTAATGCGAAATCGTAAGTTCCCAACCCCATTTGATCCGCTCCTTTCCCTTCGAGTCCTCAGATACCAGCATTCGATTAATCTCGTATCCGGGTCGTCCGCAGATCTTATCGATTCCCGATTAAGGGATTAGACCACACGGATATTGTAAACGTTATGTCTCTTAATTGAGAGAATTACATGTGAATGGTACGCCCTTGTGCGCTTAGGGCAGCCTCTTTCAACATCTCTGAGAGGGACGGGTGCGCGTGCACCGCCCAGCCCAATTCCAAGACTGTGCCTTCCAGTATCCGGGTCATTGAAAGTTCGCCAAGTAACTCGGTGACTTCTGGGCCAATCATATGACCGCCCAGGATCTCACCATACTTGGCGTCAACAACCAACTTCACCAAGCCAGCGCCTTCCCCCATTGCCAGGGCTTTGCCGTTGGCTTGGACGTTGAAGGTACCCACGTTAATATCTTTGCCCTGCTCCCTGGCCTGGGCCTCAGTTAAGCCAAAGCTGGCTATCTGCGGCATACAATAGGTCGCCCGGGGCATATAGGCGTAATCCAAAGGCTGGGTTTCCAGCCCGGCGATGGTCTCAACGGCAATCATTGCCTGGGCCGACGCAACGTGGGCCAACGGCATCTTTCCGTTGACGTCGCCAATGGCGTAGATGCCGGCAACGTTGGTCGCCATCTTCTCATCCACGATGATACCGGTGCGATCGGTGGCGATGCCCACAGTCTCCAATCCAATGTCTTCCACGTTGGGCTGAATGCCAATGGCAACCAGAACTTTATCGCATTCCAGTATCTGGGCTGAGCCGTCTTTTTCCACGGTAACCTTCACGCCAGACCCGGAAGTATCAACGCCGGTGACTCCGGCACCTGTCAGAAAATCGATGCGATGCCGCTTGAAGGCCCGCTCCAGTTGGGCGCTGATGTCTTCATCTTCATTGGGCACCAGCCGGGGAAGCATCTCAACGATCGTCACCTGCACGCCGTACATTTTATAGATGTAGGCAAATTCAACCCCGATGGCCCCGCCACCAACGATAACTATCGATGATGGCAGGTCTTTCATGACAATGGACTCGCGGCTGGTGATGATCTTATCGCCGTCAACCGGCAGGGGAGGGACGCTTCTGGGCCTGGCTCCAGTGGAGACAATGATGTTCTTGGCTTCAATGACAGTGCCGTCTGAACCTACCGCCACCTTTCCGGCGCCGACTATTTTGCCCCTTTCCTGGATGTGGTCAACCTTGTTCTTATCCAATAAGAAGGCAACACCCTTGGTGTTACGGTCAACCACTTTGCGGCTGCGGTCGATGGCTACGGAAAAGTCGGCGCTGAAATTGTCCATCTTCAGTCCAAATTCGTCGGCCCGTTTGAAATAGGACACTATCTCAGCATTCTTGAGCAGCGCTTTACTGGGAATACAACCCCAATTCAGGCACACTCCGCCCAATTCCGCTGGCTCTAAGATGGCTGTTTTCAATCCTAATTGGCCAGCCCGGATCGCAGCCACATAGCCGCCCGGTCCAGAACCAATCACCACCAAGTCGTAACTAGATTCCATTCCCACCCGCTGATTTGATTTCCGGATAATTTTTCAACTGATTTCCAGTTATGTTATCTGGGATATAGTATCAATTAAGAACGCACCACACATGCATCGTGTGGGCGGATTTTGTCACGAGTTAAGATTATAGCGTCGGTCCCGCCTCTATACAAACTATATCACTCCGATAGGCCTCACCTATCACTCATATGGGAATTCGAGGCTAAAAATCTCTTGAGTACCTCTTCCGCCGGTCAGAATCGACTGTTGATGCTGATTCGTAGTTTTGGCATCTCCCTCATGCCTTAATGTTAATTGTCAGGCGTGATTCATTGTCCTGGCAGGCTGTTTCTGCTAGTATTCAAGTGTCTCGACGCTACGGCTCGAAACATGGAATTTGCGACTATCATTGGGCACTGCCACAGGCGGGAGGAAGAAACATGAGAGTTGGGCCTTTGGGCATCCCTGAACTGGCAATCATCGTTGTGGTCATTCTCTTAATCTTCGGTGCCAAGCGCCTCCCCGAGATCGGGACTTCCATGGGCAAGGGCATCCGCACTTTCAAGACTGCGTTGATGGGCGAAGAAGAGACGGAAGAGGCCGAGAAGCAGGCTGCAGCCAGCGGCAAGGACGACAGCACTTCCTAGTCCGCTCGCTTCAATCTAGAACAAACTAATAAAAAATAGACCAGCCATCTTACGATGGCTGGTCTATTTTTTTGTAAGTCTAAACCGGTGTTAAGCGGATTCTATGGCATTGGACTTTTTTCGGCTGCGTCCGGAAATTCGAGCCAAGAGGATACCAACTTCGTACAGCACCAACAGTGGCCCAGCGACCAATGCCTGGTTTACCGGGTCCACAGTTGGCGTGATTATCGCCGCCAAGACGAACGCCACCACTACCCAGTAACGCCGGAACCGTGCCAAAGACCCGGCCGTGACGATGCCCAATTGGGCCAGTAAGTACATCACCAGTGGCGTCTCAAACGCCAGACCCATCCAGAATAATAGCCGAATCATTAGGTTGATGATATTGCTGATCCGGATCAACGGCACTGCCACATCACCACCAAAGGTCAGAAGGAAGTGCAGGGCCGGAGGAGTCAACACGTAGTAGGCAAAGGCTACACCACCCGCGAAAGCCAGCAGCACCGCGGGCATGAAGCCAAAGAGGTAGCGCTTCTCACGTCCGGTTAACCCCGGAGCTATGAACATCACAACCTGGAACAGGATTATAGGAGATGCCAGGACCAGCCCGGAAACGAACGAGACCTTGATGGCGGTGGTTAGAAGTTCGGTAACCTCTGTGTAGATCAGTTCGCCGCCGGTGCCCAAACCCAGGTCTTTGGCAGGCCGAACCAATACCTCTATGATCTGCTCAAAGAAGACAAACGAAACGGCGCTGCCCACCAACAGGGCAATCACACAGATGAAAACCCTACGCCGCAGCTCACCCAGATGCTGCATCAGGGTCTGTTCCCGCGACCTCATCCCTTGTCTTCGGTCCCGCTCTCGGTCTCAGCCTTGTCTTGATCTCCAGCCTCAAGCACGGGGGCCTCGTCAGGCTGATCTATGTCTTCGTCTTCTGGGGGAATTTCGGGGAGCATAGGAACGCCCGGTAGCGGCGCTAATTGAGGGTCTGGCTTCTGGTCTTGAACGGTTGCCGACCGGGAGGGCTGCTCCATAGTCTCAACGGTCATTGCGCTGGTCACATCACCGAACGACCGCCGCAAATCCCCTAAGACTTTGCCCGCGTTTTTAGCCATGTCGATGGCGCGGGCTGGCCCCAGCACAAGAAAGGCAACCAGAAAGATAACACCCAGTTCCGGAACGCCCATGCCCATGAAGTTCATGGGGTTCCCTCTCCCTGGCGTAGGTTCCCCTCCCTTCCAGTAGGACATTCATCGTCGCAGGCAATCTCGTCGGGCACAGACCAGCCCTCGGGGAATTGATAGCCCAGTTCCTGTAGCATCTCCACTAATCGGCAGACTGGCAGGCCCACTATGTTGTTGTAACAGCCTTCCCAATCGGCGGCTGGTCGCAGTTCAGTATCCTGGACAGCGTAGGCTCCGGCTTTGTCTCTGGGAACGCCAGATGCGATTGAAGAGTCGATCTCCTGGTCGGTTAGGTGGCGCAGGGTGATCTGGCTGGTCATGGCGTCGCTTATGGAACGCCCCGACGCCGCATCCACTACTGATAATCCAGTTGAAACGTAGTGCGTGGTGCCACTGAGTTCGTGCAGCATCCGACGCGCATCGTCGTCGTCGACTGGTTTGCCCACGGCCTGACCCTGAAACACTACCGTGCTATCAGCGCCGATAACCAACCCGGAATTCAGGTTGGCGGCCACTGCCTGCGCTTTCTCCAGAGACAACCGCTGCACCATTTCCACTGGGGTCTCTCCCTCAATCGGATCTTCAGAGAGATCAGCCGGATTGACTGCGAACGACAATCCCAGGATATCCATCAATTCCTGTCGTCGAGGCGATGCCGAAGCTAGTGTGATACCCGGAGTGTCCTGCCCGATAGTTACATCAGATGATTCTGACTCGGCCTCTAAGACAAGCTCGGCCACGCCCATTTCTTGATGCCCGCGGGAGAGCAGAGCAACACATTCGACGTGGTGGGTCTGGGGGAACATGTCCAGCGGCGCTACTTCATCTAACTTGTAGCCGCCCTGGCACAAGACTTTGAGGTCTCGACCCAACGTCTCGGCGTCGCAGGAGATATAGGCCACACGAGATGGTGCCATCTCAATCAGGCTTTCTAGCGCCCGAATCTGGCAGCCAGAGCGGGGCGGGTCAAGCACCACAACGTCGGGGGCTTCCGGCAGGGTTCTGAGGACATCTTCTGTCCGGCCCAACACGAAAAAGAGATTATCCAGGTCTCCGGCGTTCTGCTTGGCATCGGCCACTGCAGCGGACGATTCCTCCACGGCGATCACTTTCTTCACAAACGGGGCCAGCATGATGGCAAAAGTGCCAACGCCGGTGTAGGCATCCAGCAACACATCATTGTCGGTGAGCTGCAGTCGGTCCTTAACCACGTTGGCAGCGGCGGCGGCTTGGTCAACGTTAACCTGGAAGAACGATGGTGATGAAACCAGGAAGTCCTGTCCGTCGATGGATTCCGTGTACCGTTTCTGTCCGGTCATAACGCTGATGTTCGGATGGACCAGGTACGGCTGAATCAAAAAATCGCCGGAGTACTTCCCGGCCCGTATGGACAACTGGGTGGTCTCGGCGCAATTATCCTGTAGGTCTTCCAACAGGGTGTTGACGCCGTCGTGCATCAGGAGACATTTCTCGATGCGAACAAACTGGCGGGTCTCGCGGTTAACAAACCCCAGCGAGCCTTCTTTATTGATAGTGAAGCGGGCATGGTTCCGGTAGCCGTACTGGTCCGTGGATGGGTTCACTGCCACCACATTGGGGTTGACCAGGTCACCAACGCGTTGCAGAGCGTCGAACACTTTCTCGCGTTTGATCCGCAACTGAGCGTCGTAAGACAGGTGTTGCCATTGGCAGCCGGTGCATTCTCCGTAGTAGGGACAGGGAGGCTCCACCCGGTCTGGCGAGGCCTCAAGCACCTGTACAACCTTGGCGGAAACGTACTTCCGGTGGACTTTAACCACCTCCACTACCACTCGTTCTCCGGGTATGCCACCAGCCACGAACACGTTCTGTCCGTCAAATTCAGCCATAGCTTCGCCCAACCTACCCCATGAGGTAAGTGTTAGGGTGGCACGGTCTCCCTGCTGTTTGATGCGCTCTGCTATCTCCATAAATTCCTATTTACTATAAGCCAACGAGGATAAGAAACCAAGGAGTGCAACCAAATTCGCAGGCTCAGCTTATGCCTGACCTGTCTGGACAATGAATCAAGACCGCAATCAAACGGTAGTCAACATCAAAGCGAATATCAGACGGGGGTTAATTGGGACTCTTGTCAGTTGACCTTCATCTATGCGGCCAGTAAACTGATGCCAAAGCAGATTGGTACCTGTTGATTAGCCCGGTCTGGCGGATTCACCTTCGGGTGAACCCAAAACAAGCAAAACGCATCCAAGATATTGCGTATGAAAAATGCGTAACAGATTCCGGAGGATGGAAATGGCAGAACCGATTGAGGTAAACGACGACACGTGGCAAAAGCTAGTACTAGAATCGGAGACACCGGTCATGGTGGACTTCTGGGCTGAATGGTGTGGCCCGTGCAAAATGATTGCTCCCGCTGTGCATGACATGGCTGTAGACTTTGACGGCCAATTGACCGTGGTTAAATTGGACGTGGACGCCAGCCCCAATACTGCGATGCAGTACGGCATTCGTAGCATCCCGGCCTTGCTCTTCTTCAAAGATGGGCAGCCCGTGGATCAGATTGTGGGTGCAGTGCCCAAGGGCGCACTCAAAAAGAAGGTAGAGTCCGTACTCGCGAGCTAGCCTCTCTTTTAGTTAGAAAGCAGATAACTTAGGCGCCGCCGCTCGGCGGCGTCTTTTGTTTGCGACCGTGAAAAATCGTCAGATTAGACACGGCGCAACCCTCTTAATTATGGGAGTGGATGGGGCCCGGTGGCCCCTACGGACTTCAAATCCGTTATGCCTCGTGACGAGCGGGGTAGGTGGGTTCGACTCCCTCGCACTCCCGCCAGACAATTTTCAGCTTCGAAGTCACCTGATTTCGGCTAAGAATAAGCCCCCGACCATGATGGTCGGGGGCTTTGTTTTGGACCAAATGGTCACGAACTTTTTCACGGCTAGATTTGTGGTGCCGAATGTCAGAATCGAACTGACACGGAGTCACCCCAACAACCAGTTTTAAAGCTCGGTCCCCCGCCTGGCAATTGGTTCATCGGGTTCGGTTCGACTATTCCAAATCTTTGATGTATTAATCCAGGACATTTAAAGCACCAGTAAAGTCCGCACCGATAACACCGGTCAGTATGGCGTCTTTCAGGTCGGCCCCGGTCAGGTCGGCGAAGGTCGGGTCAGACCCGAGTCCGGCTAGGTCAACTGCCAACTGGTGAAGTCCGGTCAGTTTAGCTCCAGGAAGACGCCAGGGTCTCTAGCATTTGGGCTTGGCTAAATGGGCGCGGATCGTCGTTGAAATTATTTCTCCACTGATATACTCGACTGGCCGTTTGTGCGGTGCTCGGAAATTACTGAAGGATCATCTTAAATGCGAAAATTTTTGAAATGGTTCAGCGTTATTGGCGGTGGGTTGGTTGTAGTGGCTGTGCTGCTGATTGTCGTACTATTTTTTGTAGGCTCCCGAAAGGTGAACCATACCTACGATGTCGCGATAGCATCGGCAGCGATTCCTACCGATACTGCCAGTGTCGCCCGTGGGAAACACTACGTAGAAGCTATTGGCGTTTGCCAGGTATGCCACGGCCAAAACTTAGCTGGGCCGGTCATTGATGACTGCAAAAACGTGCCCTGCATCGGCTTTTCAGACGAATCTATGTTCGGAAAGATTGCTCCGCCAAACCTGACATCAGGGCTCGGCGGCATTGGTGGATCGTTAACCGATGACGACTACATTCGGGCGATTCGACACGGTATCGGCCAGGATAACCAGGCCCTGACAATCATGCCGGCAGAAGAGTACAACAAAATTTCTGATGATGACCTTGGCGCCATAATCGCCTACCTGAAAACCCTCCCGCCGGTCGATAATGAAGTCGGCCTGTCTGGTTTGGGTCCGTTGGGTCGTACCCTCGCATCGTTCGTGGGAGGCCTGATACCAGCGTCATTGATTGACCATGAAGCGCCGCGGCCACAATCTCCAGAGGTCGGGGTCACGGCTAAATACGGTGAGTATCTATCCACGACCTGCATCGTTTGCCATGGCGACGGGTTGTCAGGAAGCCGAGTCCCCGGAAACGACCGTGTCAAAGCGCCCGACATCACACGGGGCGGAGACATTGGAACTTGGACCCAGTCCCAGTTCATCGACACCATTCGAAGTGGCAACACTCCCCGGGGCAATCTGCTGGACCCTCGGTACATGCCGTGGAACCGTTTCACTCAGATGACCAACGACGAATTGGACGCCATTTGGCTGTACCTAGAATCACTGCCCGTCAAATAGGCAGAGATTACAGCACCGCTGAATAACTGCACTCCCGGACCCAGTTAGCAGTCACCGGAGCTAGCTAATCCGCTATAATCCGGTGGCCCAGAAATATCCATAAACTAAAATCTGGAATTCACGGAATTTGAAGGACGCTGCTATGCCGTTTTTTACCAAGGGCGATGTCTCAATCCATTACGAAGAGGTTGGCTCCGGTTTCCCTCTGCTAATCATCCCAGGCGGTGGTCTCAATGCCACCATTAAATCGCTGGATACGTCGGTGCCGTTCAACCCCATGACAGTGTACAAAGACGACTTTCGATGTATCGCTGGTGACCTGCGCAACTCGGCCACTGGCGAGTCGACCGGTCCACTGGAGACCGATCGGCCTTGGGATTCCTATTCTGATGACCACCTTGGGCTGATGAACGAACTCGGCATCGATAAGTTTCTGGTCATGGGATTCTGCATCGGCGGGCCAATGATCCACAACCTACTCAGGTTGGCGTCGGACCGCATCGTCGGCGCGGCGCTGATGCAACCCAGCGGGTTCAGCCCGGAACACCCGGACCTTTTCTACCAGAACAACATCAAGGCTTGGGGTCCGCCGCTCTGCGAGAGGCGATCAGAAGTCACGATGGACACGATCCATGATTTCCTCACCAGCATGTACACTGACCGCGCCGACTTTATTTTCACCGCTACACGCGATTTTGTGAGTTCGCTGAAGACTCCAATTTTGGTCGCACCCGATGATGTGCCCGCCCATCCGTACGGTACCGCAATGGAAGTCGCTGACCTTGCCCCCAACTCTGAGGTGACCATCTATCCCTGGAAGGACACTCAGGAGCATATCGACGAGGTTGTAGAGCACGGGCGCCGTTTCTTAAAGCAAAACGAACCCAATTAAACGCAGGTCAAAATAGCATGATTGCTGATAGAAAGACCCTCGGCCATTGTGGCCGAGGGTCTTTTTTGACGGGTGATGATGGGCTTTATTTCGGTCAGTAGAGCCGGTTCAAGTTGGCGTAGTGAGTTGGATCCAGGTCTCTGCCCTGGATGGCCGGGTGATCCGGGCCGTAGCGGTGGGCACGGAACAAAGAGTTGCCGTTATCCGATGAGGAGCCACCGGCATGTTCACCGCTCACACTTATAAACGGGTTGATGTACTCCCAGACAATCTCTTGAGCAGGTGTGACCTCAAAGATTCGACCGGGAGCGCCCTCACAGATAAGGGTGTTGCCGTTGGGCAGTCTCTCTGCGCCACTAATGTGATAGCTGAAAAAAGATATTGGCGGGCCGCCTTTATATTCCCAGGCAATCTGGTTATCGCTTGGATTGATCTCAATAACCCGAGAGTGGCTCATGCCTTGCCGGTGCGGCCCATTGTCGAATAACAGTATGTTTCCGTTGTCCAGATAGGTTGGGTTATGCTGATGGGAGATGTCGCCGGGGCCCCATTTCCAACTGAACTCTCGGGTCTTCCGATCGACGATTCCGACAGTGCTGGTCTGGCGGAAACTCACCAATAGATCGCCGTCTTTGGTGATGTTCAAGCAGTTCTGGTGGGTCCATTCCAGGCGACCTTCCAGCGGGCAAATCACATCTTCTTCGAGGCTGAGATGCTCCCACGACCGCCACTCGTCGACAACGTCACCGTTCGGCGTTACTTCACGCACAACGTCGCCCAACATTTGACCCATGGTTGTGCCGGCAGTGAAACCGCCTTGCACTTGAGCCGCCAATTCTTCGGGGAGTTTCTCCCACACCAGAACCAATGTATTCCCGTTCTCCAGGCGTTCAAAGTCGTGGTGTAGCAACGGGTCGCGGTAGGCCCAGACCACGTTGCTGTCCCAGTCCAACTCCAGAATGGCACCCGATGCGGTTCTACCACCCCTCGGCAGAAGTTCTTGCTCCGGGTGGTCTAGAAAGGAAACTTCCTGCCCTGGTGCGCCGGTTCTAAGCAGCAGATTGCCGTTGGGCAATAAATAGCTGTAGTGGATTCCCTCGTCAGATTGCCACGTATGGCACACGCGGCCATCCATGTCTATGAGATTGGTTTGATGACCGCCAAGGTTGGTGAATAAAGTGTAGCCTCGGTAGCTGTTTTGCGGCGAATAATGGATCAGACCTGTTTGATGGTGTGTGGACCAGCCCATTGAGTAGTTGCTCTCCTTTATTATGGCTCCCGTGTTAAAAACTCAGGATTAAAATTCTGGTTTATACGTTCGTAGAAAAGATTAGTAGGATTATGCTGTAGCTTATAGTATCCCAGCCTGAAGGCAATTGATCATTTAGTAAATTTTTCTTTAACGGGAGATGCAAAAGAATGCCACCACCAAACAGATACAACACTGGATATAACGTGGGCGTTGGCGGCGCAGTTGTGAACGACGGCCGGTTGCTGCTGGTCCGTCGGTTGTCGCGACGAGGCCGCGGTAATTGGCAGATTCCAGGCGGGTTCGTTGAGCACGATGAAACCATGGAACTGGCCGTAGTCCGTGAAGTTGAAGAGGAAGCCGGTGTCACGTCCACAGTCCAAGGCGTTTTGGGCATCAGGAACCGCTACGACGCAGAAGGCGGCAACAGCCTGTACATCGTGATGCTGCTCAGGCCTCAGTCCGGTGAGCCCAACCCCGACATGACTGAAGTAGACCGGGCTGAGTATTTTAGCCTGGCTGAGATTGAAGCTATGGAACAAATCTCGCCAATAAACATTGAAGTTGCGAAACGGGCGCTAGCTGAAGACCATCGGATATTCCATGCTCAGACGGTTGAGCAAGCGGGCCGAGGGGCCTACACGCTGTTCTTGGGGTAATTGCTGGCTGCGTCAGGTTGATTAAAACCTTGAAGTCTCTTAAATCACGGAACTGTCGCCATCTCCACCGCCACTGGCAATACCGAATCCGCTATAATTCGTTGACCCATCCATATTCAATTATGTAAAGGAACCTACAATGCCGTCATTTACAAAAGGCGATGTCACCATCCAATACGAAGAGAAAGGCTCCGGGTTTCCGTTGCTGGTCACCCCTGGCGGAGGCCTTAACTCCGTGGCCAGTGGTTGGCCTCGCCAAGTTATGAACGTGTTCGAGGATCTCTCGGACGAATTCCGCTGCATAACCATGGACCAGCGTAACGCCGGTGGCGGATCCACTGGCCCGGTCCAGGTTGAAGACCCTTGGGGGGCCTTCGCTGACGACCAACTTAGCCTGCTGAACCACCTCGGAGTAAAGCAGTTCGGCTTCATTGGTTTCTGCATTGGTGGACCGTTCGCCCTCAAACTGATGGAACGCGCGCCAGACCGCATCAGGGCTGCCGTACTCTGCCAGCCTGTCGGCAGCAACAAAGACTTTCGTGATTCCATGTATGACTCCGGCCAGAATCAATGGGGACCCGGGATCATGGCCCAGAGATCTGATGTGAGTCAGGACGCGATCGACGCTTACCTGAATAACTTATACCGCGACATTGAACCTGACTTTGTTTACAGTGTGTCGCGTGATTTTGTTCGCTCCTGTCAAACGCCGATAATGGTCATGCCAGACAATACCCCGTCACACTCGTACGAGGTTGCAATCGAAGTTGGCGAGTTGGCACCCAACGCCGTGACCACGGTCTATCCCTGGAAGGAAGACCCTGGTGTAATGGCCACAACCCTCACGCAGATGCGTGATTTCCTCAAGGCCCACCAGAGCTAGTCGACCGCCCCCTGTTAAAACCTATAACGGCCCAACGTTACCTTGTTGCAGCGTTGGGCCGTTATCTATGACTCTTTACGCCTAAATCCTTTTTTACGGAGACCATCAATTGCCCGAGATGAAGATCAGCTTTCTTGGCACTGGCTCAGGCACATCAACCAACAGCGCCCACACGGCCCTGGTTTACGACTGCGATGACGGCACACGGCTGCTAGTGGACGCCAGTTCCGGAAACTCTGTGGCTCGTTCCGGATTTGAATTGGGAATCCCGGTTGAAAGCTTCGACACCGTGCTTCTGTCGCACCACCACTTTGATCACATGTCGGGCTTGGTCTACGTTCAACAGGCCCGGGCACTCGCCAGGCCAGATGCTCCGCCCCTAGACGTTTACCTCACTGAAGAATGTCTTATATGGGTCAACAAACTATGCAATATCAACCCCTCAATAGGTGACGCTAATCCAGACGGAGTGACCAATGTCGCCGGTCGTCAGGTCATTCGCTGGCACGTGGTCGAACCAGGCCGGAAGATTAGTCTCGGTCCCACGACCACCGCCGTGTGCTTCCCCGCCGACCACATTGCAAGCTCAGTGGGCTGGCGAGTGGACTCCGACGGAATGGGAGTGGTTTTCTCAGCAGACACCCGGTTCAACCCTGAGTTGATCAAAGCCTCCCAAGGGGCACGACTGCTCATCCACGAAGCGCTCCGGACCGACGAGGACAAAGAACACGCTGCTAGCCGTGGTCACTCGACGTCAGGTGATGCAGGCCGTTCCGCTGACCAGGCGGAAGTGGGAGAGCTAATTCTGACCCACCTGGACACCGGCTTCAGCCGCGAGCCACAGCCACTGATAGACGACGCCAAGAAACACTTCAACGGCCCCGTCCGCGCCGTCCGAGACCTAGACCAAGTCACCATCAGCAGCCCTTAGGGCCAGCACTACCTAACACTTACTCCCTAGTAGCTCGGCTTGTTCGGGAATGCTGTCAGTTGAATTTCGTGGGTCCAGCAGGACTTATCTTGGCTGTGTAGGTAATAGAAAGCCTCGGCAATCGAGACCGGGTTCATAATCACGTCTGGCTGCTCCTGAGCAATCGGCAGAGCCCGGGTGCCGGGTGAGTCAATCAGGCCGTCAATGATGACGTTGGCCACGTGCACACCATGCTCGGAATATTCCTCGGTCAGCACCTGCGCCAACGTGCGCATCATCACCCTGGGGTAGTACAAAGACTGGCCGGTGTATCTCTTCTTCCCGCGCAGAGAAAACTGGTTATTGGTAATCAGGAACGACCCTTTTCCCGACTCGCGCATGGACGGCATAACTTCCTTGGCCACCAAGAACGGCCCGCGGCTGGCAATGTGTTGCGCTGTTTCAAACATTTCAACCGGGATGTGTTCCAGCAATTCCTTGTCGGCGGGGAGGTCACGTCCCTCCAAATAGCCCGCGTTATAGACCAGGACTTCAGGGTCGCCGGCTTCGTCTCTGATCTTGGCGAATGCATTCGCTATGGAGTCCGTCGAGACCAGGTCAAGCTCAACAATCATGCTGTCGCCGCCCTGTTTCTGAATCGCCACCTCCAACGCCGTTGCATTGCTGGCAGTGCGGGTAGTCAGCACCACAAAGTAGCCCTCCTGGGAAAACTTCTGGGCGATGGCGCCACCAACGCCCCAACGCACGCCAACGGGCAGATCGCTGTCATCCAGTTCTTTTCCGTGAGCTAATTTTGTGTTGCGGCCGTCTGACTGCCATTTGGATGTTGCTCCAATCACAACCGCCACCGGTTTGCGGGCTTCGTTCATGTTGAATCCCCTCTCTTGTACCTAATTGATTATCAGCTTGGATCAAATACTGCGGATTTCCACAGAGTATACAGAGTTCAATCCAGCGAGGTACCGCTTGCCTACTCGAAACTCTCCTCTATAATCCACGCATAAATACTTAGAGGGGTAAGCGATGTCGATTGGGTGGGCAATCATCAGCGCCGGAGACTATGCCGATTCCAGGGGCGCTCCGGGTATCAACCAGGCGGACGGCGGGGAGTTGGTGGCGGTGCAAAGCCGAGACCAGGGTCGGGCGGACGCCTTTGCCGAGAAACACGGAGCCAAGATTGCCTACACATCGGTTGAAGATGTTCTGTCTGATTCCAGGGTCGATGCGGTCTACATCACGGCGCCCAACCACCTGCATGTTGAGTACACCAAGATGGCTGCCGTCGCCGGCAAGCATATTCTGGTGGAGAAACCATTGGCGTTAAACATGGCTGACGGAGTAGATGTTTTGCAGGTCTGCCGAGACAGGGGCGTGAAGGTGGGAGTTGGCCTGCACTTGCGCCACCACCCCGGTCATATTGAAACACGGCGGCTGGTTGCAGAAGGAACACTGGGCACCGTTGCCCTGGCCCAGGCTCAGATCGGACAGGGAGAACGGGGCAACGTGCACCCGGAACCAAGAGCTGGCCTGCGCGATTGGTGGACCCAACCAGAGTTGGTCGGCGGGGCTTTTTCCATGATGACCATCGGCGTCCATGCCATCGACGACCTGCAATTCCTGCTGGGTCAGCAAGTGGTGGAGCTGGCCGCAATCACCGACGGTCAGACAACAGAGAGACCTCTAGAGAACCTGGCCACCATGTGTCTGCGCTTTGACGGCGGCACAATTGGGACCATGTGCTGCGGTATGCGGCTGCCAGAATTCCAGAACGATGTTGCACTCTACGGCAGCGAAGGCACGGTCATACTGGCCGATGGCTCATGGCCGCGCCTGCAAGGGGAACTGCGTGTGTCCAGCGAAACGGTGAACACCAAAGTCGCCTATGAACCGGACTTCATCTACCTGGTCAAGAAGAACATTGAAGACTTCCAACAGGCCATCGCAGAAGACCGAGACCCGGCTGCGTCGGGGGCTCACGGCCTAAAGTTGGTCCAGTTAACTGAAGCCATGGTGGAGTCGGCCAAGACCGGTCGGACGATCAAACTGGAGCCGCTGCCTTCTTAATGGAACTAATCATCCCCGCCTCCCAAGCATTTGGGGGAAGATACGTAACTACGGAGTGGGACCACCAACATGAACCCAACACAGACTAAAATCATTAATCAGGTTGATGAGAATGCCATCGTAGACCTGGCCAGCGAGTTGATTAAGATTCCCAGTTTCAAGCTTGAGGAAACTCCGGTGGCCAACTTCCTGGCCGACTTCTTTAACGAGCGCGGCTACAAAGTAGACCTGCAAGAAGTGGAACCTGGGCGGTTCCAGACCATCGCCACTCTGGAGGGCACCGGCGGCGGCCAGAGCCTGATGCTGAACGGCCACACCGACATTAACTCGCTGACGCGCCGCTGGCGTCGAGATCCCTAGACACCTGTAGTTGAGGGAGATCATATTTACTGCCACGGCATTCAGAACATGAAGGGCGGCCTGGCCAGCATCATCATGGCCGCTGAGGCCGTCCGCCAGTCTGGAGTCCGGCTGAAGGGTGACCTGGTGGTCGCCTGCGTGGTGGGGGAGACCCAAGGCGGCGTTGGTACCCACTACTTGATGGAAACCGGCTTTCGTACCGACATGGCTGTGGTCGCCGAACCCTTTGGCGTCGGCAATTTGGTCACCGTTCATTCGGGCATCGTCCACATGGCAATCCACACCTACGGGGGTAACCGGCCACGTCCGCCAACTGGAAGGCACCGTGAACGCCGTGGTCAAGATGACCCAAATAATCAACGCCCTGCAGAACGTGGAGTTTACCTATCAGCCCCGAGCAGACCTGCCAGACCTTCCCAAGCTGAACGTGGGCAGCGTCTTGGGCGGATTGGGCGAAGACTATGTGTTGGTGGAGCCGCCGTATATCCCTGACCTGTGCACCATAATAGTGGACGTCCACTTTTTGCCCGGCCAAACAGTGGAAGGCATCGTCGCCGACATTCGCCGGGCGTTGGACCCGCTAAAGGCCGCAGACCCCGAACTCTCCTATGAGATAGAAATACCGCCCCCGGCCTACTTCAAGGGTAGCCGGAGCCTGGTGATGGACCCACTGGATGTGCCTCAGGACTCAGTGATAGTCAATGCTGTGGCCCGTAATAATCAAGTGGTGACCGGCGTGCCACCCAAGGCCATTGGGACCGTGCTCCCATTTTCCTACACTGCCGACGACACCTGTCATCTGTGGAACGCCGGCATACCCTGCTTGCTCTACGGCCCAGCCGTGATTCGGGGCAGCGGTGGCGAAGACGGCGGTGAAGACGATAGCTGCGTCATAATCAGCGAGATGGTGCAGTGCACCAAGACCCTGGCCCTGACTGCTCTCGAAGTCTGCGAAGTCGGACCATCCTAAAACATATTCGAGTTGGACAACCCCAGAAACTTAAATTGAAGCATGAGGAGGCTACCCATGGGAGTTATCCCAGGCATAGAGTTCAATACTTTTTCCATCACCGGCCGATGCGCAAGAACCGGCATGTTGGGCATCGCCATCACGACCAGCGACATCTCAGTCGGCGCACGTTGTCCCTACGTTAAATCCTTGGTCGGCGCAATCGCGACCCAGGCTTCAACCGACCCCAACCTGGGGATATTCGCCCTGAAGCTAATGGAACAAGGCTTTTCTGCCAGCGGCGCTTTAAAACAACTGGAGATCAGCGACCCTCATATCGAGCGTCGCCAATTGGGCCTGGTTGACCGCAACGGGAACTCGGCCGCCAGAAGCGGTTCCATGAACAATGATTGGTCCGGTCACATAGCCAAGCCAAACCACGTTGCCATGGGCAACGGCCTGGTTGGGGAAGGGGTGGCTCAGGCCATGTCCGAACTTTTCTCGTACAACCCGGAACTGGACTTGGAGGAGCGATTGCTCCGGGCTTTAGAAGCTGGTCAAGAAGCCGGGGGCGAAGCTAAAGATGCCACGCCGCACCACTCGGCCGCGTTGCTGGTCCACGGTTCTGACCCGTTCTCCAGGGTCGACCTGCGAGTTGATGAGCACCCAACCCCGGTTGCAGAACTGCGGCGAATCCTGGACGTATTAACGCCCAGGATAGAGTATTTTGCCCTAAGGGCCGGCGACCCGGTGGCGGCCCAAGCCGCCAAGGACGCGGATGGGACTTAACCCGACAGCCCACCATCAATCCTTTTTAATTTATTCGCATCCAATACTCAGGTAAGCCCAGATGCTAACGGAGTTTTATCATTCGCCTCGACTCAAGAATCAAACGCGATTCACATAGTCCAGGTGATCTTATTGACGAGACAGAAGGAGAACAAAATGCCGGGAGACGCAACCCCACGCTTACACAGTGGTCTTAGAGAATGACAAGGTCAGGGTATTGGACACCAAGACCGATGCCGGAGCATCGTCTGACATGCACAGCCACCCCAACATGGTCGGCTACGCAATCTCGGATTGTAGTTGGGAACTAACAGGCCCAGACGGCACCACACCACGAGTGGAAGTACCGGCTGGTGCCACTTTTTATTTGGACGCGGTTGAGCACGCTGCATTTGACTTTGGTTCCAATGGAGCCCACGCGATTCTGATTGAACTGAAGTAAATCCCGCTGGCGTTAAGCCAAGAAAATGGCACAAAAAGGCCCCAATTCTAGTTACAGAGTTGGGGCCTTTTTTATCTACTTAAATTAGCTTGTTACTACCCAGAACTACCCCACGACAACGTCGTGGCTCAACAGCACACCGCCGTTCTTGTAGGTGATTGACATGGGGTCGCGTAGCAGCGCTGCCTGGATGGTGCCCAAGGGTATTTCGCTCGGAGTGCCGGGCACGGTGATCCGGCGCTTAACCTGTCGGTAGCCAATGATGCCCTCTGCGGCGTTAGACTGAGAGGCGGCCGGCCCTCCGGGACTAGTAGGCATGAACAATTCAACCATCAGACCTTCTGCGCCCGCAGCGCCAAAAGGCAGCAGCCTGCTTAGAGTTGAAACCGTGGACGAAAGCCAACCACTATGCGCCAGCGGGAAGGGACCGGGCACCATTCCATCCGAACTATGCCCACCCACTACGACCGATCGGCTGGGCCGGGTCAAGTTCCCGTACCTGATGGAGACCTTTGCCTCGCCCTCGTGGATCATCGCTCCGGATTCGTCACGCTCTTTGGTATCCAAAAGATACATGCCGGATACCGTTCCTTCCGGAATTGCCGGGATATTCCCCGTGAGTGGCTGATGGTCGTCGGGCACGGGAAATGCTAATGCCGTCTCTCCTGAACTCCACCTAATTTCGTCCTCAAACTCTATGGACCCTTTAGACATCGATTGCCCCACCGGGCAGAAATTTGAAGCTCGTTCAAGTCGGACTCGCTCAGATTCCGAGATCTGACCCTCGAGCGTGACAACTTCTCGCACGCCAAAGCCCATGCCATTTGAGGTATCAAGCGGCTCAACTTTGAATTCAACTGTTATGTCATCCAGGGCGATCTTTCCTCGGTAGGCCACGCCCACCAATGTGACCACCGTTCAAGCGGCCCAACCCGCCACCGACAGGTATGCGGGCGGCGGCGCGACCACATCCAGGTCAGAATTTGGGACACCGGTGATGTATGACCAAGGCCCGGTTGGCCCCGGAGCCACTCCAATCGTCGCGTTTATCGTCTCATTGCCCACATACCGGGCAACAATGTTCGGCGGAGCCTGCCCGATATTAGTTCCTTCAACCATTGGCTATCTCCATCAAATACTCAAATGCAAATACGTCTAGTATTGTAAGCAGGCTTGCCCAATCATAAGATGATTCTCGCCCCATTCTTTGACTAGATTAGATGCAGAGCAATCAGCGCGGCAGCCTGATTGACCACGATTGGAATGGACTCCGTTAGATTGCACCCCGGTTGGATAGGAGATTTAAATGAAAGTAGGCGTGAACTTAATTAACTTTGGCCCCGGCGTAACCACAGCGTCGCTGCGAAGCTGGGCCCAGCTATCAGAGTCTTTGGGCTATCACTTGATTATGACGTCTGACCACATTGCCATCACTCCGGATGTGCAGTCTCGCTATCCCGCCCCATTCTTTGAGCCAATCTCCCTGCTTGGTTGGCTGGCCGGGATTACCAGCACCATCGAGATTGGTACCACTGTAATCATCATGCCCTATCGTAATCCCCTGGAGTTGGCCAAGGCCACTGCTAATGTGGACCAGCTTAGCGGTGGCAGGTTCATCCTCGGCGTTGGTATCGGCTGGGCCCAAGAAGAGTTCAAAGTGCTGAACGTCCCTTACCGGTCACGTGGTGCCATCACCAACGAATACCTAGAGGCGGTCAAGCTCCTATGGACCCAAGATGTGGCTTCCTATGACGGCAAGTTCGTCTCGTTCAACGAAGTGCACACCGCGCCGCGTCCGGTTCAAGCTCCCCATCCACCCATCTGGGTTGGCGGCCCCAGCGATGCCGCCATGCGTCGCACTGTCCGCTACGGCGACGCTTGGCATCCCATTCGTATCCAGATGGACTGGTTCAAGAACACCGGCATTCCCCGCCTAAAAGAAATAGCTGACGAAGAAGGTCGACCCATGCCCAAGCTGTGCCCTCGCATCAGGCTCCGGCTGACTCATTCACCCCTACCCGACAGCGAACGTGTCGTGGGCGAAGGCAGTCTCAGTCAGGTACACAAAGACCTGGCAGAACTTGAATCTCTGGGTTGTTCCTACGTTGTACTTGATACCTATGCCGATGACTTGGAAGCCATCAAGAACAACGAGGCATCATGGCGCATGCTCAGCGTCTTGGCTGACAGCGTCTTAGACTTAGGGAATGAGACCGTCCGTTAGCGCTGGTTTCCAAGCACACTGAATGCCATTGCAGAGATTGACGTTCCGGCACACCGTGGGTATATTCGTGCCCAAGAACACTGCGCCAACCATCAGACAGTAGAGAGGAATCAATGCCCCTAACTCCGGAACAGATCGCGGCGAGCCCCAAGGCCCTGGAGGGTATCCGGGTGGTGGACTTCACTTGGGTCAGGGCCGGGCCCTGGGCAACCCGCTGGTTGGGTGCTATGGGGGCTGAGATCATCAAGGTGGAATGGCCGCTATCGGAGCGGGGCCGGACAACTGGCGGAGTGCCACCTGGCATGACGCCCAACCTGAACACGGCCACCAACTTCAACGACACCAATGCCAATAAAAAGGGCATCACCGTCAATCTGCGCTCTGAAAAGGGTCTCGGGCTGGTCAAGCAACTTATCGCCGAATCAGACTTGGTGGTCGAGAATTTCAGCGCCAAGACGTTGACGAGTTGGGGCTTGGGCTACGATGAACTACGCAAACTTAAACCGGACATCGTCTACGTTTCTCAGGCTGGTTTTGGGCACACCGGACGGCACAAGGAATACCTCACAATGGGTCCCATCGCCCAGGCTTTCTCCGGCCTGACTTTTCTCTCCGGCCTGCCCGGAGCGCCCCCGGCTGGGTGGGGTTGGTCTTACCTGGACGACACCGGCGGAATGTATATCGCGTTCTCCGCCCTAACCTCTCTCTACCGCCGCAACATCACCGGCCAAGGACAGCACGTGGACCTGTCGCAGATGATCATGGGCGCAACTCTAAACGGTTCTGCGATGCTGGACGCAACGGTAAATGGCCGCGCTTCCCGAAGGGAAGGCTACCCGCCAGGCAACCGTGCCCACTGGCCGGGCACCCCCATGCTAAACAACTATCGGGGGCCAACCACCGCGCCCCACAACGCCTACCGCACCAAGGGCGCTGGCTACAACGACTGGTGCACCATCGCCTGCTTCTCTGAAGAAGAATGGCAGCGTCTGGTCGGCGTCATGGGTTCGCCCAAGTGGGCCACCGATGCCAAGTTCGCCACCCTAGGCGGCCGACTCCTACACCAAGAAGAGTTGGACCAAGGCATCCAATCATGGGCTCAGACCTTGGAGAAATACCAACTCATGGAACTGTGCCAAGGTGCAGGCGTCCGTGCCATGCCGGTGCAGAGTACCGGCAACCGGGTGGACGACGACCCACAACTTCGCCACCGCGAGATATACCAGGAGTTGGATCACCCGGTCATCGGACAGTGGAAGTTCCAAAACGCACCCTTCAAGCTGTCTGAGACACCGGCCATCAACTACCACGCTGCCCCCATGATCGGCCAGCACAACCAAGAAGTCTTTGAGGGCATGCTCGGCCTAACCCACGAGGAGTTTGTGGCCGGTTATGAAGACGGTACCTTCTGGCCCAAGACCCTCGACAGATATCCCTACATGGACGACATGCTCAAGGCAGCACCGACGCCGTTCGTCGGCCTGAGCGGGCCAGCCAAGAAAAAGGCTACTCAGAATGACGACCCTCAGGCAGCGCCACTAACGGGCCTGCGGGTGCTGGAGTTAGCCGACGAGAAGGGCCAATTCTGCGGGAAGTTGATGGCCGACCTGGGAGCCGAGGTTATCAAGATTGAACCAACCGGCGGCGAAGGCGCAAGAAGCGTCGGGCCGTTCCTGGACGACGTTCCCCACCGAGACCGTAGTGTGTCCTTCTGGCACTACAACACATCAAAACGGGGCATAACATTAAATCTGGAAACTGCAGATGGGCGTGAACTATTTAAGAAACTGGCTGACACGTCAGATGTGATTCTGGAGACGTTTAACGCAGGTTATCTGCCGTCGCTGGGCTTGGGATACGAAGACCTGGTCAAAACCAATCCCCGCTTGATCATGTGCTCGCTCACAGACTTTGGACAAACCGGCCCGTGGCGCGACTTCCTCAGCAGCGACCTGCTGCACTTGGCAGCGGGCGGGCAGATGGGCTGCAGCGGTTATGATCCAGTGGATGACCCAGAGCAGATTCCCATCGCCCCCGGCGGCGGCAATGCTTGGCACACCGGCAGCCATTACGCCTACATGGCTATCATGGCCGCCCTGATGTACCGCACCAATTCCGGTCAGGGCCAATATATCGACGCCTCTATTCACGACGCCTGCGCCCTCACCACGGAGATGCACGTGAATACCTACATCTACCAAAACCAGGTGGTGCTGCGCCAGACCGGACGACACGCGGCGGCAACTCCCAACGCCATTGCCCAACTTCGCTGCAAAGACGGCAAGTACGTGAACGCCTCGGCCTCCAGGGTCACCTTCCGGCAGTTCCCCACATTGGTGAAATGGATGGACAGCCACGGCCTGGCCGACGACTTAACCGATGAACGCTACCAAGACCATGCTGTTTTCAACTCCGATGTTGCGCACATAGAGAAGGTTGTAGAAAATTTCGTTGCCAACCTAACTCGGGATGAGATCGCCCACGGCGGCCAGGAACGCGGCTTCAACTGGGGCGCTGTCAGAACTCCGGACGAATTGGTCGATGAAGGCCATTTGAACGACCGTGGCTTTTGGGTTGACGTTCCCCATTCCGAGCTGGGTAAGACCTTTAAATACCCCGGCGCCGCTGCTATCTATAACGGGTCTCCCTGGCGCATATCGACTCGTGCCCCTTTGGTCGGGGAGCACAATGAAGAGATTCTTTGCGGAGAACTTGGACTGCTAAAAACCGAACTGGCTTACCTGGCCGAAGCGGGCGTGGTCTAGTAATAAGACCCGCCCAATAGCCATGGCTCAACAAACAAGCAGCACAAAATATATCCTGGCGATTGACCAGAGCACCACCAGTTCGTCGGCGTTCATCTTTGACCGCGAAGGGCGGGTCGTCGCCTCCGCCACCCGCGAGATCACCCAGTACCATCCGGAACCGGGCTGGGTGGATCACGACCCTGTGGAAATTTTCCAATCAACGCTGGCGGTCTCCCGTGAAGCCATCACTGCGGCGGGAATCCAGCCACAGCAGTTGGCGGCCATCGGCGTAACCAACCAACGGGAGACCACGGTCATCTGGGACCGCCTCACCGGCGAACCAGTGGCTCCGGCGATCGTCTGGCAATGCCGTCGCACCGCCCAACTCTGCGAAGAGCTCAAGCAACAGGGCATGGAGCAGATTGTCCGAGAACGCACCGGACTGGTCATCGACGCCTACTTCTCAGCCACCAAGATACGTTGGCTATTGGACAACATCGCAAACGGGCAACTCCGGGCTGCAGCGGGCGAGCTTTGCGCCGGGACCATCGACAGTTGGCTGTTGTACCAGTTGACTGGACAGCAGGTTCACGCCACGGATGTCACCAACGCATCGCGGACAATGCTGTTCAACATCCACACTCTGGAATGGGACGCAGAACTGCTTGCCAAACTAAACATCCCGCGTTGTTTGTTGCCAGAAGTGCGCCCCTCCAGCGGTCTGTTCGGTGAAACCGATGGTGCGTTCTTTGGCGCTGAGATTCCAATCACCTGCTTGATTGGAGACCAGAGCGCCGCATTATTTGGCCAAGCATGTTTCCAGCCAGGGATGGTCAAGAACACCTACGGCACCGGGTCGTTCCTACTCATGCAGACCGGAGACCAGCCAATACCCCCGCCACCTGGCCTGCTGACAACTGTTGGTTGGCAACGACACGGCCAGCAGACCCAATACGCGCTGGAAGGCAGCATCTTCATCACTGGCGCTGCCATCCAATGGTTGCGTGACGGTCTGGGCATCATCAAGAACGCTGCCGAGACAGCAGAGATTGCCCAGTCAATCGCGGACACTGGCGGCATGTATTTCGTCCCGGCTTTTGCCGGCCTGGGTGCGCCCCACTGGGATATGTATGCCCGCGGGACCATGGTCGGCCTAACCGGTGGCACCAGCCGAGCCCACATAGTCAGGGCCACCCTGGAGGCCATCGCCTACCAAGTGCGTGACGTCTTGGAAGTAATCGGGTCGTCGTCGCAATTGGAGATAACCCTGCTGCAAGCAGACGGAGGTGGGTCGGCCAACTCGTTCTTGATGCAGTTTCAAGCAGACCTGATTGGCCTGCCCGTAGAAGTGCCGGAGATTTCAGAGACGACAGCCCAAGGCGCGGCGCACCTGGCAGGGCTGGCCGTGGGGTTTTGGGACAACCAGCAAAAGCTATCAGGGCAGCGTAGATTAGCTGCCCGCTACGAACCCAAAATACCAAGGTCAGAGGCCAACAAACTGTACGCCGGATGGCAAAGATCAATGGAACGGGCCCAAGATTGGGAGACATCTATTTAGTAGGCTACGGATTGATCTTAAAACCGATTAGGCGAACGGGCAAATTTGGCGTATTCTAGCCTGCAAAGACAACCAAATATTTAAATATAGAGGAGAATAATCATGGAAATAGAGAACAAGATAAAAGCTATGGGACTAGAGTTGCCCGCTGCTGGAACACCGCCCGCAGGCCGGGCCGGGGCTGTCCAGGTGGGGAACATTCTGTACGTCGGCGGGCATACCGCCGGAGCAGAATTCAAGGGCAAACTTGGCGCTGACATCACCGTTGAGAAGGCTTACGAGTCGGCCAAGAATGCGGCTCTAGCCTGCCTGGCCGATGCTAAAGCAGCGATTGGTGACCTGGACAGGGTAAAACGAGTTGCCAAGCTGCTTTGCATGGTCAACTCCACTCCGGATTTTGGCCAGCAACCGGCCGTGGCCAACGGCGCAACCGACCTACTCTTCGAGCTATACGGAGAGTCCGGAGCACATGCCAGGTCCGCAGTCGGCATGGCCGCGCTGCCCAATGGAGCGTCGATCGAGATTGAGATGATCCTCGAGATCGCAGACTAACTTCTCCTACCCCGGCAACCAAAAACTACAAATGCCAGAGGGTCCGACTTATGGATTAAAGTCGCCTGACTTCTGGCATTTTTCTTTTACAGTCGTCTTAATTTTGGAGCGAAAACGGCCAGTAACAGAACCAGCACAATGCCCATAACCCCAACAATGTTGGCTGCCACCGGCGCGCTCCACAGACCGGCCATCAACCCCGAGGACATGCTGCCCAACGCAAATGCGTAAATCGCCAACGACCGCAGGCTTATGACTCGGCCCCTAAATTCAGGCCGTGAGTTTCCGAGCAGCGAAGAGAGCAGGAAAACCTGGGTTGAGGCAAAGCCCGCCCCGGTCAGCGTAAGTATCGCCATGGACAGGTAGAACGACTCCGACGTGGCAAAAAGCAGGATGCTGGCGTGCCAGAAGACCACCGACGCTATCATCAGTTTTCCGACGTGGCGCAGGTTGCTGACCATGGCCCAGCCCAAAGACGCAGCCACCGCTCCAACCCCAAAGGCGAACAGCAACAGCCCCAGCCCGGTTGAGTCCACATCCAATATGTCCCTGGCGAAAATCGGCATCAGAGTGGTATGAAAGGTCCAACCCGACGACTCGATCACCAGCGCCAAGACCAATGTGCCCCAGAGTACCTGCTGTCCTTTAACGTACTTCAGGCCACTAATAATGGTGCGGAACACCGATTCTGTTTGGCCGTCTTTTTTATCGGGTATCTTCTGGCCGGATGACCTGATGTAGAGCGCCACCCACCCGCTCATGATGTACAGCACAGCGATGGCGATATATGCGCCCTTGGCCCCAAAGCTATTGAACAGCACACCACCAATTAATGGCCCCAGCAGCATTGCGATGTTTCTTCCCAGGTTGTTGAACGCCGCGCCGTTGGCGATCCGGTCTGGCGGTAGCGTGTCAGCAACAAGAGACTGAGCCGCAGGCATCTGAAATACGCGAACCATTCCGGCCACGACAGCCACCGCAAAGATGTGCCAGGTTTCCAGTTGACCGCTAAGGATCAAGACCAGCATTAACGCCGCAAAACCGGCCATCATGAATTCGACTACCGCCAGCAGGCGATGTCGGGGAACTCGGTCAGCAATCGCTCCAGCAAAAAGGGCCATGATGTTCATGGCCATCCGGGCGGCGGAGATTGCGCCCACCAGGAACGGGGAATCAGTCAGCGTCAGGATGAACCAACCCAGCACCACCGCTTCCATCTGTGTGCCCATGGTCACCAGGGAGGTGGAACCCCAGGCAAAGGTGAAATCACGGTATCGGAAGACCGAGAGTGGAGCGCCGGGCCCAATTAGATTGGCAATGAATTTCGGCAATAAACTTCAGCCAGGGATTTTAGCCAGATGCATTAATCCAAGAAGTGGTGCGCAAGAAATATTGGGCGAACGCTACCACCCACCCACGTTATGGTCAAACAAGGCTATCACCAAATTGGCGGGCAGTGCCTGCTAAAGTC
>Ga0209089_10000129_pt1 | contig 66440 bp, 64 predicted proteins | sample ArcticOcean_MG_C_FD_187431 | JGI IMG/M metagenome (GOLD analysis project Ga0209089, IMG submission 187431) | Marine microbial communities from western Arctic Ocean - ArcticOcean_MG_CB2_150 (SPAdes) (version 2) | ecosystem: Environmental > Aquatic > Marine > Oceanic | place: Arctic Ocean: Canada...
CTCTTCAAGCTTGATATCAATTTCATCCTTTAATTCTAATTAAAAGTTCTGTGTCTACAAAGTCCAAAAAATCCTCAAGGAAACGCAAGACCGTTAAGCAGCGCGATCCATCATGGCAGCTACGCCATACCCTCGGCCACAAGGTCGGGGATAATCCCTCAAAGAAGCAAAGGAAATGATGTCTGGAGAATTTCATAAATTAAATTTAAAATAGTGTCAGGCAAATCCAACCCAGCCTTTTTATGGGTATCTTCCTGTATGAGAACATGATGAGCGGCGAAATATCTCCTTTTTCAGCACCTTGCGGTGCAGAGGTTACGGGTGTTGATTTCAGTAAACCCGTTAGAAAAGATTTCGTCAAAATACTCAACCGAGCCTTTGTGAAGCACTCTGTCTTGGTAGTCCGGAATCAGAAGTTAACTCCAAAACAGATGGTTGTAGCTGTAGGCTATTTCGGATCAATTTTTGAACAGCATAATAAACTTTTCTCCATATCCGGATGTCCAGAAGTTCATTATATTTCGAACCAAGAGAGTTACCCAGATGGAACCCGCTACATTCCGGGAGCTGGATTTCACACAGATCATTCCAATGATATTATGCCTCCAAAGGCGACCGTTTTGTTGGCAATCCGCCTCCCTAACAAAGGTGGTGATACACAGTTTGTGAATATGCATGCTGCATACGAAGGTTTAGCGTCAGAAACAAAAAAGAGACTTTCCGATCTTCGGGCTATACATGTTTATCAAAGTACACATAGTCAGCGGAAACTTATGGACTTGAGTAAAGACAACCCCCGTGTTGTCCCCAAATCCGCAGTTCACCCGCTAGTACGTGTGCATCCGGAGACAGGCAAAAAATCCCTGTATATCAACCCTATTCGTATACAAAGTATTATTGGAATGTCGGAGCATGAAGGGATAGTGCTGCTGAACGAATTGCTTGAGCACGCAACGCAAAAGAAATTTCAGTATCGGCATCAGTGGCAACTCAATGACATGGTTCTTTGGGATAATCGATGTTTACTCCATAAAGCTAATGGCGATTACGACCATGCCCAAGAACGTTTTCTATACAGGGTTATGTTGCAAGGAGATAAACAAGGCCATTAAGCAGCCATGCCAAAGAAACCCCGCAAGCGTAACGCTCCGAAGCAGCGCGATCCATCATGGTATCTAATCATTCATGCATAGCGTGGTTATTTTGACGCCCATCTAGCTAGCTTTCGAATAAATCTTGAGCATTCTTCCAATTGTGTAATTGATATATATTCGTTAGGTTTGTGGGCCTGATCTATATATCCGGGCCCGTAAACTACTGACGGGATGCCCGCCTCACTATACATTCCCGCCTCCGTTCCAAAAGACACACCCGTCATTTCATTTTGGCCAGTTAACTGGCGCACAATTGCCTCTACTGGATTATCGTCATCGTGCAGTAGCGGGGGCAGGCTATGAATTTTTCGAGTGGTAATTTTTACATCTCTATTAATTTTTACGTGAGGTGGTAGGATCTCGTTCTCACAGTGATCAGAAAATTGTTTAATCAATTCGTTTAAATCCCGATCTGTGATTCTACGACATCCCCATACAAATCGGCAGCTTCCAGCAATAATATTGCGAGCTGTCCCACCGTCAATGGTGCCTATATTTATTGTGTTGTATGGTGGTACCATTCTTTCGTCCAATGTTCCGTCAGTCTTAAACGCATTTGCTTTGAAATTTAAAAACATTATACATTCCGCAGCTACTGATATGGCATTCACTCCGGCTTGTGTTTGTGAGGCATGTCCGGGATACCCCGTAACTTCGGTCTCGTAAGACGAGCCGCCTTTGTGCGCAATCACCAGCTTCATGCCTGTTGGTTCGCCAATAATAGCACCCATTGGCATGGGAATATCTTGTATTAGACGGGCAATGAGTCCAGGTGCTCCTAGGCAACCCAATTCTTCGTCATAACTGAACGCAAGATGCAAGGGCACTTTAAGATTTAACGCTTGGATTTCGGGAATGAGTGAAAGCACGACAGCAATAAAACCCTTCATATCACAGGTGCCTCGTCCAAATAACATTTTATTTTTTTTTGTAAGCGTAAATGGATTGCTATCCCAATCTTGGCCATCTACGGGAACAACGTCAGTATGCCCAGACAAAACAATACCTCCTTCAACCATCGGCCCTATTGTCGCAAGCAAATCCCCTTTGGTCCCTTCCTGATTAGACCCAATATTACAAGTGATATTATGCCTATTAAGAAATTCCGATATAAACTCTATCATAGGTTTATTTGACTTGGAGGAAGTCGTATCAAACGCAATAAGCTTAGATAACATCTCAGTTGTGGAAAAAATATCTTTCATCCTTTCTAAATAAAAAAAGCCCTTACTCCTTATTTTAATTTAAAAATTAGAACCTCCCTAATAGCTGTGGTTCCTTTTGAAGTCAGTTAGAGCCAACTAACTGGAAGCTTAGAAAGCTAATGATAGACTACCGGGAAATCGGCAACGTTACCAGTTTGAGAAGTCCCCACTGGTAAGGAGCAGTAACGCCAAAACAATCAGTCCAATTTTCAGCAATTGTCAAATTGAATGTAGAACTGCCCGGACAAGGATGCAAACTCCACCCCTCCGTTGAGGACAACAACAGGAATGCAAAACCCACAAGCAACCTAAATCTCGAAAACCGTTGTGCTCTCACGAGTACCGTGGATTCGAATCCCACCCTCTCCGCCATTTCAGCTTTTAACGAGTCCCTATATGACCTTTGCTGCCCGCAAGGTCGCAAGGCGTTCATCGTCATAGCCGAGTTCGCCCAACAACTCTCCTGTATGCTGACCAAGGCCGGGTGCCGGGTTTACCGGCGTTGGCTCATCGCATTTTACCGGTGCGTCGACAGCCCGGTAGGTGCCGTAGCCTTCTAGTTCCAAAGAATGCAGCCGGTCTTCGTCGGTCACGAATGAATTCTCCAAGGCCGATTGGATATCGTTAATGGGTGCAGCGGGGACCCGGCCAGCGAAGATGTCGAGCCATTCGCCAGTGGTTTTCTTGGACAATTCCTCATCTAGCATTTCCTGGATCAAGTCGCGGTATTCCAATCGGCCTTTGAAGTTTTCGAAGCGTGAATCTCTCACCCATTCATCACGGTTAAGTACTTCACAGAGGACCGGCCAAAACTTTTCCTTATTGCACATGATGAATATCCAGCCGTCGACCGTGGTATAAAGAGCGCAGGGCGTTAGGGACGGATGGCCGGAACGTTTCTCGCGTCCAGTGACATGGCCTTCGTTCAGAAACCACATGGCAGAATAACCGAGGTTGCAGAGTGCCACGTCAAAGAGACTCACATCCATATCACGACCCTGCCCCGACGCACGAGCGCCAGTGATCCCTGCTAATACAGCGTATGCGAGTGCCAGACCGGTCATTTGGTCAACCACCGATAGACCAAACCGGGTCGGCGGACTGCCAGGTTCTCCAGTGAGCGAAAAGTATCCGGTTTCCGCTTGCATAAGGTAGTCGAAGCCTGGCCAGTTAGAGCGCGGCCCGGTGCGTCCGTAGGCGGATAGGTGAGCACAGACGATCTCCCGGTTTAAGTTTCCGAGCGTCGCATAAGTCAGACCCAGTTTGTCTGGCACATCGCCGCGAAGGTTCGTCGCTACAGCATCTGCCGTCTTCACCATATCATGGAACACAGCCATGCCTTCTTTTTTCGAAAGATCGAGAGTTAGGCTCTTTTTGTTTCTATTATAGGCGTGAAAAAATTCCGAATGTTCCGGCGTAAAAAAATAAGGTCCTATGTTTCGGGCAAAGTCACCGCCGTCGTTGGGGTTCTCTACCTTGATGACCTCGGCGCCCTGATCGGCGAGGAACTGTGTACCAAAAGGCCCGGCCCCATACTGCTCGACCGCTAAGACCCGGATGCCATAGAGGGGAAGAGTCAATTGATCGCACCCCCACCGCGGATTAAGGAGATTGAGGCGGGAGGGATAGTGGAAATAGACATCCTTCTCGTCCCTACACCGGACTTCTCTCAACAAGTTGCTTGGCGATAATCAGGCGTTGCAATTCGTTGGTGCCCTCGCCGATACATAACAGCGGCGCATCACGGTAATAGCGTTCAATGTTATATTCTGGCGAATAGCCGTAAGCGCCGTGAATACGCATGGCCTCAGTCGCATTTTCTAGGGCTGCTTCCGTTGCCGCCAGTTTCGCCATGCCCGCTTCCATATCACAGCGTTTGCCTCGGTCGTAGGCGGCGGCGGCTTGCTCCGTGAGAAGCCGAGCCGCCTCCACCTTGGTAGCCATATCGGCTAACTTGATCTGAATTGTCTGGTGCTGGCAAATGGGTTTGCCAAAGGTTTCGCGGGTCTGGGCATAGACTAGCGATTCCTCCAAACAGGCTCGCGCCAACCCGACACCGCGTGCGGCGACGTTGATGCGACCTAACTCCAATCCTGCGAGAATTTGATTGAGTCCTTTGCCTTCTACCGGCCCAATCAAATTGGCGACCGGAACGTTGACATTGTCGAATTGCACCTCACAGGTATCGATACCCCGGTAACCGAGCTTCTTCAACTTTCTCGCTTTGTAGCCCATGTGTTTCTCAACTAGAAAAAGACTCATTCCCTTGTGGCGGGGTCCTTCTGCTTCTTGGTCAGTCTTCGCTAATACTGCCAGAATATTGCCCTTCATCGCGTTAGTGCACCACATCTTGGTACCGTTGATAACGTAGGCGTCGCCTATAAGGGCGGCGCGAGTACGTACTCCTTGCAAGTCAGTTCCGCAGTCTGGTTCTGTTAACGCGATACCGCCACGCATATTGCCTGAGGAAAACTTGGGTAGATAGTTGTTTTTCATTTCCTCGGTGCCAAATTGCTCAACGGCGGCGCACATGATCAGGTGCGAATTAAAAAGGCCAGAGACGGACATCCAGACTGCCGAGATCCGTTCAACGATCTTTGTATAAGTGGTGGCTGAAAGGCCGAGCCCGCCATAATTTTGTGAGATTGTTGCCCCGAAAAGTCCCATCTCAACGATCTTGTCGGCGATAACTTTCGGATATTCATCGGTGGCTTCCAGGGCCCGCACACGGGGGCGCACTTCGGATTCCAGGAACCGATCTACTGCGTCGAGGATTAAGATTTCGTCTTCGTTCGATGTCATGGCGTTTTTATCGCCTCCCCAAATAAACTTCCTCAATCGTCTTCGGCATGACCACGCTTAGGTATCTGCATTATAGAAAGTATCGCCTACAAACACCGGAGCAACAAGACCAGCTAATTGATAAATCTGGAATCAAGGAGAGGGAAGATTATGATGAGGAGGCTTTTAATATATTCCGGTTTTATGTGAGCCCTAGGGTATGTGAGACACCAAGTCTATGACAGCCGCTAATAGGTCCAGCACATCAATCGTTTTCTCCTAGAGCACATCACTAACGAATGAAAAGGCAGCAGACGTCTCATGCCGTGATGATGATATAAAATGGGGAGAAATTGAGGTTAGTTAGTTAGTTGGTGGGTGACGGTTGATTGCGAACGAAAGCAATAAATTTGAAAATTGCGGGTTTGAGGTGTAGCCCTTAGCCGACATACGAAAGGCCCCCTTCACTCAAAGGGAACTCCCCAAAAGGCTGACCTGCTAACCTACGCCATTTTTTAAATATGTCTAGCGGCGTGCGCCGCCGAATCAAAAGTGCGAGGTGATTAACTGGCCAGGCAGCCATAGTGCCAGCACCGGGAACAACAGCACGATGATCAGCACCACGGTGTCCGATAAACAAAACGGAAAGGAGCCCTTGATCACCTGGGTTACGGGCAGTTTCGTCACTCCGCTGACCGCAAACAGGTTGAGGCCGACGGGCGGGATGACGCTACCGATTTCTATGCAAAGCGCCGTCAAAATTCCCAGATGTACGGGATCGACGCCCAACGACAACGCAACCGGGAAGTAAATTGGCACAGTAAGCACCAGAATGGCAACGCCCGTTAGCCACATGGAAAGCACCAGCAAGGTGGCGATGAGGACGAAAAGAAAAGTGTGTTTTGAAAGCCCGAGCGTACCCGCCCACGCGGCCATCTCTTGTGGCCAGCCCATGTTGGCAAGGTAGAATTGGAAAATACCGACGCAGCCGAGTAGGAAGAACACGATCGCAGTCAAATTCATGGAGCGGCGGGTCACGCCCATCAGATCCTTCAAGAACGGTTTACCCTTGAATAACACGCCATAGCCCAGTGCATAGCAAGCCGCTGCGGCGCCGGCTTCGGTCGGGGTGAAGAGACCACCGTAAAGACCGCCCAGGACGATTACCGGCATCAACAACGCCGGGGCGGCTTCCAAAAACGCCGGCCAACACTTGTGTAGATCGAAGGTGCCGGCCGGTAACTTGACGACGAAAATCGACACTGAAACGATAATCACCGCGTCACTGATAGCCAGCATGATGCCCGGAACCACGCCGGCGAAGAACAGATCTACGATGGATATCTCTGTGATCACCCCAAACAGGATCAGTGTGATACTAGGAGGAATCAACAGCGCGATCCCGCCGGCCGAGGCGATCACGCCGGCTGCCATCCATTTCGGATAACCGCGCTTGATCATTTCTGGATAAGCGATAACGCTCATGGCGGCAGCCATCGCGGTGGAGGAGCCAGAAATGGCTCCGAACAACACTGCCGAGAGCAGGGTGGCATAGGCAAAACCGCCCGGTACCCATCCGATCAAGGCGTCAGCAAAATTGAAAAGCCCGCGCACGAGGCCGGTCTTCTCCATCAGGAAGCCGGCATAGATGAAGAACGGGATAGCGATCAGTGTGTATTTGCTGATGAAAATGAAAAAGGCTTCAAACAGCGTGCTGAAAGACAGGAAATCGTCAAGCAGCACCAAAACGGTAGTGGAACCGGCCAGGGAAATCCCAATAGGCACCGCCACTAGAAGCAATCCGAAAAGACATAACGCTAAGCCGAGCATGAAACTGTCCTTAAAATTACGACCAACGGCTGATTAAATGTCCGTCGTCACTTCGATCTTAGTATCGAGATACTCTGCGCGGGCGAAACTGATGATTTCCTCGACCATCTGCAAAACCGCGATAAAGGCCATCACAAGGAACCCGAACATCAAGATCAGGTAAAACGGCCAGAGCGGAATAAGCAGGCTATAGGTGGTCAAATTCCTGTCCCACGCATAGCTGAGAGTGGACCAGCCCGTAACACCGACGGAACCACAAAAGAGCAGGATGACCGTCGATACAACGATCTTGGCGATACCTATCGTCTTGTAGTGACCTCGCGAATGGAGCAATTGCATCATCGCGCTCATCGCCAAATGGCCGCGCCGGATCTGGGTCACGCCGAAATAGCAAGCAACCGCTGCAACCATGCCAACGATGATAGCATCCTGCCCCCATTCGAACACGACGCCGAAAATGTAGCGGCGAATAATCTCGAGTAGCGCGAACAATGTCAGACCCAAGAGCATGGCCGATGCAATCCACCCAAGTATCGAATGAACCGCCTCTTTCATACGGAGCGAAAAAGCGAGGAACCCATCCATGTCCACCCCCGATCAGCGAAAGCCTCGGTCAGCATAGATTTAATGGGCTGCGGCTTTTACGGCAGCCCATTAAGGTCTATACGCCTTAACCGTTTTATTTCCGTTTTTTGGCCTTAAAAAGCTCGGTCCCCTTGCCGTAGCGTGCGAAATATTTTTCGTAGTTCGAGCAATCAGTCTTTTCAAGGGCGTGGGAACCCGGAGGATTGGACTTGACCAACGCTTCGGCTTCCGCCGTGAACTGGTCAACCAATTTGTCGCCCGTATCGTTCACCTTAGTCTTGATCCAAGCATTGGTAGCACCACCTTCAGCCTTCTTGATGACGGCCGCTTCCGCTTGACTCAAAACATAGATGCCGGGGGCATTTTTGTCCTTGGTAACGAACTTTTCGAGCGTCCGCTTGTCGTTGCAGTAGTTGATAGCACGCTGGAACGGCATGAAGTCGTTCTTTATGATATCAGTTAGGATATCGCGCTGGGCCGTCGAAAGCTTATTCCACCAACGGTTTGATGCGCCGAACCAGTAGTAATCGCCAACAACCCCGTTGAGGCCGGCCACCGTGAAATACGGCGCTTGTTCCTTCACGGCGTTAAAGCCACCGAGCGAGGTGAGAAGAGCGTCGATAACACCGGTTTGCAAGGCTGGCGGAACGTCGCCGAAGGCCATCGCCTGCGGATTGGCGCCCAAGGCGCTCAGTAATGCGTTTTCGGCCGGGCCCATAGAACGTATCTTCTTGCCGGCGAAATCGGCAGGCCCAATTAAACGTCCCTTCACTGCGCCGGCGCCCATGTACATACTCAGGTGTCCAGCACCAAGTATGGTGATGTCGTGCGACTTGTTGAAGTGGTCCACTAGATACTTGAAGGTCTTGGTCGAATCGACGCCATCAATGGCACCAACCGTGGTCAGTTTACCGGCGCCCAAAAGCACATTTGCCAGGGGTTCGATGCTAGCGGTCTTGCCGAATTGACCTGTGAGGATTTCCAAGTTGCCCTGGGTCAGGGCTTTCACGCCTTGCGGGACGGTGTAAAGCGACTTGGCCCAGAAAATTAGAATCTTGCTACCGGGGATTTTCTTTTCCACCTGTTCAGCAAAATAGACTTCCGCGATAGCAGCTGGGTGCGGTGGACCGCTATGATCAGATGCCCAACGAAGTTTAATCGGCTCTACGGCGCCCGTGACGCCGGCAAATGCGATAAAGATTACTGCCCCGATGAAGGCGGTTGTCAAAGTCCGATATCGTAACATAACAACTCCTTTTGTTTGGGTTGTAGGCTGACACTCCTCAGGCGAAGCCTTTGGAGGATCTGATTGTAACAAACCGTCGTGACGACGGCGGTTATCAAAGTTCGATATCGTAACACAATTAATATTTATTAGGCTATAAAACTCTCCATGTTATTTAAATTGATTTTTCGCGGCCCCGTTCTGATGGGTCATGCATAATACAACGGCAAAGGATTGTAGTTCCAATCGTTGATCATTTGGCAGACGCTCCGCAACATAATCTCGCCGGCCTCGTTTATTTCAACACTTCGTGAAAACCGGGAAGGCGAAGGAAATTCTGCGGCAGCGTACGACGGCCCCGAAGTAGCGGATACTTTTGAGAAAGCGCGCTCAACTTTTCTGCCAGATCCTTGAGCCCACAACAAACCCACCAGCCGAGCTCGGCGACGGCGACGAGCAGAGCGAGCAAGAACAATCAGCTAGGCCCGAAAACGTCCATGACCCATTTGGACGCTGCCAGCAACATATCGTCATTGGCAAAGCCAGCGATGAACTGACAGCCGATAGGCAGTCCGGACCCCAACGCTGAAAACAAGGGCAGCGTGATGGCTGGATTTCCCGCAAGGGTCCAGGCCGAGCTAAATGTCGCCTCCCCAGTCGTCTCCAGGGTCACCGGGGCCGGCCCCGCGGCACTCGGTGATACTAGGATGTCAACCTCCTCAAAAGTCTGGGCCAGTTGCCCGCGTAGGGCTGTAACCTCCTGGATGGCGCCTTGGTATTCGCGGTTGTCAACCTGATGGCCGTCGGCGAGGCGGCCCTCGCGCAACACCGAGCTCAACCGGTCTAGATGATGAATCCGCTCGAATGCGATGCTGCGCCGGAACTCGTAGCCGCTGACCAGCCGGTGTAGTTCCAACAGGCGTGGGATTTTCCGATCGAGCCGAACGTCTACGAGCCGGGCGCCGTTGGCAGCAAGTTCGCCCATGAACCGCTCGATCAGATTCCGAGTCTCGGGGTTGGCCGTCTCCCATGGAGGGCCGGATAGTAGCCCGAACACCAGTCCCGAGTGGTCAGCCTTGTGGATTTCCTCCGCGGGTCTTTCCAGTAGAATCTGACGCAGCAATCCGACATCGTCCACCGATCTCGCTAGAATGCCGAGCGTGTCCATTGATGGAGCATTCGCCAGAATACCCGATTTATCAAAATCATTATAGGTGGGCTTGTAGCCGATGACCCCGCAATAAGCGGCCGGACGGATCACCGAGGCGGAAGTCTGGGTGCCCAGGCACAATGGTACCATCAGGTCGGCAACGGCGGCCGCTGAACCCGACGATGAGCCCCCTGGCGTGTGCCGGGTGTCCCGGGGATTCCGTGTTGCTCCCGGGTGCCGGTGCCCGAGTTCCGTGGTTACGGTCTTACCCATGAAAGCGCAGCCAGCTTCACGCATGATCGCAACCGAACCGCCCTCGCGCGTAACCGGTGCAGGGTTATGAAAATCCGTCCCCATCATCGTCGGCAGACCACAAACATCGATGATGTCCTTCACACCAACGGGGATGGAAGGTTTTTGGCGCTGTCGTGAGCGGGCCTCGGTTTCGTCAACCACGCGCCGATTGAGGTTAGCCCAAGCCTGAATCTCAGGCTCACGTTGACGAATTCGCTCTTGGCAGGACACAATCCACTCCACCGCCGAAAGCGAGCCCGCCTCGACTCGATGGAGGGCCTCCGTCGCGGTCAGCGCATAGGGTTCTTCAAGGTCGGTCATACTCTGCCCACCAGTGTAGTCATATATTTGAAATCTTACATCGCCAAATATTTAAAAATTAATTTCTGGCAATCAGCACTCCACCCCTCTGTTGCAGACAGCAACCGGAGTGCAACTGACAGCAGTCGTTTCATCCCGTAATAATTACATAAAGTGGGAGAGAATTGAAGTTAGTTAGTTGGTGGGTGAGCCTTTCTCCCCTTAATAATTCCGTTTACCGAAGAGATTGTTTATAAAGGAAATCAAAGGAAAAACGGTATGATACGGCTAATTCTTTGGATCGTAATCTACGGAGGTGCAATGTTCTTGGCGATTGGCCTTGGTATGGCTTTTTTATAATGAGCGAGAATTGAATTTGTCGTCCCATATTTGTCCCAAGGTTGGCCCATGAAGGCCCTCAAGCGGGGTTTTTAATGTGGGTAAGGGAACAGAGATTTCTATAACCTATTGTTTTATTTAATAAAACTAGAAGAAATGGCGGAAGTAAAGTCCTTCTAATCATCGTCGTAATCACCCGACTGCTAATCTCGCTTCCACTTAGGAGTGTAAGTTCTAGGCAACTAGCACCCCTGGTTGTAGGTCAGGAACTCAATCGATAAACTCCCGATGCGAGGATTAACTCGGCTAATAGGGAGGAACAACGATGTCTATATACCTAACTTTAGGAACCTATACCAATGAAGGTGCTGCGGGACTTGTTGGCCCCGATTATTCTGATCGTAGGGCGGCTATGGATGCTATGCACAATAGCGTTGGAGCCAAATTGGTGGATTACCACATTTTACGTGGCCAATATGACTTCTGTGTCATTTCCGAAGCCGATTCATTTGCGGTGGTCGCTTCTATGACCTTAATGGCCAGAGGTAGTGGAGCCGTTGATAACGTAGTCACCTTAGAATCGGTTGATATTGAGGAAATACGCAGCGTCGCTAAGGGTGTTCAATATACGCCACCAAGTGGTTGATCATTATCAACGCGGTTTGCCAAATGATGTTACTTTTCTAATGTGCTGGGTCAGTAATGACATTGCGTCTGTTTGAAGCTTCGAGGCGCGCGCACAGTTCATCGGTGTTCTGGACGTCACCGAAGTTAGTGTAGAAGGCAATTAGTGCATTTGCATGCTCCTCATCACTAAAAGTAGCACAGCCATCGGCAACCATGAGCGTGCGGTAATTCAGCATCATCGCATCACGAGCGGTAGAATCGCAACAAACGTTAGTAGCTACACCGCAAATAAGTAAGTTTTCGATCCCATTATCCGTGAGGATTAGCTCTATATCAGACGATCCTTGGATGAATGCGCTGTAGCGACGTTTGATGATTTGATGGTCTTCTTCACGTATATCGAGGGTTGGCCAAAATTCAAAAGGCCATGTACCGGGCTTCATCGATTTGAGCCGCACTTCTTGATTTTTAGGTGAATAACGTTCGTGGGCGGTCTTCCACGTCTCGGTCGAGTGATCGGGGATGAAATTTTGAAGCCAAATCACCATGCCGCCAGTTTGTCTCACTACATCAGCTATACGGTTCACGTTGTCGACAATCGTCTGGCCAACAGGACAACCAGCGAGTTGGCTTTCGTCCATAAAGTAATTTTGCATATCGACAACGACTAGGGCGGTCTTATCAGTTTCTAGAGTTTCTTGCACATGCTCGCGCCCCAAACGGTCGACCATTCGATCGATGTATTTCTGGGGCATCTCAAACTTATGCGGCATTTGGCATCTCCTATTGCTTATCTCAATGGTAGGCCATGAACCAATTGTCTGCAATGAAACAGAAGTTTCTCCCCGAAATTCAGTACTTATTCACGCGGGAAGTCACGATTGGATCATTTGATCAATATCTTCAAACAACGGGTCAAGGCCACCCCAAGACCAATATTGTTTGAGTGGAAGATCTGGTAGATTTATGCCGGTATCAACCATGAAGTACCCGTGGCGGTTAATTTTGTCCAAGTAAGCACCAAAGAGGGAATATTCACTTAATATGAGACCATCTGAAGATGGGCGAAAGAAATCAATTAAACTCTTCCCATAACGTTTCTTTATTTTTGCAGCGAAGCCAATCGTGGCTTCTCGGGTGAATAATCTCGAGAAATTGGTTAGCCCCGGCATATAGTTGGTGTTAACTTTGTGCCCAAGGAACGACCCAAGGCAGTTTATCCATATCAAATCATTATCATTCGTTTTGTATGACCCTGTTCTCCAATAAGGTCGACCATCTAAGGTGAGATCCGAGAAAGAAAATTGACTCCAAGCGATCGTGTCAGTGTCATAGATGGCGATGGCATCTGCGTCGAAAATTCCGGCCATGACATCTTTAAGGCTTGCTGCCAGTAATATCCAGGACCTCGAGGCGCTTTTTGAATGACTTCCCCCTCACCGATTACACCCCAGAAAGGTGGGTTTTCGATATATCCAGCTTCGGTAAAATCAGCTTCCTAAGCCTTCTGGAGGTCGACACTCCATCCCCTGTTCAACATTAGAACCGGCAGTAATCGTTTCATTCCGTGATCATGACCCTCTTCTAAAGATAAAAATATTCGGGGTTTGCATCGCTTCCGAATCCAAGGTCGACGAATTCACCAGCGGTAGGTAGAATTGTAGACAGCATTAAAGCCTCTATAGTTGGCTGAGAATATTAAACACTAATTGATATAAGTGAGTGCTATGCGAAAGCCTAAATCAATGAAAGCCTTGGAAAAACTGGGTCGGACACGTCTTTCCAAGTCATTTTTTATGCGTGATTTTTTGTATAGTGAAATTTCAAATTTTTACAGCATTCCTAATATTCCAGATGACCCTGACTTGGCAATTGCCGCTGGAACGAATCTTTGTGAGACACTTCTTGAACCTCAAAGCGATACATTTGGTGGTATCGCGATAAGGTCTGCCTATCGATCCCGTGAAGTCAACGAATTTGGTAATAAGCATAAACTCAATTGCTCGACAAATGAACAGAGTTACGGCGACCACATTTGGGACCAGCGTGATGCTGCTGGATACATGGGCGCGACTGCATGCATCGTTGTCAAATGGTTTCTACCTGAATATGAGAAAACAGGTGATTGGCGACCCTTGGCCTGGTGGATACACGACCACCTACCATACTCAGAAATGGATTTCTTTCCAAAACTCGCTGCCTTTAACCTCACATGGCACGAAAAACCGAAAAAAATAATCTGCAGCTATGCAAAGCCACAGAAGGGGTGTCTGACTAACCCTAAAATGCATAATTATGGTGGAAATCACTCTAAGTATTACCAAAACTTTCCAAAACCTAAAACACACCCTTGGACGAACATTTCGATGAGAGATAATTAGTAACGGTAGAATATTGCCCAACGCCCTCGCTTGTAAGTCAAAAAATCCACAGATACTTACGATTAATGACTAGATCATGTATACCTCTAAAGTTAGATGAAGGGGGACGATTTTTTGGAAATTGAATTTTTAGATGACACTCAAGAAGAAGTTAAGCTCACTGCCCAATTATCCTGTCGGATAATGAACCTGGAAGCGATAGGTGAGAAAGAAATTGCCCCTCCGGCGGAAGAAGACATTGAAGTCTCATGGCCAATCATTACCCAGCCAATAGCAATACTGGACACAGACTTCTAATGCCCGCTCAAAAGCCGAAAACGTCTTCTACGAAAGTTACTCCAATTAAGCTTACGACCCTTGAACGGCGCGTATTAAAGGCTGCTTTATCAATCGCTGCTGAAAAGGAATGGTACAATATTTCTCTTAGTGAAGTGGCCTCCATCGCGGGGTTTGAATTGAACGAGATTTTGCCACGTTTTCCCGACACAAATGCCATAGCTAACACATGGTTTGAGCAAGCCCTTTACGCGATGCTGGCACCGCTCCCAAAAGCTCTCAATAAAACACCAATTAGCGAACGGTTAGAAATAATTTTGCTACGCTGGTTCAAAGCTCTGACGCCACAAAAACAAGTTACTGTTGGCATGCTTCGCAGCAAGTTCCATTTGCCACACATTCACCATTGGGGACCACTAGTTTTTGCTTTGTCACGTCACGTACAACTATGGAGAGAAACTGCAATGCTTAGAACCGTTGGTAGGCAACGCCAGATAGAGGAAATTGCTCTTACAGCCATATTTCTTGGGACTTTGATGGTCTGGTGCACCGATGCCAGCGAGGGTCAACTACTGACACAAAAATTTCTTAAGAAAAAACTAAGTCAGAGTGACGGTATCATGAATCGGTTTCTTTAACCAACTCATTAGGAAATTCTACCCCCGTTAACACCCTCGCTTCTAGGTCAATACTTTCGTTATTAGTTGGGCGAAAGTAATAGATTTGAAAATTGCGGGCTTGGGATATAGCCCTTTTTATTGCCCACTTGGTTACTATATTGGTTGCTAGAAATAAAAAGGGGCTAGAGATTTTCCTCTAACCCATTGAAAAGATTGGGGGGGGCGATCGGGGGCTCGAACCCCGAACCTGCTGATTAATACACACCGAATCGTCTATTTCATTCTGTTCCTATGTATATAATATTTCCTATATTCTGCTAATTTTTTAGACTATAGAAATTTAACTCATATCTCCGTCCGTTCGACAAAGTGCAGCAGGATACCACCGAGTGCCTTCGGATGAAGAAAGCCAATCCGGGCGCGTCGTGACCCTGGACGCCCAACCTGATCTATGGTCGTCCTCCCTCGCTCGGTAAGGTATGCTAATGTGGAATCAATATCAGGTGTCTTAAGAGCAATATGATGCAAACCTCTCCCTCGTTTAGAGACGAAGCGTCCGATGGCGCCTTGGTCTTGCATGGTGGTGCCGGCGTGCCCGTATTCGATCTGGCGATCCTGATGCGGATCAAACTCTTGTAAAAACTCCAATTCACAGTCTCCGATACTGACGAATAAAACGCGGAGCCCTCCCAATGGATTTGGTGTACGATTATGATAGACGACACCATATTTATCTGAGGTGAAGCTTTCCACTGGCAGACTTATTTCCATGTCCGTCTGTCGGCTTTCCACAGGGCAGCCCAGTGTGTGGGCGAAGATTTGTTCATCACTAGATACGTCGAGGCTAGCCACACCAAGATGATCGATACGCTCAATCATCCCTCCACCGTTACCCGGTGTCGTTATCGGCTCAGCAAAACGAACGTGGACGCCGGCCGTCTGATCCGGGTCGACCCGCACCTGCCGTGTGTCAGCGACACCTTGCTCAACACCGCTACAAAGGGTGCCTAGAGAATGGCGATTAGCGGCAGCTTCTGGGTCGGTAGTAGCCAGTGCAATGTGGTCAAGACCCACCGTTCCCGATCGATCAAGCAACGGATGATCGCAATCAAACACACAGATTGTGCTACGTCCGGCTGCGAAAGTGAATACGTCCGGCCCCCCTGTACCTTTGACTGTCCCACCACACATTCCAAGATCCTCTCCTAAAACTTCCGCCACGCCAGCAGGATTGGCGCTGGATAATGCTACGTAAGAAAGCTCATAACCGTTCATGCCTGGTCTCCAGAATTCAGTATTACGCCGACATATTAGGAATATCAGAATGCCAATCTAACGCAACGAACAAATCCGTTCACGAGATCTTCGTAAAGCACCCGCTCCATTTCGGCGGAAGCGTCACCCACCGGCACCAGCACTCCGGTTTCAGAAACCCCTTGCGGATTAATCGGGTATTCGTCATGGGGTAGCACGTCGGCCAACTGAGGCTCAGGAATAAGAAGCCAGAGTATCGGGCAGGATCAAAAGACGGTGATCCCATGATAAAATCATCTTAAATGAAAAATCACCGATCAAGTATAATAATAATAAAGTTGGAGCCACCCTATGATCGATACACCTAAAACTACCTTTGCAGAAGCTTCCAGTTCGCTGGACTTGTTTTCAATTAATTGACGCTGGATCTCAAACTTCAGCCGATTGGCTTTATCTTTCTCTTCAACAACGTCATCAACAATATCGAGGACTTTACCCCCGATACTTCCGATTAGGTTCCAGATCATTTATACCTCGTTTATTAAAGATGGGGGAATCTCGATGACTAGGTCAGAGAAAGAAACGTGTGGTTATTGTCAATTTTATGCTGGGGGTGAGGCTGAGGGTAGCTTCGCCGGCGATAAAAGTAATGGTGCTTGCAGACGGTATGCTCCAAGAGGCGTATGGCCGACCCGATTGATGGATGGCACCGAACGTCAAATGGGAGGCGTTGACAAGCATCTCCGTATTTGGGCGGATGCCGTAAGAGGACGATATATGTGGCCTATGGTACACGAGGACGATTGGTGTGGTGAATTTTAGAACCAGCCTAACGCCCACGCTTGTAGGTACAGATGACAGATGAATGCCTTTAACTGTATGTTGGACAGTGACACCCAGATCATTACGCGCCCGTCATGGAGTATTACTGAATGTCAAAATGTGGAGCCTACGCCCGTTCGACGGACCACCCGTGCGAGGCGCCTGTGGTGCCCGGCAAAAAGCGGTGTCGCCGATACGGCGGTCTTTCAACCGGACCAACGACAGAAACGAGAAAACGGCGAATTGCAGATGCCCAGCGGCGGCGCTTTCAACATAAATTGGCATGAAGCGGGTTCTTGGGAGACAGATAATCGCGGAAATGGGTGAAAATTATATCACCCCGAGCCTCACCCCGGGAAAAACAAAGGCCCAGCCGTTTCCAGCTAAGCCCTTGAAAAGATTGGGGGGCGATCGGGGGCTCGAACCCCGGACCCGCTGATTAAGAGTCAGCTGCTCTACCAACTGAGCTAATCGCCCCTATTGCTAGCTCCACCAGAATACTTCAAAATAGAAGACGTATATAACAACCTACTGAATTATTGTCGATTATCCCAACCTGAGATCTTTCAAGATTATCTATCCGCAGCACCGGGCCTGAAGGTAACGTCGCGATTAATATAAATACAGAGTATTAACCCGAAGCCAATCATGTTCGTCAATATAGATGTGCCGCCATAGGAAACTAGTGGTAACGGCATCCCTACCACTGGTAATAATCCCATCACCATCGCGATGTTAACAAAAAAATTAAGAAAGAATGCCATTGTAATTCCCATACCAACCAAACGACCAAAATGGTGGCGGCATCGGAGTGAAATCGCAAATCCATAAATCATAATCAGGAAATAAAGACTTAATAAGACCAATCCCCCAATCAGGCCAAACTCCTCAGCGAGCATAGTAAATATAAAATCGGTGTGTTTTTCAGGAAGAAAACTGAGGTGGCTTTGACTACCTGCCAGAAACCCCTTACCAGAAAGGCCGCCGGATCCAAGAGCAATTTTTGATTGCATCACATGGTATCCCGCGCCGAGAGGGTCTCGCTCCGGTCGGAGGTAAATCAATACACGAGCTTTTTGATAGTCGAGGAGTACAAAATTCCAAATAGGCACAATGGAAGCTATACCCGCAATAGCACCAGTAATAAAAATCCATATTGGAACAGCGGCCAAAAAGAAGACAGCAATACCACTCATACCCAATAGAATAGCCGTTCCTAGATCTGGCTGGAATAAAATAAGTGTTATAGGGGCAGCTAAGAGGATAACGGGAAATATCAAATATGAAAGGCGCTCAACATCTTCCATTCGGCTCGCATAAAAATATCGGGCCAAAGCCAGTATGATAACGATTTTCATTAATTCCGAAGGTTGTAGCGAGATAAATTCAAGATCAATCCAACGCTTCGCCCCCATACCTGTAGCCCCAAAGAATTCCACAACAAGCAACAGTCCAAGACATGCTAGGTAGGCGACGTAAGCGTAACGGAGCCAAAAGTGGATACTGCTAATCGCTACCAGAAACATAATTACCAGGCCAACAGCAAAGCGGATCATTTGCTGGTAGGCCCACGGCTCAATATTGCCGTTTGCTGCTGAATAGAGCATCACAAAACCAATTAAAGCTGTGGATGTAATTAACAAAACTAACGACCAATTAAGCTGCCAAATTTTCTCAGCTAACGTCAACTTCGGATGCCGATATTGAGAAAAAAGCACGCTTTTAGCCCTCCCTAAGGAATTTCTTTGCCTGAATTTTGGGCTCTAAGCGTACTTCTCTACGTTCCTGCATAGCACCTGAACCTGAATTAGGATCACGTTTTTGAAGCTCTAACAGAATATCCCGGGCAACAGGTGCTGCTGTCGAAGCCCCGCTGCCTCCGTGCTCCACTATGACAGAAATCGCATACTTAGGTATTTCCAGCGGAGCATACCCAACAAAAACGGCGTGATCACGTTCATTCCATGCGAGTTCTTTGTTCTTTAATACACCACTTTCACGCTCAGTTTTGGAAATTCGTCTTACTTGAACGGTGCCAGTCTTTCCACCCATGAAAAATTCTGGCTCCTTTATCCTTGCTTTATAGGCAGTACCAAAAGGTGAATTAATTGCTGCCACCATCGCTTTTCTAACAAGTCCCAAGTGCGAAGCATGGACACCCATATTTTTAAAAGAAGGTGGTGTTGTATATTCTGGTGGTTTTCCAGCAAATGGTACCACCGTTCGAGTCATTGAGGGTACTACTAAGCGGCCCCCATTAACTAATCGGGAAATCATGACCGCCATTTGCAGCGGTGTCGTCAGGATGAACCCTTGGCCTATCCCAGCAAGAAGGGTCTCGCCTTTTTGCCACTTTGTACCCTTTACATTTCTTTTCCATGCACGAGTGGGAACTAGTCCCGCTTTTTCACCAGGAAGCTCTATTTTAAACTTCTGGCCTAGACCTACGCGCCGGGCCATAGCCGCGATGTGGTCGATACCCGTCTTAAGCGCAATCTCATAAAAAAATACATCGCAGGATTGGGCGATAGCATTAAATAAATCCATATGACCATGCCCTTTAATCCTCCAACAATGGAAAAAAGTTTCTCCAAGCTCCATTTCGCCATTACAGAAAACCCGGAAATTTTTTGAAATAACGCCTTTTTCAAGTGCCGCCAATGCAACAACCATCTTGAATACAGACCCCGGCGCATATTGCCCGCTAATAGCCTTATTGTTCAAAGGTGAGTGGGGATTGGAAATAAGTTGCTTCCATTCAGCCTGGGATAGACCCTTCTTAAAAATGTTTGGATCAAAACTCGGCGTAGAGGCCAGTGCCAATACCTCACCCGTGTGGACATCCATTACCACAGCGGATGCTGGTCTTTCACCAAGACGCTTGGACACAAATTTCTGCAGTTCATTATCTATCGTCAACCAGGCTTCACTTCCGCGTTGCCCTTCTATCCTGGAGAGTTCCCTAATTTCTCGGCCAAAAGCATTTACTTCGACTTGACTAGTTCCACCCTTACCGCGGAGAGCTACGTCGTGAACCTTTTCCATACCCGTTTTACCAACTCGGAAGCCAGGTAACTGCAAAAGCGGATCCCTGACCATTTCCTGCTCAGACACCATTCCAACATAGCCTAAAATCGAAGCTGAAGCCTCTCCATCTGGATAAAACCGGCTTTCACCCACATCTATCATTACGCCAGGTAATTCTAGCGCATTTGCTTCAATTTGTGACACCTGTCGCCAACTTAAGTTTTCTCGGATAACGATATTAGAAAAACGTTTTCTGCGCTTTACTTCACGGACAATACGCTTCTTTTCTCTGGCGGTAACATTTAAGATCTGAGACAGTGCAGCTATCGTAGTATTAATATTTAAAATATTTTCCGGCACCAGCAGTGCACGATAGTTCCGCTGGTTTACAGCCATTGGTCTCCCAAACCGATCCAAGATTCTCCCCCTTGGCGGCGCGAGAATTTTCAAATTAATTCGATTGTCTTCAGCGAGTGTTTTATAACGCTCCCCCTCCATAATCTGAAGTTGATACATCCGGCCAATCAGTCCGGACAAAAGGATGACGTTACCTCCTAATAACAATACTGCACGCCTACTATAGGCCTTGTACCTGTCATTGTCCCGATGCATCTGACTCCTGCCTAAAAAAAGTCTGCTGCAATCGGAGGGAAATCCAAGCTACGATTGGAAATATACCAAAAGATAAAAGATATTGAAAAAAAATTGGTTGAAAATTCAATAAAGAGGCGTACCAGACGGATGCCACAAACCAGCTTTCTAAAGCCGCTCCCAAAGCAATGATCCCATAGCCTAACCAATAAACCAAAAATGACTTTCCCATAATAAAACGCCTCTGAGAGACTACAATACCGTAAACACTCAAAAAGACTAAAATGTAAAGACCAAGTGGTACACCAGAGAGGAGATCGTACAAAATTCCTAAAATGAAAACTGCCCAGAGTGGCAGTAACGTAGGCCGATAAATTGCCCAATGATAGATTGATATAAGTGGAAATACCGGTGCTATTTCGGCGTACCCTGGAACACGAATTGGAATGATGCTAATTAACACGAGCATAAAAGTGAATAAAAAAGGTATGGTTTCTTTGACCTTTTGGTCCACCTTCTGCCAAACTATGGTACTCATTTCTCTTTAGAGGCACTGCCTCCCACCTTATTCCTTAACGATAATAGATCGACGATGCCATTCACTCCAAAATCAGCAATACGCACGAACTCTATTAGGTGATAATCGGTAAATAGCTGCACCTCAACGCTAACATCATTTACCGAAGCGACTAAGCCCACTGGCAATCCAGGAGGAAAAACTCCGCCATGACCCGACGTAACGATCCGTTCACTAGGCGTGATTTGTGCGCCAGGTGGTAAATGGATAAGCTTAGGACGTTCCATATTACCGCCAACCATCAGCGCCCGAGTGCGTGTAGACTCAAGAATTACTGGTATCCTCGAATTGATATCGGTAGCTAGAAGAATACGTGCTGAATTTTTAGATACTGCAACAATACGACCGACAAAACCTTTATCACTGAGGACCGGTTGCCCCTTCCCTACACCATCCTCAGAACCGGCATTTATGACAAATGTATTGGAAATTGAACCCATTGTACCCGCAATAATCCTCGCGGTGACAAATTTTGGTTTGGGATCAGCGACAGAATGCAACAGACCTTGTAGAGCTGTATTTTCCGTATGAAGTCTACGTGCAACGTATACCCATTGCTTAAGCTTGGTGTTTTCTTCTAGGAGACGAGCATTTTCCTCCCGAAGATACATTAATCCGCGAATATTCTCGAGACCATTAGAAATGCTAGATGCAGGGCGAGACAAAGCTGCCAATACCGGCGCCGCTACGTTTGTTACTTCTGCCCTAAGGTGATCAATGAGCACTACATCTATTTTACCAACCAACATCAAGCCAAAGCTCAAAACGATTAGGCCGACATACATGAACCGCTGCGCCAAGCTTCTTAGCGGCGCGGCAACTCTTAAAAGGGCACTAGGGCGAAATTCCATTTAGCATCTTCCGTAGAGGCTACACGGCAAAATCAGAAGGGTCGTAACCGGTCTATAAAGTCTATTTTGACCATTTAAAAAATTAGGTGCCGAACTAACTCATGCTCGATAACACGTGGTGAAGTTTTTTCATTTCTTCCAGGGCCCGCCCCGTTCCCATAACTACGCAAGAGAGAGGTTCCTCAGCAATTGAAACAGGCAGTCCCGTTGCATAACGCAAGACGTAGTCCATGTTAGTCAAAAGTGCACCACCACCGGTGAGCACAATTCCCTTATCAACTATGTCTGCCGCTAATTCCGGTGCTGTGTGTTCCAGAGCAGACTTGACCGCTTCTATTATCTGACTTATTGGCTCAGCAAGACTTTCCGCAATTTCCCGCTCACTGATCGTTAACTCCTTTGGAACACCGTTCAGAAGATCACGCCCTTTTATTGCCATAGTCCGGCCTTCCCCTTCCTCCGGTGGACACGCGGAACCGATCGCCTCCTTTATACGCTCAGCACTACTTTCTCCCACCAACAAATTATGTGTTCTCCGAATATAGGCTATAATCGCCTGGTCCATTTTGTCCCCACCCACGCGGACCGATTGTGCGTAAACAATGCCACCTAAACTAAGAACGGCGACCTCCGTGGTACCACCTCCAATGTCAACCACCATGGAACCCGTAGGTTCTGTGACAGGCAATCCCGCACCAATCGCCGCCGCCATTGGCTCTTCTATCAGGAATACTTTGCGAGCACCTGCAGCCTCTGCTGACTCCTGAATTGCCCGGCGTTCCACAGCGGTAGAGCCGGATGGTACACAAATCACTACTAATGGTGAGGCAAAGCTACGTCGATTATGCACCTTCCGAATAAAATATTTGATCATATCCTCGGCTATTTCGAAGTCCGCGATTACCCCATCGCGCAAAGGCCGGATTGCCTCAATGTTACCAGGCGTACGTCCAAGCATCCGCTTGGCTTCTTCGCCAACTGCCAGGACATGTCTCTTATCTTTCACTTTCGCAATTGCAACCACTGATGGCTCATTGAGAACAATATTCCGTCCCTTCACGTAGACCAGTGTATTTGCAGTCCCAAGATCAATAGCCATATCAGCAGAGAGAAATCCAAATAGTGATGATAGCATGTAATTATTGAAACCTTTTTATGTCTAAGCCTATTTAATTCTATCTGAGTTGGGCTTTATGGTGTGCTCAAATTCAAATGCCTGACCGTACCATTAATCGAACAAAACTCCTTCTGGCCCAATCTAAATTATCACACCGGAACATGCCCCTAATACTCAAACCAAATTTCCAACTTTCTACTAATTCTGCAAGTACGTTATCTCATTGGGAAGCCTTCAAATTCAAGCAGAAAGAGCGGCCGGGATGGTTTTTTTTCTTTTTATCAAAAGCTTATTAAGCGCGTTGATATACGCTCGGGCAGACGCAACCATCGTGTCAGTGTCAGCACCCTGACCGTTTACCGTCTTGCCATTCTCTTCCAACCGCACAGTGACCTCTGCCTGGGCATCAGTTCCCTGGGTTACAGCCTGAACCTGAAAGAGCTGCAAGTGCGGTGTTTGAGAGGTTAAAACCTTTATACCAGTAAAGATTGCATCAACAGGACCATCGCCTGAAGTCTCTGTGCTTTTCTCTTCTCCATCTATGCAAAGGCTGAGTGAAGCCCGCGGTGGCCTATGCTCGGTCCCACAAAGAACCTCCAAAGAAACCAACTGGATAGTATCATTACTTCGAACTACGGTATCATCCACTAAAGCAATGATGTCTTCGTCATATACGTCCTTCTTCAGGTCGGCCAGATTTTTGAACCTCTTAAAAGCATCCTGGATGGCATTATCACCCAAGTCATAGCCTAATTCAGCAAGCTTCTGACGAAAAGCATGGCGACCTGAATGCTTGCCCATTACCAACTTACTCTCTGTCAAACCAACGCTTTCCGGCGTCATAATCTCGTATGTCTGAGCATTCTTAAGCATACCGTCCTGGTGGATCCCGGACTCATGGGCGAAGGCGTTGGCGCCAACGATAGCTTTGTTGGGCTGCACCGTAAAACCGGTAACTGTAGATACCAAGCGCGAAGCCTTAGTGATGTACTCCGTTTTTATGTTACTTGTGTAAGGCATAGAATCGTGGCGTGTCTTTAGTGCCATGATAATTTCTTCCATCGCGGCGTTACCAGCCCGCTCACCTAGACCGTTAATTGTACACTCGATCTGCCGGGCACCCGCTTTGACAGCTGCCAGCGAGTTGGCGACTGCTAGTCCCAAATCATTATGGCAGTGCACGGAAATAATAGCCTTGTCAATATTTGGTACCCGATTGAAGAGCATTTCGATTAGTCCACCAAACTCATCGGGTACTGCATAGCCTACAGTATCAGGTATATTAATAGTTGCTGCACCGGCCTTAATCGCTGACTCAACTGTCCGGCACATAAAGTCATGTTCAGTGCGAGACCCGTCTTCACAAGACCATTCCACATCATCTGTGAAATTACGAGCGTAAGTAACACTATTAATTACCGCCGCATGGACATCTTCCGGTTCCATTTGAAGTTTGTATTTCATGTGTAATGGACTTGTGGAAATAAAGGTGTGAATACGGGGTTGAACTGCGGGCTTAACAGCTTCGGCACAGCGCTCAATATCTATCTTGCTAGATCTAGCAAGCCCACATACTTTAGAATTCTTTACTTGCTTGGCAACCTCGTTCACGGCCTCAAAATCACCGTCAGAAGCTATGGGGAAGCCAGCTTCTATGACATCTACCCCCATTTCCTCAAGAATATGTGCAATCCTGAGTTTTTCAGACAGGTTCATCGATGCGCCTGGTGACTGCTCACCGTCTCGCATAGTCGTATCGAAGATGATAATTTGGTCAGCGCCAGGTACGCTACTCATTCGATGTGACCTTTTCTATGTTCTTTTTAGTCTACGATTAAGAATGTTGTGTTTCCCTGAATATCCACACTCAAGTGGTTAAATTATTCAAAGGCACCCAGTTCGAAGGACCTTGTTGTCAAACGACAGCAGACTAGACACTGGTACAAAACAAGCACACCAAGCTAACACCTAAACCATATAAAAAAGACTAACCTAAAAAATACTGTTGTTTGTTCATATTCTATCACAATCTCCGTCAAGTGTCTGCCGGAGGTGACAAGTTCCTAGATTAAAACGATTTTAAAGAGGGGAATGCATCGAAAGTCAATAGAGTTATGAGAAAATTTGATCAAATCACTTCTCAATATATCACGCATCTTGCGTATACAGATAGCGATTAACTGGCTACCGATATTTAATTCGTACGTTTTGCCAAAATCCAATATACCCTAATTACCAACCAATGAAGTGATAATACCTCAGAAAAATATTAACCGTTAGGACTGTCGGGTCTGATTTCCCCCAATGGAACCACTCCTAAATTCCGGTTGTCGCTGCCGACAATGAAAGTCTAACACCTGATCGGAACGCATCACTTACACAAAATCTATGCAAAATAAGATCGCATGCGGTTTGTTCCCCTACCTCCAATCTAAAATTGTCTAGTTTTTTGATCTATCCACCAAGGCGTTATCTGCTATCCACGGCATCATATCCCGAAGCTTCTTACCTACCTTTTCAATATCATGTTCAGCAGCCCGACGACGCATAGCCTTAAATCGGGGAGCACCGACCTTGTTTTCCATCATCCAGTCCTGAACAAACTTACCGGATTGAATATCTTCGAGGACCGCCTTCATGCGTTCCTTCACGCCAGCATCAATCACTCTGGGGCCACTCAAATAATCACCAAATTCAGCCGTGTTGGATATAGAGTAACGCATGTTCGCTATGCCCCCTTCGTACATCAAATCGACAATTAGTTTAACTTCGTGCAGGCACTCAAAATAGGCCATTTCAGGTGCATATCCGGCTTCCACCAGCGTTTCCCAACTTGCCGTGATAAGGGAAGTTAAACCGCCACACAGCACCGTTTGTTCACCAAACAAATCGGTTTCGCATTCCTCTTTAAAAGTGGTCTCAATAATACCAGAACGACCCCCGCCTATCGCGCTACCGTAGGATAGTGCAAGTTCTAAGGCCGCTCCACTTGCATCTTGGGAAACCGCCACCAAGCACGGAACACCTGCACCACGGACAAACTCGGAACGCACTGTGTGTCCTGGCCCTTTTGGTGCAATCATAAAGACATCGACGCCAACTGGGGGGGCAATGAGGCCGAAATGAATCGAGAGACCATGCGCAAAGGCTATGGCTGCGCCGTCTTTGAGGTTATCATGGATTTCAGCACTGTAGAGATCCGCCTGGATCTCATCTGGAGCCAAAATCATAAGTACGTCGGCCCAAGCGGCGGCGTCAGATGGCGTCATCACCTTCAAGTTTTCATCTTCCGCCTTGGTGATGCTACCAGAACCTTGACGAAGCGCCACGGCAACTTCTGTTACACCGCTATCGCGCAAATTAAGCGCGTGAGCGTGCCCTTGACTGCCATAACCTACTATTGCAACCTTCTTAGTTTTTATCAGATTAACATCGGCATCACGATCATAAAATACTCTCATAAGAACTCTCCTTTCTTGATTAAGCCTGTTAATGTTTCAGGCTTCATTCCTCCAAAATTGATTACATCTCGTCGGCACCTCTGGCAATAGCAACAATCCCTGTCCGCGATACATCTACAAGTCCTATGTGACGCATCTCTCCAATAAAACGATCCAGGGTATCAGAACTACCAACAATCTCAAAAACAAACGACCCCGGCGTACTATCAACAACCTGAGCCTGGAACTTATCAGCCAATTGCATTGAATTTATCCGATCGTCACCTTCCCCTTGTACCTTAACGAGAGCCAACTCACGCTGAACCGATCTGCCATCCCGGGTAAGATCTGATACTTTCTGGACTGGCACCAAACGCTCAAGTTGTGCGCGTATTTGTTCAATGACGGAGAAGGTCCCAGAAGTAACGATGGTAATTTTCGAATATCCTTCAACCGAATCGACTTCAGTTACGGTTAAGCTATCAATATTATACCCGCGCCCTGAAAAAAGTCCCACCACCCGATGGAGAACACCCGCCTCGTTATCGACTAAAACCGAAAAAGTATGCTCACAAACTTGGTTAAGTGTTATGTCATTATTCAAAATCAAACGCTCCGGAAAATATTGCGCCGGAATTTTCCATTATTTAAATCAAGTTTTCTGAAACCGGTGCACTTTATAGTGACGGAGAGCTAGTGCCAGTTTCCGGATGGTTTCTAAGCCATAACGTTACTTTTGTCATCCACCGTCTTCAAATTTTGATTTGGCCCCAGGACAACCTCATTGTGTGGAGCACCCGCCGGGATCATTGGAAAGACGTTTTCATTGCGATCGACCTCAATGTTTAAAAAGACGGGGCCTTTTGTCGTTAACATTTTCTCGATTCCGCTACACACCTCATCAGGATTGGTCACCTGAATAGCTTTAAAACCAAAGGCCTCAGCAAGCCCAATAAAATCAGGCCCCCCAGATAAGTCACATTCGGATTCATGATTGTCGTAGAATAATTCCTGCCATTGCCTGATCATCCCCAGTACTTTGTTATTAAGATTGAATATTTTAACGGGTAACTGGTATTTGGCGATAGTATCCATTTCTTGTATATTCATCATTAGTGACCCCTCACTAGTCACACATACTACTGTCGATTCTGGGTGGGCCACTTGCACACCCAACGCAGCAGGAACACCGTAACCCATCGTACCAAGCCCTCCCGATGTCATCCACCGGTTAGGTTTATCAAAATGCAGAAATTGAGCCGCCCACATTTGATGTTGACCAACATCAGTGGTCACATAGAAGTCGCTACCCTGGATCAACTTACGTAAACTTTCCAGGGCAAATTGGGGTTTAATTATTTTTTCACCCTGGTCATAGGATAAGCAGCGAACACCCTGCCATTTTTCTATTTCGTTCCACCAAGACTTTATCGCGGCAGTATTTATTGTTGGCTGTTTCTCGTCCCATAGTCGGATCATATCCTCTAAAACACTGCCAGCATCTCCTATTATCCCAATATCAGCAAAAATGGTCTTGTTTAAAGAAGATGGATCAATATCTATGTGTATTTTTTTTGAACCAGGTGAAAATGAATCAACTTTACCGGTTACTCGGTCATCAAATCGTGCTCCAATGTTAAACATCACATCACACTGGTGCATAGCCATATTAGCTTCATATGTACCATGCATACCGGGCATGCCAATAAATTGTGGGTCGGAAGCAGGGAATGCGCCGAGCGCCATTAGAGTTGTTGTACAGGGGTATCCAGTCATTCTTACTAACTGAGTAGCTAGCTGACATGCCTTTTGACCTGAATTAATGACGCCACCACCGACATAGATAATTGGTTTTTTTGCAGCAGCCAATAGTTGGATAGCATCTTCAATTTTCTCCCTATCTCCCCGAATTTTAGGTTTATAATTCCGGGGTTGAACACCCTCCGGCACCAAATATAGCCCTGTACCCAAGATCACGTCTTTCGGTATATCAATTAGAACAGGACCAGGTCGCCCATGGGTCGCAACATAAAATGCCTCATGGATTATTCGTGCGAGGTCATCAATAGAATGTACAAGGTAATTATGTTTGGTGGCTGCTCGAGTAATGCCGGTGGTATCTGCTTCCTGAAAGGCATCATTGCCGATTAAATTACTGACCACCTGACCGGTCAAACAAACCAAAGGGATACTGTCCATCAAAGCATCCACAAGACCAGTGACCGTGTTGGTCGCGCCCGGACCCGATGTTGCCAGAACCACGCCTGGCTTTCCGGTAGAACGTGCGTACCCCTCTGCAGCGTGCACACCGCCTTGTTCATGACCAACTAATATATGACGCACCTTATTTTGCTGATAGATCTTATCGTACAGCGGAAGGGTAACGCCGCCAGGATATCCGAATATGACATCAACGCCCTGATCACCTAAGGCTTTAAGGATGATCTCACCCCCGGTATACAATTTTTTCGACATTCTATCCTCTTATTGACGTCACCCAGTTAGACACTCTACATCCTGATTGCCAACATCCTTACGGTGCCTAAGCGAATTCCAAACAAAAATACCGCGCCACAAAGGGTAACTCCCGGGAGCTACCCTGGCGCGAGTTGGCGGAAATTATAAGTTAATGATATTATCGTCAATACTTAAAAACGAATTTTTGAAAAGATTTTGTCCAATATTCTTTCCGAATATTGCGCAAATATGTAATTTGCCTTTTCATTTTGATTACGAAACCAAGTCATTTGGCGCTTGGCGTAATTACGGGTAGCCCGTTTTGCGTCGTCTTTTGCTTGTTCTAGCAAAATTTCACCTTTGATATAGGACACGAGTTCCAGCACACCCAGGGCCTTCATGACAGGCATGGACGGATCCAATTGTAGCTTCATCAGTCCTCGTACCTCATCCAATGCTCCCCCTTTCAGCATAGTTTCAAAACGCTCGTTGCAGGTGTTGTAAAGCCCTTCCCTTGGAGGCTGTAGCACCAAGGTCTGCACATCGGCATTTATTGACTGGGTTGTACTGGCATATTGATGCCAGCTACTAAGAGAGATCCCAGTAGCAAGGTACACTTCATATGCCCGCGTTAGGCGTTGGGTGTCAGCCTCGTGTAAACGCTCCGCGGCCTCGAAATCTACTTTTGCCAACTCTGCATGAAACGCCTTGGGCCCTATTTGATCATGAAACAACATTACTTTATTCCGAATTTCAGGCTTCACTTCCGGAATTTCACTGATGCCTCCAAGAAGCACTTTTAGGTAAAGGCCCGTTCCACCAACAACAACCGGCAACTTGACGTCATTCCAGGCTTTCTCTATTTCCCGGATTGCCATTTCTCGCCAAAGACCTGCCGAACAGCGCTCCGTTACGGATAAAACACCATAGAGCCGATGGGAAACACGGCCTTCATCTTCTGGGCTGGGGCGGGCCGTGAGGATTCGCATTTCCCGATAAACCTGCATCGAATCGGCATTGATCACGACACCATTTAACCGATCAGCTACTTCGAGGGCTAGCTTAGATTTACCGCTGGCCGTAGGACCAGCAATAATCAGCAAGCGCGGCAGGGTCTTGGTGGCGCTCAAAATACAATATCCTACTATCGGACTATGGAGGAACATAGGCACACAAAAATTTTGATAGCTCTAATTAGATAAGCTATGCACAAATATCCCGTTAACAACAGATTAATTAATAACAAACCTAACGTCCTGATAGCTTGAGGTTCGAAATAGATCCTTGCCACGACAATAACTTGGAACTGTAAAACGAGTGTTTATTCGAGATTCTCGGTGACGCTATCAAGCCAGTTATCATCGGTGCTGAGAGTACGAAGCTCTCGAATCGCTACAGCTTTGGTTTGGGTGACGCTTTCAACAACATTCTGGTGCCCCCTTTCAGATGGTTTGCAACAGGCCTCCAAACGGATGTCGTTAGGGTCATAAAAGTAGATGGAAAATATACCAGGTAAGATTTCGACGGGTCCATCAAATTCCAGGTTTTGATCCGTAAGGCGGTGTTGAATGACATCAAACTGATCCTTTGTCACAGCAAATGCTACGTGCTGCATACCACCGAGCGCATCCCGATCGGTTTTGGGTTTCTCACCCTTGGGAATTTCGAAGAATGCCCAAAGACTGTCATTTCCCATGTCGAAAAAATAATGCCGGATACATTCATAAGGTGGGTTACCTCGATTCTCATTTATGCCTACGCCCTCCGGAACCTTCATTGCGTGAACCAGCGGCATACCGAGGACATTGACGTAGAATTCAGTCGTCATTTTCATATTATCAGTAGTCAGCGCTAAGTGATGTATTCCCCTGAATGGTATCTCACATGCTTCTATCTTCCACCCATGCCCAGTATTAGCAGACGCGTCCATAACTCATTTCCTACTCCATTGTGAAAAAATATTAACCTAATTTTAGCTTTGCGTAACCCCCAATGCTATCTTAACGTTACACAGCGCACATTAAGCCTCAAATGTCTTGAACATAATCCTCATAGGGCTTTAATTTTCTCAATAATTTCTATAGGAGCAATGTATGGGACAGTTTGGCATCGGGCAATCCGTTCGAAGGGAGGAAGACCCAAGGCTTTTGCAGGGTCGTGGTAACTACGTGAATGACGTAAACCTACCCCTCCAAACTCATTGTTATATTTTTCGTTCTCCTCACGCCCATGCCGAAATCACTAATATAAATACCTCAGTAGCAGCGAATGCTCCGGGTGTTGTTGATATATTTATTGGAGATGATGTCGCGGCTGATAACCTCGGAACCCCTGGTATGGTTGCAAAACGTAAACGCCCGGATGGTTCAGACATGTGGGCACCTCCCCAAACACCACTAGCTCTGGGACGAGTAAGATATGTCGGCGACCCCATAGCCATGGTAATCGCTGAGACTCTGGATCAAGCCAAAAATGCTGCCGAACTAATTGAGATTAAGTTTGATACGCTAGCTTCCGTAACTGACACAGCTGATACGGTCAAACCCGACAGCCCGCCGGTTTGGGAACAATGTCCGGACAATATTTCTAATGTATTTGAAATAGGAGATGCAGAGACCACTGAAAATTTAATCCAAAGTGCTTCAAAAATTGTTAGACGGCGATTTGTGATCACCAGGGTTTACGCTCAGTTCATAGAACCCCGTGGAGCGCTTGGCGAATATAATGAAAGGAACAGCCGTTATACACTCTACGCTGACGTTCAATATCCCCATCGAGTCCGCCAAGTGCTCGCAGAAAAGATATTTAGGATACCGGAGCAGAGTATTCGTGTCGTCGCCGCAGATGTGGGCGGTGGTTTTGGAGCCAAGGGATGGCAATACATTGAACACCGACTAGTTCTTTGGGCGTCCAAAAAAATAGGCCGACCAGTCAAATGGACCTGTGAGAGAAGCGAAAGTATTCTCGCAGACGAACATGGGCGCGATAATGTGACAGACGCAGAGCTTGCCCTAGATGCCGACAATAATTTTTTAGCCCTTAGGGTTTCAACGCTGGCAAATGTCGGCGCTTACATTTCATCCATTAGAAACCTCTTGTCGACCTTTTCGAATGTTGGAACTTTGGTTGGTGTTTATCGGTTCCAGGCAGCTCACTCTAAAGTTTTATGCGTACTCTCGAACACTAATCCCACTGCCCCCTATCGTGGTGCGGGACGCCCTGAAGCTAGTTATGTCATCGAACGCCTTATCGACGAGGCAGCGAAGGAATTTGGTATAGATGCCGCTGAGCTCAGGCAACGCAATATAGTTACCTCTAATGAAATGCCTTATAAAACCGCACTTATGTTTACATATGACTGTGGAGAGTTTGACAAAAACATGAATACGGCTCTCGAAATTTCCAATTATCACAAGTTTACTGAACGACGCAGTAAATCCGACTTACGAGGTAAACTCCGCGGTATTGGTATTGCCAATGCCATCGAACGGGCAGCCTCTCCCGGCCCAGACTTCGCTGAAATTCGATTTAGTACAGATGGGACAACCACCATCTTAATGGGAACAAAAAACCAAGGCCAGGGGCATGAGACTATGTATAAGCAAATTGCAGGAGAAAGCTTAGGGTTAGACTCTGATGATATCCGAGTTGTTGATGGGGATACAGACCAAGTGGCATTTGGGATGGGGACAATGGGCTCCCGCTCTATGGTGATCGGGGGATCCTCCCTTTACATAGCTGCCAATAAAATTATCGCAAAAGGGAAAAAGCTGGCGGCATATTTACTGGAAGCCGGTGAAGACGATCTAGAATTTCAAGACGGCAGTTTCACTATCCTTGGAACGGATAAATCAATCTCTCTTAAAGAAGTAGCCAAAGCATCTTTCTTGCCAGCTAAAATACCTTATGGTCTTGAACCCGGCCTATTCGAAACGGGGTCATTTTCCCCAGAAAGCGATACCTTCCCCAACGGTTGCCACGTGGCCGAAGTCGAAATTGATCCAGAAACCGGTCAAGTAGACATCGTTAATTATTCGATGGTCGATGACGTCGGAAACATCATAAATCCGATGACCCTTAAAGGGCAGATACACGGAGGCGTTACTCAGGGCGTGGGGCAGATCTTGATGGAGAAAGTGGCGTACGAACCTGAAAGCGGGCAACTTCTTTCCGGTTCATTTATGGACTACGCTATGCCTCGAGCTGATACAATGGGATTCATAAATATTAAAAGTAATATTGTTCCAACCACTCTTAACCCCTTAGGTGTCAAAGGAGGGGGGGAGGCAGGTACAGTAGGCGCCATGCCAGCCCTTATGAACGCAATCATGAATGCCCTTTCACAAGTAGGCGTCGAACACCTGGATATGCCAGCCTCGCCCGATCGAATATGGGGAGCTATTCAGAAAGAAAAAAGGGCAACTTGATCAACCTTTGGTTAATAACAATAAAAGTTGCTAACTATACCCCGCTTTTAAAGCAGTAGAACTAAGAACTCATAAATAAAAATTTTATCAATAGGTGTGGATCGCGAATGACTTGTTCAATCCAAAGCAAGGGATACCAGGCCATCGGCTAATTTAGGTTCGAACCAAGTAGTCTTGGGTGGCGTTGTTTTCTGAGCATCTGCCAACGTCATGATCTGGCTAACGGTGATGGGAAAAAGTGCAAAAGCAACCTCCCAATCACCTGAGTCTACCTGTCTTTCGAGCTCAGCCATACCCCGAATTCCTCCAACAAATCCTATACGGGGGTCTGTTCTGGGGTCACCTATCCCCAATACGGGCGACAGAATTTTGTTGCTAAGGATACTAACGTCTAAATCATCCTTGATCGTATTATTGGAAACTAAATCACCCTTAAAACGAAGAATATACCACCCTCCCGCTAAATACATGCCGAAAGACCCGGCACTCTCGGGTTGTGCAGGTAAGTCGCTTGAAAAAACTTCAAAATATTCTTCGATGCGATCCAAGAGCATGGAGGGGCTCAATCCTTTGATGTCTTTAACGACCCTATTGTAATCTAGTATTTGGACCTCTGTTTCCGGGAAACTAACCACCAAAATTGAATTGTAAGGCTCGGATCCATTATGCGCTGGATTAGTTCTTTTTAGCTCTGCCGCCACCCGAGATGCAGCAGCCGATCTGTGATGCCCGTCTGCTATGTAAATCGCACCAAGCTTCTTAAATCTTTCAGCGATCCGATTAATAACTTGCCTCGCCATGACAACCCACAAGGTGTGAACAGATCCGCCGTCACCGATTACAGAGTAAGCCGGCTCACCTAAGGTTAACTCTTCCATCAGAGTTGAGAGATCATTATCATTTTTGTGTGTAGCAAAGACTGGACCTGTCTGGGCATTAACTGCCAGAATTTGTTTCACTCGGTCAGTTTCTTTGTCGGGACGGGTAAGTTCATGTCGACGAATGAGATTATTTTCATAAGCCTCGACTGACCCAACCCCTACGATACCAGTCTGCACGTGATCATCCGTCTGAACCCTGTAAATATAATAACCAGGTACGTCATCGCGGCATAGAATGCCTTCACTCAACATACGTGCCATGTTTTCAGCGCCTTTCGAATAAACCTCGCAGGAAAACGGATTAATGCCTTGAGGTAAGTCTATCTCAGGTCTTGAGATGTGCAGGAAGCTCCAGGGATTGTCTTTTGCTAGTTCCCTAGCCTCCACGGTACTCATGACATCATATGGAGGCGCAGCTACAATCTGGGCGTATTCAGGAACCGGCCTAAGGGCAGCGAAGGGTTGAAGTATGGGCTTACTCAACCAATTTATCCTGAGAGTGGTACAGAGAAATTAGTTTGAGTGGCTCGATGCAATTCTAGCTGCACAGGACAATATCCTCTTGGGTTTTGGATCCATATCAGTAGCAAACGGAATCTTGTTTTAAATATTTTGAAGTTGGTGGTTAATTAGGTTTTCCAAATTTAACCTTGGCCAATACGTATAGCCACAAAACCTATTCCGCTTTCCCTTTCCATTAATAATAGAATGGATTTTCTACCCTCTCTACGGGCTTTCTCAATTTTTTCTTTAACATCCTTAAGGCTATTAATTGCTGTTTGGCCAGCCTCAATTATTATATCGCCTTTTTTGAGACCTTGTTCCGCCGCTGTTCCACCGGGGTCAACAAATGTAATCACAGCACCCCTCGAAGATTTTTTAAGTTTGAACTGTTTACGTACGGCGTCGTTTATAAAAGCCAACGTCAACCCAAGTGACGGAAGCTTACTTTCTTTAGTAGATTTTGTATCTTTTTGTTGCCCTGGTTCAATAAGTAATGCTTGTTTTTCATCTAATTCCCCAACGGCGACACTTAGCGACTTCTTTTTTCCCTTTCGCCAGACAACTATAGGTACCTTTTCTCCAATTTTAGTGCTGGCAACTATACGGGGAAGATTACGCATCTCATTTACCATTTGATCATTAAATGAAAGAATCACATCTCCTTTCTGTATCTTTCCTTTTTCCGCGGGGCTCCCCGCCGTTACCTCGGCAACCAACGCCCCACTGGCTTTTTCCAGCCCCAGACTTTCTCCAATTTCATTAGTCACCTGTTGGATACGGACGCCAAGCCAGCCACGACGGGTTCGTCCATAACGTCGCAACTGATCAATAACCCCTTTTGCCGTTGATGTGGGAATTGAAAATCCTATGCCAACACTACCACCCGTAGGTGAGAGGATGGCAGAGTTAATACCAACTACCTCACCACGCATATTGAACAATGGCCCACCTGAATTACCCCTATTAATAGACGCATCTGTCTGAATAAAATCATCGTAGGGTCCGGAACCAATGTTCCGACCTCTCGCCGAAACGATCCCAGCAGTGACCGTACCGCCCAAACCAAAGGGATTGCCAATAGCTACCACCCAATCCCCAACTCTAAGTTGATCAGAGTTACCGAATGGCACCGAAGGCAAATCCTTTTCCGAATTAACTTTCAAAACGGCAATGTCGGTCTTGGGATCTCGACCAATCAATTTTGCCGTCAAGGTCGTGTTATCTTGCAGTATGACTTTGATTTCCTGAGCATCTTGAATGACGTGATTGTTCGTAATAATAATACCTGATTTTTCAATGATAAACCCTGACCCCAATGACGTTGATTTTCTTTGCTCCTGTGGTCTATTTCGTTCAAGGAACTCGCGAAAAAATTCCTCAAATGGTGATCCAGGAGGAAATTGAGGTATTTGAGGTGAAACGCTGGGGTCCTTTATGACACTAGTTGTCGATATATTCACCACCGATGGAAGAAGCTTTTGTGCCAAATCTGCAAAACTTTCTCCCGCTACACGGGAATGCGCCGATGAAGTCATCAGCAAAAAGCCCATTAGAATAAATAGAGGTATTTGGCCTATGCTTCCGCGCCATCTCAGAACTAATGAAGCCGTAATTATTAAAGGCCAGGTAAAAATATACCGCATTAATGTTATCCTCATTTGTGTCGTTAATTCAGAGACTGTGTATCTTTTAAATAATTTATTTCAATGCTAATTTATACGTAATCTAGCTCAAATTAGATGCCCACAATGTGTTTTTTTGATGGTGTCAATTAGGTATATGGGTGGCGTATTGCAGAGAAACAGGGCAAGGCGGTTTCACCTTGCCATAATTTACCATTATTCTTTACCATACCTGATTAAAAACTCAGGCGTAAAACGGCTATAGCAGCAACTCCGACAACGGCTGCAAACATACCCGTAACACGGAGAGAGTTGTCCGACATCTCCAAAACATGAAGCATAAAACGCCTCATACTTTCAGGAAACAGAGCATAAATCACACCCTCCAGTGCTACTGCTAAGGCCAAGGCTGTCAGAAGTTCACTCATTCCAAGGTTGTCTTCGAAAAGTCGCCACTGACACTAACTAGAGACAAGAGCCATTGCTTAGGTTTCTACTTGGCCTTACCTGAAATGTCGCCAAAAAATCTAAAAAAATCCGACTTTGGATTCAAAACCATGCTTGTTCCTTCGCCAAAGGCATTCTCATATGCCTCCATTGTTCGATAAAACTCGAAAAATTCAGCGTCCTGACCGAAAGCTGAATTCAATATATTTGTGCGGGTACCTTCGCCTTGACCTCTCAAAATTTGGGACGATTTTTCTGCATCAGCCAATAAGACGGTACGATCTTTATCCGCCTTCGCCTGAATTTTAGCTTTGATCTCCGCACCCTCAGATCGCAGTTTGGCAGCCTCGGCAATCCGATCGGAGCGCATCCTGTTATATACTGCCTGTGACGTTTCATCAGGTAAGTCAGTTCTGCCAATTCGGACATCAATTACCTCGACACCAAATTCCGGGGCTTCCTTCTTCAGGGTGTTGGTTATGGACAACATTACGTCATCCCGTTTTCCGGATAGCATATCGGCTAGAAAGACGGTGCCAACTTCCGCACGTACAACCGCATTAAGACGTGCGCCAAAAATTTGGCGGAAGTTGTTGTCTGTAATTGCCTTTTTACGAAATTCCAAAGCATCCACAATGCGATATCGTATGAACGAGTCGACATTTATGCGCTTTTGGTCACTAAGAATGACTTCCTGAGCCGGTGGATCCAAATCAAGAATACGTCGGTCAAAGAAAATTACATTCTGGATAAACGGCACCTTAACCTTAAGACCCGGTTCGTTATCCACCTTAATCGGATTACCGAATTGTAGAACCAATGCCTGTTGAGTTTGGTGAACAGTATACAATGCGCTAAAGGCTACAATACCTGCGACAACCACTATTCCACCGATGACAGCAAGAAAGATCTTATTCATTTGTCCGCTCCCGATGATCTTTTACGAAGTTCTGGCAACGGTAAATATGGCAGCACACCGGTGGCCCCTTTACCAGAATCAATAATCACCTTTTCAGAATCCTTAAATACTTGCTGCATGCGCTCTAGGTATAGACGTGAACGGGTCACGGCTTTGTTGCCCTTGTAGGCTTCAAAGACCGACAGAAAGCGCTTCGCCTCACCTTCCGCCTCCAGCACCATACGCTCTTTATAACCCGTAGCTTCCTGGATCATTCGTGCGGCTTCACCTTTGGCTTTCGGAACAATATCATTACGGTACGCGTACGCCTCATTCTGCTGGCGTTCCTTATCCTGGCGAGCACGCTGCACATCATTAAAGGCGTCAATAACTTGCTGAGGCGGTTCCACTTTCTGGAGCTTAATTGAAGTAATGAAGACACCGGCTTTATAATGGTCTAAAATTTTTTGAAGGACCTCAACAGTGCTGGTTTCCACTAGTGTTCTTTTTCGAGCCAGTGCATCTTCCAGTGTCGTCTGCCCCACGACCTCGCGGATAGCACTTTCTGAAGCCAATTTGACAGTTGCCTCAGGGTTGCGGATGTTGAAAAGAAAGTTGGCAGCATTTTTTATACGCCATTGAACCACATAATCGATGTCGATGATATTCTGATCACCCGTTAACATTAGACTTTCCTCAGCCACATCTCTTACCGTGGTATTGCGGGTTCCGCTCTGACCAAACTCTCGGAAGCCAACCGTTGTAATATTCGTGTTTTCAACATTCGGTGTAAAAATCTGACCAATTGGAGTGGGAAACCAGTAGTTGAGACCCGGCGTAGTCCGTTTCACAAACTCACCGAACAACAACTCAACACCTTCTTCTCCTGGCTGAACTCTGTAAAAACCTGTTGCCGCCCAGAAAAGCACGAGAACCCCAATTAATAAGGTTAACCGCCTACCACCCTTTCCACGACCAGGAAAAAACTTCTTGAATTTGTCTTGACCACGGCGCAGAATTTCCTCGATATCCGGTGGTTGCGGCCCCCCTTTGGGACCACTGCCGCCACCCCAGGAACCTTGACCACTGCCGCCACCGTTACCACCCCACGGTCCGCCACGCTGTATTTTCCAAACCATTAAGAGTATCCTTTTCGAAGAACGTCTAATGAAAGCCAAAATCTACTAATAAACAAACCCGTATGTAATTAAGAGCTCTGTGTTTATATGACAGCTTCTTCACCTATCCGACGAGTGCCGATTTTACCGGACTAATTGGGAAGCACAACGCAATTTGTTGGCAAACATCCATCTTACGGTAGATAGGCCGGTTCAACGTATGTAGCAACCCCACTCCAATACTTTAGAGAAAATTATTTCTCTAATCTAATTTACTCTGAACAGCCAATGACCTCCATGAGTTCACGCCATTCTCGCTTAGACATACCACTTTCTTCCTGGTTTATATGAACACCGGAAATCAACTTTTTTACTACTTTGATAGCCTTACCTGAGAATGTTACTCCCTCAACCCGATGATCACTGAACGATTGAAACGTTATAGGACACCAACGCCGAAGTGTTTCCATCATTGCATCTGCATAAACACGTATTTCATACTGGGCATGCGTGTCTGCACGCAAACTTAAAAAATTTAACAAATTGTGCAGATCCGTTTTCCAATACCATTGTGTGTAAGTGCTTAGGGTGAGGTTCATCCGAGCAAGTTCACGGGCAAGTCCCTCTTTTGAGTCATCAATTATATTACCCTCTTCACTCTCGTTCAGCATTTCAATGTAATGATCGTAAGTCATTTGTGCATCTTCTCGTAAAATTTCTAAAACCCTTTTTGCTTCCTTTCCTGACAATATATTGCCGCGCCCTTGACGGTTAGAACTTGACTGAGCCGCAAGATCGTCTTCTTCCGGCACATAAAACTCGCAATCCAAAACAGAATACCGGGCAGAATATTCGTTAACGTTTGCGGTGCGGTGTCTAATCCATTGTCGGGCAACAAATATTGGTAATTTAACGTGGTATTTAATTTCACACATTTCAAAGGGTGTAGTGTGACGATGCCGCAAGAGGTAGTTAATTAGGCCCGCATCGTCGGATATCTTCTTTGTTCCCTTGCCATATGACACTCGCGCCGCTTGTACCACTGCAGCGTCGTCGCCCATATAATCAATAACACGAACAAATCCGTGATCAAGAATGGGGATAGGTTCAAATAATATCTCCTCCAACATTGGGACAGTAGGGCGTCGGGTTTTCAAGCTGGACGAGCGCGCAATTTCAATCTCAGCCTTTTGTTCTTTGGTTAACTCCATGAGCGAGGCTAGTCCTTGAGGTTATTTATAGCATTAAGAACATTTCACTTTAACGTGTTGCATCCCCTTTCGCAAAAACATCCGTCACCTGGATACAGCACCTCGCACTCTTTCATTGCCTGTGAGATAGGGCTATACTAGCAGGGTTGGGAAACCAACTATGGCGATAAACGTTTTGTAGAATAAGCGTAACGGACCCGGGGGCAGTGCCCGGCGCCTCCACCAATTTACTCGTAAGAATCTTTGGGGGCGAAACAGGATCGACGTGCGTGGTAAAGGCACAATTTTCGCTCGGCATGGTACCACCGTTATCGGGCTAATTTTACAAATGCTAACGATAATGAAGCATTTGCGGTAGCCGCTTAATAACCGGTTTACCACGGGGTTCGGGGGGCACCTGGCAACAGAAGCCCCCCACTTAAAGAGCACCTAACACTTGTTAACTTCTGCAACAAGTCGTTATAGAATTAAGAATTAGCGTAGGAGATAATTTGAATTAAATGAACGAAGTTAATTTCCCTTATGACGAGTGGGTCACCGATGCTATGAGGAATGTACTGCGACGTGCATTGAAAAAACTCACGTGTGGTGAAGATCCAGGACAACACCACTTGTACATAAACTTCGAAACCAACGGTGATAATGTCAGCGTTCCAGATTTCTTGAAAGCCCAATATCCAGACGAAATCACTATTGTTCTTCAACATCAATTCCAAGATTTATATTTGGATGACAGTGGGTTCGAGGTAACCCTCTCCTTTGGAGGGCAGAACCAGAAACTATACATTCCATTTGATGTGGTAACTTCATTCGCAGATCCATCCGTGAACTTTGGTATTCAAATAAAATCTGAAGTTAGCAAAAGCACCTATGAATATTCTAAATTGGGTATAGATAATAAAAATATAAAAGATGACAAAATCGAAGGCATTTTGTCGAAACGCCAGCATTCTATCATTTCACCTGAAGGCTCTGACGGCGTAAATAACATTGACCCAAAAAGAGAATTAAAGCACCAAATAGATGGAGCGGAGGTCATCAATATAGAGGCGTTTCGCAAGAAGTGAGCAAAATTTAGGATAGGCTTTTCATTTAATCTTTTGCAAAAATTCAAAAACCTCGTCAGCTAAGCCAACAACCCGTCAGTTCAATAACAAAAGCTATCTGATCAATATAAGAATGAAATTTGCTAAAAATAATAAATTTATTGAGGCTACAATTATGAGTGACAATAGTTTTCATCCTCTAATTCCCAATTTTGATGACACGACGGAATACCGTCTAATTACCGACGACTTTGTCGAAACAGTTTTCACTGGCGATCGGGAGGTTCTTAAAATCGATCCAGAGGGCATCACCCACTTAACTGCCGAGGGGTTTTCGGATACTTCCCACCTTTTGCGGACATCACACCTCCAACAGCTAAGTAATATATTGGATGATCCAGAAGCCTCTGAAAATGACCGTTTTGTGGCATTAGATTTGTTAAAAAACGCTAATATTTCTGCCGGTAGGATATTGCCCATGTGCCAGGATACGGGCACCGCAATTGTTATGGGTAAGAAAGGAGAGAATGTGTGGGTGGAAGGTGATGACGAAGCCGCCATTACAGATGGAATAAAACGTACCTACGAGACTGATAATTTAAGATACAGCCAGCTAGCACCAATTGACATGTATACAGAAAAAAATACTGGTAACAACCTCCCGGCACAAATTGATATCTATTCTGAGAAAGGTAACTCATATAAATTTTTGTTTATTGCAAAGGGAGGTGGATCGGCAAATAAGACCTTCCTTTACCAAAAGACTAAAGCGCTATTGAACCCTAGTTCTTTGATGTCTTTTCTGGACAAGGAAATTAGAAACTTGGGTACGGCAGCTTGTCCACCTTACCACCTAGCCATTGTTATTGGTGGGACGTCTGCAGAATTCAATCTTAAAACCGTTAAAATGGCTTCAACACATTATTTGGATAATCTACCAATTCGTGGGAATGAACACGGCCAAGCTTTTCGTGATATTGAATTGGAAGAAAAAGTTCACAAATTTACCCAAAATTTGGGTATTGGTGCACAATTTGGCGGCAAATACTTTTGCCATGATGTGAGAGTAATTCGTTTGCCGAGACATGGTGCTTCATGCCCTGTGGGCATCGGTGTCTCCTGCTCTGCTGACCGGCAAATAATGGGTAAAATCACAAGGGATGGATTATTCTTAGAGCGCTTGGAAAAAAATCCAGCCCGTTTCCTACCCGAAGTAATCGATGAGGAATTAGATGGTGACGTCATTAACATCGACCTCAATCGTCCCATGGTTGAGATAAGAGCTGAACTCTCCAGATATCCAATAAAAACACGTCTGTCCCTTTCAGGCTCCATGATTGTCGCTCGAGACATTGCACATGCAAAACTGAAAGAGAGACTAGACAAAGGAGAAGACCTCCCAGATTATGTAAGGGAAAATGCCGTTTATTATGCGGGTCCAGCCAAAACACCAGATGGCTTTGCTTCAGGATCATTTGGGCCCACCACCGCCGGTCGCATGGACTCGTATGTTGATCTTTTGCAAGCCAATGGTGGCTCCATGATTATGCTCGCGAAAGGGAATCGATCACAATCTGTTACGGATGCTTGTAAAAAACATGGCGGTTTCTATTTGGGCTCAATTGGAGGACCCGCAGCGCGGCTTGCACAAGATTGCATCGAGAAAGTCCAAGTTTTGGAGTACCCAGAGCTTGGCATGGAGGCAATTTGGCAAATTGATGTTAAAGACTTTCCAGCTTTCATAGTGGTTGACGATAAAGGTAATGATTTTTTTTCAGAATTTCGTTCTCCCATCCATGACAGTTAAAAAAACCGAACTAATGCTGTGAATGTTCTGGCTTGATCAATTGCCCAAAATAAAAATTAAATGTTTATAACTCGGAATACAATCTGAACAATATACTCCATTTTCGCAACTCAAAATGAAGAATTTAGCAGATGGCTAAGACATATAATTATGTACGATACAAAATATCAGAATATGATCTTGGCAAGTTTCCGGGTCCAAAAGCGGGAGAACCGGCAATCGACTTTACCTTGAGCACACCTGATGGAAAGGAAGTAAAACTTGAAGACTATAAAGGGAAATGGGTTGTGATTGAGACTGGTTCGATCACATGTTCAATGTACGTCAAGAATGTTGGAGGTTTTGCCAAGCTTCGTCAAAAATACCCGGACGTAGAATTTTTGCTCGTATATGTGCGCGAGGCCCATCCGGGTTCCCGTCTTGGACCCCACATAAGTGACAATCAAAAACGTAAGATGTCACTGGATATGAAAGATATTTATACGGATCCACGTCGGGTGTTAGTAGATGATTTAAATGGAACTATGCACCACCTGTATGGCGCACTACCGAACATGGTTTACGTCATTAATCCAGAAGGAAAAATAATTTATCGCTGCGACTGGTCTTTTCCCAAGAAAGTAGAAAAGGTGCTACAGAACCGTGATCAAATCCATACAGATGATCATGTTCAGATAATTACGGCTGCACCGTGGATCATGATCCCAACAGTGTTGCGCGGTGGTTGGGACGCCCTTTGGGACATTGCCGTAGCAATGCCAATGATAATTTTGGCACATCTAAGAGCCGATTGGGGAAATTTTAAAAAGAAAATTTTTAGTGCAAAACAGGCCAAATCCAAACAAGCTAAAACGTTTTAATGGTGGCCCTAAACTAATTAATGTTATGTGACTTTAGTGGTAAGTTTCTCATTTTGTCACGCTAGGCATTTACACCTTGGATTATTATGGACTAACGTAAAACAACGTTGCATTCTGGTTACAGCACACTTACACCAAGGGTAAGAAGCGGCTGGATAATAGTTGTTAGCGAACCAAAATAATATTCACAGGACTCAACTTGGCAGTATTAACGTCCAATTTGAAATAAATTTAGCGCATTAGTGCGCCCAATTTTTTGACGATCATTTTCCGAAATTTCAGCTTTATCAAACCACTGAGATGCATGTCCTACATCCTCAAATGGATAATCCGCAGAAAAAAGAATTCGGTCAGATCCGATCTCTAACATAGTATTAATCAAGGCTTGTGTGCGAAAATTGCCAGAAGTGGTAATGTAAAAATTCTTGAGAAAGTAGTCAGATATTAAATTTTTTGCCGGGTAGTCCGGTGGTTCATTGACCCATGCATTGCGATTATCTACCCGCCACATGCTAAATGGCAAACCTTCACCCATATGGCCAAGAATAATTTTGAGTTTTGGATATACGTCAAATAAACCACTACACATTAACCGCAAAGCGTGGACGGCCGTTTCTTGACCAAATGCCCATGTCGGACCTAATAGCCAAGGGTGTCCCTCATAAATTTGCGCATGCTTTTGTAAGGGATTTCGTGGGTGCAGATAAAATGGCATATTCAGTTTTTCTACAGTCTCCCAGAAAGGGCGGTACATCTTTTCATCAAGATAAACGGCTGTATCCGGTTCACCAATTTGTGAGAAACCATTCACCAAAATACCCACAAAGCCTAGTTCCCTCGCGCAACGTTCCAATTCCCTAATAGCCGCATCTGTATCTTGCATGGGAAGCGCAGCCAGGCCAGCAAATCTATCTGGTCGCTTGTGAATTTCATCAGCTAGAAAATCGTTCGACTTCTGGGCTGTTTCAATGGCTAGTTTAGTATTCGGTATTGCCTGGATCGCTGGAGAATTAAGAGATAAAATCATCATTTCAACCTCAAATTTATCCATAAAAGCTAATCGTTTTTCTTGGATGTCTAAAAGGCGCGATTTTAATTCTGGCCATATTTTTTCTGCTAAATATCCATGGGAATCCATAATCGTGGCTTCAGTGGCGAAATGTTCTTCTAGTCCGATTTTACCCTTCATAACTCTCTCCTTCCTCATCTAAATGCGACACACTTCAAAACAACATTTATTCACGCATATGCCCCATCGACGCTAGACTATTCATGCACACTTGCCGATACTGCTTCTGCAATCACCTAAAACTAAGTGATATAACTATTTTAGCATCTAAATAAATCATAAATTAGCTCTAAGTTCACAAACTATTTGCTGTTTACGTATACGCTGAAATAAAAGGTTGGATAATTAATTCTAGATCATTCAATACAGGAGGCTTTTGATATGCGTACCATTGAAATTTCCCAAGCAGAAATGGAAAAGCGTGTAGCTCGTTACGATAATCTTGAACCTATGGAAGCACAGAAAAACATGAATGTGCCTCTTGAAGCTGCCGACATTGTTTGGTCACGTCAGCTTTTAAGTGTTATTGGCTTGGAGGAAGGCCTGCCCACACCCATCAACTCTGCAGCACCTATTAAAGGGGCTGCCGGCATCACGGTGACCCTAGCCCAATGCCCGCCTGGTACCGGACCCTCACTACACGCGCACCAACAAACCTACGAGACATTTACAGTAATGAAAGGTCGGTTCGAAGTTTACTGGAACGACAATGGTGAAAATCGCGTGGAACTTGATCTTTATGACACGATATCCGTGCCTCCCAGAGTTTGTAGGGGTTTCACTAATATATCAAACGACGATGGGATTTTACAGGTGATTATTTCTGGCGGCGTCCACGATCTGAATGATATCGATTTTGCAACGATTTGCGGTGAACGCATCGAAGCTATTCAGCCTGGTCTCGTTAAAGAATTTGAAAAAACCGGTCTTACTTTTACAGCAGGAAAATAAATCCATACATAAGTTTGAATAAGAATTATACCGTGGAGGCTTGGGGAAAAATCTTAAGAAGCAGCGACTGGTCGATTAAAATCCGCGATTTCAGCGAAAAAACCAGGTCCATATTTCATCTACTAGAATCAAATAACAATTCGTAATACACAAATTATCCCCCAAAACTTCCCCACGCATACTTCAACCTTACTATTCAACGCATGCCGTTACATTTTATGAATTCCTAACTTATGGCTACTTTGTAGAGCATGAGACCTTAGGCGGGAGCAGCCATCAGCAAGTTAAATCCTATGACGCCAAGAAGACGGAGTAACACTATCTCCCTTTAAAGTCTGGGGGTTTCTTATTGAGAAAAGCTTTCACACCTTCATTATAATCCTCTGTGTCGAAGCACTGGTAGCCTTCAGTCTCCTCGTCCTCAGTCAATGGTTTATTCTCCCCTACCCCATCAACTACTCGGCAGACAAACTTTTTATGCCATCTATTAACAAGTGGAGCACCATTAGAGATATTTTGTACAACCTCCTCAACGGCAGAATCCACTTCTTCATCTGAAATAACTTTATTGATTAAACCTTTTTCCCTAGCTTCTGACGCCCCAAACACTCGGCCTTCAAAGAGAATCTCCAATGCTATGCTTGACCCCACCAAATTTACCAACGCCTTCACCTCAGGGTAAGCCATCACAAGACCCAACTTATTAATTGGTATACCAAATTGGGATGACATCCCGGCAATTCTAAGATCACAAACTAAAGCTAATTCTAAAGCCCCTCCCACGCATAACCCTTTTATACGAGCCACTATTGGGTGGCGACAACTCTGGATAGCCCGCATAGCTTCATGCATAAGAACACCGTACTGGCGGGCCTGGTTACTATTCTTTCTGTAAGTTTTAAACTCAGAAATATCTGCACCAGGACCAAATGCTTTATCTCCAGCGCCTCGTAAAATAATGCACCGCAGGTCTTCTTCACGATCTAATTTCCTAAAAACTTCACCAACTCGCACCCACATAGATCGATTTAATGCGTTAAGTTTTTCCGGCCTGTTCAAGACCACTGTCACAACACAATCATCTCTCTCCACTAGAACGAGATGATCTTCGTTCAGACCCAAATCCAGAAAAACCATTGTGTTGGCCCTTAAAATTATGCTTACCACTCTACAGAAATATCAGAGTGTTTCATTTGTTAGATCAAGATATGTGCTTAATTGTCTATACCCTCTTGCTTTAAAACTATACTCAATCCATTCATTCTTTAAATTTACGATTCAAAAACTAGCAACATAAAACACGAATTTAAATCAGACATTAAAACGATACAAAATAACGTCACCTTCTTGGACAGGGTACTCACTGCCTTCTTGGCGCATTTTACCAGCGACCTTAGCAGCCTGTTCACCACCCAAATTCTTGTAATCCGCAAAAGAAATAGTTTCAGCGCAAATAAATCCCCGCTCAAAATCCGTATGTATGCGACCAGCTGCTCTTAATGCTTTGGTTCCGTGAGCCAAGGTCCAGGCGCGTGCTTCGTTTGGACCAACAGTGAAGTAGGTAATCAAATTAAGCAATGAATAGCCCGCTCGAATTAGACGAGCTAAACCTGTCTCCTTAAGCCCAATCGTTTCAAGAAATTCTGCTTTTTCAACTTCATTTTCTAATTGAGAGACCTCTGCCTCAATTTGAGCCGAGATACACAAGATTTTAGCTCCCTGATTTTCAGCATAAACAGCAACTCTTTTAGACATTTCATTCCCCGTAGATGCAAATTCTTCCTCAACATTGCAGAGGTAAAGTACAGGTTTTGAGGTCAATAAATTCATCTTATACAATTGCTGCTCTTCTCCATCTTTTAGAACTACGTCGCGAGCGGGACTTCCCGCGCGAAGGGACTGGAGAAGTCGCTCCACCAAATTTAAATCCTCACCTACATCCTTTTCGCCAGCCTTAAGCTTCTTCATGAGCAGTTCGGCACGTCTTTCTAGTCCTGAAAGGTCCGCTAACATAAGTTCTGTTTCGACGATCTCTGCGTCCCTAACTGGATCCAAGGTATTACCCACGTGGGTAATGTTGTCATCGGTAAAACAACGCAGCACATGGATAATAGCATCCACTTCCCGAATATTTGCCAGGAATTGATTACCCAGGCCTTCCCCTTTACTCGCACCCTTTACCAAGCCGGCAATATCTACAAACTCAAGGTAAGTAGGACTGATTTTAGTAGAATTGGCAATTTCGGCAAGAATACCCAATCTACAATCAGGCACCCTCACCCGTCCAGTATTGGATTCGATTGTGCAAAATGGGTAGTTAGCTGTTTCAGCCTGCGCCGTCGAGGTAAGGGCATTAAAGAGTGTCGATTTACCGACATTAGGCAATCCAATAATTCCACAATTAAACCCCATTTATTTTAGGCTCTCTTTTCGACGATTGCTGGCCCAGTCTTTCTCTTTTGTATCTACCTTTTGTAATAAACCAGAGGCTAGTCCTACTTTTGCCATAAACTCGGTATCCCTGCCCAAAATCAATAAAGGAATCGCGTCTGCTATTACATCAATGATTTTTGATACCCAGTTCCGATCCGTCGGTGAAAAATCTCGAAGCACATGACTCGTCACCAGATCTTTTTCACCTGGATGTCCAATACCAATTCGGACACGCCAAAATTCCTGGCCAAATTGCTGACCTATGCTTTTAAGACCATTGTGACCAGCCGTGCCTCCACCGATCTTAACCCGAACTTTTCCTGGTGCCAGGTCAATCTCATCATGCAGTACAACGAGTTTATCCGGTGCGATCTTGTAAAACCTGGCCGCAGCCCCAACACATTTTCCGGATTCATTCATGAATGTGGTTGGCTTTAATAGGAGCACTTTCGCAGCTCCTAATTCGCCTTCTGATAACTCGCCATCAAATTTTAAGCGATAAGGCGCAAAATCGTAACGCCGATGTATTTCATCCACCACCATGAAGCCTAAATTATGGCGGTTTTCCGAATACACCAATCCCGGGTTACCAAGGCCAACCAAAAGGTTCATTTTCGAACCCCCAAAAAACGTTCCCTTACAACGGCTTTAAAGGCGAAAGAGATCTTTATTTTAATCGTTCGAATTAGCCCCATCATCACTGGGGTCAGGTACCGCTGTATCTTCGGAAACCCCCTCGCTATCAACCCCTTCTTCACCATCCATACCTTCTTCACCTTCTTCAGACTCAGCTTCTTCTTCGTCCGATGGCATCAGAGTTGGGGCAGCGATGGTCGCAACTGTAAAATCACGATCCGTAGTCGTGGCAACATCTTCCGGCAACTCCGTTGCCCCAATGTGGATAGCATCACCAATATCTAACCCTTCCAAGTCGAATACCAACTCGCCAGGAATATTCAATGGCGAACACAATAGTTCTACTTCCCGGCGAACGATATTTAACACCCCACCGCGTTTGAGACCGGGGCATAGTTCATCATTGATAAATGTCGCCGGAATCAATAGGACAATTCGGGTCTCCTGGTTAAACCGCATAAAATCGACATGGAGTGGGCCGTCGGTAACTGGGTGAACCTGAAGATCCCGTGCGAGGACTTGGTGTTTTTCGCCATCTAGATTCAACTCAAATATTTGGGTAAAAAACCTTGGACTATGGAACAGCTTGGTTAATTCCCGATCGTCAACGGAAATTGTTATTGGATCCTGTTTGTCACCATAAATCACCGCCGGAATTCGGCCAGTTCTCCTTTGAGCTCGAGCTGCCCCCTTACCGGTCCGCTCGCGCACCTCTACCGAAACAGTAACAGCTTCAACCATTTTATATCTCCAGTTGGTGAAAAGACACTGGCCTCTGAGGATACTGACGCCACAAAAAGCGAGGATTTAAAGGGAAAAAGTTCTTTAGTCAAACAAACTTGAGACCGAATTCTCTAGACTGATGCGGAGCATTGCCTCTCCGATCAGCGGTGCGATTGTAAGCTGGCTGATATTGCGCGCAACTCTAACAGCCTCTGTTGCCATTATGCTATCGGTAGTAACTAAGTTCTCCAGAGGAGATGCGGTTACACGGGCCACTGCACCACCGGATAAGACGCCATGGGTCACGTAAGCAGAAACAGATTTAGCACCAGACTCAATCAGAGCCTCCGCGGCATTACACAATGTACCAGCCGAATCAACAATATCATCGATTAGAATACAACGGCAGTTCTTTACATCTCCAATAACATTCATAACTTCTGATTCACCAGCTCGCTCACGGCGTTTATCTATTATGGCCAAATTGGTATCCAGTCGCTTCGCGATGGCCCGAGCTCTGATAACACCACCAACATCCGGTGACACCATGATAATATTATCGCCATCATAACGCTCCTTAATATCCTTGCTGAAGCCAGGGGAAGCAAAAAGATTATCAAGAGGAATGTCAAAAAAACCTTGAATTTGTCCTGCATGGAGATCGAGTGTAAGTACTCTATCGGCACCTGCTTGAGTAATTAGATTAGCTACCAACTTAGCAGAAATCGGTGAACGCGGACTTGATTTACGATCCTGCCGGGCGTACCCAAAATAGGGTATTACAGCCGTAATTCTTCTTGCTGAGCCACGGCGAAGGGCATCCATAGTGACAAGTAGCTCCATAAGATTGTCATTTGCAGGATAGGAGGTCGACTGGATCACGAATACGTCTTCCCCTCGGACATTCTCATTGATTTCAACAAAAACCTCCATATCTGAGAACCTTCGAATACTAGCGCTCGTCAGAGGCAAACTTAGGTAAGCTGAAATTGCCTCCGCAATGGGACGATTACTGTTACAAGTAAGGATTTTCATCCAATTCTTGCCTCCTTGAACGATGCGGGTTGCCAACCGCTCACTAAAAAGTATAGGACAATAATCCTAAACAAAATGCTGGTTTTATTTATCAATCGGGAGGGATGCTGTAAACGTTCAAGATTTAATATTTTTAGAAACCGGCATGTTTAAATTCATTTGATTTATAAAGTTAACTCTGCGTGTCATTATTGCCACTAACAATTTTCCTGATGCCCTGCAGCGCCCCTTTTGCGACAGCAAAAGCCACCAGGCCCCAACGCGCATCCAGTGATCCCGCAGCTACGCTGTTGTTTTGTGTAACTTTGCCCAATTCCTTCCCAGCAGCAGAAAACACTAACCAAGTGATAGCTACATCGCTTCTACCTTTAAGAGGCGGACTAACATTAGCAGTTCCCCTCACCAAGTAAGTTGCCTCTTCTTTATTAGAAACCGTGGGCCCTAATTCACGATTCAACAAAAACTTTAGTGATCTTAATATTGCTCGATTGCCATCACCGGGCGTTCCTGAAATATCAGACAAATAGAATGTGGACGATAGACCTCTTATATTGTCACGTTGCCCTGATATTTCCACAGAATCCATTGTAAGTTTAGTCAAACTTCGACTATTTTGAATATGTTTAGCAATCTGGTGGGCGGCATCTTTAGCAATAATTGTAAATAATTCCGGATCAGATTTTAACCAACCGTTTTCGTCTCCCTGTATCGTTTGCTTAAATAATACAATTTCACTACCACCCTTGATCACCAAGTTCCAAACAAAGGTTGCTTTCTCAGGATCAAAATCGTTTGGCCGCTCAACATTTACAAAACCTTTTAAAACATATTTACCATAAAAATTTGGGTCTGCACTAGCAGGAATATTTGCGCCAACCAGTGCCTTTACAGCCTCCAATGACAAAGGCTTTGAGATGAATTCCGGAAGGTTTTGGTCAACCTCAACGCGTATAGCACCGCCATCTATTAATGCTGCTAAACTATTCCGCTCTTTCTGATTGGTGTGTTCAAAAGGCTTAGGGAGAACTGTACAAGCAGTCAAAACAATTGCACCCAGCAGGATGGCGAAGCCTTTTCGCACTTCAAAAAATACAACTAAAAAGGAGAAGCATTAAACTAAATAGGAAAAGCAAGATCATATAGGGCATAGCAATCAATCACGGGTCATCAAGTTGACCAAGAGCGATCATTGAAATTCCTCGGCCATAATTGTCTTCACCATTCAATACGGAGCGACGATAGCTAAAAAACTTATCATCATCAGCAAAGGTATCGCCGTCCAACTGCGAGATATGTTCAACGCCTCCACGCTCTAGCTGATATCGAACGTAAGCTGACAAATCAAAATGATGCCTGCCAATCCCCTTGCCACCGAAGAAAAATCGTTCATTTATAGAATCATTTTTAACGAATCTATTCTTAAATTCTGTATCAACCTCATAGGATGCTTGTCTGATGCATGGTCCTATAGCTGCTATAATGCTCGAAATATCAGCCCCTTTTTCCGACATCAACATGAGCGTTTTATCAATGACACCAGCGATTGCCCCGCGCCAACCAGCATGAACTGCTCCAATAATCTTGGAAACAGGATCAGCCAGAAGAACTGGTACGCAGTCGGCTGTCAAAACAGCCAAGGCCAAATTAGGGCAGTTGGTAACCATACTATCAGCTACAGGTGCATGGGCATTAGTCCACGGTCTAGAAACAAACTCCACATTAGCGGTGTGTGCCTGACGGCAGGTCACTAATTTAGCACGTGAACTCCCCAGTTGAGCCAAAGCAAGTGCCCTATTATATCTTACATTAGCAGGATCATCAGACGATCCAAACCCGCAATTTAAAGAATAGTACAATCCTCCACTAACACCTCCATGTCGGGTACAAAATGCGTAGGTAATGCCATGCGCTTCATCTAGCAAAGGCGACCCAAGTGCTTTTACATTTTTAATCGCATTCTGCATTATAAAACCCTTCAAGCTGAAAAGTTTCGGGATAGCTTAACGCCATTACTTTGAATAGTCTTCCCATTTCATTATCATCAATGAGCCTTTTTACGCCAGTTTCAACATCCCTTTTTTGGCGCGGTGTTGCTACATTCATTAACTTTTCCGCACGTTTCTCAATACCTATTCTGCGGAGGAATGCTCCTTGGGTAACGGGACCACTTACCCTAACGCCTTTTTTTTCCGCAACCTGTTTTATAGCCTCAAAGTCTACATGTGCCGTTAGATCGGTTAATCCAGGAGCCTCCAGTGGATCAGAATATTCGTGCTTCCTAACGGCTTGAAATGTATCGCCACCGGTTTGTTTGACGTAACCATAGTCAATAAATATGGCGACCCCGCCCCTTTCTAGAAGGGCGGATGAAATGGAAGAAATAATCTTCTGCGCTTCATAACAAATCTCCCAGATTATTCCATCGTCCCAACCACTAAGGCCAGGAGGAACTATAAACTCTCCATCACTTGGGGTAGGTGAGGTAATTCGGCAAAGGGCAGTGCTAAATTTGTTAAGTCCAACGAGCCGCTCGTACCATTCACCACCGGCTCCGATATATTGCCGGATAGGCAGGGTATCAATGAATTCGTTTCCAATGAGAAAGAATGGGCCATCTGGTACCTGTTCAAATTTTTTATACCACAGGCAACTTTTTTTCAAAGTCGACAAACTCTCCTTTTGGAGCTTAGCTAAAATTGGACTAGTTTCAACCAAATGAAGTTCTATCGAATCCAAGTAACCTGGAACAACCTTAGCCGCCCGAATTGCATCCATAAGTAGTGTGCCTCGGCCCGGACCTAATTCAATAAAGTTAAATTTGTTAGGGGTGCCCAACTGCTGCCAGCAAACAGCAGACCAAAGACCAATAAGCTCGCCGAACATCTGACTGACCTCTGGAGACGTGATAAAATCTCCGCTTTTACCAAGTGGGACAGTACTATTGTAGTAGCCAAATTCTGAATGCCCTAAGCTTTCAGCCATGTAATCCGCTAAGGTTATTGAACCTTCGGATTCAATACGCAACTTCAGGTAATCGAAGAGCTTTGTCACATGGCTCTTTTATTGGGCCGAAGGATTAGATACAAGCCGAATAGAAAGACTGGGATTGAAAGCCATTGTCCCATAGTCAACCCTCCGGTAAGTATTCCGAGATGAGGGTCGGGTTGTCGAACAAGTTCGACGGCACCTCGTGCAACAGCATAACCGACCATAAATATACCAGTAAGTAGGCCAGCTTTCTTGCAGATTTTTTCGTTTCGGGAGAGTACATACAAAACCACAAACAATACGACACCTTCCAAAAAGGCCTCATACAATTGACTAGGGTGGCGCGGTTCACTACCTCCTGAAGGAAAGATCATACCCCATGGCATATTTGTCACTCTTCCATAGAGTTCTCCATTAATGAAATTAGCAACCCTAACCAATAACAATCCTATTGGTGCAGAACACGCAATAGCATCACTAAACTGCCAAAACGGAATAGCCCGGAATTTTGTAAATACTAGTCCAGCAATTATGACGCCAGACAATCCTCCATGAAACGATAGACCTCCTTGCCAAACCTGAAAAAAACTAAAATATTCGTTAGAGTAGAATATACCATAGCCTATTCGCCCTCCAATCACAGTTCCAAGCACGCCCCAGACCAAAAAATCATCGACATGTTTTTGGGCCACCTTTTCTGAAGATCGCTCAAAAAATTTGACCACACTCCACCAAGCTAGGAGGCAGCCAGCCATCCAAAGAACCCCATACCATCTGATAGCAATTGGAAAGTTCCCTACCTGACCAAACTCGATTAGTACTGGATCAATATTGGGAAATGGCAGGACAAAGATCATGGGACCATATATCCGAATTTATAATTTATAATCAACAATTAACCATCGTTTGAGCGGCTAAATTTAATATCAAAATATTCTGGTTGTGGGTCATCTCTAAGGTTTAAAGGCGTGGAAGGTAATAGGGTACATTCCTGACGTGAGCGACTCGGATACATTTTAAGCAGTCGCGTCTAGGCTGGGTGATTTTCAATTGCAGATCACTTTGTGAGTTGAATTACAATCAGGAGATGGTTTTTTTTAAAACTAATTTGTCATTCGGGATTTGTTTAAATTCTATCCAAATAATCTTCTATATTGGTGTTAATATATAAAAGTAAAATAGAGATAATTGTTTCAGAGTTGGGTTAATTAGTTAGGTAATTTAAACATACCTGTCTTCGGACATCAAATAATCTGACACATAAAGTGTCACTCCATCCTCCAACTTCGTAAATTCTTCAGAGTAACCAGACAATTTAAGATTTTCCATATTGGCTTGGGTAAAATATTGGTATTTTCCTCGTATATTTTTCGGTGTTGGAATAAAGTCTATAACAATTTCTTTACCCATAGCGGTGAAAATCGATTTTGCTAAGTCCAAAAATGTTCTTGCCTCTCCCGTACCGCAATTGAACAATCCAGAAACATTTGGGTGCTTATCCAGCCATTTCATAACACTTATACAATCACCGATCCAAATAAAGTCTCGCAGCTGGCTGCCATCCTTATATTTGGGGTGGTGCGATTTAAAAAGACGCGCCCGACCGCCCTCAACGATCTGCTCATAGAGTTGTGGCACTAAGCTCATTTGTTCACCCTTATGATATTCGTTTGGGCCATAGACGTTAAAAAATTTCAGGCCAACCCATTGTGGTGGTGTTGCGGCACCATCACTGATTTGCTTTGCAACCCAATTGTCAAACTGGTTTTTGCTCCTACCGTAGGCGTTAAGAGGTCGAAGGCTCCTTAATTCGTCAACAGAGAAATTATCCACAAAACCTTGTGATCCATCACCGTAAGTGGCGGCCGAAGATGCATAGATTAGTCTGGCATCATTATCGCGGCACCAATTCCAGATTTGAATGGGAAGTTCAACGTTCACCTTGGTGATCAAGGGCACATTGGTTGCCGTAGTTGAAGAAATTGCCCCTAGGAGGAACACTGTATCAATTTGATCGAGATAGTTTCCAAGAAAATCAAATAGCTTTTCGGGACGGATTTCATGTGAAATTGTCCGCTTAGCGAGATTGCACATCTTTGCCGGGTCTTCTAACCAATCACAAACGGCGATTTCATCACCCGTTTGCTCAAGGGCAGCAACTAAGTTGGAACCAATAAAACCGCTAGCACCAGTGACTACCTTCATTTTCATTACTCTAAAATATTTTAAATAATCTTTTATAGAACTGAGAAAGAATTGCAGCAAGTAGATCTAACTGATTTGGGAACACATTGCAGGTTGACCCAAATCATACCATATTAATTCCATCCTATCGGAATTTTACAAAGGATTGGATCTAATGCAGACAAGAAATCGGCTCTTAGATGATATCGCCAAAGTAGCCAACAGTGCTGCTGGCACCTTTGCCGGCGTGAAGGAGGAAATTGAAAACCTGATACGACATCGCGTCGAAAGCCTTATGGCAGATATGAACATGGTAAATCGCGATGAATTTAACGCCGTCAAAGCAATGGTTGCCAAGTCACGCAGCGAACAAGAACGTCTTGAAGCAAAAGTTAAGCAACTTGAAGCCAAAATAAACAAACCCGTAAAACGGTCCCAACCAAGAAAAAAGGCTACGACCAAGAAGCAACAATCAAAAATATAGTCGTGTTAACCATAATGAAGTTGACCATTCTTGAATAAGTTGTTGTAAACTAATTTTTATCCACAAGTAATTTATACAAATTTAATATTTCAGTCTTGCACGTTAGCTTAGAATCTGTGAGGCTACAACTTGTGTTTGGTCTTATCAATATCCCTATATTTTGTATTAATCACTACATGTCGGTGACACGAGTGCATTTATGATGTCAGTGTGTTTGGATTTAAAAAAGAGCTATGGCCATTCTCAACCTGCAAAATAATTATGAACAGGGACCACCTATGGATTTGGTGGAACAGGTTATTCGTGACCAAGGCTGGAAATTCAAACGCGTTCATGATGATGAAATGGCGGCGGAGTATCACGGCAAATGGTGTGATTATTCCCTTCATTTTGCGTGGTCCAATGAGGTTAGTGCGTTTCATTTTACATGTGCATTTGACGTTCGTATACCGAAGGAAAAATGGGATTCTGTTTATCAGCTGTTGGCTTTGGTAAATGATAGATTGTGGCTGGGGCATTTCATCCTATGGCAAGATGAGGGATTGCCAATGTACCGGCATTCTCTGCCATTACGTGGGACCAGCATGTCGTCAGAACAAATTGAGGATTTATTGGATGTTTCCTTGGCAGAATGCGAGCGCTTTTATCCTACTTTTCAGTATGTGGTGTGGGGTGGTAAACCACCGGAAGAAGCCCTAAATGCTGCTATTATCGATCCGGTGGGAGAGGCTTAATCTTGTATGTTGAAGATCTTGCTTGTCGGGTGTGGCAGGATGGGCGAGGCTTTAGCAAATGGTTGGCTGAACCAAGGCCGTGATCCCGCTGGTATATGGGTTGTAGAACCGAATCAAAAATCAGCCCATAAATTAATTTCCAAGGGTGTGAGATTTTATTTGGCCCCGGATCAATTGCCCCCCGACGACACACCCAACGTAATCATATTTGCTGTGAAGCCTCAAGTTATGAATGAAGTCGTACCCTCTTACACAAGATTTGCGGGCACCGCCATGTTCGCCTCAATAGCTGCCGGCAGGACTATTGAGTACCTAGAAACCATCTTAGGAATTGACGCGGCCATCGTGCGGGTAATGCCGAATACTCCAGCAGCTGTAAGTCGAGGCATTTCATGTGCATTTGCTAACAATAATGTCAGTAGTACCCAGCGGGAAATATGTAATCAACTCATAGAGGCTGTAGGAGAGTTTCACTGGTTGGAGAGTGAAAGTCAGATTGATGCAGTTACTGCTATTTCTGGTAGTGGTCCCGCTTATGTATTCTTGCTGTCTGAGTGTTTAGCTAAGGCCGGAATAAAGCTTGGTCTTTCAAAAAATCTGGCAGAACGATTGGGACGAGTAACTATTTCTGGTTCGGGTGAACTTCTGCACCAATCTACAGAAGATGTTGTAACCCTGCGTCAAAACGTAACCAGCTCGGGTGGCACTACTGAAGCGGCCCTTTCAATACTTATGAGCGATGACCGCCTTGAGACGTTATTATACGATGCGATACAAAAGGCGTTTAAGCGTTCTAAAGAGCTTGCCCATTAAAACCTCAATATGAATATTATTTTATTATGATTTGACTGTCGATGAGGCCGGGTTCTGTAAGTTCTTTAAGAGTTTGCAAAGCGCGGTTTTCCAACTGCCTAACCCGGTCCTTGGATAAGTTCAATTCCCGTCCAATTGAAGCAAATGTCTGCTTGGCCTCAACAAAATATCGGTTCTTAATGATGAATTGTTCCCTCGCAGGCAATTTTTGAAGGGCTCGTTTCATCAATTCACTAAGTATTGTCTTTTCGCTCTCTTGCACGATACATTCTTCTGGTGTCTCGGCATCACTTTTCAATTGGTCTAGCCAGGTCTCGCCGTGTTCATCAGATATTGGTGCGTTAAGTGACTGATCTCGCAGTGTAACCCGACGAGCCAAATTCCGGACGTCAGCTGCCGTGGTTTCAAAACGTTCAGCGAGCTGGGTAACAATATTTTCGCTCAGAGCGTCCGCCCCCTCCATTAGCTCAAATGTTTTGCGCCTAAGGTTTAAGAACAAGGACTTTTGTGCGCTCGTCGTACTGAGGCGCACCAATGACCAAGATTTCACAATATGATCTTGTATCGACGCCCTAATCCACCATTTAGCGTATGTTGAAAGACGATTATCAAAATCAGGATTGAACCGCCTGACCGCTTTGATAAGGCCTACTATACCCTCCTGAATGAGGTCACTCATAGGAACGCCCGATCGTTTGTAGCCTTTGGCCACTTTCATGACAAACCCTAAGTGGCTATTAATGAGTTGCTCCTCAGCCGTTTCGTCACCTTCGATTGCTCGACGTGCCAAGGCCCTCTCCTCTTCTTTTCCGAGAATGGAGTTTGCTTTCAACAAAACACCTTTTACTATGCTATTATCAGCCATACTCTAAAATATTATCTTTCCTCCCTATCATAGAACAGATTTTCTAATTACCCATAAGAATTTTTGATTAATTGCAAGTAATTTTAGAGCGCGGAGGTCATAATTTTTAATTTACCGTAGCATCCTTCAATACGTTTTAACTGACGTTAAAATAACTACGTTTTGCATAACATAGTTGAGGTCCCGTATATGGCCAAACGCATAAAAGAAGATAGCTCCAATCATCTTAAAGACCCTCAGAGAAGAGTAATTTTAGCAAGTCTAGAATTAGCGCTGGAAAGGAATTGGAATGAAGTTAGCCTAGGCGAAATTGCAAAATCGGCAAATATACCGTTAATTGAGGTACGCAAATTATTCCACTCTAAAAACGCTATTTTGAAAGTGTTAAACCAACAAATGGACACTGAGGTACTGGCGAATGCCGCGACTGTTTCGTCAAATGGAACTATACGAGACCAATTATTCGAGCTCCTCATGCTCAGGTTTGATGCACTTACTCGGGAAAAGGAGGCAATAACGAGAATTATATGCTGTACCATTAGCCGGGACCCTATCGCGAGCTTTATAGGCCTAAAAAACTCAAAAGCATCAATGAGAATTACTATGGAAGCTGTAGGTATTTCAACAAAGACCCCTCTTGGTCAGTTAAAGGTGAATGGTTTGCTCGCGGTTTATATGAATACTATTTGTACTTGGATAAAAGACGATACTCCCGACCTTACTAAGACTATGGCTGACTTAGACAAAGGTCTAGCTCGCGCCGAAGCCTTTTTATACAGCTTACCCTTTAAGAATTTTAAAATAGATACTTCAAAATTAAATAAATAAACGTAGGAATAATGTTTAGGGGCAAAAATAATTTAAATGAGACCCAATTGCACTATTAACTATGATGATTTTGAAAAAGTGGATATCCGCGTGGGTACTGTCATAAGAGCAGAAGAATTTCTCGAAGCTCGTATACCGGCCTTTAAACTTTGGTTAGATTTTGGTCCCGAATTCGGCGAATTAAAAACTTCGGCACAAGTCACCAAAAACTACAGTCCGAGTAGTCTTGTTGGCAAACAACTAGCCGCCGTAATAAATTTTTCTCCAAAACAAGTTGGACCCTTCATGTCTGACTGTTTAGTCTTGGGCTTTCCGGATAGATCGGGTGAGGTTACGCTGATAACTACTGACCAAAAAGTTCCTAACGGTGGTAAGCTTTTTTAAATTAGATTGGTAGAGTTAGGCGTGCTCGTAACCCGCCTGACGGAGAGTTACCAAGGATAATATCGCCACCATGTCCCCTGATTATGTCTCTGGCTATTGTTAATCCCAAACCTACTCCACCTGTCTCTGGGTTTCGAGATTCGTCAAGCCGAAAAAAGGGTTTGAAAGCTTCGTCTCTCAAATGTTTGGGTATTCCTGGGCCATCATCATCCACTATGATCTCGATGGCATCTCCACGCTTACCAGTTCTTATGGACACGTGTGTTGCATAACGGTCAGCGTTATCCAATAAATTGCTGATACAGCGTTTAAAAGCGTTTTGGCGGACCGGCACCACAAATTGGCCCTCTGTATGGAGATCAACTTCGGCACCCCTACGTTTAGCCAAAACCACCACATCTCCAAGTATATGGGCAATGTTGGTTGGCTTAGGAGTTTCAAATCCTTCCCCTCGCGCAAAAGCCAAATAGCCTTCTACCATGTGCTCCATTTCGGCAACATCATCTTTGAGAGCCCTCGTGTCTGAATTGTCTTTCACCATCTCTAATTGTAGTTTCATGCGAGTGAGTGGTGTACGGAGATCATGGGATACTCCCGCCAGCATATCAGTTCGTTGGGTAATTTGACGCTGAATTCGGTCACGCATAGCAATAAATGCTGCCCCCGCCTGCCTTATTTCTCTTGCACCTTCTGGTTTTAAATTTGGAGCATCTCGCCCTTTACCAAGCTCATCTGCCGCCGTGGCTAAGCGTCGAATCGGTTTTACTTGGTTGCGCATAAAAATGGTGGCAACTCCAAATAGGATCATAGACGTTCCAACCATCCAAAGAACAAAAATATATGTAGTGGAACTAAATAAGCGTTTTCGATTTAGGATTACTTCAAATACTCCTTCCTGGAGTTGGATTGAAACAATCAAGTGATTATCCAAGCTCTTATTGTCTATCTTAAAAGGCCGTTGAACCAAATTCTTTAGAGAACGAACAAACATTTTATCTACAATACTTACGGATTTATTTTCAGGAACGTTTGCAATTATTTTGTTTTTTTCAAGTGTTACAACAAGGCCCATATTATTAGCTGCCAGTTCACGAATAGCTGTAATACCTTGCGGTGAATGATCCTGATGTAAAAGCTCAATAAGTGCAGAAATATCTCCCGCTAGGCTACGAGCCATACTCCGGCTTACCTTAGTCCAATGAGATTCGTAAAACACTGTCGCCGAAACAATCTGTAAAAGAACAAGTGGTGTTACAATTATTAAAAGAGTCCTTCCGAGAAGGCTTTTTGGCAGTATTTTTTTTATCATAGCTATAAACTATTGCAGCGCTCTAATCTGGACGCAGAATATAACCACGACCGCGCACGGTTTGAAGATATCTCGGAGATTTTGGATCTAATTCAATTTTTTGTCGCAACCGGTTTACTTGAACATCTATTGCTCTTTCCCCGCTATCCAGAGCCAAATAATTGCTCAAATCTTCCCTACTAAACACTACACCTGGCCGTTCAGCTAATATTTTTAACAAGTTTGATTCACCTGAAGTAAGTCCCACGATTTTATCTCCTTGGCTCAACTCCTGCCTAGCTGGATCAAAAACCATGGCACCCAAGTTAGCTTTCCCCAGCGCTAAATTATCTTCCCTAGGTACCCTCCTCAAAATACTTTTGATACGAAGAAGGAGTTCACGTGGCTCGAAAGGCTTTATCATGTAATCGTCACTCCCAGCCTCAAGGCCACCAATCCGATCTTCGGTCTCCCCCATCGCCGTCAACATTAAAATTGGAACATCTCGTGAGAGATTGTTCGTGCTTCGGATGGATTTAGCGAATTCGAGACCATTTTCCCCCGGCATCATCAGATCTAGAACTAACAGGTCAAAGTAAACTCGCTTCATCTGCCCCCGCGCCACAATTGCATTATCTGCGGCAGTTACACGAAAATTATTTTCGCTTAAGTATTTGTGAAGAAGCTCGCGTAAACGAATATCATCGTCAATAAGCAGAATATGCGGACCATCCGAAATCATGTTTCTACGTTTCACCCAAATCTATGGACATTATGCTGGAACAAAATCATTAGTTCAGGTTGATCACTGATTATGCCGACAAAAACCTTTGCAAAGGTTCGGCAGGAATTGCGATGGGCGATAAAAAATAAGGTTACGTTCCTTCTTGAAACACAAACCTGATGCTTCATACCCTTCTTTGTTACGTTAAGCAGTGTTAATTTAATAACAACAACATCCTAAGTTTGATACTGCGTGCTCACGCTAACCAACAGGAAAAATCCCGTTATTAAAAACGGTACCTGATACAGAGGATACACAATAAATAGCTAACCGTAACCCCCAGATTTTTAACAACAAGTGGATTACCCAATTATAGGTCCCGCCGTGTAAATAATTATTTTTGGAAAATTACGAGAGCTCCAATAATTCTTTGATAGAATAAAAATAGAAGTCCCACTCCCCAGTCTGAAGCCATAATCTATGTAGTTTGCTTGATATCTACCAGTCTTATTGACATAAATAACCACCCTTAATTGGGGATGCAATATAATTTGTTACAACAGGGGATAAAGGAAATAAAACTACATGGGATCAGAAAGTTTTGATAATCAAGATGGTTTAATTTGGTACGATGGCAAGATGGCTGAATGGCGGGAGGCTAATCTTCATGTCCTTACTCATGCCCTTCATTATGCTTCTTGCGTATTTGAAGGGGAACGAGTTTATAGCGGCGTAATCTTCAAACTTAGGGAACACACGAAACGGTTGGTTAATTCAGCTAGTATTTTAGGCTTTCAAATTCCTTATAGTATAGACGAGATTGACGGTGCCTGTATTCAAACTTGTGAAGCCAATGGCATTATAGATGGCTACGTACGACCCGTCGCTTGGCGCGGAAGTGAATCCATGGGTGTATCATCACAAAATACTAAAATTCATCTTGCCATAGCCGTTTGGCCTTGGCCGTCATATTTTTCTCCCGAAGCAAGATTGAAAGGTATTCGACTTAAAACTTCTAAATGGCGTCGCCCGCCGCCAGAATCAGCACCGGTTCACGCAAAGGCATCAGGTTTGTATATGATTTGCACCATGTCAAAGCACGAGGCGGAAGCCGAAGGATACGATGACGCGTTGATGTTAGATTGGCGCGGTTACGTCGCTGAAGGTACTGGTGCCAACATATTTTTGGTAATGGCGGATGGAAAATTACATACACCACCACCCGACTGCTTCCTGAACGGTATTACCCGCCAGAGCGTCATCGATTTAGCAAAGAAAAAAGGTTATGAGATAATCGAACGGCATATAATGCCCGCAGAAATCTCTGATGCTCGCGAAATTTTTGTGACTGGAACCGCTGCTGAAGTTACCCCCGTTGGTGAAATAGATGGCCTCGTAATTTCGGTGGGCGAAGTAACAAAAACCCTTATGACCGAATATGATAAGCTTGTAGGTAAAAAACTGGGAGGCACGGCGTCTGCAGCATAAACTTTTTATATTTGAAACCAGTTCCTAGTTATTTTCAAACGCCAGAGTTGTGACGTCAGTATCGAACTTAAAATCATGCGGGCACACCGCCTAAAAACCTATATTTGGGTGCAGATCCAACAACGTTACTGTGAACGTAATAATCTGCCTATCTACATTTTAGAGAAAGGCGACCTCGATGCCGGAGTGGTTATCATTAAAATTAATCTACTTGATGGCAGGTGCAAGGTTTTCTCACAAATCGTGAGACCAAACGGTGAACCTGCATGGCAAACCTGGTCCACTAACGGAGTGCCTGTTTTAGAGTCCGAAGCCGACACATACATCGCAAAGCAAAAACAAATTGATCCCGATATTTGGGTTATTGAAGTTGAAGATATGAAAGGACTATTTGAACTTGATGAAGTTGTAATCTGACGAATAGAATTGGCACTAAGTTAAATTAGATTGGTTTTTATTCATACCATTTTTCTGTTGCTCGATTGTCAGCCTCAAGCGACCCCACCCATTCTTTCACCGACCCGTAATCTTCTTTCTTCCAAAACGGTGCGCGGGTCTTCAAAAAATCGATCAAAAATTCGCAGCCTTCAAAGGCCGCCTTACGATGCGCAGAAGCCGTCGCAACCAAGACTATTTGCTCTCCCGGTTGAAGGCGACCATACCGATGGATTATCAAACTTGCTTCAAGTGGCCAACGGCTGTGGGCTTCATCATCTATCCTGTTTAGTTCCTTTTCCGTCATCCCAGGGTAATGTTGTAAGGTCATGGCTTCGAGCGATTCCCTTTCGGGAGAATCTCGTACAAAACCGATGAAGCTGCATACCCCTCCGATCTCATTGTTACCCTCTGTCAGGCGTTTTAGCTCAATACCGACCTCGAAATCTTCTCGTTGGACTATGATCAATATTTACCTCCAGTCACCGGCGGAAACAAGGCCACTTCATCTTCGTTACTTATAGCATTCTCCGGTCCCGCATATTCCTGGTTAATCGCCATTTTTACGGTATCAGAAGCGCCTATTACCTCCGCATAATTATCGCCGCGTGTTTTGAACCACTCTATAAATTCTCCTGCTGTCACAATTTCTGGCGGTAGATCAAATTCTTCCGAATCAAGACCTATCTTATCTCTAACCCAAGCAAAGTAGAGTATTTTCATCTCATTAACTCGCTAAATGGCAAATAATCGATCATATCCCCCTCTGAAACCTGTGTGGTTTCCTCACTCAACTCCACCAATCCATCTGAAGCGACCATAGATGTCAGAATACCGGAACCATCCAAAGGATACTTTATCGCATTCAGAACACTATTACGATCACGTTGAAGGCGAACTCGTAACCACTCTCTCCGCCCAGCTTTCTTCGCAAAACTAAAACCGGAGGGAACACTATAGGTTGTCGGTTCGATCTGTGTTGAGCCCGCAAGTAAAAGAATAATTGGTCGAGCAATGCGTAAAAAAGTTACCAAAACTGCTACCGGATTTCCTGGCAAGCCGACTAATGGAACCTGTCGTCCACCATCCAAGACGTGCCCCAGAGCAATTGGCCGCCCCGGCTTGATTAAAAGATTCCAGGCATGTAACGCACCCAAACTCTCAACAGCAGGACGCACATGATCCTCTTCCCCCTTCGAGACTCCTCCTGAGGTGATCAGCAAATCGTTGTTCTTTGCGGCTTCAATGAGTCCCTGGCGGATATCACCAAGATTATCAGGAAGAATTCCAATATCAGTGATTTTACAACCAAGGTTTTGGAGCAAGGACAGCAGGGTATATCGATTGATATCGTATATTGTGGAATTTTTTAATCTCTTTCCGGGGTCACAAATTTCGTCTCCAGTTGAAAAAATTGCAACTTTGAGCCGTTTTCTTACGCTGATTTTTGCACACCCAAGCGCTGCAGCCATACCTATATCCTGCGGGCGCAATCGCCGCCCTTCTTTGAGCACCACATCACCCGTCATAACATCTTCTCCTGCTTTGCGGAGATTGGCACCCCTCTCTTGCCCGCTGGGTAGCGAAACGCTGTTTCCTTCCCGAGTTCCATCTTCAAGCATAAAGATGGTATCTGGATTATCCCCGTCCTCTCCTAATGGAATTTGAGCACCAGTGAAAATACTGAGAGCCTCCCCTTTTCGGGCAAGCCTCGACAAGGGATGACCAGCAGAAATGCGACCTGTCAAAGGCAAAGTCGTGGCAGTATCAGTGGCTAAGTCATCAAAATACACCAAGTACCCATCCACAGCAGAATTATCACTCGTCGGTACAGTAATTCTAGCGGTAAGATCTGCGGAAAGAATACGATCTGGAGCCTTTGCGAGAGGTATATTTTCCTTTCCAACAACCGGCAAAATACCGTTCACGAAACGACCCACCGCCTCTGCCATAGTCAATCTACCACTTGCCGAGGCAAAACAATCATTGAGATTCTTCATAGCTCACTCCGTACACGAGAGTTTTAAACTCACAGCATCGATGATAAAGTCTGCAATGCCTAATATATCACTGAGTGGCAAAACTGGCACGTCAAGACTATGAAGCTTCTTATCACTTGCCACTGCAACAATATTCCTATCGTCTGGCTGCAATAGAGGCTTACCAAGTGAAGGGCGATGGATCTCTATTTTTGGATGTGGCTCCCACTTAAAACCTTCTACAATTAACAAATCGACTGGCGACATATGCTCCATTAATTCAGTAAGCGGTAAATCGTTGTTGTCACTCAGTTCATGCATTAAAGCCCAGCGGTTGATAGAGCTGATCATAACCTCGCTTGCCCCAGCTCTGCGGTGTTCGTATGAGTCTTTCCCTGGCCTATCAATATCAAATTTGTGATGGGCATGCTTGACGGTCGAAACACTGAAACCCCGTTGAATGAGTTCAGGCAGGAGGTTAACCATTACTGTTGTTTTACCACTACCACTCCAACCTGCTAACCCAAAAACTTTCATGAATTACATTCTTACCCTATATCATCTGAGGTTGGCTTCGCTGCCTCCGGTTTTGATACTAATGCATCCGCATCAATTACTTCGACATAGCGTAATCCCGCCCGCAAATAATCATACCCCGTTATTAGCGTTAAAAGT
>Ga0209089_10000139_pt1 | contig 64514 bp, 61 predicted proteins | sample ArcticOcean_MG_C_FD_187431 | JGI IMG/M metagenome (GOLD analysis project Ga0209089, IMG submission 187431) | Marine microbial communities from western Arctic Ocean - ArcticOcean_MG_CB2_150 (SPAdes) (version 2) | ecosystem: Environmental > Aquatic > Marine > Oceanic | place: Arctic Ocean: Canada...
TGATTTAGTAATAAGCACACACTGGTTTTACACCAGTGTGTGCGTTCTCGCCATTCTTAATGCAGGTTCAGGCGGTCAGTCTAGGTCGGTACTGCAAAGCTTCTGCTACATGCGGGGTCAAAATATCGGGTGAATCAGCGAGATCGGCGATGGTGCGGGCGACTTTCGAAACCCTGTATAGTCCGCGTGTTTAGAATCTGGGTGATACACGTCACAATCGGCAATTACTCGATCATGTTCGTCCCTCAGAAACTGGACGTGATTCTTGGCGGGATGAGTTTTTCGGCATGGGGAGCCATTGTGATCGCGTTGTTTGGACATTTCTGATTCCTCTGACAGCGACATGAATTGAACCTACATTCAGAATGTCGGTGCTGTTCTACTAGCCAGATCTTAGCCGAATTTGATTCTAGTCTGATGCCTAATGTGCTAGTGGCCTCTTCGGTTTCGGATTCAGAGGTAATGTCACGGTCAACAAAGGAGGTGCCGATGACATCGACCGTTTCCCTTCTCGGCTTCCCGACCGACGGGTGGGATCGCGTTATCTACGGATTCCTAACCGAGAAGCACCGTCTCAGCGGATCAGATCGAACTGTGGACGCTTACTCCAGAATACTGAAGTTGTTTTTTGACAAGACGGACAAGCCTCCTGATGTTGTGCTACTCGATATTCCGATGCCTGGAATGGACGGCTTAGAGGCCCTTCGCCGTTTGAAAGACCAGCCAGAGAGCTCTTCGCTCCCGGTGATTATGGTTACCGCACAGGGCGATCGCCAGAATATGGTGAAAGCAGTTCAACTCGGCGTTCGTGACTATGTCACCAAGCCGTGGGAACCTGGCGAAGTTGAGATGTGTGTGAACTGGGCGCTGAAGGCAGCTAACGTGTCTTCAAACCAGCAAGAACCACCGCTTCTTGCTGAGTCTGCCTAATCACCACCGCGCCAACCGCTAATCAACCCTCCGTAATCATTTCGAATTGAACGGAGGGTTTTGCGCGTTAATCTATGTTTGCTCGTAATTCAGGTCGAACTTCGAGTGTTCGCATCTAAACTGTTGCCAGCGTTACCGATACGGTATTCACCAAATCCAAACGATGAAGCTAGAAAGTGATGATGCACCATGGACGAACGAGCCTACCAAGGCCGAAAACATCCGCCCTACTGCACCTGCGCCGAATGCACTGCCAATCGATTGAAGCGCGATGCCGAATCCGGGCCTAAGGGCATCTTGACCCGCATTCTCAGGTTGATTCGTCTAAAACGATAGCGATTAGTCGAGGCTGTGTGGGCCGAGAAATTTTCCCCATGCCCAGCCGACTCCTAGCCCGATTATCACCGAGAACGGTATTCCGAACAGCACGCTAACCATCGCAACGTCTTTGGCGTTTGTTTGGGCATCGTCGAACTGCAGTAGCGAAATAATCAAAAACGCTATGCCCATCACGAACCCCAGTCCGGCACCCATCAATGCCGGCTTACTGAATCTCAACTGATCTAACCTTGCCTTCTATTTTCTGGCTATTTCCCGGTCGCTGGCAACCAAGTTACGTAACTCGATCAACCGGCTTCGTACGTTTCGTAGGCGTTTTCACACGGATTGCCGTTTGAAACGTGCATTCGATTTTCGTCTGGTTCAAGGATGATGGAAATAACGCTCCTTTGCCAACCTGTTTTGGGGTCATCATTCGGATGTCGGCATATAGATGTTGGATACCCGTCGTGATCAGAGAGCAACGATTTGGCGTCGTTGAGCGAGACTTTTGTGTTCTTACTGAGCAGTTCCTGGCCACGATCTCGCCGCTGGAACGACTGCCCGTAGATGCGATCCCCGTAATCATCGTTGTGAGAAGCAAGCGAAGGGTGAACGCAATGATTGGTGTGAACCAGAATTCCTGAATCGTTGGCTTCGATAGATTCAACTGCGCTGGGTGTGATCTCGAGATTCAGCGGACCGTTACTGGTGATCATCGCAGCGTTCGCAGTGAGCGCTCGGGGTGCGGACTCAACCACGTTGACCGCCTCTTCAGTAGATCTGGACTCGAGAATTGCTCGAACGAAGAAGTACCACGGAAGCCCGTTCGTATCGGCAGGGCCGTTCAACGCGTTCATGCAGATGCCGATGCCAGCCGAATTAAAGCCCATATAGGCAACCACTCCGGGCTGCAGCCAGCTTGTGAATTCTGCCTTTCCGGTTCCCTTTCGAGTAATTACCGCAGACAGCGGAGCCATCGCCGGATCGTTATCCCAGTTCTGACCGGCAAAACCACTACCCGTTTCTGATGATCCCGCTGAAACCATAATCGACGTACAGCCCTCTGAGGTTTCAGCCAGCATGTTGCGAGCGTTCAGCACCATCAGACGCTCGACCGGTACTCCAGCGGCATCTGCGGTGCCCTGAAGTTCTTCCAGCGGGTCAGGGAAGTATTCGCCAACCCGTTCGAAGCTATGGCGAGCAACTTTTTCGGCGTGAGCCCACGTGATTGGTGGTTCAGATCCTTTGTTGAACCGTTCAAGCACCAGCTCGGAAAGTTCGACTATCTGGCTGCGGAAGTTTTCGCCTATTTGCTGCCCCATGAGTTTCGGCGATCCACTCACTGTGAGTTCAGGGAATCGACTGTTGTTCTGGGATGTCATATCTGGGTGATGATTTCTGTGTTGTGCTCGACTCGAGCTCACGTGATTCTTGGGCACCAAACGATTTGTAGCATCAAAGTAACACCGGGTTGTTTGCTAGACTCGCCGCCTCGTGAGATTTCTTTCGGCAATTATGAGGGTATGAACTGATGGCAACCGACCAGTCCAATGGCAAAATTCTTCGATCAGCGGAGTGGTTCGGATCGAGAGATCTTGAAGGGTTTCTTCATCGCGCGGGCCTGAAAAATCAGGGTTGGTCTGAAGAATCATTTGCTGGTCGACCCGTAATCGGTATCGCCAACTCGTGGTCCGAAGCAACCCACTGCAACGCCCACTTGCGAGGTCTTGCCGAGCACGTGAAGCGAGGAGTTCTCGCAGCTGGCGGATTCCCGATCGAGTTTCCAACGATTTCACTTGGTGAATTCTTTCTTTCACCAACCTCCATGTTCTGCCGAAACCTTATGTCGATGGACGTCGAAGAGATGATCCGGGGTTTGCCGATCGACGGCGTTGTTCTGCTTTCGGGTTGCGACAAGACGACTCCCGCGATGCTCATGGGCGCAGCATCGGCCGACCTGCCGGCCATCGTTCTTACCGGTGGCCCTCAGTTGAACGGGAACTGGAAGGGCGAAGAGCTTGGTTCCTGCACCGACTGCAGGCGTTACTGGTCTGAACTTCGAGCAGGAACAATTACACAGGCCGAATACGACTCGATGGAGTCGGCGATCTATCGTTCGCCTGGGCACTGCATGGTCATGGGTACAGCTTCAACCATGGGTGCGATTGTCGAAACGATTGGCATGTGCCTTCCGGGGGGAGCGGTTGTTCCCGGTGCCGACTCTCGTAGGAAAGTACTGGCTGAAGATTCCGGTCGTGCCGCTGTCGATCTGGTTAAAAAAGGCATCCGCCCCTCCGACATCATGACCCAGGAAGCTTTCGACAACGCTATACGTATATTGCTTGCGGCAGGTGGCTCTACAAACGCCATCATTCATCTGACCGCTATCGCTGGGCGAGCTGGAATCAAGCTTCCTTTGGAACGGTTCAACGAACTTTCAGAAACAACACCGGTGATAGTGAACCTGAAGCCGGGTGGCAAGTATCTGATGGAGGATCTGTACTACGCCGGTGGTGTTGAGGCGGTACTCAATAAGATGTCTAGCCTGCTGAATCTGGACTGTCTTACGGTGACCGGCAAATCGCTTGGCGACAATATCGCCGATGCTGAGTGCTACAACGATGATGTCGTGCTCTCGCCCGACGCCCCGCTCGCCAAAGAAGGCGGACTTACGGTGTTGAAGGGCTCGCTTGCGCCTGATGGGGCTGTGATCAAGCACATTGCTGCTTCGCCCGAGCTGTTGAAGCACACTGGCCGGGCGATTGTTTTCGAAAACCCGCTGGATCTGAAGAATCGTATCGACGATCCCGATCTCGATGTAACCAAGGATGACATCCTCGTCATGAAGGGCGCAGGACCAGTCGGAGGGCCAGGGATGCCTGAAGCCGGGTTCCTTCCTCTGCCCAAGAAGCTACTCGCTGAGGGCGTTCGTGACATGGTGCGAATTTCCGATGCTCGCATGAGCGGCACGGCGTTCGGCACCATCGTGCTGCATGTATCGCCGGAATCGCACGTTGGAGGTCCGCTGGCGCTGGTTCAGACTGGTGACGAGATCACCCTTGATGTCGAAGCCAAAGTGCTTGATCTCAATGTTGATGCTGCGGAACTAGATCGCCGACGTGCGAATCTCGTAGCACCGCCAATAGATGGCGGTTTCGAGCGTGGATACGGAAAGATGTATTCACAACACATTACGCAGGCACAGGACGGTTGCGACTTTGACTTCCTGATTGGAAAGACGCCTGTCGAAACGCATGTTGAGGCGGCTGGGCACAACGCAGGGTTCCACACGGGATAGCGGTTGTGCGCTGTTGAATTCGCATAATTCAGCGAAACGATATCTCCCTCAGCCCAAATTAGTATCCGGACGCGCCTCCGCAGTTGGGACCAGTCTGCGACGCGGGTCTCCAACGCGAGGGGGCCTTGTTTCGAGTTGAGGATTAGTCGGGAGTCGGCGCGTTGTCGGGAATTAGTCCGGCTGAACGCATGTCGCTCCAGAGTCCAGCTGGGATTTTTTGTTGAACCATCGCGATGTTCTGTTCCAACTCGTCGATCGACTGTGCGCCCGGTACTGCGGTTGCAACTGCCGGGTGGGCAAGCACGAACTGCAACGCTGCAGCTTTGAGATCGACTCCGTGGGCGACACAAATCTCTGTGAGCTGTCTTGCCCGATCAACCAGATCGCTAGAAGCCTGCTGGTAATCGAAAGTTACCGGCTGCGACAAATCGCGTGCCAGAATTCCAGAGTTGTATGGGCCACCAATAGTGATCTTCACATCGCGTTCCACACAGGCGGGCAAGAACTCGCTCAGGCCCGAATGGTCGAGCAGCGTATAACGCCCGGCGAGCAAGATAATGTCGAGATCGAATTGCTGGATGAACTGGAGCGGCATCTGCCATTCGTTCATCCCACAACCAATCGCCTTGATCACACCCTGCTCTCGCAGTTCGATAAGTGCCGGGAACGCCTCGTTCACAGCCTGATCTTCACCGTAGGGTTCGACATCTGAATCGTGAACATAGATGATCTCGATGCTATCGAGGTTTAGGCGCTTCAGGCTGTCTTCAATAGAACGATGCACGTCATCGCGTGCCCATGTGTTCACTGGTAGCAGTTCACCAATACCGTCTGGGTCATTCTCAGGTGAGAGGCCGCCATCAGCCGGATCAAGCACGCGACCGATTTTTGTCGAGATCACAAACGAGTCCCGATCGGCCGTCGAGTACGCCGACTGACCAACACGAGCCTCGGCTCGCCCCGAACCGTACAAAGGAGCGGTATCCACGTAGGAGATGCCCAATTCTTGAGCCCGGTTGATGATGCCCACAGCAACGTCGTGTGCTGTGCCACCAAACAGGCCGTCGCCCAACACCATTCCGCTCAACGGCGCGGTCCCAAGTCCAAGCCTCGGAACCGCTACGCCTGTGCTGCCAATATCAACTTTTGCAAATGGATCCATTGTGATGATCTGCCCTGAATGTCAGTTATTTAGAAACCAGCTCGGCGATCGCGTCGCCCACGCCTTCAGTGGTTGACGAACCACCGAGATCAGGCGTTACGATTTCGCCTTGCTCAAGCAATTGAAGCACTGCGGCATCGACATCGGCCGCTGCTGCAGTTTCTCCTAAGTGTCGAAGCATCATTGCTGCAGTAAGAATCTGAGCCATTGGGTTCGCAATGCCCTGCCCTGCAATATCGGGAGCAGAGCCGTGCGTTGGCTCGAACATCGACGGAACCGATGTATCGGGGTTGATGTTGGCACTTGATGCCAGTCCCATGCTTCCCGAAATGATCGCTCCGATGTCGGTGATGATGTCGCCGAACAGGTTTGGCGCAACCATTACATCGAACATCTCGGGCCTGCGCACGAGGTCCATGCAGGCGGCATCGATAAGCAATGATGCGGAGTCGATGTCGGTGTACTCTTCGGCAACTTCTGCAAATGTACGGTCCCAGATCGTCATGTAGCCGAGTGCGTTGGACTTGGTGATCGATGTGACAAGGTTTTTCTTGCCGCGCTCCCGAGCCAGATCGAACGCGTAGCGAATTGCCCGCTCGCAGCCTTTGCGTGTGTAGACCGCTGTCTGCACTGCCACTTCATCCGGGGTGTTGTGGTAGGCGAAGCCACCAATGTTCAAGTATTCGCCTTCGGTGTTTTCTCTAATCACAGTAAGGTCGATGTCGTATGGCTTCTTGCCCGACAGAGGCGACTCGACACCCGGGTACAACACAGACGGCCTGAGACATATGTACTGGTCGAAACGGCGGCGTATGGGCAGCAGAAGGCCATCAAGGGTGATGTTGTCTTGGATGTCGGGGTGTCCGACGGCTCCAAGGAACACAGCGTTGAACGGCTCAAGTATTTCCAGAGCGTCATCCGGCATCATCTGGCCGTGTTGGAAGTAGTAGTCGGAACTCCAGGGCATCTCTGTGTAGTCCCAGGTGATTCCGTGTTTTGGCGCGAGAGCGTCGAGGACTTTCATGCCTTCGTTCACTACGTCGACGCCAATGCCGTCACCTTTGACGATTGCGATTTTGTGAGTTGCCATTCTTGAGAGTTCCTGTTTGTATTTTTATTGTTTGATAGAGGTGAGATGACGAGCTGGCTGACGGTATTTTTCACACCAGCTGATCGATTTTTAAGAAATCGTCGCTGGCGACTTACTTCGAGCGTTCTTCGATGATTTCAAGCACGGCCGAGATGTCGTGCTCTTGTTTGCCCTCGTTCATCATCGATTGGAACATTTCTTCCGACTTTAGTGCCAGTTCAAGAGAAAGTCCTTCACCAACTGCAAGATCCTTGATTATGTTCAAGTCCTTGTGAATCAGGCGAAGCGGGGCTCCCGAATCAGGGAATTCGCGCGTAACTGTGATCGGAGCGTTTCGTTCGATCATGGTACTGCCACCCCAGCTGACGCCCAGCAGATCGGCTGCGACCTGAACATCGACACCGGCCGAGTTGGCCAGTGCGAACGCTTCAGCCGCTGCGACGGTGTGTACGCCAACAAGTAGCTGGTTGATTAGCTTCATGGCTGTACCAGCGCCTGTGGGGCCCATTAGCTTTACGTTTGCGCCCATCTTGGCCAGATATTCGTGAGCTAGTTCGAAGGCTTCTTCGGTTCCACCAACCATGATCGCCAGCGTTCCACCGGCTGCTCCACCGGGGCCACCAGAGATCGGTGCGTCGAGGAAATGGGCTCCCTTGGCAGATGCAGCTTCGGCGCAAGCTCGGGATGTTGCGATATCGACTGTTCCGTGGTCGACAATCACTTGGCCCGGGCGAGCATTTGCGAAAACGCCGTCATCGCCGAGCAGCAGATCGTGCGAAGTCTTCACATCGGGAAGACACACGAGCACTACATCGACATTTTTCGTCAGTTCTGCAACTGATGAAGCACCTTTGGCACCGCGATCGATCATTGCTTCGATCTTCGATTGGGTCCGGGTATATACCGTCAGATCCGCGCCTTTTTCAAGAAGGTTGTCGACCATTCCCTGGCCCATGTTTCCAAGACCTACAAAACCAACAGACATTATTTTCAGATCTCCTATGCGAACCGATGTTTCAGGGTGCTGATATCGCAAGCGTTGTTCAATACGAAAACGTCGCTTTTCCAGCTAGCGCAGCGATTATAGCTGTAAGCGGATCACAGCTTGGTCAGTCTAGGTGAAATTCCGCACTGATATTTCGGTACAAATCAAAAGGGGCGCCAGACATTTACTCTGGCGCCCCTTTTGATTTTCGTTTTCGTTATTGGTGACTCTAGTCGAGCTGTCGAAGTCTCGGGTCGAGTCGGTCTCGTAGCCAGTCACCAAAGAAGTTCAGCGACATCACTACCAGGAAGATAGCAAGTCCTGGGAAGAGTGAAATCCACCACGCTTCTTCGATGAAGTTTCGGCCGTCGCTCACGCTCTTACCCCAAGCTGGGATCGGGTCTGGAATACCAGCACCCAAGAATGAGAGAGTTGACTCGGTGAGAATCAGCTGACCAACACGGAGTGATGCAACAACCAGGATCGTACTAAACGTACCCGGCACGATGTGCCTGAGAATAATCCTCAAGTTTGAAGCACCCGCGGTTCGAGCCGACATTATGTAATCGAGGCTTCTGATCGTTAACACGTCAGCCCGCACCTGTCGCACGAACGGAGTCCATGCAACAAGGGCGATTAGGAAAATGATGACACCCTCGGCTGCACCTCCGTTGTGTAGGAACTGCTGAGCGATCACAAGCGCAATCAAGATAAATGGAAGCGCGTTCCAAGAGTCAACCAGACGCATTAGTATCTCGTCTGTCCAGCCTCCAAAATAACCTGCTGCCAAACCAAGTGCCGAGCCAATTATGATTCCACTAGTAAGTGCATACGCCGTTACTTTGAGCGAAATTCGTGCACCGTAAATTACTCGAGATAATACGTCCCTGCCGAGGTTGTCCCCACCGAGAATAAACTTTGACCTCGGGAACGAGTTTTTCTTCGCACGGTTGTAAGCAGATCGTTCTTTAGTGATCGTCAGGTCGTAATCGGACTCAACGGGTACCGCGTTGAACTCGGTAGTTTTACCCCAGGTTGGCGGGAAGTTGCGGAAACCCAGCGATTGCTCAAGTTCATCGGCCGGAGCAACAATGGGTGCAAATATTCCAGCAATCAATAGCACAGCCATAACGACCAGCGGAAGTACTGGCCATCGGCGAACGAAGTACCAAACCTGGCTTGCTGGCGACCGCTTGTCTTGCTGCCGTAACTCAGATTCTATTACCGTCTGAGTCGAAGTTGTTGTTGGTTGATTTTCAGCCTGTTGAGCCATGTGCCTGCACTAAATACTTGTTGATAGCGGAATTTGGACGACGAGACGATTAGTCGTATCGAATCCTTGGGTCGATTAAGGCGTAAGAAAGATCAGATATGAACGTCATCCCGACGATCAATATCGTGAAGAAGAAGACAACCGCTTGAAGTACGGGGAAGTCGTTGTTGTTCACAGCTACAATCGCCATGTTGCCTATACCAGGCCATGCAAAAATTGATTCTGTAAGGATTGCGCCGTTGAGCAGGCCGACAATTCCGAGGGTCATTCCTGTAAGCGGCTGGATGAGAGCGTTTTTGAACGCATGCTTCCAAATGACGGCGGTGTTTCCGACGCCTTTGGCTCTTGCGAGCCGAACGTACTCAGAGTCGAGCACCTCAAGCATCGCCGATCGGGTGATTCTCGTGTAGAACGCGAACCCACCCCATGCCAACGTAATAGTCGGTAGAACCAGATGTTTGACATCCCAGACACTATCGCCCTTTAGTGCGGCCGGGAATATCTCCCAATGGACTGCGAAAACCAGGATTAATACAAGGCCTAGCCAGAATTGCGGCACCGCCTGACCTAGTAAGGCAAAGAATCTGCCGAAATAGTCCCAGCCAGATCCGCGTTTGACTGCCGAAAGCACGCCCAGCGGTATACCAATAAAGAATGACAGTAAATATGCTGTGCCACCCAGGTGAATTGTGGCTGGCAGTCTCGCCATCACAACATCGAACACCGGCTTGCGATCAAGGAGGGTTACTCCCATATCACCTGTAAGCGCCCGCCCTAGCCAGAGCGTGTACTGAACAACGACAGGTTTATCGAGACCCAATCGTGCACGGATGGCAATTTCACCTTCGGCAGATAAGCCATATCCAGAGTTAGCGTAAAGATCTAGCGGGTCGCCAGCTGCTCTCGATATAAAGAAAACCGCCAACGTAGCGACAACGATACTGAAAAGACCAAATAGAAATCTTCTGATAATAAAGCGCCGCATTTGTTTCCTTATTCCGTACGAATTTCCGCCCACGTCTCGAATCCGCTGAGACTACCATATTTTTTTTACAAATCGTACATTTTCGGCCTTTACCTTTTAATGTTTTTTTTTGATTTGTGAAGAAAATACCGAGATGAATCTGTGTTAAATGCAAGGAGACCCACCAAAATGGTGGGTCTCCTCTTATTTACAAGTCAACTACAAAAGCAGTTGTGCTTATAACTTCATCAAGTTACTTGATCTCGATGTTCCAGATGGAGTTGAAGTCGGAGTTGCCGGAAACATCCATGTCGAACGACTTGACCTTGCTGTTGTTGAAGTAGAACCCTGCAGGCACGGCAACAATACCGGGCTGGAGGGACTGGTCGTACACGTAGTCCAAGTAGGTCGTTGCAGCTTCTGTAGCGGTAGCTACGTCAACGGCTTCGGCCATCGTTGTGTAGAGGTCGAGAATCACTGGGGATTCAAAACCACAACCGAAACCACCACGTGTCAGAGTCGTCTGAACAAGGCCCTTGGGGAAGTGCCATGGGTTCGACTCTTTACCCTTGTCACAACCTGTGACCCATGGGTGAGTGTTGGTTCGACCAACGACAGTAGGTCGGAAGGTCTGGTACGAGAAGTGCAACGCGAACGTTGTCAACCCGATGTCTTGCCAGAAGCCGGCAACGGCGTTGGCAATTTCGTCACGCATTGGGGATCCACCCTGTGCGTAGACGGAAATCTCAAAGGCGTGTTCGCCGAGAATTCCATCCTTGCTAGCAGAACCCTTCTGGTAGTCCGGGTCCTGTTTCGTGATTAACGCAATGGACTCGTCCGGGTCGTATGCGTACTCCCACTTCGGAAGCCAGTTGGGGTGTGAAGCGGAGAAGTACTGAACGTGAACGGGCTGACCAAGGCCAGCAACGAGCGAGTCGTTGATCAGGTCACGGTCAATCGCAAGAGCCAGGGCTCGGCGAATGTCCTTTGCCTGGTCGAGGTCATCGTCACCGTGCTTGCCAGGTGAACCAATCCAAGGAAGGTCGTGAACGAAGGTTGCCTTTACAGGAAGCTTCTCGCCCTTCTGAGGACCACCAGCAAATACGTCTTCCCAGAGGTTTCCTGAGAAGAACAGACCGTGCTGAGTTGAACCACCGGCAGTGGTCTGCGTAAAGGTGGAAAGATCCAGCTTCGCCGCGTCCTTAGGCTCAAGTGCCGCTATGTCGACATCACCCGTGCGCAGAAGCGCAAGCCGTGTTGCCGGTTCAGAAACGTGGATAATCTGGATTCGTTCTGACTTGGGCTCGAGTTCCGGCAACCAGTGTGTACCAGGTCGGTTCACGATGGTGTAGGACTCGTCTCGTAGCCATTCTTCGATCTGGAACGGACCGGTTGCAACCACGTGGTTGCTTACCCATTCGTCACCTTTTTGCAGGAGAGCCTGCTCTGAGAAGACGTTGAACGCCTGTCCGGACTGGTTGGCATAGTCAAGCTGCCAGGTTCCATCAAACGCAACGAAATCAAAAGTAATGGTTTCGTCGTCAACTGCAATCCACTCGCCCCATAGACCGGCAAAGTCACCAGCCTGTCCACCAATGGACTCAGGGTTTGTAGCACCGTTATGGTCGTTCATTGAGAACGCAATATCGGCTGCAGTCAAATCACCAGCATCAAATCCATCTACAACCTGGAAAGGAACCCCGGTCTGGATCTTGACGGTAGCGCTGGAAAGGTCCGGCGCAATGGTGAAGCTCTTAGCGAGCCACGGAAGGTGTGTGTCGTCAGGAGCTCGACGGAACATTGTTTCGGCGATGCCGATGTTCTTGTAACCGTCTGACGCCTGGTTTGCACCACGTCCGTTTTCGCTACCGAGGTTGTCACCACCAACAGCAACTACCACTGTTCCAGCGGGAGTCTTGGTTGTAGGAGCTACGATCAGCTCTTCTACCTCTTCAACCATCGCTGGTACCGCGGTGGCTGTGGCGATAAGGGTGACCGTGTCACCCTTTTCGGTCACAACAACGGTCTGAACAACCGTATCGCCCGCTACCTCTTTTTCAACAACAACGGTCTGTACGACTGTGACGGTTTCTGTACCACCACAAGCGATCACAGCCATCATTGCTGCACCTATCAGAAGCCCGAAAATGAGCCTCGTCTTGTCTAACTTAAACAAAAATTTCCTCCTCAGACGTGCAATGACACCAAGTTTGGGCCTTGTCAGGAAACCAAACATAAAGCTTGGTCACCACGTCATATCGCAGTTTCAAGTAAAAATCAGTTGTCTGATTCCCAGCACCTAAGATCAAAATGAACGCGGTGCCAGTGGAGACTTCTAACTAATGCCTAAAACTAAGCCGTCAGATTATATGAAGTAGGAAATCAAAGTGTCAACGCCTTAGCAGGACTTATGGCTCAATCAGCATAGTGAGCAGCGACACGTTAACTAACTTTATGGCGCACTCGGCCCTGAAGATAATCGATCACGTTATCGACGACCATATTCAGTGAAACGTTCAGGGCTTCGCTCGTATTTGCGGCTATGTGCGGCGTGAGTATTACGTTCGGCAAGCGGGTCAGTAGAGAATTTCGATCCAGAGGCTCGTTATTGAATACATCGAGGGCGGCACCTGCAATCGTTTCGTTCGCCAGTGCTTCAGCGAGTGCTCGAGAATTTACCAATTGACCGCGGGCCGTATTAACGAACAGCGCGGTGGGCTTCATTTGGGAAAATTCTGCTGCGCCGAACTTAAACCGAGTTCGCGGCGTGAGTCGTGCGTGAACGGATATGGCATCCGAATTCGCCAGTAATTCTGAAAAACTGACTTCGTTCCAGTTCGAATTTTCGCCATTGGTGAATGATTCACTTAGCGAACTAACCAGTATTCGCATGCCAATTCCTTCGGCGATGCGGGCCAACCGAACACCAACCACTCCGGTTCCCACAATTCCCAGAGTTTTCCCGGCCAACTGAGTTAGTTGCCCGCCGGGCCACTCCCCTTCTCTAACTCTCAGATCGAGCTGTGGGATTTTCCTTGCGAGCGACATAAGTAGCGCAAGCGCATGTTCCGCAACGGCCACTGTGGCGGCATTAGGGGTATTTGTAACAACCACACCGAGCCGACGGGCGGCTTCAAGCGCAATGTGGTCGGCTGCGGTACCCCATATGGCGATATGTTTCAGATTAGGAACGGCCGCTTCGAGGATGTTGTTGGTGACTCGAGTGGTAGTACGGGCAACTATCAACGTATGGGCGCCGGAAATTCGGTCGATCAGGTCGTACGGGTTTCCTGGTCGTTCAGTAAATGATTCAACTTTAACATTGCGAATCCGACTGAGTCGCGCCAGAGCAGCCGAATCGGCGAATACGGGCGGATCGTCATCAGGCACCACGACCTTGATCGCGTCACTTGAATCTTCTGAGTTCAGTGCGTTTTTCGCCAATTACCGATTACCTCTTTGGTGCTTGATGGCATTGCGAGCATATAGGCGACTGCGAGTTTTCGCTTCGATTGAACGAACGAAGCACGATCTCGATGCTACGATTATCGATCAACTCAACGTTTGCAATTCAGCAATTTTAAAGCGTAGGTAATAAATATGGCGCGCTTACGTGTTATGTACTGGAAAGAAATACCTGTTCAGGTACAGGCAGAAGACGACAGCGGGCGAGTTTCGAGGCCGTTGGATGACCGCTTCCAGAAGGCCGCCGATGCTGTGGCAATGAAGGACGGGAGTCAGGGAACTGACGAATACCTTGATTCGTGGGATTTCGGGCCTTACTCAGATGCAGAAGGCACTGCTACCGACTCAGCGGAATCACTTGCTCTCAAACTCGAGCAGATGCCCACCAACTTCATACTTCGAATTCTAAAAATGCAATCCGATGGCACCAGAGACCCCAAACCGGGTGCAATTGACCATTGGGCCGAGGGGTAATCGGTACTACATTTATCTGTATTGCATCTATACGGCATCTAATTCGATAATAATCGATAGAACGACTAACGACTCGGAGAAATCATTTGGCAGCTTCTGACGGAAAACCTGGAATCCTCGATCGGCTCGCAGCGGGCGATACGCTGATCTTCGATGGTGCAACTGGAACCTACCTTCAGAACAACGGTCTTGAGCCCGGCGCAAGCCCTGAACTGATGAATGCATCTAGCCCTGAAACTATTCAAGGGATGGCGCAGCATTACTTTGACGCTGGATCAGACATCGTTCTGACGAACACGTTTGGCGGCAACAAGTTCATGCTCAAGCGTTACGGCGCTGAAGAACGCTTGTATGAATTGAACAGGGCAGCTGCCGAACTGGCTCGTGCTGCTGCTCCCGAAGGAAAGTTTGTTTCTGGTTCAATTGGTCCTACTGGGGAATTCATCGAACCGCTTGGAACCGCCACGCAAGATGAGCTTTATGACACGTTCTCTGCGATGTCGAAGGCTTTCGAAGACGGCGGCGCCGATGCCGTGATGATCGAAACTCAGCTGGCTATCGAAGAAGCTGAGATTGCCGTTCGGGCTGCCAAAGAAACAACCAATCTCGTAGTTATGGCCACAATGGTGTTCGATAAGGGACCGCGCGGCTACTTCACGATGATGGGCGTGACTCCGGAACAGGCCGTTGAGGGTCTGGAAGAAGCCGGTGCCGATATTGTTGGCACGAACTGTGGCAACGGAATCGAGCGCATGGTTGAGATTGCGACTCGAATGAGAGCGGCGACCGATAAGTACCTCGTTGTACAGTCGAATGCTGGCCTGCCAATAATTCGCAAAGGCGAAACGTGCTACTTGGAAACACCCGAATTTATGGCTGAGCACTATCGCAAGTTGGCCGATCTTCCTATAAATATCCTTGGTGGATGCTGCGGAACCACCGCCGAACACATCCGTGCACTCGTACAATCCGTGCGAGCGTAAATAACAACACGCCGTAAACAACCTGTTGGGCTGTCTGGAGTAGTGACTGATGCCACCGCCGGCACATAAATCAAGAGTCGTCGCAGAAGTAAAGAGACTCGGAAGCTGTATCGAGCTCGTCTCGCTAGATCCTCACTTCCACGACGTTAGTGTTGGATTGTTCATTAAAAATGGCGTGATGACCGTCTCGTCGTACAGCTCGATCGACGGAATCAAAGACCGTATCGAGGTCATACGCGATCGATGTGTTCGGCTCGGCGATGTTGAGACCGTTGAGGGAACCACTGATCAGCTTCGTCTGGGTTCAGATTTGGTGTTAGATCGTGCTCTCAAGTTCATGTTCACAGCTGCGGTCGAAAAAGACCCTGCATCCGATCCGCCGTCAGGCCGAATTACTACAGCCGATACAAAAACCAAACTGCTGTTCGTTCTAAACGGCGCTGAGGAAGACGGCCAGTACGTTTACACGGTGTCTGCAGAAGGTGAATCCGAACGAGCAGAAATGCGTATTCGCGCAGTGGTCGGCGGCTTCATGCGTTACTCAGGTTGTGTACGCGTTGACAAGAACAAATTTGCATTCTCAGACGGCAAAAAATATGACAACTTTGCCCGGCTAGTTTTGCCCCTTGCGAGGAATGTAAGCGCAGTCGAGGCTCAGCTCGAGGCCGATGAAATGGCCGGCCAGATGAACACGCAAACACTCGGTTTTGCTTCAAGCTAATCGCTCAATCGCCAATCAGAAAGATTGGTGCACAGGACAAACATATGTCTCCCGTAATTGAAAAAATGACCTCTCGTGAGCGAGTAATGGCAGCTTTGGCCGGTGATCCGGTCGACCGCCCTCCGGTCTGTACGCCTACTAATGTGGCGACAGTGGAGTTGATGGATCTCGTCGACGCGCCTTTCCCCGCTGCTTGTCGCGACGGGGAAATGAACGCACGATTGGCAGCGACGGCCTACACCGAACTAGGATTCGACACGATCGCCCCGTATTTCTCGATTATTCAAGAATCATCGGCTCTTGGCTGCGATATGCAGTGGGAGCAGAAGGACAACTGGCCGACGGTCAGAATGTCGAATCCAATCTGGAAGACGGCCTCGGATGTAAAAATCCCATCAGATTTTCTCGAACATCCTGATTCAAAAGCGATCACAGATTCGATTCGAATCCTGAAGCAGGAATTTGGTGACGAGGTCGCTGTCGTTGGGAAAACGATGGGGCCGTGGACGCTGGCCTACCACGTGTTCGGTGTCGAACCGTTCCTGCTCGGAACAGTTGATGACCCCGACGAAACTATGAAGGCACTACACGCCCTTAAAGAAATCACCATTCTTTACGGTCAGGCTCAGATCGATGCCGGTGCTGATGTGCTAACACTGCCCGACCACGCCACTGGTGACCTTGTCAGCGCTGAGTACTATCGCCGATTCCTACTAGAGATGCACCAGGAACTCGAAGAAGAACTTTCAGTTCCGATCATGCTTCACATATGCGGAGCGACGACCGACCGCATGCCATACATTGCGGAAACTGGAATGGCGGCGTTCCATTTCGATTCCAAGAACGACCCTGTCGAGGCGATGGCTGCCGTAGGCGACAAAATTCGTCTGGTGGGAAATATCAACAACCCGACTACTCTCTACGCCAGAGGACCTGAAGAGGTACGAGCCGAGGTTTTCGCCGCACTCGATGCCGGCGTTCAGTTGATTGGCCCTGAGTGCGCTATTCCACTGAAAACGAAATTGGAAAACCTTCTTGAGATTCCAATTGCGATTGAAGATTGGGTGGCCGAACGCGGTCAGAACTAAGGCTTAAATCGCTCGCAAAACACAGTCTTAACAAAAAACTGTTCTTTTTCTTCCATTCCGATGAGACAATTAATGATTGGTGCTGGTTGAAGAACAACGCTGTTATTCAAATCCACTAGTTCACGTATTCACACGTTCCGAGATATTTAATGCCGATTACGCACGAAGGCCTGGCCAAAGAGTTCGAGTTCGTTACTAACCCCGGAGAGCAAAAGCACATCGGCGATGCAATCGACGGCACTGCGCCGATCATGCAGGAGATGGCTTACGAACTGATCGTTGGAAACAACACCGAAGTCGACCGTCTTACGCAGGAAGCTCTGGCCGAAGGATTTACAGCGAACCAACTGCTCGACGACGGTCTGCTCAATGGCATGGCGATTGTCGGCGTGAAGTTCCGTGACAACCTCATTTTTGTTCCTGAAGTACTCGTTGCCGCTCGTGCAATGAAAGCCGGAATGGTCTACATCGAGCCGATTCTTTCGGCTTCGGGTGCCAAGCCCGCCGGAATTATCATCATGGGAACCGTGAAGGGCGACCTGCACGATATCGGTAAAAACCTCTGCATCATGATGCTTCGTGGAGCTGGATTTGTTGTTCACGACATCGGTGTCGATTCTTCACCGGAAGATTTCCTCGACGCTGCGGAAGAGCACTCAGCCCAGGTCGTAGGCATGTCGGCGTTGCTGACGACAACGATGCCGAACATGGGACGCACGATCGCTACTTTTGAAGATATGGGTATGCGAGACCAAGTGCGGATAATGGTTGGTGGCGCACCTGTAACGCAGGACTTCGCCGATGAGATGGGCGCCGATGCTTACGGTGACAACGCTGTAGATGCTGTCGATAAGGCGAAAGAACTCGTCAAGCTTCTTGACGAATTGAACGAGAGCTAACTTCTCACCCGACATTAGGGTGTCGGACAGGCTGGGAGATGTTGATTGACTAGCGAACAGACTCGTGACGAAAATCCCCCAAACGTGGATGCCGAGAAAGCTCGCGCCAGTCTGGATCGTCTCTACAACATCTACAAGGACATCGCTGCCACCGCTGATGAAGTGATGCAGTCGCGATGCCCGTACAAAGATGCTGCCAGCCGCTGCACCGCCAAGTTCGGATGCCGCAACCAGTTCTTCACCAGCGACCCGACTGCCGCACCAGCATGTGCGGGGAGCGACCAGATCGACTACCGAGACGCATGGGATACGTAGCCTGAACTGGCAAGCTAAATTCCGTTTCGCACGACTAATATTTCTGGGGAAGTCCAATTTTATTCCCCTGTTACTCGACTAACTGAGGTCCTCTAACGTCTTGAGCCCTGTCTTTCTCAATTCCCAAGAACTCGAATCGAACAAGAATGATTCTTTGTTCGACTTCGCTGATTCACTTTCAATAAGAGTGCCGACATCATGTGGCCGCACCGGTGAGTGCCACGAGTGCATTGTCGAAGTTCGAAAAGGTATGGACGCACTCACGCCCGCCACCGATGAAGAAAAGTTCCTGCGGGGTGATTACCGGCTTGCCTGCCAGGCCTGTGTTGCCGACCCAGAGGCCGATATCGAATTCGCTGTATTGCGCCGACAGCCGAGAATTTTGACCACCGGAGTGAAACGCAAGACCGAGATCAAGCCTGCCTATGTGCGGGTCGATGACGACGTTGTATTCGTTGGGGGATCGGAAGGTCCCGTGATTGTCGATAAGTATCGAGATGCTATCTACGGCATCGCCGCTGATCTTGGCACGACCACTGTTGTAATGAATCTCATAAACCTCGAAACGGGCGAAACTGCTTACACGGCGTCGTTCGAAAATCCTCAACGGTTTGGTGGCAGTGACATCATGAATCGCATCGTTTACGACGGTAGCGATGATGCTGGCGAGCTACGGGCGGTGATGGTTTCGTCGATCAATTTCGAGATCGGTGAGATGGTTCGTGCTCTGAAAATTCGTCGTCGCCAGATATTTGAATTTGTCGCTGTTGGCAACACCACGATGCGTGAGCTGTTCTTCGGCATCGATGTACAGAGCATTGGGCAGCGTCCGTATAAATCTTCAGTTGAGGATGATTTCAGGGCGAACAAACGCACTACCACCGCACTATCGACCACTGCTTCCGCGCTGGGTCTCAGGATTCATCCGAAGGCAACTGTCTACGGTGGGCCATTGATCGCTTCTCATCTTGGGGCAGATACAGCTGCCGACTTACTGGCGATAGGTATCGAAGATCAGATCGAGCCTGTGATTCTTGTAGACGTTGGAACCAACACCGAAGTGGTCATCGGTAACCGTGACCGCCTGCTGGCTGCGTCCTGCCCCGCTGGCCCGGCGTTTGAGGGTGGCGAGGTCACATACGGAATGCCTGGGTATGACGGTGCCGTTGAGAAGGTGACGATCAGCAAGACTGGTGAAGCGGATTCGGTAGTGATCGGGGATGCTGATCCGGTTGGAATCTGTGGATCGGGCTTGATCGACTTGCTCGCTGAGCTTCGTCGTACCGATTTGATGAACGTGCTTGGCAAGTTCAACGACGGTGCTGAGGAATACGAATTTTCTTCTGAGAACAATTTGACGCTGTCGCGGGCAGACGTTTCAGCGTTGGCTCAGGCGAAGGCAGCTAACTACTGTGGACAGGCAATTGTTCTCAGGGAATACGGGCTGCCTATCGATGGTTTCGAAAAGCTGTATCTGGCTGGCGGATTTGCCAACTATGTTGATGAGAAGAACGCCATCGATATCGGGTTCATCGCCAACATGCCCCTCGACAAGGTCGAAAAGATCGGCAACGCATCTCTTGAAGGTGCTGGAATCATGCTGCTTTCGACCGTGAAGCGAGAAGAGATCGAGAAGCTGACGGCAACTATCGAACACGTGGAGCTTGAAACGGCCCCCGACTTCTTCGATTTCTTTGTCGAAGGCTGCCACTTCAAGCCCATGGACGACATCTAGGCGACTAGTCGCTGTTTAGATGGGCGGGTTCCATTCGATGGCGTTGCGGTTTCGTATCGCTGAGTAGTGCAACGTGCTTTTCAAAGCATGAACTACGTCTTGCAGTGTGGCGACGGTTCGCAGTTCAACATCAAACTTTCCCATAAGTTCCCCAAGAACGCCTACACGCTCGACTTTGGTCGGTTCATGAGTAGATTCTTATACGTACATCCCGGCGTCGTTTAGCGATTCGAAACCGCCGCTGTTGAACGTGTATCGATAGAGGTCGCACTCATTGAATCGTTCGAGCCAGGTTTCTTCTATGTAGGCGACCATGCGTGGTGGTGCCTCGCCCATCCACTCGTCAATGTCGCTCGCCAAAGAGCCCTGAATTGGCCACAGAAGCAGCCTAGGGCACTCTCGCGGAAAGAAGTACATCGGCGAATGCCAGTCATCGATCGCCCACACAAGTGACTCCGTGTCGGGTCGACCTGCCATCACTCGTTTAAGGCGCGGACGCGGAACAAACAGTTCGATGTTCGGATCTTCAGAAAAGTGAAATAACTGGTTTGGTAATGACATAACGGCGTTGGGATTCGGGAGATAGGCGAACCAATGGTAGGTATCATTCGGCGCCATGACTACCAAAGTACTGATAACTGACTACGTGTGGCCCTCGACCGATCCTGAGCGTGAAGTTCTGGAAGCGGCCGGCATTGAACTCGTGATTGCACCTGACTCTTCGGAGGAAACGCTGGCAGCGCTGGCTGTCGACGTCGATGCGATCATGTTCTGCTTCGCACAGGTAACTGCCAAAGTGCTTGAAGCAGCTACGAAGTGCAAAATCGCAGCTCGATACGGCATCGGAGTCGACAACGTCGATATCGCCAAGGCGACCGAGCTGGGAATCGTCGTAACGAACGTTCCCGACTACTGCATGGATGAAGTTACCGATCACGCACTTGGGATGATCATTGCATTGAATCGTCGTCTAGTGCCTCACACCAACAGCGTGGTCGCCGGCGGTTGGAACGATGTAGTGCTGAATAAGCCCATGCACCGAACCCGTGGCGCCACGCTCGGAATCGTTGGGTTTGGTCGCATCGGTCGGTCGTTGGCAGCCAAGGCAGTTGGGTTCGGAATGAATATTCTTGCCTACGACCCGATGATCGAACCGGGATCGGCAGTCGATGGCGCATCGGCCGTAACTCTCGATGAAGTGCTCACTAAGTCAGATTTCATATCGCTGCACGTCCCGTTACTTCTCTCAACCGAAAATATGATCAGCACAGATGAGTTGGCAAAGATGAAGCCGGGCTCGATAATCGTCAACTGTGCCCGTGGTGGCCTGATCGACGAAGATGCGCTTGCTGCGTCGCTAGCATCCGGCCACACGGCTGGTGCCGGGCTCGACGTAGTTGAGCCGACCCCGCCAGACCCTTCAAGCGCATTGCTGAAGCAGGAAAACGTGATCATCACGCCGCACACAGCGTTCTTCTCTCAGGCTTCAACGTTGGAGCTTGAGCAGCGAACTGCAGGGGAAGTTGTGCGAGTGCTTAAGGGCGAAACGCCTGAGAACTTGATCAACCCCGACGTACTTGGCAAGGCCCGTTCGGGAATTTAGCTGATCTTCGAGCGCAGGTCTTTGGCGTGGTCGAACAAGAATTTCAACTTCCTGTTCAGGGCTGGGCAATCCCATACCCATTGAGATCATGAACCGATCTTTCTGGCTGTCTGGCAGCGGGAATGTGCCGTGGTTCTCAGAAAGGTTCTGGGTAGCGATGACCATAAAAGGAGAAGGAAGCTTCATCACTTCGCCTTCGATAGACACCTGGTGTTCGGCCATCGCTTCGAGCAGTGCCGACTGCGTGCGTGGACCCGTCCTGTTAATTTCATCAGCAAGAACGATGTTCGAGAAGATAGGACCGGGAATGAAATTGAAGGTTGAACTCTTCATATCGAACACAGTTGTGCCGGTGATATCGGTGGGCAGCAGGTCGGGAGTGAACTGGATTCGTTTGAAATCACAGTCGATCGATCCAGCCAGAGTCTTACCCAGAAGCGTTTTGCCAACACCGGGAACGTCTTCGAGCAGGATGTGACCTTCGGCCAGCAAGCCAAGAATTGCTAACTGGACGGTCTGCGACGAGGTGACGACAACGCGTTGTATCTCGGTAGCGATAGTGGCTGCGTCATCGGCCAGATTTCGGGCCATCGTGTTATCGGGCACCCCGACTGTGAAATCGAGAACTGTGTGATCACTCGGAGCAATTGTGTCCAACGGTTGCGGCCTTCCCTGCTGAGTTGCCTGATATTCAGTAGGTAGCACATATGTTCAGCGGGGATTGCGAGATCAATTGCAATCACACCAGAGCGCATGTGCGCGCGTGACCTACCGGGAAAAAGAACCCTGGCGGTGGAATACGGAACGAAAGCCCAAACGCAACTCCCGGCCAGAGCGCATAGGGCAACCGAGCAGACATCCACCGCCAGGGCAGTATTACTAATATCAACCTCTCGTCGATATTCGTCGCCCGGTGTACACACCAGAACGCTGCGGGATAAGACCCCAGCTTGTGTGTGTAATTTACGCAACAGCTATGTAGGGGCACATTTGTGTGAATACCCACACATTCCCGATTGAATTCGGTGATTTCTCACCCTTCATTGGGGTCACCGTTGCTAGAATTCCAGCCCTTCGGCAAGTAGCCTCTGTGCTTTAGGTCTGTTTCTCGCATGATCGTAATTGGTTCTCGAAAGGAACACTATTCGTGGCATTTTCTCTTGGATATTCGACGTACGCTCTCAAGATGGTCGACCCCTTCGAAGCAGTGAAGTTGATCAAGGATGTTGGGTACGAAGCGCTTGAGATTTGTGCAGCGAACGACTGGCAGTCGAACCCGGTGAGGTTCAGTGCTTCACAGCAAAACGACCTCGGCAAGCTGGCTCAGGATCTGGGATTTGGGTCGCCACTGCTGTTTGCATTGTTGGATGTCTGTGCTCCCCAGGCCGATCGTATGGCGATGCTTGAAGACGCTAAACGCAAGTTCGAAATGGTCCAGCGGCTTCATTTCGATGATTCACCAGTACTTATCACCACCACTCCAGGTCATTCAGCACCTCCCTGGTCTTCAGGGAAAGAACAAATACGAGATGCCTTTCTTTCACTTGCCGACATGGCGGCCGAGAGCGATGTGATCGTTTCTATCGAGGCGCACGCGGGAACTGACTTTGAAACTCCCGAGAAGGCTGTTTGGATGATGGAGCAAACTCAGCATCCGAATCTGAAGCTGGATTTGGATATTTCCCACTTCGTTGTTGAAGGCAGTGAGATGGTTCATAGCGTAGATCGGTGCGCCCAGTATTCATCAATGGTTCACATCAAGGACGGCGAGAAGATCGATGGGCAGGTTCAGTTCTGTTTGCCCGGTGACGGAGGGATCGATATTCCGGGATTTCTGACAGCACTCCGAGCGAACGGGCTTGAGGATCTTCCGGTGTTTGCGGAAGTAAGTGTTATGCAATCTCGAGAAGCCGATTACAGTCCTCGTGGAGCTGCTGAGTTCTGCTACAACGCTCTTGATAGTGCACGTAAAGCTATCTCTTAGTTGAATTGATTTATCACAGTTAGGGCATATATAAACATCAAATGGCAAAAATAAAGATAAACACAATTCATCATCAGTCGATGCCCATGCGAGACCGCGGCCGTGCTTTGGGGTTTTGGAAAGATTTGCTGGGGCTGGAGATCATTCCGGCACAGGAAAGTGGTGACGGGCTGATATGGATGCAGGCTGCCGATGGCACGATGGTTCATCTCGTCCAACGACCTGCTGACGACACTCCGAACATTCACACAGCGTTTGAAGTTGACGATTTCGATGAGGCGCTTGAAACGATGATCGAAGCTGGCTACGAGATCATCAAGGGTCCAACCGAGCGTGTTGATGGCCAGCGTGCCTTCTACGTTTACGACCCGGAAGGCAATCGGTTAGAGTTCGCTACGAAATCGGGTTTGAAGCCTTCGAACCGAGTAGTCGACGAGATGGGATTCAGCCGGGATGGCGATGATTAGCTGAGTTGGTATCAGGCACATTCAACTACGCAATACTTGTTATGCGTCACGAAATTCGTTGCTGAACCGACGGGAGCGTCGTAGTCTTAATCGGTACTCGGTTCGGTGACGAGCTAATTCGCATCGAATCTGAAGTCCAACACGCCAACGTAGCTCAGTGGTAGAGCAGCTCATTCGTAATGAGCAGGCCGTGAGTTCAATCCTCACCGTTGGCTCCATATATGAACCACAAAACAAGACCCTTGGCAGTTGCTGGGGGTCTTGTTTTGTTCCGTACTACCCGCTATTCACGCCCAGAGCATCGACGAGCGCGATGCACGACTCGATTGCCAGTTCACAGAGCATCACGGTGTTCCCCACAACTGCGAATGCCTTATATGTGGTGCTGCCTGAACCGCCAGCAGCATTGCGAGCGACTTTTATTGTCGCGCTGATATCGACGACATCAGCTGCGTCATTGAAGCCCACCGTGCTAGCTACTTCATATGACTCATAAAACCGCACCTCGATATCTCTTCCGCTGTAGAACCCGTACCAAATGTCGATGGCCTCAGGGACAGTTTCGGTGTCGTACTGCTTCGACTTCTTCCATCCGGCTGTAACGAAATCGTCAAGAGTGAACAGCTTCTCAACTGAGAACACTCTGGATATCTCACCAAGCTCATCACCTGTTCCAGAAGCCGGCGCAACGCTCTCAGCATCTACGGAGGTCGAGGCAGAACCGCATGAAACAGTCAAAATCAATCCTGAGACGAGGAAAGTGAACAAAATCAAGCGAATGAAGTTCAGGTGTTCAATGTTGCGCACATAGAGGTTCATTGGACGGGCTCTAGGTTGAGATGAGGTGGATTTTACAGATCGGTACTATACCGATTTCGAGTTGAGTCGTGAGCGATGTAAGCGGGGTACCAATCACCTTGATTCACGGCGAAGTGACTGCGTACCATGCGAGCCGAAGTCCACGGGGTGGTAGTTCGACAAAACTATGAACTGCCTCAGTGTCGATATAGATATTTTCGGAATAGATCATGACCAAATTTGGAGAAGTGATTTGAGTAACGGTTTAGAGGTTTCGAAAGAAGCTCAGTAGCTTCACGCCAGGTCGTTGGTGTTCGACACTCATATCGATACTGCCACTCACCTGCTGTAGCGATTCCCCGACTTCAGCAAACGGCTAGATGCCGGGCATGTCGACATTCCTAGGATGCGCGAGGGCGGAGTCGGCGTTGCTTTCTTCGCAGTTTGGATCAACGACGAAGGCAGCGATCTCGACGCTATGCGACTTACTCTGCGTGAGATCGACGCTATTCATCGCACTATCGATGCGAACCCAGACGATCTTGCGTTGGCACTAAACGCCAATGACGTTGTTCAGGCGCAATCTGAAGGCAAAATCGCAGTGCTGATCTCGATAGAGGGTGGGCGTGGTATTGACGAAGATCTCGGCGTTCTGCGTACGTTCTACCGCCTTGGGGTGCGATCGATTACGCTTGCGTGGGGTGCAGCTACCGGCTGGATCGATAGTCACAACGACGAACGCCATGGCGGACTTACGGATTTCGGACGCAGTGTGGTCGCCGAGATGCAGCAACTCGGAATGCTGGTCGATATTTCGCATGTTTCCGATAGATAGTTTTGGAATGTGCTGGAAACTTCAGAACGCCCTGTGTTTGCTTCGCACTCGTGCTGTCGGTCGATTCAGGATCACACTCGCAACATGACTGACGACATGATTACTTCGATGGCGCAGGCTGGCGGGGCGATCAACATCAATTTCGTATCGGGGTTTGTATGGGATGAATCAACCGCCGAGAATCCACCACCCGGCAAACCACCGGCTTCCGAACTGATAGATCCGTTCGACTTCCTTACGAAGAAAGCACCCGGGCAAAGCCCGCCATTGAGCCGACTGATGGATCAGTTCGATCATGCGATCAAGCTAGCCGGACCTGCGCACGTCGGCATTGGCAGCGATTACGACGGTGCTTCGCACTTCCCAATAGGCCTCGATGACATATCACGTATGCCTCTGGTAACTCAGGCTTACTCGACCGTAATCACTCGCAGGAAGTCGTCGAGGGCATTCTGGGCGCAAACGACTTACGCCTGTTGGGCGAGACGATTCAGTAGGCGAACCGCAATATTCGAGGGAAAATTGGCCAACCGCTAGAACATGTTTCCAGGCACGCTCTCCGGAGCCCTGTTCTTGTACTTATTAATGAACTGTTGGATTTTCTCAACATCCATGACATCCAGATATAGATGATGTCGCCACGACGTGATCGCTATCTTGTTCGGCATTCCGGAGTACGGAGACAGTACAAATTGGGAAGGGCTGCTGGGAATCAAATTTTCGAGTGCAGCAACGATGTCTGGGCAATCGCTGTCGCAATCGTAGTGAATGCCAATACCGCCGTGTTCAAGGTTGTGAACCAGCACCTCATCAGGTATTTCCTTGTCGTATTTTCCCCAACGAGCAGGAGCAGGAACACCGGCAGGTGTCGAAGGGCCAATCCAGTGCGGTCCGGAAGTCGCAGGTGTTACTGAATAGCCCGCGGTATTCAGTGCGAATCCGTCGAGATGATCTCTGCCATCGTCTGCATCAAGTTGAACTTGAAGTTCGGTGGTTGTTCCGCTGTCGGTTGAATCCAAATCTGAATCTGAACTAGAGCAGCCGATAACAACCACACCGACGAATAATCCGATCATGATCAATACACTGATGCGTCGAAACTTATGAATACTCAAATTACGGTTACCTTTTTGGCGTTACTGACTCTTGATATTAATGCCCAAAACTGAGGCCACAGTTGATCGGTGTGACCGCCACTATACCGTTCGATGCTGGGTATCAGCGAACGAAAATGTGCCTTAAACAAAAGCGGCTTCGTCAGCATTGGATTGCTAACGAAGCCTATGTCACCCATTGAGTCCCCATTGGGTGACATTAACAACGATACAGCCAGTTGCGGCGTTTTTGTGAGACTTCGGTAAAGCGTTGTGTAAAAAAACGTTAAGCCAATTCCATTTTCGTATTCGGCAATCCTGTGAAACAATTTCTTAGGCCTCGCAGCAAGCGGGGCCGTCACGCGCCTGATCGAAGATAATTCAGGCAACCCACCAGTCCCCTTTAATCAGTTTCTTAAAATTGAAATCTGCATCGCGACATTCCCAAATACGTCCACTTCTAATCTCAGCCGTGGCGCTTGTTCTGCTTTCAGTAATAGCAATTGCCTGCGCTAGCGATGATTCCAAGCTGATGGAATTCGATCCCGAAAGCTCCGCAATAAGATCGATTGAGTTTTCGTCACCTGCGTTTGAAGATGGCGCTCCAATACCGATCGAGTACACATGCGATGGCGAAGACAAGTCGCCCCCACTCCGTTGGTCGGATGTTCCAGACGGCACACGCTCGCTAGCAATAATCGTTGACGATCCAGATGCACCCGGCTCCATCTTCAGGCACTGGTCTGTGTACAACATTCCATCGGGAACGCGGTCGCTAAAAGCCGCGCAGCCAACAACTGTCGCTCTCGAAAACTCAACGCGGCAGGGTTCTAACGAATTTGGCAAAATCGGTTATGGCGGTCCATGTCCGCCTGCAGGTCAAGAACACGAATACGTCTTCTTCATCTATTCGTTAATCGAGCACCTCGACATCGAGGACGGCGCTGACCCGAAGCAAGTCTCTGAAGCGATCAGAGGCAAGGTAATTGGGATCGGTTCCTTCTCAGGTATGTACGCTCGCCAGTAGTACTTTTACGTGCTGACCCCACCTTGGGCACACCTAAAATTGCGTTACTGATAGCGCCGGTTGCGCGTCTATTTCGTTATTTTCTGGCCCCGTTTGATTTTCGGAGATAGCAATGTTGCGTCGTTTCCTTCTTGTTGCAGTTGCAGCTTTTTCAATAATCGCCATCGCCTGTGCTGGCAGCGGTGAAATCGAACCCGCCGATTCCTACGTCTCACTTTCTGCTGCACTTGAAGCTGCAGGCATGAAGGTTGGCGAACAATCCGAGAACAAGTTCCTATTTGCAGGACTATTTTCTGTACCCGGTGTCGAAGTGGTAGCCAGTGGTCAGGAAATACTCGCATTCGAGTTCGCCACACTGGAAGAAGCAGACGCTCAGGAAGCTCTCGTTTCTGACGATGGCTTCGGCATTGGTCTCAAGTACATCAACTGGATCGATGGACCGCAGTTCTTCCGCAACGGCAAGATGATCGTCATTTACGATGGCAAGCAATCACTCGTCACCGACACGCTAACTGCAGCGATGGGCGAGATATTTGCAGGCGAAGTGCCCGGCGGAGCGTAGTTCGGTTGGTCGGGTAACGCGTTACTCTTGCATCGACAAGACAATCGCGATCATTTCAGACCCCACTTGCTCAAGAACTCATTCCTACATTTGCCAGGCATCAGCGTCGACGACGAGGAAGACCTGTGGTCGGCAGGTGTAAGGGATTGGGACGATGCGTTAGCTTCGAATCAGCTAAGCACCAAGCAGACCGATTCACTCGGCCAATCGGTAGAAGCTCTTGCAGCACGTGATTCTGTGTACTTTGGCGAACAGTACAAAGCCGGTGAACGGTGGCGACTACTGCCCGACTTCCAGGACGAAACGGCGTTTCTAGATATAGAAACCACCGGGCTTGGTGGCGAGGCGTACATCACGATGTGCGGCATTCTCGATGCTTCAGGTTTCAAGGCCTACATTCGTGGCGATAATCTCGATGAACTGGTTTCAGATCTCGATCAGTACAAGATAGTCGTGACGTTTAATGGCATTTCGTTTGATGTCCCGTGGATCCGTCGGGAACTAGGGCCAACGCTTGAAAACGCAGCACATGTTGATCTTAGGTACGTACTGAAGAATGTCGGGCTAAGCGGCGGCCTTAAGAAGATCGAACGGGCGATAGGCATGGATCGAGGCGACGATCTATCGTTACTTTCGGGTCGAGACGCCGTCGTTCTCTGGAACATGGCTCAAGAAGGCGAACCCAACGCACTTGAAACCCTGGTTCGCTACAACGCTGAAGACGTAGCATCGCTTCCCAGGTTGGCCGAATATGCCTATGAACAGAATACGGCCGGGACTCCAATGGCAGTACCGGGATTCTTCTCCCCTGCCCGATTCGATACCACGACTCTGCCGTACGATTCAGCGTTAGTGCAATACCTATGCGGATGACGCTGCATTTGGGTGCTAGACTTGCTGCTCTGTTCGCGTAGGCGCGAGCGCACACGATCACACAAAGCTCAGTTTGGTGAATTCAAGTAGTTCAACAGATTGAGAACAATTGGCGAGATTATTGTCGGCACTTCTGTACACCGAACATCCGATTCTAAGTAACACAGTCTTTTTAGCGGCCTGGGGCGGCTGGCCAGACGCTGCCGAATCGGCGACCCGATCGCTACGAGAATTGGTGCGCCAAATGTCGGCCACCAAGTTCGCATCGATCGATCCTGAAGACTTTTACGACTTCGCTGAACAACGCCCGAATATCTCCAACGAATCCGACGGTTCACGAAAGCTAACGTGGGCCAAGAACGAGTTCTACTACTGGATATCGCCAGATGGCGGTCGTGACCTGCTGATATTCATTGGTGTGGAGCCGAACCTGAAATGGCGGACTTACACCGATCTGATTTACAAGGTTGCCCAAGAGAGCGATTCGAAGCTTCTGGTTACCGTGGGAGCTCTACTCGATTCTGTTCCACACACTCGGTCGCCACGCGTTATTGGATCGTCTCTCAGTACCGATCTTGGTGACGGGTTCGAGCACATCAAATACCCAATACCAAACTACGAAGGCCCTTCAGGGTTGACGTCTGTTCTCGCCGATAGGTTCTCCGCCGACAAGATCCCTTCAGCAAGTGTTTGGGGACACTCTCCGCACTATTTGCAGGTTGCGCAGAACCCTACTCTGACCCACGGTATTCTCACTGAGTTACAGCAATTTATTTCTGTACCAATCGACCTGAGTACTCTTGCCAAAGAGGCTGAAGATTTCGATGAAAACCTGGTGCGTGCGCTTTCCGACCAACAGGAAATCGAAGGTTATGTGAAACGGCTTGAGGAACGTTACGACTCTGAAGAGGAGTTTCGACAAAGCCCGGAGCCAGCCGCACTGGTGCAAGAACTTGAAGACTTTTTACGTCAGCAACGGAAATCCAACGATCCTGCTGACAACGGGGACACCGAAGATTGAGCAAAATTTCTGAACGACTGAACAAACTTGGTCAAAATGAACGATCAGGGTTTGGATTTGGGGCAAGAACTAAGAACACCAAAATTCCGGTAATTCTTGTGGGGGCAAATGTCGATAGTCCCGCCGATGCGAAAGGTGTCGATGCCGATTTATTTATTCTGGCACCAAACGCCAAGGGAGCCGCACAGAAGTCAACTGTTGCCGATGCAGACATCTGGGGAGTATCGGTAGCTGGTGGTTCCAACAAAGAGATCGATGCCGCGGTGAAAGCCGGAGCTGATTTCATCGTTGTCGAAGGCGAGTCTGCCCCCGGTGCAGCGCTGCGAGACGACGACACGGGTAAAGGATTCGTTCTCAAGGCGGATATTTCGGATGAACGCGCAAAAGCCGTAGAGTCCGGACCGTTCGACTTCTTGATTCTCGATGGATCAGATCTTTCTCTTCCAATGACCGTCGGTACAGTTCTCGATGTTCAAGAACAACTGGCGAAGTACTCACGCCATATCTTTTTGCGAATGTCGGAGATACCTGATCAGGTGAACCTCGAATTGCTTCGTGATATCGGAATTTCTGCACTCATTTACGATGCAGCTAAGATCGATAGCAAAGATTTGAAATCTCTTAAGGGTTCAATCGAAAAACTTGAGCCCAAGAAGCAGAAATCGGCTACAGATGCAATGTTGCCTCGCTCAGGCGAGTCTTCCCAAAGCACAGACCACGACGACCACGATCATGATCACGATGACGAGGATGAAGACTGGGAATAACAGCCGTGAAGCTGTGGTTTCGTTTTGAACGTAGATGTTTGAAACCAACAGTGACGAGCAGGAAATTACTATGCCAAATTACACAATAATTGGACTCGGACGAATCGGTACATCCATCGGGATGGCCATACGTAGTCAAACAGATTCGAAGGTCATCGGATACGACGCCGATAACAACGCACAAACCCTTGCCCAGCGGATGGGCGCTGTCGACGACGTCGAATGGAATATCGACAAGGCCGTTAGTAATGCCGAAGTCGTGATCATTGCAACGCCTGCCGGTTCTCTGTACGACGTGTTCGACGGAATTGCCCGGTATCTCAAGGACGGCGCAGTTGTGACCGACACCTCGCCATCGAAGCGAGCCGTGTTGGGATGGGCGGAAGAACTACTTCCTTCGAACGTAGGCTTCGTTGGTGGGAACCCGCTGACCGGCGCTTCGATCACTGAACAGAAGAATGCATCGGGTCACATATTCCACGAGTCAAAGTGGGCAGTTGTTGCCCCGCCATCGGCCGACCGGCACGCCATCACCACCGTGACCGACATGATCGAAAGCATTGGCGCAAAGCCCGTGTTCATGGATGCGCACGAACACGACTCATTCTCGGCGGCTACTACTGGTCTTCCAGCCGTTGTGGCTGCTGCGGTTATGAACGCGGTAAGCACATCGCCTTCATGGGCGGAAATATCTCGATTTGTTGGAAGTGACTTCGACAAAGTAACATCGCCGGCGTCATCAGATCCTTCATCAAACCAGAGTGCAGCAGCGACAAATGCCGACATGCTTGCTCACTGGATCGATCAGTTGATCGAACGTTTCCAGGCGATTCGGGCAGGACTGCTCGACGACGAGGAGCGCTTCGCATCGGATGGTATTCTTGCCGATTCCTTCATTCAGGCTTGGGAGCAGCGTGCTCGCCTGGAAGCGGGAGTGGCCTCTCGACGCCCAGAATCTAGAGAGCGATTGGAAATGCCATCATCGAGCGAAAGCATGATGGGTATGTTCTTCGGCAGCCGCGTGGCCCGAGCCATGGGCGGAAAAGATAAGAAAAAAGATTCGACGAAATACGATCGTCGAAAATTACGCTAATAGGAATCGAATGCCAGTAACCATTGCACGGCCGCGATCGCTTCGCGGAGAGATCATTGCACCCGGCGATAAGTCGGTTTCACACAGGGCAATCATGTTTAACGCCCTGTCGAACACCGGAACAGCTCGGGTAACTAACTTCTCACCGGGGGCCGATTGCACCTCGACTGTCGAGATCATGCGAGCGCTGGGCGTTGAGATAACGCGAGAAGCCGGTGCTAAGGGCATGGGCGATAGCTTGAACGCAAAAGGCGTTGGGTTGAGAGGTCTACAGGAACCTGCAGACATTCTCGATGCTGGAAACAGCGGAACGACTACTCGGCTGATGTCAGGAATTCTTGCGGGGCAAGACATGCTGGCGATCCTCACGGGCGATGATTCGCTAAAATCACGCCCAATGGGTCGGGTTGTAAAACCCCTCACCAGCATGGGTGCTGTGATATCGGGACGCGCAAACGACACTCTCGCCCCACTTGTGTTTCACGGCGGATCGCTTCACGAATCCAACTACGTAATGCCGGTGGCTTCAGCACAACTGAAATCATGCCTGCTACTGGCGGGGCTTCGTGCAGATGGCACGACAACCCTCACTCAGCCAGCTGAATCACGTGATCACACCGAGCGAATGTTCTCGGCAATGGGTGTAAACCTGACCAAGTCCGGGCTGGATCTTGTTTTGGAGCCGTCGGATCTAGACACGGTGGATGTCGAAGTACCCGGAGACATCAGTAGCGCAGCATTCTGGATGGTCGCTGGAATATGTCATCCAGACGCCGAATTGCTGATCAAGAACGTTGGAATCAATCCCACAAGGGCAGGAATAATCACCGCATTGCAGATGATGGGTGCCGATCTCACCCTTATCGATGAACGGGAAGTTGCCGGTGAACCGGTAGCCGACGTACTCGTGCGAACGAGCGATCTCAAAGGCATTGAGTTGTCGGGCGACATTGTCCCCCTGCTAATCGACGAAATCCCCGTCATAGCTGTAGCTGCTTCGCTTGCCGATGGCGAGACGGTTATCAAAGACGCAGAAGAACTACGGGTGAAGGAATCGGACCGGATTCAGGCCAGCATTTCCTGGCTAAACGATGCTGGAGTCGATGCCATTGGCACACCAGATGGAATGATAGTCCCCGGTGGTGGCACGATTGGCGGCGGTCAGTTCCAGAGCTACGATGATCATCGGCTCGCCATGACCCTCGGTGTCGCCGGCCTGATTTCCACTGAGCCCATCACGGTTCTCGATCCAGATGTAGCGGGCGTTTCATACCCTAACTTTTGGGAGATCATTGATCAGTTTGGTGGATTGGTTGGCTAATAAACCTGTCATGAGTGTGACCCCGCTTGTGGTTGTCATATCGGGACCATCGGGTGTTGGAAAAGACGTGATGATCGATCGTATGATCGAGTCAGATCGTCTTGGGTTTCACTTCACTATTACCAATACCACGCGTGATCCAAGACCCGGCGAAAAAGACGGAGTTAATCACTTTTTTGTTGATGTTGACGACTTCGTAAACTTGATAGCTGCAGATGAGCTACTTGAATGGGCGCAGGTGTACGGCAACTACTACGGCGTGCCTAAGAAGCAGGTGCGTGACGCACTGGACGCCGGTAAACATGTGATTATTCGGGTTGATGTACAGGGTGCGAAACGTATCAGTGAAATCATCCCCGGGGCACTGCTCATCTTCATCATTCCTCCTTCCCTTGATGTACTCAAGAAGCACCTCAAAGATCGCGGAGTCGACTCCGAGGAAGAAATGACCAAACGACTGGCAGCAGCAAACGAAGAAATCAGTCAGGCAAGCTTGTTCGATTTCACCGTTACCAACGAAGAGGGGCGTCTCGACGACACGGTAAATTCTGTGGTCAATATCATCGAGTCTGAATCGCAAATGATTCCCCCGAGAAACGTGAGTTTCTAGCAATGCATCGCTCGTCGATTCACGACATTGGTTTGTTAGCAAGCGATGAAACGTTCGCTCTGGAATCAATGCGCTTAGAGGCGAATTCGACAACTGGCGTAGTTTCTAGCGAGTCCGATCTGGTTCTTCTGTTCACTCAAGGCGATCTGCAAATAATCACAGGTGATCGTTCTCATAGTGTTTCGGCTTCCGCTCAGGCATATATCAATGCGGGTGTTAGCTTCGAGATCATTGCTGGTGATTCTGGCATCGCTTACCTGATTGCCAGTTGTCCGGGATCAGCACTGGAGTCCTCACCCAGTAGCGATCCGAAAGCCGTGACCGGTGGCGTCACTATTCTCAGAACCGACCGATACGACCGATTCCCCGACTCGGGACTGGTACGCGGTGGAATGTTTTATCTGGACGAAGGCAAAGTCGCTACGTACCACTCACATGACGCGGCGGCAGAGGTATTTGTGTTCCTGAAAGGCGACTGTGACGCCAAAGTAGACGGTGAAACAGAACGGTTCTCAGCCGGCGAAGTGCTGTATGTACCCGCAGAGGAAAAGCATGAACTGGCCAATGTTGGCAAAGGCCGACTCGAGGTGTGGCTAACGGTTACGCCGAACGTGGCTCCAAGTCATACTTTTTACGATGAGCAGACCGATGGCACTTGGAGACGAACTACGCCCCGACTCGATGGGCTAGATTCCCGCCCGCCCTCGAAGTAGGCTACGGGATAACTGCCGCTTCCGTGCCTGTGGCCTCTGGCGATTACGACGGGTTGTACGTCTGGGCCGAAAAGCGATCACGCTGAAGCGCCACGTACTGTTCGGCTGACATGGCAGGTTTGTACTTACTGAGCGTCTCTCTGGCCAACTGAGCGTCGTTGCCGAGCAAGTCCAGTACCGTCGCCGTCATGATTTTGGCAGGTGCAATCACCGCGCGATCGTAATCTTCGATCAGATAGTCATGACCGTGCCCTACGCCAGTAGCCGAATTTGCGTAGGGATGGATGACAGGCATTATGGTGCTGAGATCACCCATGTCGGTAGAACCACCTTGCGTTAGATGTTTCTCCACTACGTTGACCGAATCACGACCAAGTATCAGCTCTGCATTGCTCGCAAATAGTTTTTGCATCGTCGGATTTTGGTCCAGAGCGTGATACCCAGCGATCGTCTGGACCTCGACCGATGCCCCCATGGCGAGTGCTCCCGCTCGATAGCAGCGAATTATTCGCTCGGCGATCGGTGCGATAGCTTCAACCGATTTCGCTCGCACCCGTCCTTCGTACAGAACTTCGCCCGGCACAGCGTTAACTGCCGAGCCCCCATTAGTGATGATGCCGTGGACACGAACAACATCTGATTCCCTGAACGTTTCCCGAATCGAATTGATCGCAGTGTTCGCCAACATGGCAGCCTGTAAGGCGTTCACCCCTTTATCTGGAGCTCCCCCGGCATGTGAAGATTTCCCGATATAGCGAACCTGATGCGATACGTGTGCGTTAGAAGTGCCGCCAACGCTGATCGCAGCGCTGCCATTGCCAGCAGACGTGTGAACCATCATGGCCATATCGACATCATCGAACGTTCCGAGGCGGATCATTTCCTGCTTGCCAGATAGAAATTCGATTTCACCATTGGCTTTCAGAGCCAGTCGATCTTGAATCTCGATAAATTCTTCGGCCGGTGTGATGATGAACGCGACATTCCCTGATAGCGAGCCCTTAAGCTCAGGGGCGCTTAGCGCGGTGGCGACTCCGAGCAACGCCCCGATTTGAGCATGGTGACCGCAGGCGTGCGCTGCGCCGGTCTCAGGGTCAGCTCCTGGGTGCATCGTCACCTGTAACGAATCCAATTCAGCGATTATCGCTATGGTCGGTCCTGGTTGAGCTCCACGAAGCACGGCTTTCATACCGGTTCGGGCTATGCCTGTTTCGACCACGAACCCCAGTGCCTGAAGACGTTCCTGAACAAATGCCGACGTCTTGTGTTCATGAAAGCCTGTTTCGGGGGTGCTGTACACCGTTTTGGCCGCGGTGATCAGATCACGCGTTGCGCCATCGATTGAGCGGAGTGCGAGCGCCCGTAGTTCAGCTATTTCAGCAGGGATCATCAGGTCTACTCTTCGTATGTGACGCTGGAACGGAAACTGCGCATCCGGCCCAAATATTCGCTAATTGTCATAGGAGCTTTGAATGCCCCGGCGATCTTTTTGCCTTTTTCACCGTCGTCGGCAAGCAGGTCGATCACCGTCATACCCATCGCCTTACCTGCTTTGATCACTGCAAGATCGTAACTCTCGACCAGATAGTCGATGCCGTGGCCGTTACCGCTGGTCGCATTGGCTGTTGGTTGGATAGTCGAAATGATCTGGCTAACGTCTCCAACATCGGTACAACCTGAGCTGTGGCTGAGTTCGATAACGTTATCGTCACCAATCAGCGATGCGGCGTTGTGGCGGTATATCTCAGTGAGGCGCGGATCGTATTTTGCAGGCAGGTAGCCGGGGTTAGTTGAAATTTTCACAGCGGCACCGGTGGCCAGTGCTCCAGCCCTCAGAGCGCGATCAACTTTCTCAGATGTGCTGAGAATGGCTGGTACGTTCGAGGCCCGCACGTACGTTTCGAGCCGGACGTCTGCAGGCACTGAGTTAACCGCTGCCCCACCCCTCGTGATGATCGGATGGACCCTTACGGTGTCGGCATCACGGAACGTTTCTCGCTGCGCGTGTATCGCAGCGATAGCGATGTGAGCGGCATTGAGGGCGTTGATCCCAAGATGTGGTGATCCACCGGCATGAGCCGCCTTGCCGATGAACTGGATTGTCTTACCGATCATCCCGTTGTTAGATCCGCCAACACCCAGCGTTCCAGCCGTTTCGCCACCGGTGTGGGTCAGCATCGCGATATCTACATCGTTGAAAAAACCGAGCTTGATGAACTCTTGTTTACCACCGAAGAATTCGATCTCGCCTTTGGCAAGTAGTTCCTCACGATATTCAAGTTCGATGTACTCCTCAGCGGGAGTAGCCATGAAGCTGATTTTGCCAACCAGGCCCCGCTTTATAGAGGTTTCTACAAGACCGGCGGCAGTAGTTAGCATCGACCCGATTTGAGCGTGATGACCGCAGGCATGAGCAGCATTTGTTACGGGATCGGCGTGTGCGTGGCCGGGGACGATCAGCGAATCCAGTTCACCCATTACCGCGATGTGCGGCCCGGGTTTACCGGTGTCGTAAGTACCGATCACACCGGTTTTTGCGATGCCAGTTTGAACTTCGAGCCCGTTGGCACTGAACCAATCGGCAACAATTTTCGATGTTCGAACTTCTCGATACCCGCTTTCGGGATGATCGAGAATGTCACGAGCTATACGCTCCAGTTCATCCGATCTTGAGTTGATCGCTGAACTAAATGAACTTTTTAAATTGGCGCGTTCGGCCATGGACGATGTTTCTGGCTATTGGTAGTACCGGCGGCGAGTGTAGCAGTCACCCTCATCCTGAGACGTGTGAAATCGGCATCATTTCTGCACCGAAGGCTACCTCTGAATCCATATACTCACGTTTATGAACAAAATAGTACTTGCACCACAGGGTTTCAAAGAGAGTTTGACCGGCATGGAAATTGCCGAAGCGATGTCGCTTGGCGTGAAGCGCGTATGGCCCGACGCTGAGACTGTTTTGATACCGGTGGCAGATGGCGGTGATGGCACATTACAGGCGTTGGTCGACAGCTCAAAAGGCGAAATTCGTTCTGCCAGTGTTGAGGATGCGATAGGCCGCACAATCGATGCGCAGTGGGGTGCACTGGGCAACGGCACTACGGCTGTTATAGAAGTGGCAAACGCTGTTGGACTGGCACGATTGGGGCAGGATGAGCGTGATGTTCGCAATGCTTCTACTTACGGCATTGGGCAGATGTTCATCGAGGCGCTTGACGCTGGATTCACTGATTTCATTATTGGGGTTGGCGGTAGTGCGACCAACGACGGCGGCGCCGGGATGATTCAGGCGATGGGCGGCAAGCTAACCGATAAAGATGGCAACGATATCGCCCGAGGCGGGATTGCTCTTGCCGATCTTGCAAGCATTGATGTTTCAGGTATGGATCCGCGTATGGCCGAAGCGAACGTTGTTGTGGCTTGTGACGTGAACAATCCTCTGTGTGGACCTCGTGGCGCGTCAGCGATTTTTGGCCCGCAAAAAGGTGCGAATTCGGAGGATATTCAAGAACTCGATTCCGCTCTAGCCAACTTCGCCGAAATAATCGCTACAGATCTTCACACTGACGTGGCTGAAATTCCCGGTGCGGGTGCTTCTGGAGGACTCGGGGCCGGGCTGATGGGCTTCTTCGACGCTCGACTACGACTTGGGGCTGACATCGTTCTTGAAGCTGTGGGACTCGACAAGCATCTGAAAGACGCCGATCTCGTTATTGTTGGCGAGGGTCAATTCGACCGATCAACGGTGTTTAACAAGTCGCCTGTGGCTGTGGCTCAGCGAGCCAAGAGACGTGGGACTCCCGTTATAGGAATTGCTGGTTCGCTTGGTGCCGGCTTCCGTGAGGTTCACGATCACGGTATCGACGCTGTGTTCAGCCTTGTAAACCGCCCTATGTCTCTAAAAACCGCAATGGAAGACACCAAGCGACTCGTTGCTATCGCAACCGAAGAAGCATGCAGGGCAATAGCGCTTTCACTTTAGCGTTGCTGTTAGTCGTTACCGAGAATAACCAGGTGGACTTCTAACGGTCCGTGAATCCCGGTTACGGTAGTTCCTTCGATGTCGGCCGTCTTGCTTGGACCCGAAATCAGGTTCATCGAGCCAGCTAAATCACCCAATAAGAAGTCGTTGCGCTCCATTGCAAATAGTTCGTCGAGCGATTCGAGAACTTCACCGGGTCGCAAAACCGCAATGTGCGTTGGTGGTGCAAGCGAAACTAATCTCGAAAGCCCGCTTCTTGGGTGCAGAACTACGGTGCCGGATTCGGCAATGGCGTAATCGACTCCAGTGATACCGATGTCGGCCTTAAAGGCAGCGGCTTTAGATTCATCTACAAGATCGCTGCTGGTGTCACCGGAATGCTCGGTGGTAGCAATGCTGGCACCGGTGTTCGTGACAGCGGTGTCGACGCCGATCTGGGTCAACACTTCGTGAGTTGAGCGCAGTACCGAGGTCGCCTGCTTTTGTTCGCAGATACTGGTGATTACATCAGCGACGTCTTCGCGATTCGCTGATCTATGCACTTTCCATCCGATCACAGCCGCTGCTTCAGCCATGCGATTTGCAAGTTCTGACGAACGCTCTGAGGCAGTTGCAAGCGCTCGTTCAGCAATTGATTTTGCTGTGTCAGCGTCTTCGAACGCAGCTGTTGCAGTTTCTGTTGGCGGTGCAAGAATCTCGCTACGGCCCAGCGAAGCAGTAACCGCGCTGATAAATTTCGCTCGATCTGCCATTACTTGGCCTTCTTCGCACGACTGCTCAGTCGAGATTTAAGTGACTTCGCAGCAGTCAGCGGGAAGTCACGTGTGGAGGTCCAGCCTGAAATCGGCGGCGGAGCCTTTTTGAGCCATCCACCTCTCGCAATCGGTAACAGGGCAATTCGAGACAGACGTGCTGCCCAATCGAACCGCTTTCTGCCCATCATTCCAATTCGCCAGGCTTTCCAGATGCCTCGCTCTGCAGCCGAGGATGTGCGCTCTTCGATATCGGAACTGCCTTCTGCATTTCGGTACCTGAGCTCGAGCAGCATCCGCGGGATATTTATCTTCACCGGGCAGGCATCGTGGCATGCACCACACAGTGATGAAGCGGCGGGCAAGTTGCTGGCGTCTTTCACCCCGGTTAGAACTGGCGTCACGATCGCACCGATTGGACCCGGGTAGACCCAGCCGTAGGCGTGGCCCCCGACCTTTCGGTACACAGGGCATGCGTTAAGGCACGCGCCACAGCGGATACAGTTCAGCGATTCACGCATCTGCTCATCGGCAAGCAGCTTTTGGCGACCGTTATCCAAGATCACGAGGTGGAACTCTTCGGGTCCTTCTTCCTCATCGGATGTTCGACGGCCGTTCACCATCGTTACGTATGTAGAAATTCGCTGCCCCGTCGCTGAACGAATCAAGATTCTAAGCATGGTGCTGAGATCCTGAATCGACGGAACGATCTTTTCCATTCCCATTACAGCGACATGCACGCGAGGGATGGTGGTCGACATACGACCGTTGCCTTCGTTGGTGACCAACGCTATTGAGCCTGATTCGGCCACGGCGAAGTTCACGCCGGTAACCGACATATCGGCACGCTCGAACACGCCCCGCAGCTTCTCACGCGCCATCATCGTTAGTTCAGTGGCATCGGGTACTCGGTCGCCCTCTTTGTAATCGTCGTCGAGGAGCTTCGCCACATCGGATCGTGATTTGTGAACCGCTGGTGCGATCAGGTGATACGGCGTTTCACCAGCAAGCTGGATGATGTATTCGCCCAGATCAGTTTCGACAGTTTCGAAGCCTTCATCGTTCATGGCTTCGGCGAGACCCATCTCCTCTGAAACCATCGATTTCGACTTGATCACGGTCTTGATATTGCGTTTGTGAGCCAGGTCGATAATGTGCTTGCGCGCCTCGGCTGCGTCTTCGGCGAAGAACACGCTTCCGCCGTTCTTTTCAACGTTATCGGCGAGTTGCCCAAGGTAGTAGTCGAGATGAGCGATCGTGTGATCCTTGATCGCTTTGCCCTTAGTACGTAGGTCTTCCCAATCAGGAGTATCACCGGCAGCCACCAGCCGACCTTTGAAAAAGCCTGTGTAGACATGCTCGATCGACTGCTGAATCTGAGCGTCTTGAAGCGTGTCGGCCGATTTTGATCGGAAGTTGACTGTTAACGGCTTCATCCTGAAGTCCCCACTCGGCTGACGTTCTTGATCGATTTAGCAAGAACTTCGGCGATGTGAACCACCTGTACGTCAGATCCTCTGCGCCGTAATCCGCCCTGCATTTGATATACGCAGCCGGTGTCGGCAGCGATAACCGTTTTCGCTTGAGTCGCCTCTATGTAATCGAGTTTTTCATCGAGAATTGCCGATGAAATATCAGGCATTTTTACTGAGAACGCCCCGCCGAAGCCGCAACATACGTCGGCTCGCTCAAGTGAAGTCATTTCAAGCCCTTCCACCTGAGACAGAATCTCCAACGGCTGCTCATCGACCCCAATTTCTCGAAGCAGGTGGCAGCACTTGTGGTAGGTGGCCGTATCGTCTAATTGCCCTGCGATAGCATCACCGCCGAAGAACTGGCTGATGAACTCGGTTAGTTCGTACAACCGCTCCCCCACTCGCCTTGCTCGCTCGATAAGATTTAAGTCATCTCGAAAAAGGTCCCCGTAGTAGTTCCGAACCATTGCTGCGCACGAACCAGAAGGGACGACTATCGGACCTTCCACCTGCTCGAACAGCTCAATGAATCTCTTTGCAACTGGAAGCGCTTCCGAACGGAAACCACTGTTGAATGCAGGCTGGCCGCAGCACGTTTGATCGTCGAGGAAATTTACTGTGAGTCCAAGGTATTCCAGGACGTCAACAGTGCTTTCGCCGACTGCTGGCGCAAGCTGGTCGACCATGCATGAAGCAAAGAGCGTGACGTGCGTGGGTTGTGGTTGAGTTGCAGGGTTTAACGGCATCACACGAAATTATCAGATTCCCGTTGCTAATAAACGTTTTTTTAGGCGTTACCAAGCCACAGGTGCTGTGGTATTTTTTCTTCATAGGTTGCATATATAGTGAGAGAAAGTTGCAAGTGCGTTCAAACAAATACGACGTGGTCGTAATCGGTGCAGGCATTATCGGGCTATCCACAGCAATGAATTTGCTTGAGCGATTCCCGCGAATCAAACTAGCTGTGCTCGAAAAGAACGCCAAAGAAGGTACCCAGCAAAGCGGGCATAATTCCGGGGTTATTCATTCGGGAATTTATTACAAGCCAGGCTCTTTCAAAGCCAATTTCTGTGTTTCTGGACGAGCCTCGATGACGCAGTTCTGTGAAGAAAACGAGATTCCGGTCTGGACGTGCGGCAAACTGATTGTTGCTAACGATGATGCTGGCATCGAGCGACTCAACGCTCTTGAGGAACGTGGCACAGCGAACCAGGTCGAGGGCCTACGCATGGTTAGCGACGATGAGATGGCCGAAATCGAGCCCCACGTCGTTGCACGCAAGGCGCTCTATGCACCCGGAACCGGGATCGTCGACTATCGAAACGTCACTGCGGTATATGCCGATAGGGTTCGAGCCGCTGGGGGCGAGATCAGTTTCAACACCGAGCTGACCGGGTCGACATCAATTGTCGACGGAACCGTTCTCGAAACGACAACAGGCGACTATCAGGCCAAAAATGTAATCAACTGCGCTGGTCTGCACTCGGATTTGGTTGCCGAAACCATGGGAGTCGATACCGGGCTTCGGATCATTCCATTTCGGGGCGAGTACTACAAGCTTCGAAAAGAGAGCGAGTATCTCGTAAAGGGCCTGATTTACCCCGTACCCGATCCCGCATTTCCGTTTCTTGGCGTGCACCTGACCCAGACCATGAAGGGCTGGGTTGAGGCTGGGCCAAACGCGGTGCTGGCGATGAAACGGGAAGGCTACCGTAAGCGCGACTTCTCGCTAAGCGATTTCCTGCGCACCATCACGTTCCCAGGGTTCTGGAAGATGGGTGTGCGCGAGTGGAAAACTGGCGTTTGGGAAATCAATCGTTCTTTGCGGAAAAGCGTTTTTCTGGACAGTCTTCAGAAACTGGTACCTGAACTCGTTGATGAAGATCTTGCTGGCACAGGTTCGGGAGTGCGGGCGCAGGCTGTCGACAGAGCTGGAAATCTAGTTGATGACTTCAGAATCGACGAGTCACCCGGCGCAATCCACGTGCTGAACGCTCCGTCACCGGGTGCGACATCTTCGCTGGTGATCGGCGAGTACATCGCCGACATGGCAGTGAAGAATTTCTCTCTGGACTCGTCATCACAGGTGACGGTTTCTTAAACCGCCCTGCCCGTTTCGTTCGATCGTTGTAACTGGCTGGCCACCGAAAACGGCTTATGCCATTCGGTTGTCACCGCTCCACATGTCGGCGTTCGAACCAAGCTTTGCTTTTACAGGCTCGGTAACGACAGAAAGCTCATCGGCTACGCCATCAGGCAATTCGTACTCGAATGCCGGGATGTTGAGATCGAGTTCCTCTGGCGATCGGGCTCCAACCAGCAACGATGTGATGCCGGGACGTGAACGAACCCAGGCAAGTGAAATTTTAGCTGGATGTTCGCCGAGTCTTTCGGCGATAGCCATAACACTGTCGATAGCTGCAAACGCTTCGGTTTCGCAGCCTTCTTCACCGTGGTTGGCAAGCGGACGGTCGTTGCTGAACAATCTTGAGCGAGAGAGGCCGTCGGGAACCTCGTCGGCTGACGAATAACGCCCGGTAAGGAGCCCTTGAGCAAGCGGGCTGTAGCAAATAAGACCAACGTTGTTGTCGAGGCACTTAGGCTGTATTTCGACTTCGATAGGTCGCCACAGCAAGTTGTATGGCAGCTGATCGGTAACGATATCGCCAGACTCCAGCGCTGTAGAAAGATCCTGAACACCAAAGTTACAAACGCCTATCGAGCGAATTTTCCCGGCATCACGGAGTTTGATCAGTTCGGCCATTGAATCTTCGATAGCGACATCATGATTCGGCCAGTGGATTTGGTAGAGATCGATGTAGTCGGTTTGAAGTCGTTTCAGGCTTGCGTCGCAGGTTTCTTCAACGAGATTCGGCACAAGGTGAGGCGGGCTGATTTTGGTTGCGATAACCGCGTCGTGTCTGCGACTTGCAAGTGCTCTACCGAGTACCTCTTCCGAATGCGAGTCATCGTCATAGCCTTCAGCGGTGTCGAAGAACGTGATTCCCTTGTCGAGTGCGGCATGGACCGTTGCTATCGACACTGCGTCGTCCTGAGGCCCCCAAACCTTGCCGCCGGCAAACGGCCAGCAACCCAGCGCAAATTCTGAAACCTTGATACCTGTGTTGCCGAGTGACTTGTACTGCACGCGCGTTCTCCTCAAACGTGTAAATGTCGAATCGATGCGCACTCTACCACCAGCGGTAATCATGAATCAGGCAGGTAGTTGCCCAAATAGCACCAGATGATTGGGTTATCATCGCGGAATATCGTAATGGTTCAGCTTTTAAAGCTCGGGGGTTTGAATTGATCAAGGTAAGTATCGCTAGCTCATCCAGTCGCGCCGATGGTGTGGCAGAGTCTCTCCGACTCATCGATTCGGAGATTTCGATTCCTGATCGCCCCGTGATGGTCAAACCGAACTTTGTGACGACCACGTTCCAGCTAGCTGCTACTCACGTCGACGCAACCCGAGCGACCCTGGAGTACCTAACGCAACGGGGTGTGAGCAACTTCGTAATCGCAGTCGGTCCAGCCGTTGGCACTCCCGATTCTGGCTTCGACAACTACGGATACCGCGATCTCACTAAAGATTTCAATATCGAGTTTTTGGACCTGAATACCGATGATCGTATTCCGGTTCCGGCATTTGACGACAAGCTGAACCCCCAAACCCTGTACATGTCGAAAAGGCTCTCGGAGTCATACGTTGTATCTGTTTGCCCAATGAAAACTCACAACAACGTTGTAGTAACTCTGGGACTCAAGAACATTCTTGTTGGCACACTTTCGGGTCGAGAGCAGAAGGTCAAGATTCACAAAGGCAGCAAGGCGATCAACCTGACACTCGCAAAAATGGCGCAGCACGTAGCACCCGACTTGACCGTAATCGACGGGGTAATTGGCATGCAGGGCAACGGGCCGATCGACGGATACGAGATGCCGTCGAACGTTGTTGTGGCGTCGCACCACGCAATCGCTGCCGATGTTGTTGGCCTTCAGGTAATGGGCTACAAGCTGGAACAGGTCGGCTATCTGCGATACGCGATGGAGCTACGAAATCTGAGTTTGGATGATCTTGAAGTGGTTGGCTCGAGCATTGATGATGTTCGTGTTTCGTATGCAGATCACGACGATATCGTGGAGCAGTTGACCTGGCCGCTCAAAGAAGACTGGCACGGCGTGATCGATCGAGGCTAAAACGACTTACGTAAGTTAATCCTGAGTCCGTAAACGGCCACAACTCGTATGAATCATTGACGAGTCGGTCTAACCAAAGATCGGCTTGGCGCTGACTGCAATATTGTTTCGGGTGAAAATTGAAAATACCGGTTAACTCACGAAATCTGTTCGTACTAGTCGCGGTTCTGGCAGTATCAGTTCTGGCGTCATGTGCGGATTCTGAAGAGAGCCCTCCAGCCGAATCTGTAGCGGAGGCTAACGCACCAACTCCTACAGCGGTAATCACTGCATCTGGTGGGGCTATTAATGTTGTCATTCACCTATCCCCTACTGATGGTGAAGGGCAAATTGGTACTGCGACGTTCAATTCAGAGAGCGATATAACAACGGTCAACGTTTCGATTGATCCGTCATCCAATGAAGCCCAGCCGATTCACATTCATTCAGGAATTTGCACCGAGGTTGGCCCGGTTCTTCATGCGTTGGAAAACGTGGTGAAGGGCAATTCAGTTTCTGTGATCGAACTTTCTCTTGAAGAAATCCTGAAAAACGGAGCCCTAGTGAACGTTCACGAATCGTATTCAAATGCGTCGAATTACACTGCGTGTGGGCAGCTTCCAGACGATCTGCCGTAATTAGGCAGCGTAGATTGTTTGCTCGCCGCTCAATACCATCGGCAGCTCAACGCGGACCGTGGTGCCACGGCCACGAGATGATCGGACCAATATTTTACCGCCGTGCAGTTCAACGATTTGCTTACAGATCAAGAGTCCGAGACCAGTGCCCGGCTCCTGCCGAGTTTCGGAATTATCGGCTCGGAAGAACGGTGTGAACAACTGGATCTGATCGTTGAGCGAAATACCGATTCCACGATCGACAACTTCGATTACCGCTGTTCCATCCTTCACAGCCATCGACACACCAATAGTCGAACTTTCCGGCGAGTATTTAGAGGCGTTTGATATAAAATTGGTCACAACCTGCTCAAGTCGTGCTTTATCTCCGTCGATATCGACCACGTCGTCGAGTTGATCAGCCTCAATTGACTGGAACTTAGCGTCGAGAACTGGTGTCATCGATTCCATAACGCCCATAACGACGTTTCCTAAGTCGACAGCGGAAATATCGAGTTCGAGTTCATTTGCTTCAACTCTTGAGAAGTCCAACAAATCTTTCAACAAAACTCGCATCTGTGTTTCACCACGACTGATCGCCTCGATCATGCTCATCTCTCGTTCCGAGATATTTCCATCCCTGTTATTCGCAAGCATGCTGATGAACGCTGAAATACTGGTGAGCGGATTACCCAATTCGTGGGTAACTACTGACAATAGTTGAAGCCTCGCATCGTCGGCTGATTTGAGATCGGCGTTACGTTGATCGAGTTCTGAAACCAGCAGATGCTCATGAATCAACAGTTCTTGCAGTTTCGTGCGTGATTCAGTTTGGGCACGATGCCCACGCATGACGACCATCATCAAGCTGCCGAACACCACTGTCATCACCCCGATCACCATCCAGAACCTGAACCGCGCTCCAGCTGATGTCGCAGCGTCGATTGCTGTTGAAACATCTCGATACATAACCACAGTTGATTCGTGAGAGTTTGCACCAGGCAGGCTTCCCTCTGTGAACACGGGTACTCGGCTGATTACGGCCTCAATAAGCGCTGTGTGCCCATCCAGACCGCTTACCGCCGCTGAACCAACGTAACTACTGGTTGTGGAGTTTGGTCCATCTGCGTATTCAGATTTATCGCCGATGTAATGCGGATCGGTTGAATAAACGATTTCGCCGGAAATATCGAGTATGTCGACTCTGGCGATCTGCTGTCCTACAAGGGCATTTAGCACGATGCGGTCGATTACTGATGAATCGTCGGGCAATGTCAGGAACATCCCGACTGTTGGATCGGTGATCTGGCTGATCTCCTCGACAATCCTGAATGTAGAGACCTTTGCCGGAGCGATCGCTTCGGTTTCGAGACGGGAGATTACGCTCTCGCGCTCAACACGGCTGGAAACGAAGTTCACCGCTACTAGGGCGCCGAAAACTATCAGAATGCTCGCGAGGGCATACTGCTTCACCGGGGAGGTGGCTCCCAGGAAGTCGTCATTGGTCAGTTCTGAATGAACCATCCGGGCGTCTGGTGCGCCACTGTTATCTGATTCCACATTCAAACTTTACGTTGAACAAGGGAGTGTGGACTCGGGAGTAGATACGAAGAACTTCTGCGTGCTTCACCGCAGTGCATTACGAAACTTTTGGCTCGCTACGGTGATCTTCGAATACGATTCGCTGTTCATGTGTTGGATGATTTCAAGTTCCAATTACACACATGCACTTCAACAAAAGCAGGCTGATGTCATATGATCGCGCTTCGATATTGACCAGATGTGAGGAGGTTCAAGATGTACGGAACTATCGCAACTATGAGAATCGACCCTGCCAACGCCCCTAAGTTGGCGCAGTTGTTGAACGATTGGAATGAGAACGAGAAACCCGACAATATTGGCTTCGTTTCGGGATATATGTTGCAGTTGGACAGCGACCCGTCGATGCTGAAAATGGTCGCAATTTTCAAAGATGAAACCAGCTTCAGGGATAACGCAGCGAGCCCGGAACAAGATGCCTGGTACCAGATGATGCGTGCGCTGTTTCTCGATGACCCGACTTGGGACGATGTCAAAATGATTGCAACGCCGTAGGGTTAGCCGGGATACCTGACAGCCATCGTTTCGATTTCCACAAGCAATCCATCGAGGACAGGTGCCTTGACCATGGATTACCGCGCTCGCAGGTAGGCTACCGAGGGAGCGAAAGGCCGGAATTTCGACCACTCACGCGTGAATGCCGGACACCCGTTTTAGAAGTTTGAGAATAAGTCTCGTGAACAGAGCAAATATCGGTGCTGCAATCACTACGGTTATCGTGAACGATGCGATTGAAATAAGTGAGAGTAGCCCTCCAGACATGAGCTGTAGGCCAATCTGCAACATCATCAGGCCAATCAGCAGCACCGACCAGAGAAGCAAATGTGACCGATACCTTGAATCAATAATCTCCAGATACCAAGCCCTGTGATCAGCGGATTTAGCTTGTTGACCAATAATTAGTCCAACCTGCTGCCTATCAGAAGCTCTGTCTGACGAGAGTGCAAAACCACACTCCCGGCAATGAGTCCATGACTCCTGATTTTGTAAATCGCAGTTCGGGCAGGTGCGCATCTCGATCTCCCTGTAAGTTCTGACACTGCCCGCTCTTTGACGGGCTTCATGAACTCAACTGTGCAGGTCGAAATATCTGGCGACATCATAAGGGTTTGCTATTTTTCCAGAACGGTGTGGGTCGGCCGTGATGATAAGTGCAGGGTCTGGTGCAGCGAACCAGCGAACCTAACTGGCTCGGGTTGCCAGCACCCGATATAGTGCCCTTGGCACTCTCGTAATAACTAATCAAAGGCGTTGGCGGGTTGGTACGAATGGTCAGGCGATTCTCTGTAACGTTCGCACTGTTGTGTTTTCTTGCACTCTCAATAGTTGTGCTTTCATGTTCGGCAGATTCATCGCCAGCGTTTCAAAGTCAGGATTCAGACTCGACTACATCTGAGCCGGAACCGACTTTTGTACGAGTGGCAGTTACATCTGTCCCAATTGACACGCCTACTCCGACAACGGTGGCAAAAGCTGAGCCAAAGTTCACTGCCGAGCAACTTGCCGAACCTGTGTTCCCTGATTGGCTAGATGCTGAATTAAACGATAAGCAGCCCGAGGATGAATTGGTATTTGAAGGATGGCGGGACTACCTGAGCAATACAGTGATCAAGGGCATCGACGTTTACGGGAGTGTCGGGGAATTTACTGCCTGCGATGAAGGCATCATCTTGGGCTCCGATGGTGAGGTCGATGAGAGTACTTTGTGGGGTATAACCCGAACTTCTGCGATGTCATCGAGCAAATGGGGGACGGTTGCATTGATAGCCCAGCCCACAGGCGAAGCAATTAATGCAGGTCCCGCTGGCTCCAGGTATACATTTGCCACTCTTCACCGAAAAAACGGAACGATCATGCAATCGACCGTTAGTGTATTAAACGAAATCACGATCACTCGCAGCATTGCGTGCCTTGAACTCTTCGGGGAGTGATCTCATCAACCTTTCGGTTTAAAATCGGTCACTTCGGAATCACCTCGTCGTAGTTCCAGTCGATGAGGACTTTCAAGCGATCACATTCACTGGCAAAAGTCGCTGTACCGACTTCAGTCTCGAGCAGCTTCTCCGACCTGAACACCAACCCAAGTGTTCGCAATGGTATCTGCGAGAGAATTCCGACCTGAATGTCAAAATACAGTTCGTCCATGGAGTAGCCCGTGACTCCTCTATTGAGGAGCGCATTGTGATATCCGGTGATTAGCTGTTTTTCGATTGCTGTTCTGGTGTTGTTGCTAAATGAGGTTAGAAAGAACTGCCCTAGATCGGTTCCTGACCGACCACGTTGAACGACCTGCCAATCGAACGCCACGATAGGGCTTTCTGCGTTCTCTGAATCGTCGAAGAATAAATTCGCCGGTTTGTAGTCGCCGTGGTTCAAGGTCACGGGTCGGGTTCCTGAATGCGAAACAACCTCGGCGTATCGGGGTGCCAGATCTCGAATAATCTGCTCCACTCCCTTGGGCAAGTAGCTACCTGCTTTCTCGACGAAGCTATCGATATGCGGTGAAGACTTCCCAGAAATATTTGTGGCGTATTCTTCGTCGCTGTAGTCGATCAGCCACGGAATATCGAACAAAGATTCGTTGTCCCACCACTTTGCGTGGAATCCGGCAGCAGCATCGAACGCATTTACCGCGTCGTCGAAATTACACTCGATACCGGGTGCAATTGAACGAAGATCGCTGAGGTCTTCTTGAAGTAGCAACATCTCTTTCGTTGCATGGTCGTAAGAGGAAAAGTAAATGTCCGGAACCGTAATGCCGACACCCTTATTGAAATGCTGATAGAACAGAATTTCCGTCTCGTACAGACTCAGATCATCAACGAGTGATCTGGTTTCAGGGTCCTGATGAGCGATTTTTGCGATGATACTTTTCGGGGCTTGCTCGGCATCGAGATCGTACTCGATTACGAGTTTCTGAACTTCACTAGTGGCTCCGCCATCGAGGACATTAGCGCTCACCGACTCGACGGTAGATTTATCAATCGCGCCGCTCTCTCGCAGCACATTCGTCAGGCCACTCAGGCGTGATCTCGTCGACGGTTCGTGGGAAGTCCATATGCCAGCCTTCAGCGAACTAGTCATCGCAATACGGCGGCATCATAGCCCAAAACGAAACTGGCGGGAGTGCAAGGGAGTCGAACCCTCCGCGCACGCCGAAGGACGCACGCCAGCGGAGTTGAAGTCCGTGGGACCCACCGGGACCCATCCACTCCCCCACTGTTTCGTGCCCGCTTGGGAAACGGGCGAAGCTAGAGTACCGCGAGATTGGCGTGAGAGGCGACTGTTCGAGTGAAGAACTAGGCAGGTTGTTGAGTTCTATCGTGATGCCGGATGTCATATCTGTTGGCGGTCTCGAGGTCCTGAATCAAGTTCCGGATGACGGTGGGGCGTCCAGGGCTAGCGCTGCAGGTGTGGGATGATGGTTGTGGGTTTTGGACACCGACGTTAGCTTCAAATTGTTGCCTACAAGCGCGATTCTGAATCGAGTTCAGAATGACAGTAGTCGTTTGTGATTTTGTACCGATATCTAATAGACAAAGAAAGACCCCGGCAGTTCGCACTACCGGGGTCTTTCTTGTTTTCAGATTCTCTTAGACGGTCATTGCGTCTTCGAGTCGTGCCTGCAGCACGCTCTTCGGAACTGCTCCGACTACCTGCCCAACGGGCGCTCCGCCCTTGAAGATCAACAGAGTCGGGATGCTGCGCACACCGTACTTGGCTGATGTCTGTGGGTTGAAGTCGACGTTCAGCTTTACGAACTTGGCCTTGCCATCGTATTCAGCCGCCAATTCTTCAACAACTGGAGCGATCATTTTGCAGGGTCCACACCATTCTGCCCAGAAATCAACAAGCACTGGTACATCTGAGTTGATGACTTCTGCTTCGAACTCGGCGTCGTTCACGTCCTGCGGTTTTACCATTCCAATTCGCCCCTTAGCGATTATTCATTCAGCAACTAGCCTATTATGGCCAGCCGAGAAAACCATTTTCGTGATGGTCTTCGAAAGATTAGATACAGAATGTCACAAAACGATGCAACATTCGTGCACAACGATTGCGGACTAGTCCGCAGCGGCACCAGCTTCTTGTTCAACAGGTGCAGTTTCTAGTGTAACGGTTGAATAGCACAACCCTGGCATTTGTGGCGTCCAGTCTGGTGCTTCAAGTTCGTGCATCTTGGTTGCCAGTTCACCAAAGAGCGTTGTTGTTCCAACAATGCCAATCTGTGGAGAATCGAGCACAGCACGACCACGAGCCAAAACATGACCGTCTGCGGTTTTCACCTGAATCGTGTCACCCTCGTTCAGTCCTGCTGATTTAGCGTCATCCGGGTGAATCTGAACCAGCTGTTCACGGTCGATGTAGTTCATCTCGCCCGGTTTGCGAACTGTTACGTCACGTTCGGGCTGACTCAACACACGACCTGGAGCAAATTTCAAACTTGTGTTCTCGATGGATTTTGCCAGATCGTCGTAGTTCAGTGTGACTACCGACACCTTCAAACTGGCGTCTGAGAAGAGAACCGCTGAATCACTGTCATCAGCGGTGTTGGAAGGCCACTGCACGCCGCCCGACTGCAGCCGATCGTGCGAGAGACCGCTGTAGTTGGCAACATTGGTTGAGATCTCAGCAAATACGTCGGAGGCCGATGAGTGATCGAATCCTGAATTGCTTCCGGCAATAGCTGTGGCAATCGCAGCGACTGTTTCCCAACCAGTCTTTTCCTCGTTACGAGGTTCGGCTGTAATCCTAAGCATCTGAACCCGTCGTTCGACGTTAGTCACGGTCGAATTTTGCTCTGCGTAGGTTGCGGCAGGCAAAACGACATCTGCGTTGGCGGTGATTTCCGAATCTAACACGGCCGAAACGACGAGGAAGTCGAGATTACCCAACGCTTGCGGTAGGCCTTCAAGCGAAGGGGTGTAGCCCGAAACGCCGTCAGCCATGACCAACGCTGCTTTCACGTTGCCTGTCGCCATTCCGGCGATCATTGCCGATACGCCGAGTCCGTTTTCGCCCGGAGTGGCTCCCATGTCGCGGGCACCAAGCGTGTTGGCGCCTTGGAAGAGCGGGTATATACCGCCAGATTTCTTACCAAGGTTTCCTGTGATTGCTGCCAAATCGACTACTGCGTCTACAACCTGCTCGGCTGCCGCATCATCTAGGCCGTCGTTGCCGAGCAAGATAGCCCCGGCGTCGCTATCGGCGAAAATCCGTGCCGCTCGTCGAATCTGTGATTCTTCGATTCCGGTATCGCGAGATACTTTGGCGAGATCAAATGACCATAGCGATTGCTTCAGCTCTTCATCGCCATCGATTCGTGATCCCACGAATTCCTGGTCTTCAAGTGCTTCATCGAGAATCGCTCTTGCAATACCGGCGATTAGAAGGGCTTCAGAACCCTGTCGCGGTCGCAGCCATTCGGTGGCGTATCGAGTGAGTTCAGTTTCTCGGGAGTCGATGACAACGAGCTTTGCGCCTTCACGCACTGCCTTCTTGGCAGGCACGGCAAGCACGTTTTGCTCTTCAGTTGGGTTACCAGCGACAACCAGAAGACTCTTGGAGTTTTCAATATCCCAGATTGGGTTAGTAGCGGCACCGGCACCGAGTCGAGTCTCGAGTCGAGACAGCATGGCGTTGTTCGAGTTGAGGGCTGAATCGATATTTGGAGTCTTCAGTACGCCTGAAGCAAATTTTGCGGCGATGTACTGGTCTTCGTTCGAACCACGTGGTGAGGTGATGATTGCCACTTCTTGGGCAGATCGTCCACCGAGACCGTGCTTGATTCGCTCAAGCGCTTCGTCCCACGTAGCTTTGCGCAGAATTCCGTTCTCACGAACGTAGGGGCGTTTCAGCCTCGAATTGTGATTTGTGTATTCATATCCGAACTTGCCCGTCATGCAGGCCTGTCCGTTGTTTGCGGCTCCAGCAAGGTCGCCCCTGAAACGCACGACTTTACCGAATTTGTTCACTTCGGCGATCATCTGGCAGCCAACCGCGCAGTTGGTGCAAACAGTCGTCACTTCAGCAACGGCTTTTTCCCACTTGTATTCACGTTCGGTTAACGCTCCGGTTGGGCAAACATCAACACACGCTCCACAGAATTCACAGCCCGATTCGAGTAGTGATGTGCCGTGGGCAGTACCCACAAGTGATACGCCTGAACGGGAGGTCAGCGTTAGTGCGGTGTCGAAGCGAACCTCGTCACACACACGCACACAACGTGAGCAGACGATGCACAGGTTGTAGTCGCGGTCGTAGAACGGGTCATCGGAGTGAATAGGAATATCGCGACGGTGGTAGTTCAGAGGTGTGCGGAGATCGAGTTCGACCATACGCACGGTATCTTTGAGTTCGCAGCGTTCGTTCTTGGGGCAAATTGTGCAGCGGTCGGTGACGGTTACGTGGCGCTGGCAAATATCTTGTGGTCCACAGAGTTCGATTCGGTGGCAGGTGAGACAGCCGTGAGGGTGCTCGGTCATCAGAAGTTCGATGACATCCCGGCGAAGTTCTTTTACAGCGTCATTGTTGACCGTGACCTCGGCGTCGGGCATCGGCGGAGTCGTACATGCCGCAACGATCATCTTGCGACCGTTTGCTTCGACTTCAACCATGCAGGTCCGACAGGAGCCCACCGGCTTCATCTTCGGGTAGTAGCAAAGATAAGGGATGTAAATGTCCTGATCCATTGCCGCCTGCAGAATCGTTTGGCCGCGTTGTGCTATTACCTCTTGGCCATCGATCTTGAAGGTTGTTCCATCTGCCATGCAGAAATCTCCGAATGTTTGGGCGTCTTGCGTGCCCGATAACTAAGCGACTAAAGGATTAAGGACGTGTACGTGTAGGAAGTATCATCGTGCCATCGCCGAAGACACCACCAGGTGCTATCTCTCCGGCAAGGGTAGATTTGATCTCGTCTCCGAAATACTTCAGAGCTGACGAGATTGGATTGTAACCAAGCTGACCGTGCCCACAAAGCGAGCCGGCCTTCATGCTGAGCCCTACCCGGTTTAGCAGGTCGAGATCAGCAGATTTCGCTGTGTTCTGGCACATACGGTCCAGAATTTCGAGCATATGAGTGTTGCCGAGTCGGCACGGGAAGCACTTGCCGCAAGACTCGAACTGGTTGAATGCAATGAGTGAACGCAATAGATCGACAACGTTGACCGTTTCGTTACCGACGATGATTCCGCCGGAGCCGATCGAAGCACCGGCTGCCGACATAGCGTCGAAGTCGATCATCGTGTCGAAGGCGTCTTCTCCGAGCAGTCCGTTGAGCGGTCCACCGGCCTGAAGGACCTTGATTCGCTCGCCTTCGGAAACGCCACCACCGACTTTTTCCAGCACGTCACGAATCGTCATACCCATCGGAATTTCGTACATTCCGGGGTACTTGATGTGACCCGTGAGGCAAACAATGGCAGTTCCTGAAGTAGTTTCAGTACCAATGCCCTTGAACCAATCGGAACCGTTGCGAACGATTTCAGGCACGTAGGCAAGTGTTTTTACGTTATTGATATTTGTAGGCTTCTGCCATAGACCGGCTGCTGCCGGGAACGGAGGCTTGAAGCGAGGAGTCGAACGCTTGCCTTCGATCGCCTCCATAAGCGCAGTTTCTTCCCCGGCAACGTAGGAATCGCCAGTTAGCGAAACTTCCATCTCAAAAGAGAAGTCGCTGCCAAGAATGTTCTTGCCCAGCAATCCTGCTTCATATGCGGCTGCGATCGCCTTCCGAGCCGCCGCGATTGGAAGCTCGTGCCCTGTGCGAATGAAGATGTAGCCGTGAGTCGACCGTGTGGCATAGCCGTTGATGATCAGACCTTCAACGAGCGTGTGCGGGTCGTTCTCGATGATGCCTTTGTCGTTGAAGGCTCCGGGGTCGCCCTCTTCGCAGTTACATAGGACGTACTTCACGGGTGCGTCAGACGGCGCAAGGAAGCTCCACTTCACGCCAGCCGGGAACGCTGCACCACCGCGACCACGAAGACCCGCTGCCTTGATTTCATCGACGATCTGTACGGGAGTCATTTCCGTAAGAGCGCGGTTCAGTGCTTCGTATCCACCGTTGGCTACGTACTGAAGAAGATCGTGGGGGTCGGTATCACCAAAGTTTCGAGTGGCGATTCGCTGCTGCAAAGCCACCATCGGCAGGCTGTTCAGTTCGGGTAGATTGCCTACTCCGCTACCATCACCGCCGGAATAGGCGAATGCTCGGTCAACAAGCGGCTCACCGTTCTGTACATGTTGTTCGACAATCGCTTTGGCTTCTTCGGGTTCAACGTTTCCGTAAAACACTCGTGAGCCGTTGGGCATGAGAATGTCGACTTGAGGTTCGAGGTACATCAGTCCCATCGCGCTGACCATCGATACGTTGGCGTTTACGCCTGTATCTTCAACTGAGGATCTGAATGCGTCGAGAACAGCATCGGCTCCGGCTGCCTGGCCCGATGTGCCACCACCAACTCGAATCCATGCGCTATCACCTGAAGTTAACTCCTCCCAGCGTTTCTTGGCGCGGGCTTGAAGTTCTTCGAACGACGTTGACATCGAGTTATGTTTCCTCTGGTTCTTTGATGATTCGTGGAGACTCTAGGACTAGCCGTCGAGTCCACGCAATTCCCGAGCGATCTTCGCTGCGGATTCTCGAGTTTGCTTGCCAATAAGATGGTGGTTGACCGCGATAACAGGACCCTGCGCACAAGCGCCTAGACAGGTGTTGTACTTCAGGGTTACTTTGCGATCGGGGCTTTCGCCTTCCTCTTTGATTTCCAGTGCTTGATGAACTGAATTGAGGATTTCCTGAGCACCAAGTACGTGGCAGGCCGGCCCCCAGCAGACATCTAGTGTCTTATCGCCTGGAGCCGTGAATCTGAAGTTGGTGTAGAACGATGCGACGCTCCATACTTCGTTGATGGTCGACCCACAGAATGTCGCCGTTTCTTTGATGGCTTCGTCTGGCAGGTAGTGAATAGAATCCTGCACCGCTATCAGGGATGACAGAACGGTGATCGTCGGCTGTTCCTGTGAGTTCAGAATTTGCCGGATCTGCTCGCGCAATTTGGTGCGCTGCTCCGTGTCCGCAGTTGTCAATTTAACCTCAACAAAATAGTGAATATTTCGACTTCGAGAATCGAATCACAATCCTAGCAGAGCCCAATAGGGCACACAACGGAATATTCTATGAATAAACCGACTCAGAATAGTCGAAACTTTTTATACGCTTCCTGCGGATCCATACCGTTCAGGATCATCGTTCTGAGTTCGCTTTCGGTCGACATGATTTCTTCGGTTTTATCAACCACGGCTTCGATCATCGACTGGGGAATCACAACTACGCCATCGATATCGGCCAGAATCCAGTCGCCTGTAGTGATCTCTACCTCGCCTATGACTATCGGTTCGCCCATCGATTCAACTTCCCATTTCCCAACCACATCTTTGGGTGTGAAGTAGCGGAAATGAACTGGCCAACCGAGTTTTCTTATGAAATCGGAGTCGCGGTTTCCGCCATCGACCACGTAGCCGAGTACGCCGCGGTGCTTGAGGGTTTCGGCGGAAAGTTCACCCATGTGTGCGATTGTCGAATCGTTTGGCTGGCAAACCAATACCGATCCCGAAGGCGCTTTGCTAAGAAGCCCTGTCCAGCTCATCAACGAATCATCGTTGGATATCGACTCATCGATTCGACCGCTACACGTCCAGATAGGCCCGGCTAACGTCAGCGCGTCGTCGAGTGGACGGATGTCGTGGGGCAGCACGCAGTTGGGATATCCCATCTCTCGCATCACATCGTAAACGGCCCCGGTGTAACAGTCGGCAAGCCGTTCGGTCATGCTCTTGGTCAACGTGATTCCCTCTCGTTATATGGATATGGCCGATAGAATACGGCGGTTTTCCGAAGATCGGCAGTGCAATACGGAGTAGTAGCGTGAAGATCGCATCTATCGAAACAATACAGATCGAAGAATTCCCAATGGTTATCTGGGTGCAGGTGAAAACCGACTCAGGGCTCGTCGGGTTGGGTGAAACGTTTTTCGGACCGCGGGCCGTCGCTGGTTGTGTTCACGAAATGTTTGCCCCGATGCTGATCGGCAAGGACCCGCTAGCGATTGAACGTCACTGGCGTGACATGTTCGATATGGCGAACGCGTTCGGATACGCCGGTGCCGAGGCACGTGCTATTTCTGCGATAGATATTGCTCTGTGGGATATCGCCGGGCAGGTTGCGGGACAGCCGATATACAACATGCTAGGTGGGGCGTGCAGAGACAAGATTCGCACGTACAACACGACCGGACAGTACGGCGAAAACAAAGATATGGAAATGGCGATTGTCGATGCAGGAACGCTAGCTAAGAGTCTGTTGGACGACGGTATTACGGCGATGAAGTGGGCTTTTACGGATCAGTTTGCCGATATCAACCGTGGCACTCACATCTCAAACGAGGATATGAAGCTTCTCATCAAGCCTGTCGAGGATATACGGGCGGCGGTCGGCGATCAGATCGAAGTCGCCAACGATGGGCATGGTCGTTGGAACTTGAATTCGGCGATCAAGATCGGCAAGGCGATGGATCATCTCGACATGATGTGGCAGGAAGAATTGATTCAGCCCACCAATGTAGAGAGTCATTTACGACTGGCCGACGAAATCGAAGCACCGATCTGTGTTTCCGAGCGACTCATCAGTAAATATCAGTTCAGGGAGTACCTGAAAGCAGGAGCCGCCGAGGTCGTAATGCCCGATTTGATCTGGACCGGCGGAATTACTGAAACCAAGAAAATCTGCACGATGGCCGAAGTCGAACAACGCCCTGTTGCCCCTCACGATATGACAGGCCCCGTGAACGTTTTCGCCTGTGCCCACATATCGATGAATGCACCGAATGTGTTCCTGATGGAATCGTGCAGAGCGTTCTACGGCAAAGGTGGCTGGTACGACAAGGTTCTCGAAACCAACATCAAGGTTGTCGATGGCTACATGCTTGCACCGGAAGGTCCGGGACTTGGAACTCGATTGCGAAAAGACCTGTTCGATCGTTCAGATATTACGATCGAAGTGACAGATGAACCGGGGCTTCACTACCACTGGGGCGGACACGAATCGCCAGTGTTTGAGGTGGTTGGCAAGCGTGGCGAACGCAAGGTTCAGTACAGAGAGTCATGGACTGGCACTGACCCAGACATGGTGTCGAACGCAAGAACGCGCTAATCTCTGCAGCACACCCAGCAATGGCCCGCCCGGGACTATCGCAGCTATGAATCGCTTTACGGTCACCACCGATCTACCAGCCTCACCCAAGGTGGTTTACGACGCGTGGTTGGATGGCGGCGCACATAGCGAGATGACGCAATCGCCCGCATCGGCTTCGGCTGAGATTGCCGGGATATTCACCGCGCACGATGGCTACATCAACGGCATAAATCTCGAATTGGAAGATGGCCGACGGGTTTTACAGACCTGGCGTACATCGCAGTTCGAGAGCACCGACCCGGACTCTTCGATAGAAGTGACGTTCGAAGCCGCGCCCGCCGGCACACGTCTAACTCTGAAGCACTGGAACATTCCAGATGATCAGGCCGAGGGCTACCAGTCGGGCTGGCTCGATTTCTATTTCACTCCCATGCAGGAGTACTTCGCCGATCAGGCTACTTCGTAGCTTTATTCGTTCGGCGAACCGGCTTTGGCGGCGACTTCCATATCGATACTGCGATCTCTCGGCTGGACTGGCGACATCACGATTTCCTCGATAACTGTTCGTCCAGGTAGTGTGGCGCACAACAGAATCGCTGCGGCAACGTCTTCAGGCATCATCATCGTGGCCCGTGCCGCGGCATCTGGGTTGTGCGGACGGTTGTTCAATATTGGCGTATCGACTTCTGCTGGCATGACCGTGCAGGCTCGAATGCCCTTTGAGTTCAGTTCAGCGTTGATTCCGCGCATCATGTTTAAGGAAGCTGCTTTTGCTGCGGAGTAAGCGGCTCCACCGAGTAGTCCCGGATGAAGGGCGGCATAGGATGAAGTGGTGATTACAGTGCCTTGGCCGCGTTCGACCATCGAGCCCACCACCGACTGCGTAAGCCGATACACGCCTTCAACGTTTACTTTAAAGACGCTTTCCCATTCTTCGACACCTACGTACTGGATTGATCGAACCTTCGAGCTGTGACCTGCGTTGTTGACCAGAACGTCGACTCGCCCGAATTCGGAGATCGTCCATGCGCCAAGCGCTGCCGCTGCATCGCCATCTTCCATGTCGACTGAACGGGCGACGGCAGTACCGCCTTTAGCTTCGATCAGTGCAACAACTGCGTTGAGCGGCTCAATACGGCGACCCGATAGAACGAGAGTGGCGCCCTCGTCCGCAAACATGAGCGCTGCTTCACGCCCAATGCCTGTTCCTGCGCCGGTGATGATCGCTATCTGACCGTCGAGATGTCCCATAGAAAGTAATTCCAGTCCGAATTAGTAAGCGTTGTAGCTACCAAGTAATTAGCAATTCGGAGAGTTTACTTCCAGTTGCGCCATCTTTGTTGTTCATCGCCCAGAATCATAGACGCCATTTCACGCCCCATCCTGAAGCTGTAGTTGGTGCCACGGTCTTCCGGGTAGATCTGCGTGGTGTTAGCGAGGTACAGCCGTTCGACGGGAGTTCGGTGATCGGGGATGGCCTTCGAGTAGTTGGTTCCAATAATCGGTTGAGCGGCGCTGAGGGCGTTGTAATGAGTGGCGGTGATCCAAGAACGTTCGAACTTGGGATTTATTTTTGAAAGATGCGACAGGTACAGGTCAAGAATTTCTTCTTTCGACATGCTGTAGACGGGGTCTTTTCGGTCGAGGTAGTTCGTGATGTACAGCACGTTTTTACCGCCGTACCACTCTTTTGGAAGCATGTTGGTGTGCTCGATCAGGCCCAAGAACGGCACGTCGGGATCGGCGATGTTCATCCAGTAGTAATCGGTTAGCGGCTGCGACATTTCGAGAATCACAACTACCGCTGCGAGATAGTGAACATCGGTGAGTCGTTTTTTGTAGTCGGCTGGCAGATCGACAAGATCAGGGAATGAGAACGACGGAACGGTCGACAGAATGCAGTCGAACTCCTGTCGAATCTCTTCGCCATTGTCGGGCTTTGCTACCAGCGCTTTTGCAATACCATCTACGACTTCAACACTCGTGACTGGGGTCGAAATGTGAATCTCGCCACCCTGAGATTCGATCGTACTTTTAAGCTTGTCGAATACCGTGTCGAAACTGCCGTCCGGGTATCCGAGCATTTCACGGCCGCGTACTCCCTGCCGAGAAGCCAGGCGGGTTTGGATTTTTGACCAGAACCACGGCATTCCGATTTGATCGTAAAATTCACCGAACTTCCCCTTCAGAAGAGGAGCCCAGACTTTCTCGTACGCCGCACCACCAAGTCGCTCACGCAGCCAGTAGTCGGCTGTTTCGTTTTCTAAGCCGCGCCAATCCTTGATTCGGCCGACTTTCAGAGCAAATAGGCCGAGTTTGATTCGATCGAAAAATGGGATTGCACTGAACCGAAGAAGATCGAGTGCCGTCGTAGTTTTGTGGAGCTTGCCTTCGGTGTAGGTTCCGACCCTCGACGGGTACCACTTCATGGCGTCGCCAATGCCAAGATCATCCATCAGTTCGTGGATCGCATAATCGTTCGTAAACAGATGGTGGTAACCCCGTTCAAGCGGAGCTCCTCCAACCGGAATCGTGGAAGCCTGGCCACCAATGAACGGCGCCGATTCGTAAATTACGACCTTATGGCCCTTGGCCGTAAGATCGAGCGCAGCGGCGAGTCCGGCTGCTCCGGCTCCGATAATCCCGATTTTCATGCTGACGAACTTTCTCCTGCAATTGGCTGGTCTGAATCTTTAGCGCCCTTCATCAGCCCTGAAAGCGAGTTGCCGTCGAGAATCAGCAGCAACGCTCCGAGTACCGTTGGCGGTAGCCACAATGCTACGTGCACGGTTAGTGCAAACGCAGCTGCAACGTCCTGCCCGACCCCGAGTGCAACAAGTGCCGCAGCGCCGAAGAAATCGAACGGTCCCCAGCTTCCTGCGGTTGATGGCAGAACCCCGGCGAGGTTCGCTGCAGATGTGAAAACCATGATCGCAGCGATGAACTCAATCTGGCTATCGAATACAGGTCGAAGATCAAATCCGAGTGCGATGAGGTAGTACATAGCCAGCTCGGATCCCCAGACAGGAATCGACCACGCAAACACCTTCAACAAATCGAGTGGCGAACTGACAACGGTCAATCCTTCAAGGAGCCTATCGGCGATCCCGAGTAGACGATCCTTAAGGTTCCCCTTGATCATGAACATCATGCGATCGAGCCAACCAAGAACGGTTTTGCTGCTAGCGGTCGAAATGATCACGACGACGCTGAATACAGCTACGAACGGAAGCAAGGCAACGAGAGCCAGTACAGGTGCCCCACCGGGGATTTCCGACGAGATATCACCAACGGCTCGTTCGACGCCAACTGTGCCAAGTAACCCGGCAGCTGCTAGGAAGAACAACAAGGCAAGTACGTCGGTTGCACGTTCGACCGCAACGGTGCCGAATGCGGCAGGTGCCGAGCATGATTCACGAAGGCTGAGGTAGTACGAGCGGACGATTTCGCCGATGCGTACCGGAATCAGGTTGTTCGCCATGTACCCGACAACTACGACCGAGTAGATACTTTTCTGCGGCTTGCCAATGAGCGGTCGAAGTAGGAATTTCCAGCGGGCAGACCGGAACCAAACGGCAATGAAGTAGAACACCAACGAAGGCGCTATATACGCGTAGTTCGCACCGCTTAGAACGCCGCCAATGGTGTCGAAATCGACGAACAGAACAACGAATACGGCAAGAAATGCCGCACTACCGATTGCGCCGAACCAAAAGGCTTTATTGCCAAAAAACATGAAGTGGTGTGAAGTCCTTGAGACTTAATGATCCGACACGATCATCTACTTCATCGGAACGAGTGGGATCTCGTCTGAGAAGTAGACGTAGGAATCAATTGATCCTATCGGATTGTTGAGTTTCCTATATAGGAAATAGTCTACCGACCCTACCCACAGGTCTCGATTAATCAGAGTCTCGAAAAACGTCTTCGCAGTTAGGCCGCGATAATTTTCGGGGAACCACCATCGATGAACGAGCCGTCTACCATCCGAGAACCCTTCTGGGAGATTTGGAACGGTTTTGGCATTGTTGTGTTCATTTATCACTGCGATAACCCGATCATCGCCAACTGTAATTTCATCGCTGGTGTGATCGGCGAATGCCACATCTGTGTATCTGCGCAAATACCAGGTCCATGGCCACGAATACGCATCTCGCAGATCGATTGCGACTTTAATTTCAGATCGATCACCCGTAATTTGTGCCGTCTGCTCAATCTCTTTCGCCAGATCGTGCAGGTCGGGTGATGTTTGCGTATACACCATCATTTCCCGAGGTATATCGCTGTTGTGATAGGCCGCTATCCAGCCGGCACGGAACGTTAATCCGAACAGAAGCACCACCGAAACTAATCCAACAATTCCAAGTGCCTGCGACCGGCCAATTCGGCTTCCCAATAATTGAAGTGCGAGCAGCAGCAGCCCCAGAACCGCAAGTATTGCCCACGCTGAAGCGAACTGGCGTGTGCCTTCACCAAGGTCATGGAATGCTATTTTCCAAATCAGAAGAAAGAAGATCGGCACACCAACCAGAGCCAGGGCGGCCTGACTCTTCCACGCCTTCCGCCAGTCGATCGACATGGCAACGTCGTTCAGTGTGTTGGCAGCAAGAATGATCGCCGGCAATACAACGTTCACAAGCAGCCACGGCATTTTTTCGCCGGCCTGTGTGTACGCAATAAACGTGCCGATGGTCCAGAAGAATAAGAATTTGTTGATTCTTGATGTCTTCAACGTGAACGGAATTGCAGCAAACGATCCGTAAACAACCAGCAGTGCCAGCTTCCCAACGTAGGTCAATACGTCGTGTTCGGTGCCTTTGATCATCCCGCGTTCGAAGCTAAGACTTGTGTTAGCAAGTACTGCCATTCCAGCCGCGGCGGTGATTAGAAGAATCCACGGGCGGATACCTGACTTCAGACCGTAAAACAGCAGCGCCATTGCTCCGACGCCGAATGGCAGGAATTCGTACACCGAACCGATCATGAAGTAGTAGTACCAGGGCTGATTTCCCCGTGCTACATCTTGCTGCGCTAGCCAGTATCCGAGCGACTGCCATGCGCCACTTCCTACACCAGCGGGGTTCGAACCAAAGTTGGAGAATATCAGTACGAATACCAGTGCAAATACACCGAACGCTGCGAGGAATACTTTCCGGTTCCAGTACCAGCCAATCACAAGCGATGTAGCGAGGAATATGGCGCTAATTGCGATTGCCACGTTCCAGCCATCGCCGTTTGGGCTTCCAGTTGCAACACCTGGCGTGCCATCTTCAGCTGCCAGCGTTACGCCGATAATGCCTTGAAATATGGCCACTCCAGCAGCCGTCAACGGCAGGCTCAACGTGGTTAGCAAAACGAGGAACGAAGCCGGGGCGCTGAACTCGCTCAAAGTTCGCCGAGCAAACAGCCAATCACGAAGCTCTCGCCACACCTGTGTGACCAGGAAGGCACCCAATAACGCAACGGTTATGTACTGCGTTTCCTTCGTGGTAAAACCAAGAGCGATAATTGCTGCGCCAATGTACAGCCAGCGGTTTCGTCGTTCGTCTATATAGCGCCACATCACCCCAACAAGGGCTAGTGCGAACACAGCCATGAAGATGTCGTTTCGGGCGAATCGACTGTAGTAAAACAGCGAAGGCGAGAACGCCAGCAGCACACCAGCTGCGAGTGCACCGAACTGGCCAATGCGAGGTTTCAAAATTAGCGGTACGAGTATCAGCCCGGTACCAAAGAGCGCCATTGACAGCCGCATCGAAAAATCACTGTCGCCCACGAGAAAGAATGATGTAGCGATCGAGTGGAAAAGGAACATCCCGTGCATCAGCGGGTTGTGATCGTAGCCACTGCCGTTGAATAGTTGATAGGCAAAATAGCCGTGAAGGCTTTCATCGTGATGAATCGCTCGCCCGCCAAGATCGTAGAGTCGCATGGCGAGCGCGCTCAACAGTAATCCGCCGTATATCGAAAACTCGACTCGACCGGGAATAGTGAAACCTTTGTTCGATTTCGTTGCGCCCGAAGCTCGAGACTCCGTTTCGGCGCGCGAGTCGGTACGTTCGGTGGTTTCACCGGTCGTCCAGCGTCCATCGATCCAACGGCCTACGACTGGCGGCCGAAATTCTTCTGTTGAGGTGTTTTCTATCGTCAACTGTTACTTATTGATGCTGAACACGGTGTAAGCGCCGTGTTCGATTATTCGGTCACCAAGCGTATCGAACATTGTCATGTTGATGTTGCCG
>Ga0209089_10000143_pt1 | contig 63814 bp, 57 predicted proteins | sample ArcticOcean_MG_C_FD_187431 | JGI IMG/M metagenome (GOLD analysis project Ga0209089, IMG submission 187431) | Marine microbial communities from western Arctic Ocean - ArcticOcean_MG_CB2_150 (SPAdes) (version 2) | ecosystem: Environmental > Aquatic > Marine > Oceanic | place: Arctic Ocean: Canada...
CTAATTTCATTGTGAAACAAAAAACAAGGACGCATTGTTTGATCTTAAGCGATCTTTTCAATGTATCGTCACCCCGACTGATAATACTGCTGGCTTGCACATTTGGATTCAACAGTGATATTTGATCATGGTCGCTAAGAACAGCATAAATATCTTCGGAGCGCGCAGTGATGACTTGAGAGTATTCGTACAGATATGCTCCATCGATTACTTTGAAGTCTTTTAGATGGGGCTGTTGATTCTCTAGAGCATAGCTATTGATCGATGGCGTCAACATTAGAGCTGCTATAAATCCTACGTTTTTTAGTAGTCTGGTGGAAAGTAGCACGTTTTTCACTTCAGAACTGAAGCAGTCCCTTAATAAATTTTTCTGTTTCTTTTTTTATTGCTTTTTCAAGCTTCTTGATTTTCTTTTTGCTATCTTTTTTGATGATTTGATCGACAATGTTATGCAAATCTGGAGTACATGCAGGACCTGATAGGTCTCCACGACAATGGATAGGAATTTGGTAATTCCCGAGTTTGTGAGTTTGTGAATTATGCTGCTCGGACGTAGCTGCAACATGCAGTGCCAAGTCGTAATCGATCGAAGATTTTTTGATATCCGCTAGGGTTCCTTTGCCAGTTAATGTGAAGCCTCTTCCCTGAACGAGCAAGTCTTGGTTGCTATAAATCCCGTTCTCCACAAAAATCTCTGCAGTCAAAGCGTCGAATCGAGTGTCCCCTGAAGTAGGAATTGGTAAAAGGCATTTACACTCAGTGACGCGTTCCAAAACATTGAGAATGGCTACAACATCAAACCCTTGGAATATTCCGTCAGTAGCTGAAATCTGAATGGTATGGGGTACACCATGATTTGCCAGTAATTGTCTTGCATCAGTGGAAACCGACAACTTTTCAGCAAGAAACCAAGCTTCGTGATTGTCAGAGCTGCCGCTAACAGAAATTTTGTTAAGCAGGCCTGTAATGGTGGGCCACCATGAAAACTCTACATCTCCATTTAAGTGAAGCCGGTAGTTTGTTTCTTCGTTAAATTTGTCAACTATAAAGCTTTTATAGCTGTTTGGATTGATTAGCAGAGTCGTACAGCCCATAAAAAAGGCTATCAATGTGAAGCTGACTAAATATTTTAGGAGCTGTGGCTTGCTCATTAGCGGAGACTTTAGTCGCCGAGTTCCTTCAACCGATTTTTCGCCCGAGCACAAGCCTCACGCACAGCTGCTGGTGCGGTTCCTCCCCAGTGCTTTCTGCTATCAAGGGCATTATCCATATCAAGGACGTGGTAGACGCTTTCATCTAAACGCTTATCAAAGGCTTTAAAATCAGTCAAAGACAATTCCTGTAGCTGACAGTCTTTGCTAAGGGCTAATTTGACGGCTTTCCCGACCACATCATGAGCATCTCTAAAAGGCAACCCTAGTCGCACGAGGTGGTCGGCTAAATCGGTGGCAGTAATAAAACCGTGCGCCGCCGCAGCCCTCATGTGATCTTTTTTGGTTCTTAGCGAAGGTATTAGTTCTGTGAGCGCACGTGTGCAGTCGTTAATTGTGTCTATTGTGTCGAAAATTGGTTCTTTGTCTTCCTGATTGTCTTTGTTGTAGGCGAGAGGTTGTGACTTCATCAAAGTAAGTAAGGCCATCAGATTCCCTACTACGCGACCTGACTTTCCTCTAAGGAGCTCAGGTACATCGGGATTTTTTTTCTGAGGCATCATTGATGACCCTGTGCAGAAGGCATCATCTATTTCGACAAAACCGAAAGCTTGTGAGTTCCACAACACGAGTTCCTCAGCTATTCTGGAATAGTGAATCATCAATATAGAAGCTATAGAAGAGAATTCTAGGGCGAAGTCTCGGTCACTGACGGCATCTAGGGAGTTTTCAGCCACTGTGTCAAATTTAAGGAGCTCCGCGACACGCTGGCGATTGATGGGGAAGGTTGTCCCTGCCAATGCCCCGGCTCCCAACGGCAGCGAGTTAAGTCGTTTTTTGCAATCTGAAAATCGAGAATAGTCCCTAATTAACATTTCGAACCATGCGAGCATATGGTGGCCAAACGTAATCGGCTGAGCGGCTTGCAGGTGGGTGTACCCCGGCATTAGCGTATCAGCTTCGCGCTCTGCAAGTTCAACAAGGGCTGTCATTAGCTCTAGAAGACGAGACTGAAAAATTTCAGTTTGCGCTCTTAAATAGAGCCGAATGTCTGTGGCAACCTGATCATTCCTCGAGCGTGCAGTGTGCAGTTTCTTTCCAACCTCTCCGATAGCGTCGACAAGAGCGTGTTCTATATTCATATGAACATCTTCCAGGGCTATGGACCAGGTAAAGTCACCAGTTTTAATAGCGCTTTTGATTCCTTCTAGTCCATCGACAATAAGCCTCTTCTCATCTTCGGTAATGATTCCCGTTTCACTAAGCATAGTGACATGAGCAATCGATCCACGAATATCACACATGGCTAGCCGCTGATCGAAAGTTACCGATGCTGTGAATGTTTCAACGAAAGCGTCGGTAGGAGTATTGAAACGTCCGCCCCACGGTTTGCGAATGCTTGGTTCATCATTCATTTCAGGCACCTAAATCTATTGAGCTCCGTTTCTCTGAGGTGCGGCAACGTCATGTTTCCAAAAACCACAGACATTGCTTTCACCTATGTGAGCTTTAAACAACATTTGTTCAAGGACCACGACATTACATTATTGCCGCTATACGTCAGCTAGTATAGGTGAAAATTTGACGTATCGACAATGTATGAAACCAGCTAAGTGGTTCACTTAATTAGCCCAGGTCGCCCCAGAGTGCCTGTATAACGCTTAATGCACATACCGCCGCAGTTTCGGTTCTCAGCGTGCGGGGGCCTAGCGATACCGGCACGGCGCCATACCTTGTCCCCATCAGATGCAGCTCTGTTGAGTCAAAGCCGCCTTCCGGGCCTGCGATGATTGCAATCTCATTGCCGGTTGGATTTTGCTTTGAGAGTGCTGCCTTACTTGTCGGGTCCAATACATATGCCTGTGGCCCAATCAGCGCTGTTACGTTGTCCCTAAGTTCTTGGATGGGCTCAATCGTTGGGACATTAGCACGACCGGACTGTTCAGTCGCATGTTGCACGATGCCCTTCCAGTGTTCTAGCTTACGGATTTTTCGTTTGTCATCAAGCCGGCCTACGCTCCTAGCAGTATAAACGGGGATAATACGGTTTACTCCAAGCTCAACTGCTTTTTGTAGGGTGTAATCCATGCGGTCTCCTCTTGAAATCCCTTGCACCAGAGTAGTTACTATTGACGACTCTGTATGACATAAAATTCTTTTGTTAGGTAGTGCCGAAACGGTGCTACGTGTGACATTAGTCAACGAGGATTCATAGGATAGCCCATCTTGATTAAACAAGATTACTTTAGATCCAGAATCAAGCCGGAGTACGTTTCGAACGTGGTGCGCTTTATCTGCAGAAAGGTTGATTTCTGTCCCAATCGCTAGTTTAGTCGCTATGAAAATTCGTACCATTTGTGTCTTCTATGTTAAAGGGAATTGATCACTAAGCTATCTAGCCAGACTTAAAATCTTTAAGATGGTCATCATAACTTATTTTATTTGGTTGATTAAATCAGGCGGTGTAACCCATGCTTAATATTTTAAAGAATTTTTTTAAAAAGACGGAGGTAGAGGAATCTCCCGACGTGTTTGACAGAGAGTTAGGATTATCTTTAGCGGCACTATTGATAGAAATATCCCGTTCTGATAATGAGGTAGATCAAAATGAATTAAAAGCTATCGCTAAAGCAATTTTGCAAGTGACCACATTAACTGTTGATGAAGTTGATGGTTTAATGAAAGACGCTGATAAAACTGTTGCAGATTCGATTTCTCTCCATGACTTCACCTCAGTCATTAATGAAAAGTTAAGTCGTGAAAAGCGTTACCAACTTTTAGTGTTGTTGTGGAAAGTTGCTTATGCAGATGGGAGAGTTGACAAATATGAAGAGTACTATGTCAGGAAAATATCTGATCTATTGTATTTGGGTCAAGGCGACTTCATCCGCGCCAAGCATGAGGCAAGGGAATAAGTGCTTTTGTAGTCCGCTGATGGCTTTAACCATATAGTTTAGACGAGTTTAAGACTGAAGATTGTGGGGAATCAAGTTGCATTTAGAACGATTGGAAAGCCTATGTGTTGCGACTAGCTCCATACTAGTTGAAAGCGCGACCTGCCAGAGCGTTTTGTCTGCCGCCCTTAGTCAACGTGCTCAACATTCTAGCTCTGTTTGGCGATCGCCACATATCATAAGTCTCCCAAATGCTATTTCCGAGTGGCATGAACAAGAAGTGTTTGGAGGACTGCATGGAGAATACTTTCTCCTGACGCCAAATCAAGAATTGTTTCTTTGGAAACAGGCTATCTTGTCGGTATCAGAAGACGATGTCGATGCAATCTCTCAACTCGCAAGACTAGCTCGAGAAGCATGGTTTCTTATGCATTCTTGGAGCTTGAATATTCGATCCGAGAAAGGATTACTATCTACTGACAGCATCCTTTTTTCACGCTGGTGTAAGGCCTACAAAAGGCTGTGTGACGATTTGTCTGCAACTGATTATGCTCGAGTTTTGTCAGGTTCTAACTATGCTAGGCTGAAAGAAACTTCATTTCTTAATAGTGGATTCCTTTCGCCATCACCGGTAGTCGTCAGATTACTTGGACAGTCGGTGCTAGATACTAATTCCCACGCAGCGTTCAATCCAGAAATTTATGTACCACATGCTTTTGAAAGTAAAGAATTTGAGCTTTGCGAAGCTTTGGCCTGGGCTGACGTGATAGTGTCTCAAACAAAAGAAGCACGCGTGGTGATTGTGCTGAATACAGCAGTAAGGAAAAACCAAATAGTTCGGCGTTGCTGCGAAAGTGTTCTTGGACCTACTTTGCTTGATGCTCAGCCACGTTACTATTTAGCAGAAGGGGATTTGATAGCTACCTATCCACCTATTCGCATTGCATTACTAGCTCTTGATCTGAATCTTGTTACTCGCTGGGATGTGTTGAGCGAGTTTATTCGCCATCCATTACTGAAAGGCGCTGGAGATGAGTATCAGGCACGGGTATTGCTGGATGAAAAGCTACGCAATGATAATCGGTTCGAAATTGACCTGCGGATGGTGATTGACAAGCTAAGACGATCCGCAGAATGCCCGGAATTACTGAAGATTTTGGAACACGTTGTTTTAACTATTACTGAGACCGCCTATAAGCGCTCAATCGCGGAGTGGCTGGTTTTAGTTGAGAGGTTTTTAAGTATTATAGGGGTCGGGCCTGCAAATGTGCGTACTGTCTTAGAAAAGCGCTTATTTGATAGTTGGCTCAGCTGTTGTAATGAACTTGTTCAATTGGATACCTTGGCGAAACCTTTAAGACGTCTTGAGCTGTGCAAATTATTAAAACATAAAATCGAAGAAAAATGCCTTAGTTCCCAGCCGCCTAAAGACGGAATTTTTTTGGTGTCCGCAAGCGAGGCTTGTCTAATCGAGCCAACACATGTTTGGGTGTTGGACGCGGATAGCGAGACATTTTCCTCTCGCAATAAATTTTGTGCATTGTTGCCTTTAGATTTACAGCGGCAGGCGCAAATGCCTTTTACTGATCCTCTAACGACGGTCAAAGCTATGTACAAGCTTCAGGGGGCAATTGGTTCTTTTGCTATTGAACATCACGTCAGTTTCACTAACCTAGAAGGTGATTCGCGTTTGCCGCCATCTACACTCTTTCCGACTTTAGAAAAAGCTACGATAGAACGTCGTCAGTTTTTTCGACACAGCCTTTGGGAAAGCAACTCTATTGCTTTCGAATCTTATGAGGATACATATGGACCTGCTTTACCAACGAGTGAGCCTGCTAAAGCAGGCGTGACATTTTTTGCAGATCAGTCTGCGTGTGCATTTCGAGCCTTTGCCAAGCACCGGCTCAGATCTACTAAATTACCTGAGATGCAGTTTGGAACCACTCCAGCTGAGAAAGGCATGATTGTCCATGAGCTACTAGCTGCGCTTTGGACGACGCTTAAACGTTTTAGTGTCTTGCGGGCTATGGACGCCCACGAGCGTTTAGAAACGATAGAAGAAATAGTAATGGAGAAATATAAGCCGCTGTTTTATGAAACAAGGGTAGAGCGAGAGATTTTTCTGATTGAGAAAAAACGACTGACTAATGTTTTGAAAAAATGGGTCGATTTCGAACTTTCTCGAAGCGATATTGAGTTTGAAGTTCTTGGCGTAGAGCGTCAGGAGCGCTTTGACGTTTTTGGTATTCCGATGAACGTTCGAATCGATAGAGTTGACCGTTTGCAAGATGGGCGGCTGATCGTAATAGACTATAAGACAGGTAAATGCTCCGCAAACGGATGGAAAGTTCCTCGAATGGAGTCCCCGCAGTTGCCAATTTATGCGCTATTTCTTTCCATGGGGGCTGCGGATGATATCGCTTTTGCTTATGTTCATGGTGACCAACCTGATTGGCTTTCTGGGTTGGATAAACTTTCGGACTGGGATACGGCCTGTATTTCTTGGCGTGACGAGATTAAGAATCTTGCGTTCGAAATTCGTAATGGATTTGCTATGGTAAATCCAAAAACCACCCATAAAACCTGTGTTTATTGCGATCAGTCTCTGTTTTGCCGGATTCCTGAGCGTCTCAGAAGCGAGCTTACTGAGGAGCTTGATGCAAGTGAACAATAGCTCTGATGAATCGACGCGGGCGCGCGCGTTGGATCCATTACAGTCTTTTGCAATCCGCGCACCAGCAGGCTCGGGGAAAACAACTGTTTTAACGAATAGGATTTTACGCTTGCTGGCTACGGTCGATGTACCGGAGTTTATAGTTGCGATCACCTTTACTAAAAAAGCCGCTCAGGAAATGAGAGGAAGAGTCATTGACGCCTTGTGCTTATTTAAAACAGGGGATCTTGGCGATGAGGACCTGCAAGAAACGCAAGAGTTGGCGAGAGCCGTCGTTGAACGAGATGAGTTGCTCGGTTGGCATCTAATTGAAGACTCAAGTCGGTTGCGTATTATGACCATCGATTCTTTCAGTCAAAGCCTAGTCCGCCAGATGCCTATTTCATCGAGAGTGGGAGGTGCGTTCACCTTAGTTGAGGATCCGTCTTTGCTCTACCAAGAAGCGGCGCGAAATGCACTACTAGACATTAAGGAAGCAGTGCATAAACAACCAGTCATTGCGTTGCTAGGCTATTTAGATAACAACTGGAGCAAACTAGAAAACCTTCTTGCCGTGATGCTCTCTAAGCGAGAACAGTGGTTGGCACATGTTTCAAGTAGCCATGGCCAGAAGGCATCTCAGCAACTTTATGCACAGTTCGTATCTAGTTTGTTAGAAGAGTTAGACACAAAGTTGACCACTCCAATCAAAGCTGAAATGTTGTCATTGTTGCTCTATTCGAGTCAGCATAAGCAGGGTCAGTCTGAAGTTGGCCCTCAACCTTTTCCTTCTGCTACGATCGAAAGTCTGTCTGTTTGGCAGAGTTTCAGTGCTTTGTTCCTAACTAACAATGGGCAAGGGGAGTGGCGAAAGAAAGTAACCGTTCGAGAAGGATTTCCTCCCTCCAAAGCTTTTCCTGAGGCGGCAAGCATGAAAACTCGATGGAAGGAAGCGGTTCAATTCCTTCAGCAGAAGTGCCCCCAATTGATGGAAGTTGCTTTTTTACCCGCTGAGGTTTTCAAGAAAGATGAGTGGGATTTGATTGATGCGTTAAGTCGTGTATTGAAGGCCACGGCGGCACATCTTATGTTGCTTAGCGATCAAGAAGGCTTCACAGACTTTGCAACTTATTCTATAGCTGCGTTGAGAGCACTTGGGAATGACGAGGAACCAACAGATCTTGCATTGTCACTAGATTATAGAATCCAACACTTATTGATTGATGAGTTTCAGGACACTTCAAATAGTCAGTTTGAATTGGTGTGTCGGGTTACTGCTGGGTGGTCGGAGGGTGACGGCCGAACATTGTTCGTGGTCGGAGATCCCATGCAGTCAATTTATCGATTCAGAAAGAGTGATGTTAGTCTTTTTGAGAGAGCATTAAAGATTGGATATATTGGCTCTGTAAGAATTACGCCTCTTACATTAACTCGTAATTTCCGTTCTCAAGCGCGGCTTGTCGACTGGATTAACCTCGCAATTCCGCAGGCTTTAGAGTTGGCTTGCCAATCGGATAAATATTTCGTTTCTCAACAGGCTGCCCAAGAGGCGTCGCTCGAGCCTGTTGTGATTTATGGCTCTACTGTCAAAGATAATCTGTGGGAATCTGAACAGGTTTATCAGATTATTTGTTCGTTAAAAGCTCAACAGTCTGATGCGAAGATCGGTATTTTAGTTAGAAGTCGAACGCATGTCAGTGAAATAGTAAAGACATTAAATAAGAAACGGGTAGCCGTTTCCTCACGAGATATTAATAAGCTTGACACCAGACCGGTAATTCTTGATCTGCTAGCCTTGTCTAGAGCTTTAATCCACTTGGGTGATCGAGTGGCTTGGTTAGCGGTACTGAGGGCGCCTTGGTGCGGTTTGACATTGAAAACCCTACAAGTTCTGTCGCGTATAGAATTAACTCTCTTTGGATCATTGTGCTCGGTTACTCGTGAGTTTCTTGGTGATGAGGGAGAGTACGAGCGATGCGTTCATGCGGCGGGAATTTTTTCTCGAGCCCGTTCGGAAAGCGCTACAAATTCCTTTAGTAGCGTATTGGAAAACACATGGCTGGCTCTAGGTGGCGCGTCGATCTATTCTATTGAGCAGGAGTTTACGGATGCGGAGTTGTTTTTTTCCATTGTCAGACAATTGGAATCGGAGTCGGTTTTAATCACAGCTGAACGGCTGCATTCTCGTGTCCAAGAATCTTATTCTACTGCTGGCATCAGTAGTGCGTCGGATGCAGTAGAAGTGATGACGATACATCGATCGAAAGGGTTGGAATTTGATTTTGTTATTCTTCCCGGACTAGGAAGAATTACCAAAGGCGAAGCTAAGCCATTGCTGCTTTGGAAGCAGTTCCATGAACAGAGACATACCGAGAACGTGTTGATGTCACTGTTGCCTACAAAGCAAGGGCGAGTTTTTTTGTACGACTATCTGCGCCATGTTGATAGTCGAGAAGCGAAAGAGGAGGCTATTCGGCTGTTATATGTCGCGCTGACGCGTGCCCGTAAACAGATTTTTTTGGTGGGACATGCTAGAGGGGAAGCGGAAAAACTCAAGCCCGCTAAAAATTCTTTTCTTGGTTATCTTTGGCCCGTTGTAGAGGATACGGTTTTAAAGTTACGTGACGAATCGTTGTCACGAGAAAGAGAGAAAAAGGCTACTAAGAACCGGCTTGTTGATAAAGGAGGTTGGCACTTTGGTCTTTCACCCCAGATGGACCTTGACCAAAATACCAGTGGTCTCCCAGATTATTTTGAGCGTAAGCTGGCTGCTCAAGGCACTCAAAGTGGCTTCTCCAATATAACGCGCCTTGCACTCGCTTCTTTGCCAAAAATTGAAAATGACGTCGCACCTAACTCAAACTGCACATTCGACAACGTTGAATTTCTATGGGCTGGGCCTCTCTCCAGACATATAGGAACTATTACGCATCGGTTGTTGGAACTGATTCACATTAGAGACCTCTCTCTAAGTTTCCAACAGAATGCGCCTGATTTTAGAGTCTTTACTAGAAGACAATTACTTCGGTTGGGTGTGCCTGAAAAGGAGCTATCACAAGCAGTTGAAATTGTTTTGCACGCGATCCAAAACACGCTCTCGAGCAGCAGAGGTGCTTGGATTTTTTCTGGGCAACATAGTGATGTTGAAGCGGAATTGGCACTTTCATACGTTGGGCTAGAAGGCGTTGAGAAAATCATAGTAGATAGGACTTTTGTCGATTCATCAGGTATGCGTTGGATAATTGATTTTAAGACTGGGGATCACTCAGGAACGGGTTTGATAGAGTATCTTGATTCTGAACAGATTAGATACAGGCCGCAATTGGAACGCTATGCAAGAGTTATGTCAGAGATTTTCCCTCAACCTATTATGCTCGGACTATATTTCCCGCTTCTAAGTGAGTGGCGTGAGTGGAGCCCTCCATTTTCGCAATAGATTCAGCGGTTATCTCTATATTGTTTTTGAACCATTTCTCTTCGTTCTTGCGCGTCCAGCGTAAGTGTAGCCACAGGACGAGCTTCTAATCGACCAATACCGATTTCCTCTCCGGTTTCTTCGCAATACCCGTATGATCCATCTTCGATTCGCCTAAGGCCAGCATTTATTTTGCTAAGTAATTTCCTATATCGGTCTCGAGTTCTGAGCTCTAGAATGTTGTCACTTTCTCGGCTCGCGCGTTCAGCTTCATCTCCGACATCCCGTATTTCGGATTTTAAATTATCAATTGTTTTTACAGATTCGTTAATCAGATCCTTTTGCCATTGCAGCATTTTGGTTCTAAAATGCAGCAGTTGCATCGGGCTCATGTATTCTTCATCTGCTGATGGGCGATAATCTTCTGGTAACTCAATATCGTCGAAGTTAAGCCCTCTGCCTCTCGAAGCGGGGGCTGAGGCCGAAGGTGATTTGGCTATGGTTGGCGCCGCTTTTGCAACTGATTTGGCGGGTACTTTCTTCACGGGAGTCTTTTTAGTCGGTGCTTTCTTCACGGGAGTTTTTTTAGTCGGTGCTTTCTTCACGGGAGTTTTTTTAGTCGGTGCTTTCTTCACGGGAGTCTTTTTAGTCGGTGCTTTTTTCACGGGTGCCTTTTTAGTCGGTGCTTTCTTCACGGGAGTTTTTTTAGCCGATACTTTCTTCACGGGAGTTTTTTTAGCCGATACTTTCTTCACGGGAGTCTTTTTGGCAGGTGCTTTCTTCACGGGAGCCTTTTTAGTCGGTGCTTTTTTCACGGGTATCTTTTTAGTCGGTGCTTTTTTTACGGTGGCTTTTCTTTTTTTTAAGAGGGAAGCTTTTCCGTCCTTGGTATTTATAGCCATAATTTGCATCCCACATTATCTATCTCATGGTCTTAATTTTGACTAAAAAGGCACACGAGGTTGTTTAAAAGCGGTTTTTTCCCGCGACACATTAATCATTTTTTGCACTGATCGCAATGGGATATATGAAATTAATCCATTTCTTTTTTTGCGCGCCTCCGGTTTTGGCGGAAACATCGCTTTGTTACGGTCATTTGGCAATATTAATTGGCTTGGGCTAAACGATTAGATGTAACTTCCTATGATATTGCTGGTTTATTTTGAATACATTACGAGTTGCATAACAAAAAGCCCTTCCTTTATTACCGCGGAATCAGTCTTTTCGCGCACTTCCAGTCGTACTAAGCCGACGTTTTCTGCGTACCAGGCTTGGCGGTTCTGCTCAATAACAGTCTCCCCTAAGTAGTCACCTAGGTAGAACTGTGCTTTTCCGAAGCTAGTTACCAGCAAGCAGTCTGCAAAGTGTCCTGCAGAAGTAGTTGTCGATGCTTTAACAGAAGTAATCTGATTTTTCACGTTTAAATTGGCGCTAATTTTGAAAAGTTTCTCCCAAGGTGCGCTAGAGCTTTCTAGGGCTTGCGTCGAGCTGACCGAGTCCCATGCGTCCCCGACGGTGGGCTCGGGAGGCAGCACCATATACTCTCCATTTGTCCCATTAGTGGATTCAATTGGAGGATTTTCCATATTTGAGGTTAGGAACAGCCCTCTTTCCCTTCTTTTGTAAATTGAGATTTTACCTGTGAGGTCTTCTAATATAGCAGTTATTGCGTCTGCGGTTGTGATGCGATCAGTGACTCGGAGCCCGTGGCGCAGATGTTCATTTGCATCGGTGGTTGTTTTTTCTATTGCATATAACCAGAATCGGCCCTCATCTAGAGGCTGGAATCGGTGATTGTGTTCTGGTGCTTTGCAGCCGGCTACGCTAAGAAGGGCTAATATGACAGATACGGTATGTAGGCACTTTTTCATATAAATTTAGTGTTATGTTTAAATGATTAGCTTTCAACGGTTATATCAGATTCGCCGCTCATATTATAAATTAGCGAAGATCACTTCCCCTAAGCAGGTGGGTTTAGTAATATTTGCGCTTCAAGTAGCTGTAAACTCATAGTTTAAAGTAGTTTAAAGCTTGCAGAATCAAATCAAGAGAGGATTTAAATGGTTTTTCGAATATTCTTTGCCTCATGGCTGCTCATGTTTCTTTCCTTCGGCTCGTCGGCCAAGGCCGATGGGGATGTGGCGCAAGGAAAGATTAAGGCAGAAACTTGTTTAGGATGCCATGCTGTGACTGGATATAGTAATGTTTATCCGACTTATCATGTGCCAAAACTCGGCGGTCAAAGCGCGGGTTACATAGCAAGCGCCCTTAGTGCGTATAAGGACGGCACGCGCATGCATGGCACCATGCATGCGAATGCGGCAGATCTTACGGATACAGATATCGCAGACATCGCCGCCTATATGTCTTCTCATGGAAAATAAATTCTAGTTATAGGAGCTAATTAAGGTAATGTATAGATTGATTCTGATCGTGTTAGTGTTGTTTTCAAATAGTTTGATGGCGAGTCACCACGAGCATGTTGAGGATGTGGGTTTTACATTCGAGGATAAGTTGGCTGCCTGTTCGGCCTGCCATGGGGTGAACGGAGACCAACCTTTAGCACCAGATTACCCAGTGCTTTCTGGGCAGTATCAGGATTACCTCGAGTCCGCCTTGACAGCGTATAAGACCGGTAGACGGCAGCATATTATAATGAATATGCAGGTCCAAGCTTTGGCCTTGACCGATGCTGATATTTCTAGGCTAGCTGCATATTTTGCTTCGAAGCCGGGCTTAATTGGTTTAGGCGAATGACACCCCGCTTGTTGCCTTGTTCGTTATTGTGCTGCCGCTAAGTAGGCTTATTGGGCGCGGTAAGCGTATGATCGAGCTAGGTGCTAAGGTTTTAGAATCGCTTAGGACTTAATTAGTTCTCTCGCCTGTTTGCGCACCTTCTGTTTCAATAATTGATTAACTCGGTGGCTCATGCGTAATATTCTTGGAAACATTTCTCAGCTTTCAGTTGCTCTTACTGTTTTCTTTTTCGGTTTACTGTGCTCGGCATGGTTCTTTTTTTCTCAGCCGCACGCGCTGCCTAAATCCATTGAAGAGCGAATATTCCACGTAGAGACTTTGCGACTGGAATCTCAAGATGTACAGCCTTTAATCAAGGCATTTGGTTCTGTTCGCGCCTCAAGGGTGGCTGAAATCAGGCCTATGGTTTTAGGGCGTGTGATTTTTTTAAGCGAGAAGTTTCAGAATGGCTATTTTGTAAAGAAAGGAACGAGACTTGTGGGGGTTGATTCGAGTGATTTCGAGTCGGTCTTGTCGGATCGTAAAGCCGAACTGGTTCGCGACGAGGCTTTTTTTAGTGAGTTAATGGGAGAGTTGGTATGGGAGAGGCGCCTGAGGGTTAGTGCTGAACATCAGGTGGAGTTGGCGGACCAAGAACGTATCCGTAGTAGAGAGTTGTTGACACAAGGCCTTTTAAGTAATAAGGCTTTTGATGACGGTGATTCACAATTCTTAAAAATTAAACAAGCGCGTATGCAGCATGATCAAACTATTTCTCGTCTCGAGTTTCGGCTTGAGCAGCAAAGTGCCGAAGTAGCCATGGCAAAAACAGCAGTGGTAGATGCGGAGCGAGACTTGGCGGATACTAACATTTATGCGCCCTTTTCAGGGCATATCTCTGGGGTTGCGCTTGGTATAGGACAGAGAGTTTCGATTGGTGAGGGCATTGGACGGCTGATATCATCCGCTGAATTGGAGGTAATGTTTGATTTGCCCGAGTCAGACTTTTCCCGGATTTTAAATAATCCTTATACAGGGGAAAATTTACCAACAGAAAGTTTAGTCGGAAAGCCATTAAAAGTTTTGTGGCGTTTGGGTGGTGTAGTCCGAACGTTTCGAGCTGAGCTTTCACGCATTGGTCCTGAAATTGATCCATCGGTAGGAGGTATCCAGATCTATGCCGAGCTAGAGCCTGGGGCTCATCTACAGGGGATTAGATCGGGAGCGTTCGTCGAAGTAGAGATGCCCGATAAAGTTTATAAAAATATTTTTAAGATACCGGTTAGTGCACTGTCCAACGATGATCGACTTTATCTTATTGTGGATGGTCGATTGAAGGCATTCGAGACTGAAGTATTGCGCATAGTTGATGGTGATATGTTGGTGCGTGCGACGCTTCCTGCTAATGCGGTTGCAGTCAGTAAAGTATTCCCGAAAATAAGTGAAGGTTTGAAAGCCGAAACACTATGAGCGGTGACAAAATATTACATGATTAGGTTTTTTGCTCAACATCGTACAGCTGCCAACTTATTGTTAGCCCTTATGGTGGTTTGCGGTATTACAGCTATCGGTAAAATAAACAGGCAGTTTTTTCCAGATTTTGGTATTGATATTGTTGCGGTTTCGGTTTCATGGCCCGGGGCCTCTGCGTCTGACATTGAACAAAACATCATTCAGGCTATAGAGCCTGAACTTCGTTTTTTAAATGGGGTTAAGAAAATAGTCTCGACGGCCTATGAGGGGCGTGCATCGGTGAGCATTGAATTCCATCCCGGACACAGTATGCAGGAAGCACTTTCAGACATTGAATCTGCCGTAGGTCAAGTCAGTACTCTACCCGATGATGCCGAGCGGCCAGAAATTAAACGGATAGTACGATACGAAAGTATTTCTAAGCTGGTCATTTCCGGAGATTTTTCAGATCGGTCGTTGAAGGAAAGAGCGCGTCAGATAAGAGATGATTTGCTTGAAAGAGGCATTGATCGCGTTGATCTATATGGCATCAGACGGGACGAGATATGGGTGGACCTGAAGCCCGATGCATTGTACCAGTACGACCTCGAGCTGCGAGATGTAGCAGATACGATTCGTGCGACCTCTCAGGATGTTCCGGCTGGTGAATTGGGAGGTGGGGAGAGCCAAGTGCGAAGTCTTGGGCTACTTACTAAAGCTCGCGAGATAGCCCAGATAGAGATTAAGGCATTGCCCGACGGGCGCAGAATTCTGCTGGGAGATATTTCTGGTGTGTCAGAATCTTATCGTGAAGAAGATAACCGGTTATTTAGGCATGGAAAAAATGCTATTGAGTTGGATATAAAACGGTCTATCAACACTGATGCATTAGACTCTTCTGAAACGGTTGGCAATTACGTAGAGGAACTCAATAGTACGCTTCCGCCACAAATTCAAGTTGAGCAATATGATGTTCGTGCGAAATCTATCCGGCAGAGGATAGATTTACTGCTTCGAAATGGCATTGGTGGGTTAGTTTTAGTTTTGGCAGTGTTGTTTCTGTTTTTAAACACGCGGGTTGCGATATGGGTTGCGATAGGGATCCCCGCTTCATTGCTTGCGACGGTTGCTGTTATGTGGGCGAGCGGCCAGACGATTAATATGATCAGTCTTTTTGGGATGATCATGGCCATAGGTATTGTGGTGGACGATGCCATTGTAGTGGGAGAGCATGCGGCATATCAGTTTCGCCAAGGGTTGTCGTCACTCGAGGCCTCTGTTAAAGGTGCGACTAGAATGGCTGCCCCTGTGCTAGCGTCGACAATGACTACAGTGGCAGCTTTTTTACCCCTGTTCATGATTTCGGGGATCATGGGGCAAATTATTTCAGCAATTCCGTTTGTGGTGGTTGCAGTGCTGGTTGCCAGCTTGATTGAGTGTTTCCTAGTGTTACCAGCTCATCTGGCTCATTCCTTGAAACGGGAGAATGTTGCATCTGAAAATACTGGTTTCCGCGCCTGGTTCGATAGTCGGTTTGAGCAATTTAAAGAGTTAAGATTCAAGCGTTTTACTCGTTTTGCGGTGCGCAATAGGTATGCGACTGCGGTTTTTGCTGTTGTTGCTTTAATCATATCAGTAGGCGCTGTTTTGGGGGGGAGAGTTGGTTACCAATTTTTCCCCTCTCCTGAAGCAGAAACTATATATGCGAATCTAGAAATGAGGAAGGGAACTTCCAGAGAGGAAACCAAGCGTGCCATTTTGGCCGTCGAGACAAGCTTATACGGTGCACTTACTGAAATGGGTGTTGACCCAAATGATTTGCTTGTCATGGTGCTCGCGAAAACTGGCATCTCTGTCGGCACACAAGGAGGTCGAATGTCTTTCGGCAGCGATAGTACTTTAGCAGGAGTGCATGCCGAATTAGTTTCTTCAGAGGAACGAGACGTTAAGGCCTCAGAAGTCATAAAAGCTTGGCGTAATGCAGTGCCAGTCCCCAATAATGCATCTTCTTTGACATTCGAGGCACAAAGAAGTGGCCCTCCTGGAGGAGATTTAGATGTGCGGCTTTTAGGCGGGTCGGTGGTTGAATTGAAAGAGGCAGCAGAGGAGGTAGCGTTGCTTTTGCGCAAGTATGGCGGAGTCAGTGATATTGAGGATAATTTGCCATATGGCAAGCCAGAAACGCACATAGAGCTTAATAGCCGAGGGAGAGCACTAGGTTTTTCTACTGTTACTTTGGCAAGCCAAGTACGAGATGCAGTAGATGGTATCGTCGCGAAGAGGTTTCCAAGAGGAGAGGAGGAAGTTTGGATACGAGTCCAATATGATCGGCAGTTGGTGAGAGCGGGATTGCTAAATCAATTATACGTTCGCGCTCCTAATGGATCTAAAGTAAAACTTCTAGGAGTCGCTGATTTTAAAAAAGAAACAGGTTTTTCCAGTATTCGGCGGGAGAATGGCCAGCGAGAGGTCTCTATTAGGGCTGAGGTTGATATGACGATTACTAGACCGCAGTATCTGCGCCACGCCTTAGTTCGTGACGGGTTAGAAGATATATGTAACCACTATGGATTGACCTATAAATTTGGCGGTCGCGCATTAGATGAAAAAGAGACCACTTCGGACATGCTTGTTGGCACTGTCCTGGGCCTTGTTTTTATTTATATTATTTTGGCTTGGGTTTTTTCCAGCTATGTGAGACCGTTAGTTATCATGGCTGTCATTCCTACTGGATTCGTAGGAGCAGTCTTAGGGCATGCCGTCTGGGGATTTGATCTAACTATTCTAAGTATTTTTGCTATTCTTGGACTGTCTGGAATTGTGATCAATGACTCGATAATTTTGGTTAGGACGGTTGATGAAAGAACACCCCACGAGGGTTTACTAGATGCTGTGGTTAACGGGAGTGGCGATCGGTTGCGAGCTGTAATTCTGACCTCTGCGACTACGATAGGAGGGCTCTTGCCTTTGCTTTTCGAAACAAGTCTACAGGCACAATTTTTAATACCTATGGCACTGACGCTGGTGTTTGGCCTTGCGCTAACAACTCCTATTGTGTTGGTTTTAATTCCCTCATTGATAGTGATTGAAGACGATATATGTCGCTTTTTTCGGCAATTGAATGTCCAGAAAATACTCAGGAAAGGCTTATAGGCGAATTTGGGTCCACTTCCTTTCAACCCAAAAGTGAACCCAGATCCCTGTTTGCATAATCCGATAGATTGTTTGAGTGACCCAAATTGCGGTGAGACCATAACCTAGAACGGGGCCTATTAAGTAGACTATAGGTAAAAAAATAACCCATTGCCCTAACACTACGACACGCATTACTCGACGAGTATCGCCTGCCCCCAGCAAGGCGCCTTGAAGTACAACTCCTACTGCCTCATATACGGTGCTAATGCCTATTAGTCGCATAGGCCAGATAGCTAGATCAAGAGTTTCAGGAGCTAGTTTGTACATCGATGTTAGGATAATTTCAGGTATCACGATGAATGGTAGTCCAATCAAAAGCATTCCGAAAAGAGCGACTTTGGAAACGTCCCATCCCCACTCCACCGCGTCTTCGGGATTGCCTGCTCCTAAAGCTTGCCCAATCAACGTTGCGGCGGCTAGGCCCATTCCCATTCCTGGGAGTAAAGTTATAAGCCACATGTTAATTAGAACATTGGCCGCGGCGACTTCTGCCACCCCCATTTTCCCGATGATCCAAAACATTACGATGAAGCCTGCCGCAAAAAACATTTGTTGTACGCCATTAGGTAGCGACAGCTTTATTAGTTGCTTAATTTCATTTGCCCTTGGGAACGTGTCTAAAAAACCATGCTGTCGGGCGTGTCTAAACCCTAGAATAAAATAGGTTAATGTTCCAAAGCCAATTGCAATTACCGAAGCGATAGCGGCGCCGTCAACTCCAAGTTTTGGTGCGCCAAAATTGCCGAAAATGAGAACATAATTTAAGAAGATGTTTACAGTGTGCATTGAAACGAGTGATTTTAAATAAAGCCATGTCATATCAACTGCGTTCCAATATCCACGAAAAGCAAAATTTGCGGCGACAAAAATGATGCCAAGGGCTCTTATCTGGAGGTAAGGAATTCCAAGTTCAGCTATGCTTGGATCACCGCTGAGAGTAGGGAAGAATTTTGGTGCTAACCAAATAAGTCCGAGTGTTAGGAACGGGCTCGAGATTAATATGATTATAAGCGCCGCATTAAGACAATGGGCTGTAGTGTTATTTTCCCCCTGTCCTTTTTTCCGTGATGCTGATGCCTGCACTCCCGTAGATAGACCAAGGAGCAAAGCTTGGGAAAAAAAGAGTATGAATCCGCCAAACCCTACCGCTGCAAGTGCTGTATTACTTTCGCTCAATCGGCTGACCATAGCAATGTCAACTAAGTTTAAGATATTTTGGGAGACCATGGCGCCAATAATAGGTAGCGCTAATAGCGTTATGCGACGCACGCGTTGTGGTTCAAGCAATAGTTTAAGCTTTATGGTTAGTAAATTTTAAGGTTAGCCGAAGTCGGTAAATTTTCGACAAGTTGTGCCCACAGCATATATCCTTAGTTAATAAGAAGCCATGAAAGCTTCTGTGTGTGATGATGTTTAGGAGGAGAGCGGCAGTGCATTATGAAAATGAGTTTGATGATCTAGATGCGACCGCGATGGCAGACTTAGTCCGTACCGGCGAGGTTTCTGCTCTGGAGCTCATTGATAATTCGATTTATCGATGCGAACAAGTCAACGGAGTGTTGAATGCGGTAATAACGGAGATGTTTGATGATGCCCGTGAGAGGGCAAGTAAGCCGCTGCCTGATGGTCCTTTTATAGGGGTCCCTTTCTTAATGAAGGATTTTGCGGCTGAGGTATCGGGAATCGTTTTTCAAGAGGGAAGTTGTTTTTTAAAAGGTTATATCCCCTCTCGGGACTCAGAGATTTATAAACGATTTTGTCGGGCAGGGCTCATTACCATTGGCAAAACAAATCTTCCAGAATTTGCTATTGGCGTGACAACAGAGCCAAAGCTATTTGGTGCTACTCACAATCCGTGGGATTTGACGCGAACGCCAGGAGGTTCTAGTGGAGGCTCAGGGGCAGCAGTGGCGGCTAGAGTTGTGCCAATGGCTCATGGTAATGACGTTGGAGGTTCTATACGAATTCCTGCGTCCGCATGTGGTTTAGTAGGTTTAAAGCCTACCAGAGGTCGTTCTACATTGGCGCCACACTACGGCGATTTACTTGGGGGGTTTTTTGTTGAGAATGGCTTGACGCGGAGTGTACGTGATTGTGCACGTTTACTAGATGTGATTTCGGGGCCAGCTGTTGGAGAGCCCTACGTAGCACCTCCCCAGGTAGGATTATACGCTAACGATATTGGCAAAGATCCTGGTAATTTGAAAATTGCTTATTCTACAGCTACTCCTCTTGGGGATCCTTTAGATCCAGAGTGTATCAAAGCTGTTTTAGCCACTGCGAAAACTTGTGAAGAACTTGGTTTTCAGGTTTCGGAATCATCGCCTTCTTTTGATGGAATGGAACTATGGACTAAGTTTACAACGCTTCTCGCTTCTGGTGTTGCCTGGGCCATGTCCGATTGGAGTCGGAGGCTAGGCCGAGAGTTGTTAGAGAGTGATTTTGAGGAATTCGTTTGGGCTTTTGGTCAACGTGGCTTTGCGCTCAGTGCACCAGAATACCTGTTGGCCATGCAAGATGTGCAAGCTCAGGTTAGGGCAATTAGCTCGTTTTATGAAGAGTATGATATTTGGCTTACTACTACTTTGGGGCAGCCTCCTGTGGAGCTGGGAACCTTGATTTATCAAGAGGATCCTTTTGAGTTGCGCAGAAGAATGGCTCGATTTTCGCCTTACACCTACTTGAGCAACGCGACAGGACAGCCGTCGATCTCCCTTCCTTTGCATTGGACGGACGATAATTTACCTGTTGGCTTGCATTTTACAGCTCGGATGGGTTGTGAGAATGTTTTGATTCGCTTGGCATCAAAGCTTGAAGAGGCTTTGCCATGGGCGCATCGAAAGCCGCCATATGTGGCAACCGATTAATATCACTTTATTAACGTTGCTCGAGATTTTCTTGGTTAGGCTGTAACTGCTAAGTCGTCGTTTACTCTTTTTTAAGAGCACAAAGCCCATACCCTTTTAACACGGTATTTTAACTGAGCCAAGGTATAAAACTTGTGAATAGGTTTATGTCTTACCAGTCCTTTAGTATTATCTAGTTTTGAGGTGTTTGCTTGGATCACTTGCAGCTGTAACTGAAAGTAGGACCTCCGGTGTGAGGTAATGGGCGGCCTTCGCCCGTGCAGCAGGGTCGTCGCTTTGCGGTCCCAGATAGCTACCCAAATCGCGGCCCCAATTGACCACCGCTGCTCCATAGTCGAGCCTTTCTTTTTCCCATTGTAGTAAATTCGAGAGGTTTGAAGATCCAAGTGCTTGGGCTAAAGTTGCGCCATCATCAGCAGCTTTCGAAACCCCCATACCCACGTGCGGGCGTGCTGTGAATGCTGCATCCCCCACTAAAATGGTGCGATTGAAGACTAATCGCTCAGAGAAAAAATCGTACATCGGCTGGAGGAAAGGTGCGTGTGTTGCCGCGATAATTCTTTGTATCTGTGGTGCGAGGTGATCTGCAGATTCTCTTCTCATTGCATTTATTACTTCCTTGCGAATTAAGTGCCGAGGAATTCCTGCCTCATGATGCGTACCCGATTCATCAGTAAGGTAATCCCTCAGAGCGTCAGAGCTGGCGGTACGGTACCAGCCCCAGTTGTACCAGCGATCTCCCGTGGTTAATTCGTCGTTTGGTCCCGCCACGAGGTATCCTAGCCAGTGACCTCCAGGTGCCATTCCGAAACTCACTCGCAAAGCGATTTGGTCTAGTATCTCAGGTGATATCAAGCGCTCATCTATCAACCCTCTCCATCCTAGGTACCCCGCATAAACGGGAGTTACATTAGGGGCTACTATTTTTCTTACTTGCGATTGGCTGCCGTCTGCTCCAATTAGCCAGTCAGCTTCAACCGACTGTCGGTTACTGAAAGTAGCGATAACCGAATCGCTCTTCGATCTAACTTTTGTTAAGTTATGGTCGCTATGGTAGTTCTCTTCGTCTATTTGGGCTCTTAAGAATCTATAAATCAACCCCCAAGACGTCATGATTTGCGCCATGTCTCTCGTATGCGTAATTTCCCCTTTTTGATTTAGCATTAGCCTGCCTTTTGACGGCACGCCCATTTCTGCTTTAAGCGCTATCCCAGCTTTCCTTAGTGCGTCATATAACTGATCGTGCGTTGCAATACCTGCGCCGCCATTGGTTAAGGCCCCAGCAGAGCGTTCAAAGATATGTACTTTGAAATTATGTGATTTAAGAGCTATGGCAGTAAAAAGACCAGCCATTGAGCCGCCTATGATCGCTACTTCTCCTTTGCTTTCCATCACTTATTTCCCTACAAACATTGATTCATTCTTATTGTGATTAGCTGATTAAGGTTGCTTTTTCTTGGCCAAGAGATTTTAGGCGGACACCGCCTTTTTCATCAACTAACAGATGGGTGATGGATGCGTTGTCAGGTTGGAACAAGACTAATCGGTCGTCATCGCGGAGCTGTGCTATTAGTGAATTTATGACCATGAAATGAGTGAAAATAACAGTATCATGGTTAATCGCAATAAGAGCTTCCCAAGAATCCACCCTCCATTCTCTCAGTTTTGGACTAACATCTGTCCATCTAAGGCTTGCAATTTCCTGTAGCCATTTTCGTCTATTCTTTTGTTGCACGTCAGTGGGGATTTCTTTAAAGCGGTCGTCGATAAATATAGGTTCCCTCCATTTTTTTGCAAGTGGTGTAGCAGTTTCTCTAGCTCTGAGTAAAGGGCTAGAGCGGATCTTGAGCGGATCTTGGTTTTCGAAATTTTTTACTACTGATAGTGCTTGTTGGTGACCATGTGCGCTTAGCTCTGAATCAGCCGAGTCCGCCCATGAATGTGCAGCTTCCCCATGTCGCACGAGATATATGTTGATCATTATTATGCAGCCTTTATTTTCAGTGGCTTTTTACTGTTCCGTTCAACCTGAGGATCGGAACTACTTCAGTTGTTGACGTCGCTAGTCATCATGAAGTGCATTGAACTATGCATCAAGGTTTTTGCTAGAAATATATCGTTGATTCTAATCGTATAAAAGGTAAAAGTGTGTGCTACATTAGGATTTCTTAATGATCTCTAATCAGAGAGGTTCTCGTTGTTACCAAATTAAGTGGTGGAGATATGGCAAAGGTACAATTAGGTGAATTACAGTTTAACTATTCTCTTGCGGGGCCTATAAACGCCCCAGTCATAGTTTTTTGTAATGGCTTAGGTGCAAATTTAACGATGTGGGAGCCTCAGGTCGATTTTTTTGCGGAAAAATTTCGAGTTTTGACATATGACCAGAGGGGTCATGGGCAGACTGACGTTCCCAAGAAGGCCTTCCAATTCGATGATTTGGCTTATGACGTTGTCAGGCTGATTGATGCGTTGGATATAGAAAAAGTACATTTTGTAGGCTTGTCTATGGGAGGCATGACTGCTTTAGGACTTGCCATTAAGCACCCGGGGCGGTTACTGAGTGTGGCCGCAAGCAACTGTGTGGCCAGTTTTTCGGCGGAAGCAAGGCAGGTTTGGATGGAGCGAGCATCTAGCGTTTCCGCTAATGGATTAGAACCCATTTTAGATGCGACTATACAAAGATGGTTTACTGAGAGGACAATTTCTAATCGGCCTGACGATATTGCTGGGGTGCGCGCAATGATTTTAAATACTAACATCGATGGTTATGTTGGGTGCTGTGGTGCCATACGCGATCTAGACTATACTGAGAAACTTGCTTCCATTACTGTGAAGACCCTTTTAATCGGCGGGACCTACGATGTGGGTACACCGCCAACCGAGATGAAAAAAATGTCAGCGCTTATATCTGGTTCCAGATATGTTGAGCTGGGCACTGCACATGTCTCAAATTTAGAGGCTCCCAATGAGTTCAACCAAACTCTGGACGACTTTTTAGCTGAAGTTTGACTTACTTTGATGGATGTAAATCGAGAAACGGTAATTCTTCATCATTATGATTTCTCGAACTACTCGGAAAAAATTCGTTTAATCTTTGGGCTTAAGAGCATCGTCTGGCAATCCGTGACGATCCCTTCATATGGTGCCAAGCCTTCTTATACGGCACTTACTGGCGGTTATCGACGCACACCTTCATTACAAATTGGTGCTGATATTTATTGCGACACATACCTAATTATCGAAGTCTTGGAATATTTATTTCCCTCGCCGAGTCTTTACCCCGGCATGAATAAGCCGCGTGTAAAAATGCTCTGCGAGTCGCTAGTTTATTGGGCCGAAAAAAATCTTATGCGTTCAATTGCGCTGTACATTACAGGACTTCATGCGGAAGATTTCCCCGAAGAGTTTCATGAGGATCGCGCAAGACTGCACTACAAGGATCCTCCTACCTTGAGAGCTGTAAAAAACGCCGCTAATCGCTACTTCCCCCAAGTGGTGGCTCAAATGCCCCTGATTGAGGAGTTGCTGGTATTAGGGGAGGATTATATTTTTAAAGAAGGCCCTTCTTTGGCGGATGTTTCGCTTTATCAGTGCCCTTGGTTTCTTAATATCGTTGGTGGAGACTCTCACTTGCTGAATGGTATGCCTAAGGTATTGTCTTGGATGAAGTGTGTTGAGTCTCTAGGGCATGGTAGTTGTCAACAAATCAGTCCTGCTAGAGCCCTCGAAATCGCACGGGCTAGTGTCCCTGCTCAGATAGGAGCAGGTTGCGTGTCAGATTGCGAGCAGATAATCTTAGGCTCGCAGGTTGTTGTAGGTCCGTTCGGTGAGAGTTCAGCCGCAAGTGGTGTTTTGGTGTATGCTGATGAGAAGAGGATTACCTTAGCGCACACTGGCAAAGAGTGTGGCTTGGTACATGTTCATTTCCCTAGATATGGATATTGGATAAAAGCCTCTTTATAACCTAGATATACATATCTTTTTCTTATGGCGGGCATATAAGAAATAAATCTAGTTTTGCCTCTAAGTATTTGTTTATCCGCTGTTATCAGCTCGTGGTGGACTGCGGTATTCCATTTATTTTCAATGGTTTAGTGAACTATTAGCCGATTTATTTTACAATGCTTGCTGGCTAGAAATCAGCCTTCTCGTCAATACCTGGGGGTGGCGAGCGAAGCCCAGGGATATCTTGTTAATATCAGCCTGTTAGAGAATTGTGTGATGCAGCGAGAAATATGACCGAATAGGCGTTGAGTATTTAGAGGCATTAAAAATGAGCGGTGTAAAGAAAGATAGCGCGACCGAAGTTGCGAAATTAGATTTAATGGGTTCAAGCCATGATTTTCCCGTGATGAATGGGAGTGTTGGCCCCAGCGTTGTGGATATTTCGAAGTTGTACGCGGCTACAGGTCAGTTCACTTATGACCCAGGTTTTACTTCTACCGCTAGTTGTGAGTCGAAAATCACTTACATCGATGGGGACCAAGGCATTCTTTTATATCGAGGTTATCCGATACAGCAGCTGGCAGAGAAAAGTAGCTTTTTAGAGACAGCATTTCTGTTATTGGAGGGTGAGTTGCCTTCAAGGCCTCAGTATGAGGAGTTCACTAATGCAATTACGCAACACACGATGGTTCACGAGCAGCTGAGGAATTTGTTTGCAGGATTTCGGCGGGACGCTCACCCTATGGCTATTTTATGTGGCGTTGTAGGTGCATTGTCAGCCTTTTATCATGATTCGACTGATATAAACGACCCGTACCAAAGGATGGTCGCAAGTAGACGACTTATCGCGAAAATGCCCACAATGGCCGCCATGGCTTACAAGTACTCTGTTGGTCAGCCGTTCGTTTATCCCAATAACGAACTTAGTTATCCCGAGAATTTTCTCAACATGTGTTTTGCCGTACCAGCAGAAAAAATGACTGTTAGACCGACTTTAGTAAGGGCGATGGATCGTATTTTTATATTGCACGCAGATCATGAGCAAAATGCTTCAACCTCGACGGTAAGGCTGGCAAGCTCTTCTGGCGCCAATCCATTTGCGTGTATAGCTGCTGGAATAGCTTGCTTATGGGGTCCTGCTCACGGTGGTGCAAACGAGGCGGCCTTGAAAATGCTAGCTGAGATCGGTTCGGTAGACAGAATCCCTGAATACGTAAAAAAAGCTAAAGATAAAAATGATCCATTCAGATTGATGGGATTTGGTCACCGCGTTTATAAAAACTATGACCCGCGGGCACGAGTAATGCAAGAAACTTGTCACGAAGTGTTAAGTGAGTTAGGCATTAAAGACGACCCGTTACTGGATGTCGCCATGGAGCTCGAAAGAATTGCACTTTCTGATAATTATTTCATCGAGAAAAAACTCTACCCTAATATCGACTTTTACTCGGGTATCACATTGAAAGCGATGGGCTTTCCTACCAGCATGTTTACAGTACTATTTGCATTGGCTAGGACTGTTGGCTGGGTCGCTCAATGGAACGAGATGATTGAAGATCCTAGCCAGAGAATAGGCCGTCCTCGGCAGCTTTACACAGGCTACACTGCGAGAGACTATAAATCTTCCGACCTACGTTAAACCACATGAGGGACACTATCGCTTCCGTGAGCTTTGAGCGGCCAATTTTCTTCGATGACTATGTCGAAGGGCAAGTTTATGTTTTCGGTAAGACGGTGGTTAGTGAGGATGAGATCATTGAGTTTGCGGGAAAGTATGATCCGCAATCGTTCCATATCGATCCTGATCTAGCAAAATTACATGCCTACGGGGGCCTCGTCGCGAGTGGATGGCATACTTGCGCAATGGCCATGCGCATGATGACTGATGACTTTATTTCTGAATCAGCAAGTTTAGGATCCCCTGGAGTTGATGAAATTCGTTGGAAAAAACCTGTTCGTCCAGGTGACATATTGCGAGTTAGGCTTGAAATTTTGAATACAAGGTTGTCTAAGACAAAAAGTGATCGTGGGATTGTGATCTCACAGGTTGAGGTTATGAATCAGGATTCTGAGATTCTAATGTCGATGAAGACCACTGGATTATTTTTGGTCAAAGGTTGCTATTAGGATAAATAACAGCTAGCCATCTTTTATTTCTCGATGCAATAGCCTTCAAATGCTGCATGAACACACTGTGTGCCATCACTACAGTCGCTTTGTACTATGCATTTTCCGCCGATTGCTTTGCCTGGAAAATATTTCCGAAGAATAAGGCGTGGATCGCCCATTAGCGATATAGCTTGATCGCGTGGAGTCTTAGATTTTTGATAGCTTTTTTCTTTCTTCTCAGGTAGCTGTAATCCGTAGCAAACACCGCTAGCGCGTTTCTCTCTTTTTATACAAGTTCCTACCCCACAATCCCGATCAGTTTCACACCCTTGGCTAGATAAACTCAGTAAAGTGAGGCAAGTAAAAGTCGTTAATATTAATTTAGAGATACCATGCTCCTTAATTAGTGTGTTTCTTTACCCTTATCGCTCCATACATTGAGACACGATTGCCGCCATCTTTAAGCATTTCTAGGTAGTCTGCCCATGCCTGCATCATACTCTTTCTTTCAAGTAATAAGTCTTTATCAGTATATGAAATATCTTTCTGTAAAATGCCCTCATAGCCGCAGTCCCCTTGCAGTTGCTTTTTTAGGGCCATCTGACTCCATCCCATTTCAGACAGATGTTTTTGCGCCATCCGCCTGAAACCCCAAACAGTTATTTCAGTTATATTTTCGGTGATTTTTTTTAATGCGTGATTAAGAGTATTGGCGCTAAGCGTTAAGTGTCGACTTTTTCTAGTATGAAAAATGAATCCTTCTCGATTGCTCGGTGGTTTGGCGTGCATTAGAATTTTTAATGTTTGAGTAGCCAGAGGGACGACATGTCTGGTTCCATTAAGTTCGATGTGCCATTCTTTTTCTTCTAAATTGATGGCTGACCATTTGGCATGAATTAGCTGGGTCGGTCGGACAAACACTAAGGCTGCGAACTCTAAAGCTAGGCGTGTTTTTGAATACCCGTGATAAGCAGATATTCCGTGCATTAGGTGAGCGACGTCTTTTGACCTCTCTATATATTTGTAGTGCCGGGTTGCAAGAGATCTCTGAGAATTCCTCAAGTTTATAGTTGGATTGTGTCGGATGATTCCTGCTTCCAATGCATACTCGAAGATTTTTTGGATTGTTTGTCTAGTGCGGTGAGCTTTGTCAATTTGACGCTTGGCTTCAATTTCTTTAATGAGTTTTAAAATGATAGTTTCTGAGATTTTCTTTATTGGCATGCTGCCTAGCACTGGGAGAATATCATTCTTTAGGCGCGTTGCAGTTTTAGCTTTCAGTTGGTCGCTCATGGTTCTGGAGCGAAAGGTCAACCACTCCTTAGTGACCAAATCAAACGAATCAATTCTGTCTGTTTCTGTAAGCCAGCGTTTTCTGTGTATCGCAGGATCAACATCCCTAGCAATGAGACCTTCACAGACCTTCCTTTGCTGTCTTGCATTATTAAGGTCAATTGCAGAAAAAGACCCAAAAGAGATGGATCTTCTTTTGCCAGCCCATTGGTAGTCATATCGCCACCATTTTCTTCCTGACGTCGAGACAACAAGGTGCATCCCGCGTCCATCTGCTTTTTTGTAAGCCTTATAGTTTGGTAGAAATTCTTCTATTTCAGGAGTAGTAAGTCTATCTTCACCCATTAAACCATCCCATAAAAAAATACCGTAAGTATATGAATGCTAAAAATCATTAATAACCAAGTTTTATGCTTTGAATATAGTTTATTATGGGATCATATGAAAACACTTTTACAATTAAATAATTGTTATGACCGTTTGCCGATAGGTTAGCTGATTATTTATTCATACAATGGGGTGATGAATTGGGTTTTTGGATATGGCTCTATTATGTGGGATCCCTCGATAGTTTATTCGGAAGTACGCAAGGCAAAATTGTCCGGCTGGGCACGGAGATTTTGGCAGCTTTCGCCTGATCATCGGGGGACACCCGCTTTCCCTGGTCGCGTGGTGACTTTGGTGGAGAAAGCTGATTGCGATTGTTGGGGGCTTGCCTTTCGTATAGAACAAAGTCAATGGGATAAAACTTTAGATATTCTGGATGAGCGAGAAAAGAACGGTTACATACGTCACTTTTTAGAAATAGATTTAGATGAGGGCTCTCAAGGACGATGTGTGACATATATCGCGGGAGAGACAAATGTGTCCTTTTCCCCTTTACTTTCTGCGAAAGAGATTACGCTAAACATTCAGCAAGCGGTTGGGCCCAGTGGTAGTAATATAGATTATTTTTTACGGTTAAGGGAAATGCTTGGGTGTCTCGGTGTTTGTGATGAAGAAATTGAGCGCTTAAACCAAGCGCTTGTCGAAATAGAGGATTAAAGGGTTATAGGTACATTTTTCTACCATATTTCAATTATGAGTATTTTTTCTAAATATGTTGGGATTGACTATTCGGGTTTAAAAGCCCCAGTGTCTAGGTTGCCGCAGCTGCAAGTTTTCGATTGTTTAGCCGGTTCTGAGCCTGCCAGAGTTGAGCCTTATGATGCGGCAGCGCGATATTGGTGCCGCAAAGAGGTGGGGAGGTATCTTCGTGATCTTCTACTTTCAGAAGATGAGGTGATTATAGGGATTGACCATAGCTTCTCTTTTCCAGAATCATATTTTTTAGATCACACACTCCCTGACTGGGGTACGTTTCTTGATTATTTTACCGATAGTTGGCCGGCTCACCACGACCACATGTATGTCGATTTTTTGCGAGAAAAACAACACAATCTTGGTGGTTCGCGAGGTCTCAGACTGTGTGAAAAATGGGCCGGCGATGTCAAGAGTGTTTTCCATCTTGACACTCCTGGCTCGGTTACTAAATCGACATTGGCTGGGTTGCCATGGTTGAAAGAACTGCGTTGTGATCCCAAGCTCTCAGGTAGAGTCCAATTTTGGCCTTTTGACGGTTTCGTTATAGAGCCACACCAGTCCGTTATCGTTGAAGCGCACTCATCTTTTTTTCGGCGGAGGTATAGTGTTGAGGGCAGAGCCCCACACGAACATAATGCCTACTCTATTGCTAGATGGCTGCAAGAGATGGACTGGCGTGGAGCATTGTCAGGTTATTTCAATCCTCCGTTGACATTGCCTGAACGGAGAATAGCGGCCTTAGAGGGTTGGATACTAGGCATTAGATAAATGTAAAATCGTAAGTGAGTACTTACTCAAAAAATATAAATGATAGTTGTTGTATTACAGTATTTATAAGATATGATTGGCTCAAATGGATAAACTGGGATATATGCGCACTTTGGTGACCGTGGCAAAGCTCGGATCATTCTCTCTTGCGGCGAAAGAATTTTACGTCACCCCCGGAATGATGTCCAAGCAGGTAAAGCAACTTGAGGATAATCTTGGAGTGAGATTGCTTAATCGGACGACAAGAGGGGTCTCTCTAACTCATGCAGGTGAAATCTATATAGAAAAAGCCGTTAGTATTCTACAAAGTATCGAGGATGTAGAAGGCGCTGTTAATGAGTTGTCGAGTGGCGCCAAAGGTATTCTGCGGATTAGCTGTCCCCCATCTTTCGGGCGCACGGTGTTGACCCCAATTATTTCGAGTTTTGTCCTCGAGAACCACGAACTAAGAATTGAGCTGGGGCTGCAAAATGACGAGCCAAACGTTATAGCATCTCGGTTAGACCTGATCTTTCGCTTGGGTCGTATGAGGGATTCTTCTTTGGTGGGAAAGCAGGTTGCCACTGCTCCGTTTGTAGTGTGTGCTTCACCTCGCTATACCGAGCAGGCTGGAATACCTAAGCGCCTTGAAGACTTGGCAGCTCACAATTGCGTTGTAGATGGCTCTATGCACGAGGAAGCCGATTCTTGGGAATTTCTCAACAACCAAAGGGTAGTAATTTCACAGGTGGTTAGGGGCAATTTTTTTTCTTTTAATACTGGCGCCGTGGTAGAAGCTGTAATCCAGGGCTTGGGGATTGCCTATGTACCTCGCTATGCTGTTGTCGATGAGTTGTCGACTAAAAAGTTAGTAGAAATTAATTTCCCGGATTGCAAGCCTAAGGTCGAACCGCTTTATGCCTTGTATGCCAGCCGAGAACACATTGCGGTAAAAATAAGGGACTTTGTCAGTTATTTTATAACGAATGTGGGCTCTGAGAGTGGCATGCTTGGCGTTATTGTCCCAAGTTTGTAGACAGAAATGCCCTCATGCTAATTCTACCGGCTTTTAGGGCTCTGCCTCTTTAGTTCGGTGATAATTTCATCACAAGAGTATAGGTCGGCGTATTTTTGCTGCATATCAAAAAGGCTGGCTTCGTGAGGGCTCATCGCACGGTCTCCTACGCAATCTGTGACAACTATGGTTCTATAATTATAGCTCATCGAGTCGACTACTGACGCTCTCACGCACCCTGATGTGGTACATCCTGTTACGATGAGAGTTTCGATATTCCTTGCTATTAGCCACGATGCGAGTCCAGTGCCGAAGAATGCCGACGCTTGTGTCTTCCTGACTACATATTCGGTAGATTCAGGTTTGAGATCGTCGACTGTTTGACTGATATGGGCATTCTCAGTCAGTCGTTCCAAGCCGGGCACTTTTTCGCAGAAAATGCCTGTATTAGAGCCATCGCTCTCATACACAACTCGAGTGTGTACGATGGGGAGCTCAAGCTCTCTAGCGGCCCGCAGAAGGATTTTCGTGCGCTTAATCGCGTCTACAATGTTTCCGCCACCGTAATACTTAGGGTCACAAAACCCATTGACAAAATCAACCATCAAAAGTGCTGATTTCCCATTAAAGCCAGATTTTCCTCCAAAACCTTGTTGTTTATAGATGCTTATGTCGCTCAATGTCTAGTCTCCAAAGTTTTTATTTTTATGATATCTATATGTTTTAAATTTTAATCTATATTTTGCGATGCAATGATTAGCCTTACCAGGCTAGTATGAGGGGCACCGATTTATTGTTGATGATAAAGAGCCTGAGTCGACGCATAGAGTTGGCTTCTTCTGGCTATGTTAAGAAATGACCATCCGACAATGCTATCAAATAACCGAGCAAAAAACTCTATGTATTAGTCGGAAATATGAGCACTTATTTCTTTCATTGTCGCGGTTCGTTCTTCTCTAGCTGATAAAGCCTCGTCCATATCAACTGAAACAAATTGAATAGAGGTATTAGGCAGAAGTTGTCCAATTAAGTCCATATCCGCTGAAATTACGGCGCCCAAAGTAAAATAGCCTCCAGCGGAAACCGCATCCCTATGCAGAATAATGGGTTCCGTCCCACTCGGTACTTGGATGGATCCATACGCGTAACTACTATCGACAATATTTGAGGGATCAGACCCCGCCCCGAATGGAGCTTCGCGCTCTACAAATTTAAGAGGCCGCCCCCCTTTAAATCGATAGCCCATTCGATCGGCCTCAGAGCCAACCGTCCACTCTTCAGAAAAAAATCGCGCGAGCGAATCTTCCGTTAACCTGTGTGAGTAAAGACCCAGCATCACGCGAACCTCTCTGACACCTAAATCAGGCACGAGCCTTTTTGGAAAACTTTTCACAATTGGAGTCATAGAAGATTTAAATTCATGCAAGGGTAGATTATCACCTTTAATCAAAGGCCTACCCTCAACTCCACCAAACGCTCCGACCAGATATGTGGAGCGACTTCCCAAGACCTCGGGAACTTCGATCCCTCCCGATATACCAATGTAACAACGCGCTCCGGCCCGCAAGTAATCGAACTCAAGGGTTTGGCCGCGGTTAACTTGAATTGATTGCCAAGACGGTTGATTAACACCATCTAATTTAAAGGGAATCTCGGCTCCAGTGACTGCAATCACGCAAGCTTGCTCGAAATATAAGGTAGGCCCAACAAAAACTGCCTCTAAGCCCGCAGCGCCTTCCACATTCCCTACTAGTAGATTAGCTATCCTTAAAGCTGTTCGATCCATAGCCCCGCTCATAGGAATTCCCAAATGAAAATAACCTGGTCTACCCAAATCTTGTACTGTAGTCGATAAACCTGAAGCTAGTACTTTAATACCCATCTAGACTGCCTAGCAAAAATCTATTGTAATCTGATGGATTTTTCTCAAACTCACGTAAATCAAATTCTGCTGGTTTGACGGTCAAAACGAATTCCTTAGCTGACACCCGTGCAACTATTTCCTCGTGTTCTTGCGCGTTTATAGGACTAAATTTCACTATATCCCCTGGACGAAAAAAAACCATCGATTCATCAATATGGCTATGACTGGAAAGAGGATCGAAGATTGGTATCGGTGTGACACCAAACATCTGGTATCCACCCGCTCCCTGAACGGCATAAACACAAGTAAAACAACCTCCATGCCCTATCGTATGCCTCGGTGTGTCGGTACGGGGTCTAAGATATTTAGGCACTTGAATCTGCGACTTTCGATCAACCATTTGGTATAACCATGGGCACCCGGCTACAAAGCCGACCATAGAAACAAACCAAGGGGATGCATGATGCGCGTTAACAAAATCGCAGACCGTTGCATAGCCATTTAAAGAGGCTGCATACTCTAAATCAGTGGAACTGGGGTCTTGATGACGTTCACGAAACCGCATTTCTGTCTCATGAGTCCATGGATCTTGATAAAATACCGGTATTTCAATAATCCGAGTGTGAATAACAGGCAATGCTTGTTCAGCGAACCCATCGATTTTTTTAACTTCTAATAGAAGATCCTTAGGCTTAATTAAATCTGGATTAAACTTTACCTGATATGAGGCATTCCCAGCACTAATTTCATCTACACCCTTGAGCGATGATTCTTTTATCAATTTAGCGGCAGATAAGCTCTTGAAAAATGCTTTCATCGACATTTCGTCCGCGCATTCAGCTAGCAGATGCTCGTCCCCACCAAAAGTAAATCTAGAAGCCATTTCAGATCCTACAAAACTGTTTTTAAAATTTTTCTTGAAGCCATTTTTCTAAAAATTCGATATCCACGTCACTCGCTGCCACGTCTTTATCTATCACCAATTTTTTATGTAGATCAATGGCCGTCGGAATACCTTCAATTACAAGGCTATCTAAAACTCGCTCCAACTTTTTCATCACGCAATCTCTATCACTATCCCAAACAATAAGTCTTCCCAAAAGTGAGTCATAAAAAAGTGGTACCTCATATCCCTCGAATAACATTGAATCGAACCTTACACCTGATCCCGAGGGCAGAGAAAGCTTGGTGATAGCTCCTGGCCACGGCATAAAGTCTTTGTTATGATCCTCAGCATTAATTCGACATTCAATTGCGTGCCCACTTAATTTCAGATCGTCCTGTTGTATCTTCAACTTTTCACCGAACCCAATCTGAATCATCTCCTTTACAATGATGCTAGCACAATTAGTTATCGAACGATTCGAGTAAAGCCGCTGTCAAACCAGCGTGACCGAACGAGGCTCCTGCTGCCATTTCGATCGCAACCCATGCAGTTTCAACGATCTGAGCTTTTGAAAATTCAGCCTCCAACGCTATTTTGGTGAGTTTCTTTATAGAATGCGGGTCGTGAGTGTTGTGCGCGCAAGCAAGAGCGATAAGATGTTTAAAGGAACCTTGTAACGCGTTATCTTCAAAAATGTTATTTTCGAATTTTTTTAGGCTCTTCAAAGGCCCCTCGTTCATTTCACCTAGCTGCTCTAGTTGCTCGGTCGACTCTTCTTTTTGGTAGTCCTCTAGACTACCATTCAGTGCATCAATAGTTATTGGGAATTGGGATATACAGGATGTGGCCGCAGATATGGTGCCGACCCAAGCGGCCTCGATAATTTCCTCATTACTCGCACCCGCTTTGAGCGCAAGGCTTGTATGGTGATCTATGCAGTAAGGACAACGCAAAACATGTGCGCATCCAATTGCTATTAATTCTTTTTCTCGTCTTGAGAGTGCCGCATCATTGAAGGTACTTGCCGCTAGTGCCGCGAATGCGCTTGCAGGCTTTGGGGCCCATGTGCCAAGCAATTGAGTCTTCGCGAGTAGCGAAGGGTGTAAAATTTGGTCTACTGACATTGTTTAACCTCCATAATGGAATTCAGATTTTTCAAGCAAATAATATAACAACTAATCAAGTTTAAAGAGGAAGCGTCTTAGCCTACAACGACCTATAAATTTTGTGTTTCGGGCGAAAGCTGTTAGTTCTAATGGAATTACACAAGAGCTAAATGCCATCTAAGACTTCGAAGCCTTCGAATTGAGGATGTCCCAAATATAAGCTTTTATGGTCCCCTACACTGGCATGTGCTTTTTTGAAAGCTTCAGACTTTGTCCATGCTTCAAAGCTATCTCGGTTTTGCCAAGTAGTGTGTGATGAATACAGCGTACTATTTTTTTCCTTTTGCCCACGGAGTAGATGGAATTCGCGGAAACCATCTACCCCAGCTAGATTTTTGTCTCTGTTTTTCCATATTAATTCAAATTTTCTTTCAGAACCTGCCGTCACAGAGAATCTATTCATTGCGATAAACATATTTCGCTCCTTTTTTGTAATAATGGCGACTATTGTATTAGTAATATGAGTGGATGAAACGAAATTTTACTATTTGATAATCACGGAGTGATAAGGTAGGAGATGAAGAGTATGGCGTTACTAAATGAAAAAATTATCCTGGTTACTGGAGGCAGTACGGGTATAGGTAGAGCGACCTCAGAAATACTTGCCAGAGAAGGCGCTACAGTCATTATCGGTGATATCCAGAACAAAGAGGGCGAGGACACGGTTGCTGCTATTAAGGAAGAGGGAGGGGCAGCGGAGTATTACCATATGGATGTAGTGAATTTTGAGCAAGTCCGAGATGTCGTTGCAGAGATTGTAGGTCGGTATGGCTCATTGGATGGTGCGCATAACAACGCTGGGATAGAAGGTCCTGCTTCGAAGATTCTCGATTATCCTACGGATGAATGGGATAGAGTTATGCGTATCAATCTGACTGGGGTTTTTAATTGCATCAAATGCGAGATAGAGCAAATGGTAGCTCAGGGGAACGGGGGCAGTATCGTAAGCACTGCGTCGGTTGCTGGTTTGGTTGGCTTCGCGGGTTCGGCCAGTTATAACGCCTCTAAGCACGGGGTTGTGGGCTTGACTAAAACAGTGGCGCTTGAGTATGCTGCGAAGAATATCCGAGTGAATGCGGTATGCCCAGGTTTCGTAGAGACGCCCATGCTTAATAGATTGACAGGCGATGAGAATAATAAAATCAAGGAAAGGATGCTGGGACGAGTTCCGATGAAGCGTATTGCTGCGCCAAGTGAGATTGGTGATGCAGTTGCTTGGCTTTTGTCCGCGAAATCGAGCTATATGACTGGTGTCGCCCTGCCTGTAGACGGTGGTTGGATGGCTCAATAGGGTGCTTTTGAGTTTGCGTGAGCGATTGCAAAAAAATGAGCTTTCGGAAACCATTATTTAGAAATATACTTAAACTTTAAATATTTCAAAAGGGGGTGATCTAATGTCTAGTGATATGGGAAACGCATCGCAGCTTACTGGTGCTAATTGTGGGCGTGAGATCTTTCTACTGTTAAAGGTCGGTAGCTTGTAAAAGTGATCAAGGTTGTCGATGCAACCAGTCACAAAGGAGGGATGCATTGCATCCCTCTTTTTTTTACTTTTTAGAACGCTTGTGCCTCAGGCTAGTATTTGTAAATCATATACGCGCTTTTTGTCGCAGACTCCCATACCGGTCTAGTAAGCGAGCTTTCGCCGGGGGAAATACATTGATTTTTTCCAAGTCACCGCCTGCTAATTTCAATACTCGCTTGTCCATAATGAAATAAAAGAGAGGAGGGAACATGGCAGCTATAAACATAAGGGGGTAGCAGTAAGGTAGTGTGGGTGTCGTATCCAAATTTGTGTCACGGAGAGCTTGGTACCAGCGGGTTGAGCGCATGTGGTGACCTGAATGGCGGACAAAATTTAGTAATAAGTTATTGGAGCCAATCATATTGGTGTTCCAGGAAATATGTGCAGTAGGACGACCGCTGGAGTCGTTCCAACTGTAGCCTCCGTGGGCCTTTTCCTCTCTTAGTAAACCATAGTGCTGACAATATTCTATTAATGTCAGATACCACCAACAGACATACATTTGAAGCAGTAGCATTGGAAGGACAACCCACCCGAACGTTAACGTTAAGGTCGAAAAAATGAGTGCTGTGCCAAGGTATTGCTGCAGGGTTTCATTTTGTAAGCTCCAAGCACTAAGATTATTTTTGCTTAAACGCTCTTTTTCATGGCGCCAAGAACGTTTGAAAAAGCCAGGTTGCTCTCTAATAAAGCCGAAATGGTATAAGGACTCCCCCATTTGGGAACTTGCAAAGTCATTAGGGGTTGAGGCATACACATGATGGCCTTTTAAATGGCCGATCAGGAACTGGCCTACCCCTCCAACAGCAAGGAAATACTTACCCATCCGACGGCAAAAGCGAGAAGTCTTGTGCCCAAATTCATGGCCGACGGCTAGCGCCAATCCCGAGACTATCCCCATAGAGATTGAGATTCCGATATAGGAAGATAACGAGATTTCATGGTTTGCTATAAACCAAGCAACGAAACTATAGTTAACAAGATAAGCTGGAGCTGCGCACACTATCACTTTGATATAGTATTGATCGTCTTCTATCGAATTTAGCGCGTCTTCTGGTGGGTTGTTACTATCTTTTGGAGCTACCTGGTCAAGAAGTGCTATTAGTCCGAACCAGAATATCACTGTCAACCAATACAACAGCGGAGCGTCATAAGCGTATGCACCGTAGCAGCTAATACTAGGTAGAAGGGGAAGAAACGGTTGGCTGAGCCAAAGATGACGGCGTTTATCCACGTACCCTTTAAGACTAAGAGCTGCATTCACGGTGTTTACCTTCCCAAGATCATTTATAATGACAGTGTTGTCATTAGTGCGAATAGGATACATGCCTTTTACTTCTGAGATCAAGACAGACGAGATTTTTAGGGTTACTCTGTTCGCTGGTAACGAGATCTAATTCCCTTAAATGGATAACCATGGGTATAGACGATACGAATAAAAAGCGCAAACGGGCCACTCGGATGGACCCTATGGGCCGTTACCGCCAACTGCTGTCTGCTGCTATGCGACTCTGTTCTCGGGAAGGTATTGCTAACACCAACCATGCGAGGGTGGCCACTACCGCTGGAGTGTCAACGCCAACAGTATTTCTTTATTTCCCTACGCGTTTAGATCTGATGAACGCAGTCCTAGATGAGGTAGAGCTGTATCTATTAAAGCTCGTAGATCGGTCATCCGAAAACGAAATTACAGCTAGTAAAAAGCTTATATCTATAGTGAGCGCTTACTCTGATGCTATTGATAGCGATTCAGCTTATGCGAGGATTTTTTTGAATTGGGGAGCTGCAACTACTGATCAGACTTGGCAGAAATTCTTATTATTTCAAGATCGATTATTGGAGAAATTTGAGCGAATCGTCGATAACGGCAAAAGAAGTGGCGAGGTTAGCCAAACTGTCAATCCTGTTTGGGCCGCTCACCTTATCTGTGGGGCAGGTACGATTATTGCGCAAATGAAATTTAGAGGTCTGGCTGCTAGTGAGATAGAGGATTTTTTTCGCGCTTTAGTTCGTGCTAGCTTAAAATCGGGTTAGGTCGAACTATCAAAAAGATGGACAGTTTAGTCATATTAATAGTTAAGCGCTGTCTTTGACCGGCATGTAAATTTTTATTTAAGGGATCATATTTTTGTCGAGCAGTACTAGTAATAAAGGCCGATCTGTGAGGTCGCTTTTGCTGGTTTCTAACCTGTTTTATTTTTCAAATTTTGCGTCAACATTTTATCAAGCTCATTAGCAAAATTACGCTTATCTGCAGGAGTTAGAGGCGGAGGGCCGCCTGTTTGAAGACCGCTAGAGCGCATCGTATCGTAGAAATCTCGCATTGTGACTTTGGCTTCGATACTATCGTTAGAGTAAAGTTCTCCTCTCGGATTTAGAGCAAACGCATCCTTCTGTAACACCTCCTGAGCTAGAGGAATGTCAGCTGTTATTACGAGGTCTTTGCTTTCAACTCTTTTAACAATTTCGTTATCCGCAACGTCGAAGCCTGCTTGGACCTTGAGAAATTTAATGTTCTCTGAAACAGGAAGCTGAAGCACCTGGTTGGCCACGAAAGTGACTAAAACACTCCTTTTTCTGGCAGCGTTATAAAGTATTTCTTTAATTATTTTCGGACAAGCGTCGGCGTCTACCCAGATTTTCAATTTCTAATATCGCTATGCTTTTGCTTTAGAGCTAATCAAGCTGGTGCACCGTTATATGGTATGTTGAGATCGGTGTCGAAAATTAAATTTTCTTTGGTAATGAATACTCGTGACTGTGAGAAGTCAATAAATCCGCTCTCATCCTCTAGAAGGGCTTGGAATGCTTTTTGCCCTTCTTCTGTGTTCATTGCGTCATTTAATTCTTGTTCTGAGTTCCACCATACTTCCGTAATACCATCATAGGGTGCCGCAAGACCTCTTGAGTCTATGAGGTTTTGGTTGATAGGAGTATCTATCGTGTGGCTTTGCACGTATTTCGTGGCGTTTATTTGTCTTGTGAGACTGGTTACCAGCGGGCCGTGCTTTTCTCGCCAGTACCGGTTAAATTCTTTTTGCGACACCTCCGGTTTTTTTTTCAGGCAATACACTAGCTTTATCATTATCCTCTCCCCAGGTTATTTGGTGTGTCTTCGAATTCTTTCAACTAACGAATTTAAAGTGTGTTACAGGTAGTATAGTTAATATTAAAGTAAATCATTATAGGGAAAAGTATTTTGTTTCCGAAAGTGTTGTTTCTCTCGTTTTTTCTGTTCTTGTATCAAACCGTCTTTGGCGCGCAAAATCAGGCATTGCATGATCATTTGTTGACATTGGATTCGCATATAGATACGCCTATTAGGCTAGTAATGCCTGGGTTCAACATTATGGAACGACATGACGCATCATCAGATTACTCCCAAGTAGATCTGCCAAGGATGGTTGATGGTGGCTTAGACGGCGGGTTTTGGGCAATTTTTACTTCCCAGCAGGAGTTATCTGCTGCTGGATATGCGAAAGCAAAACGTATAGCCCTTAGTCGTGCTAAGGCGATACTTCGGTTAGAAACGGATTATCCTAGTTATTTTGCCGTAGCTGAAAACGCCACAGATGCTTATGCCATTGCGGCCAAGGGTAAAAAAATAGTCTATTTAAGCATTGAGAATGCTTACCCACTGGGATTGGATATCTCCAATCTGCGAGAGTTTTATGATTTAGGCGTACGAATGCTCGGGTTGGTTCACACCCGTAACAACCAATTCGCTGACAGCTCTACTGATCTTGATGGGCCGAAATGGAATGGGCTTTCTCCTCTGGGCATAGAGCTTGTGCGAGAAGCCAATAAACTAGGAATCATTGTTGACGCGTCTCATGCGCATGATCTCGCTCTAGAGCAGATGATTTCATTCTCTACTACGCCTGTTGTACTTTCTCACTCTGGTTCGAAACAAGTTTTTGATCACCCTAGGAATGTTACTGATAGGTTACTAATTAAGCTAAAGGAAAGTGGTGGCCTGATTCAGATGAACTCACTTGGTGGATACCTGGGGCACGTTCATGTGCCTCCCGAGCGAAAGGAGGCATTTGGTAGCTTTGTCGCGGACATCAATGAGCTCGAAGCTAAGGGCAGACCCATGTCTTATGAAGAGTTTAAAAGGCGGCGAAGAGATATCGATCATGATTACCCGCGCGGAGTGTCTAAATTTTCCGATTACATGGATCACTTCAAGCATGTTTTAGAACTACTGGGGCCTCACCACGTTGGCGTTGGAGCTGATTGGGACGGAGGAGGAGGAGTTGTCGGGATGATGGATATTTCTGAACTTCCAAAAGTAACAGAGCACCTGTTGCGTTCGGGATATACTGAGTCCGATTTGGAGCGTATTTGGAGCGGAAATTTGCTGCGACTGCTTCGCATAGCAGAAAACGAAAAGGATTGACTTGGTTGAAAGTAGAGCTTCAACTATAAACTAAAACTTGGAGGAATTCGCGTAGTGGATAGTACGAACCAACGAACCGATATGGATGTGTATTGGAATGAGGCTGGAGGGGATAAGTGGGTCAATAGTTTGGCGCATATCGAGTCAGTTATCTCTCCCGTCGGTAAACACCTGTTGAGCTCCCTTCCATTAGAGCAAACAACTAGCGTGTTAGATATTGGATGTGGCGGGGGACTAGTTACATCTAAAGTAGCCGAGCTAATCGGACGGAAAGGTAAGGTGTTAGGCGCGGATATCTCAAGTACCATTTTGAAAGAAAGTGTCAAGCTTTTCGGAACTATCCCCAATTTAGAATTTCAGGTCTGCGATGCTGAGACGCACGCTTTTGAAACATGCAGCTACGATTTGGTGATTTCAAGATTCGGCATCATGTTTTTTCAGGATCCGTATGCAGCTTTTAAGAATATTTATTCTGCGGTTAAACCAGGTGGGTTTCTGCGAGTAGCATGTTGGAAGCCTGCGACGGAAAATCCCTGGATGATGAAAGCATCCGCTGCGGCTTTTGAGGTTTTGGAGCGGCCACCGGCTCCTAAACCGGGAGAGCCAGGGCCTTTTTCTTTAGGTGAAGAGCCTCTTGTTATGGATATCCTTACAAAAGCCGGTTTTCGAAACATCACCATGCAACCAATCGTAGAGATGCTGAATATGGGTAGTTTAGAGGCAGCTGTTTCCTTGATGACGCAGCTAGGTCCCGCATCGACGCCTCTATCTGAAGCTAGCGCAGCTGATAAGACCAAGGCCTTGAGGTTAATGGAGGCCGCACTTTCAGAGGCGCTAACTCCAGAGGGAGTTCAGTTGGTTGGAGCATTTTGGTTAGTAAGCGCAGAGGCTTAGCTTAAAACCCTTAAGCAGCAGCAGTTTTCCGCAGTTGGGCTGCTGCGCTGTTCCCGTGTCTCAGCAGCTGGCCGGGGAAGGTGTTCATTTGTTGGTCATTCTCGATAGTTATCTCTCCGTTGACTAGGATATATCGATAGCCTTTCGCTTTCTGAACGCGTCTCCACTCGCCGCCCGGCAGATCATGTACGATTTCTGGAGGTGTAATTTCTAAATTCTCCAAATCATAGACGATAATATCTGCAGGCGCTCCAACTTTGAGCACCCCTCTATTTTTACACCCTGCTAACTCCGCAGGAAGTGCAGACAGGCGCCAGTGGGCATCTTCTAAGCTCAACATTTTCTCATCGCGTACAATTTTAATTAGTGTTTCAGTCGGGTACCTGCCGGCAGTTAGGAATTTTGTATGGGCTCCTCCGTCAGAAACTCCGAAGAGAATGTAAGGTACGTCGACGACCTCTTTCAATAAGTCAAGACGCGTACCAGGAGGCGCAGCGAAAAATTCGGTTTCTAGTTTGTCGGCAACCACAATATCCAGCATAACGTCTACTAGATCTTTTCCAGTTTTTTCGGCAATAAGACCGATCGTATGATCCAACCATTGCTGAGATTCCGGTGCTATTGGTCCTGTGACGACGATGTTCTCAAAAGGGCCTAGTACTAATTTTGGAATTTGCGCCTTTAGAGCAGGTCGCCTCATCGGATCGGCAAGCTTAGCGAGTCTTTCTTCTCGAGTTCCAACGGTTGCTTCTCTCCAAGCGGGGCACTCGTCAAAAAGATTCCAATCTTCAAACGTAAATCCATAGCCTGCATCGGTGGTGAGTCCTTGTCCATATACTCGAATGCCTTCCGACCGACATTGCTCTAGCCATGCGATGACTTTACGATGTATTTGGGGTTTGGTGTCATAGACTTGAACTACATTAAACACAATCGGCCGACCGCTAATTTTAGCTAGTTCCATAATGTGCTTTTGATCGGCCTCAGGATCGCCAGAGACCATGGTTGTCTGCATGTGACCGGCATTTCTTTTCCTTAGAACTTTAGCGAATTCTATACTGGTGTCGTCATGCATCATGTCTGTCGGCATGGCGGTCCCATCGTAGTCTAACTGGACTCCAGCCGGTCCTGATGGCGGAAGGCGTTGTGCCGACCAGCCACATGCACCTGCATCCAACGATTCCTCGAGGAGACGGCACATCTCAGTGTGTTCTTTAGCCGTTGGAAGTCGGCCTGCTTTAGCATCCTCTAGACCAAGGACCGATATTAAAATTGGATTGACTGGGACATATGGAACAATATTGATCGCTTTTTGGGTTCGTTCAACGCTATCCATGTATTCTGGAAAAGACTCCCAATCCCAGGGCATTCCCTCTCTCATTGAGGCCAGAGGAATAGCTTCAACCCGAGTCATTGACAGCATCGATCGCTCTCGAGCCTCTGGAGCGACTGGTGCAAACCCGAAACCACAGTTACCTATCACCACCGTCGTAATGCCATGCCAAGAAGATATCGAGCAGTATGGATCCCAAAATAATTGCGCATCGTAGTGTGTATGGAGGTCGACAAATCCAGGTGCCACGATTAATCCACTGGCATCAATAACTTTTTGGCCATCACTCGCATCGATATGGCCTATCTCTGTGACGATGCCGTCTTTTATGCCAATATCTGCTTTGTAGCGAGGCATGCGGGCCCCATCTACTATTATTCCACTTTTAATAACCGTGTCGAATCTGACCATGCTTAACCCCCTATCGAAGCGTAACGAAAACACTAATATATCTTTAGTAGGCCCAATATATCTGTAGTAAATCAGCTATTCTATAGCAATATAAAACAATTAATCGAACATATTAAATTTTTGTTGTACTTTAACCTTTTGAGGGATCTTATTAGACGACGGGCTTTCGTGGTGGAATTTGGATGTTTGCTGAGGCGCTAAGCTTCTTTTAGAGAGAACGACAGAACTTAGGAGGGTGAAAATGATGAGACTAGAGAATAAAGTTGCCATTGTTACCGGCGGAGCTGGGGGGATGGGACGCTCTACAGTGATGCGGTTTATAGAAGAGGGCGCCAAAGTAGTTATTGCTGACTACAACGCTATAAGTGGGGCTGATACATTGGCCGAAATTACGAGCCTTGGTAATAAGGATTCCGCTCATTTTATTAAAACAGATGTGGCTTCTGAGATAGACATTAAAGCAATGGTGGAGTGCGCCGTCGACAACTTTGGGCGTATAGACGTAATGTTTAATAATGCTGGAGTCGGCGGTGTCGTGGGCCCAGTTTGGGACCTACAGGTTGAAGAGTGGGATTACACGTTTGACGTTCTGGTGAAAGGGGTCTTTTTAGGAATTAAACATGCAGCTAGGGTAATGCGGATGCAAGGGAGCGGCGGCGCCATAATTAACACAGCATCGGTGGCTGGCCTGAGTGGTGGTTGTGGCCCGCTTTCCTATAGCGCGGCTAAGGCCGCTGTTGTAAATTTGACGAAGGCCGCGGCAGTTCAGTTGGCTCCTGATCGCATCCGAGTAAATGCTATTTGTCCAGGCTTCATACTTACGGGACTGACCCATTCCAAGCATGAATCTTTGGAGCAGGCGGGCAAGAGAATGGATACTCAGCAACCTTTTCCTGACCATGGGAAAGGTGAAGACATTGCTGGCACTGCATTATTTTTAGCAACTGAGGATTCTAGGTTTGTGAATGGTGAAGCGATTGTGGTCGATGGTGCTTTAACAGCTCTGGGGCCCGACATGTGGCAGAAGTGGGGAGTCCCATATGAGCGAGACATGACCAAGAATGTCGTTAATAAAGGGACTACTGGGGAGAAAAATACGCGACGTCAGCTAGGTGACTGAAAGCTTTGACTGTCAATGGGTTTGATACCACTTCAAACCTATAAAGTTAGGTGATCTTTTGTTGTAAATACTTCAGAAAGTGAAGATTCCATGATTTTTATCAAAAAGGAGTTGGTAGGTTGATTAAATTGTATGGTGTTGCGATTAGCAATTATTTTAGTGCCACTAAGGCTGCATTTATAGAAAAGCAAATACCGTTTGAAGAAGTTAAAGTGTTCCCTAGCCAAGACCCAGCGGTGTTGGCTGAAAGCCACATGGGTAAGGTTCCATGGATAGATGTGGATGGTGTAATTCTTACGGAGTCCAATGTCATATTTGACTATCTCGAAGAGATTCAGCCAGAGCCGGCTATGTACCCTTATGATCCTTTAGCGCGTTCGAAGGTTAAGGAGCTTATAAGGATTATTGAGCTATATGTAGACGCGCCTGCACGGCGGCACATTGGGCCTGTCTACTTTGGAGCGCCAGTAGAGCCAACTGCTTTTAAAGAAGTAAGGGCCGCTGTGGAGAACGGGTTGAGAGCGCTCTTAAAAGTCGCTAAGTTTGATCAATATATCGCTGGGGGAAGCTTCACTTTCGCAGACATCGTAGCTTATTTTCACCTTAATTTCACTCAAATGGCTATGCTCAAAATTTATGATTGGGATATGATATTGGATACTAGCCCGCTGAGTGATTATCTGCAATTTATTGGCCAACGACCTTCTGTCAAAGAAATCAATCAGATTATGCAGGTAGAGTTTAGTAAAATGGCTTCATGATGTGATGTTGGTAACAAATTTCCCAGGTGAGTTTAATTCACCGGTTTTAAAAAGGTGCCAATAAGACGCTAAAACGAGTGTTAGGAGTTTAGATCAGATAATAACCTAACCAGAGGGCAGCTAATAAAAGGGGCTCTGACTACATCGAGGTAAAACAGAAAGCTTATGACGATGACGTGAGTCATATCATGCGCAGAAGGAAGGACCAGCTGGTTTTCAATGGAGACTGTGCGCGATCGCGATCGTATTATTTTGATAAAAAAGGTGATGTCCCTTTGATTAGACCGTCTACTCAGCTGGGGATGTGGATCCGAAGCCATTTAGTTCGTATGGACAACTACAAATTTGATCGTCGCAGGACTTAGTCAGCTTGGGGGTGCTTAGTTGCTCAAGGATTTCATGGGACATTGTGAACGACTGGATTATCCGGTGAACGAGGGCGTTTCACAATCAGTTACTTAAATTAATTGAAACATTACTAATTGGCTTGCACTTTTCAGGCTTTGCTATTAGTTTCTAGGTATCTGATGAAATGAATCTTGATGCATGTGATAATGCAAGCATAATTAACTAAATTAATCGTAGAGGTAAATGCAGATGGGGCAGGTTTGGGAGAACGATAAAATTATTTATGTGGACATGACTGCATTGTCCGTAAGAGTTGAAGATTTTAAGCCAGAATGGAAGATGTTAGGTGGTCGGGCACTGTCAGCAAAGCTAATGCTGGAGTTATGTGATCCTAAATGTGATCCCCTAGGCTCGGATAATGTTCTTGTTTTTGCACCGGGAACTTTGAGTGGGACGTCTGCCCCGACCTCTGGACGTATTTCGATGGGCTGCAAAAGTCCTTTGACGGGTGGAATTAAGGAAGCTAATGCAGGTGGCGACCCAGGGCAAGACCTAATGAAGATTGGATACCGAGCAGTCGTGGTTGTCGGCCAACCTGCTGATATGGATAGACGTTGGGGTTTACGAGTACTTGAAGATAATGTTGAACTTGTGGCTGCAGATGAATACAAAGGTTTATGGAATTATGCTTGTTGTGAGAAATTGCTTTCACAAGAATCCTCTGCCGCTTCGGCAATATCCATAGGTCCTGCTGGGGAAATGATGCTTAAAGGCGCTTCTATCGCATGTACTGATAGCGACAAGGATCGTCGACCCGCTCGACATGCCGCGCGAGGCGGAGTTGGGGCAGTTATGGGAGCTAAGTGCCTGAAATGGATTATGGTTGATGCCACGAGGAAGCCCTCACGGAAACCAGTCGATAGAAAAGGATTTTCACAGTATATCAAGCAATTTAGTCAGGACTATTTGTCTAGTCGGCATGCCAATTTTAAATATGGGACTAGTGCAGTCGTACCTGCAGCCAACATGCTTCATACTTTTCCGTACAAGAACCGAACAGAAGGAAGAAACCCTGAGTTTGAAATGCTAGACGGTGCCCGTATTCAGGAGTCATTTGAGAGTCGTGGAGGTGGGATGCATAACTGTATGACAGGCTGTATTGTTCAATGCTCAAATATAGTTCATGACGCTGATGGCAACTACCTAACTTCAGCGCTAGAGTTTGAGACTTTGACGCTCTTGGGTTCCTGTTGTGCGATTAATAATTGGGAAGATGTTGCCGACTTAGATAGGCTGTGCGATGAACTTGGGCTTGATACCATTGAGACAGGAGCTGCAATTGCTGTTTTCATGGATTCTGGCGGCATGGAGTGGGGTGATGCTGAAGGGGCTAAAGATCTCTTAAGAAAAGAACTTCATAACGGTACTGATCTTGGAAAAAATATCGGACATGGAGCGTTAGCCATCGGAACTGCCAGAGGCCATGACAGAATTCCAGTTGCAAAAGGACAAGCTATGCCCGCATGGGATCCTCGTCCACTAAAAGCTACGGGTATTACTTATGCTAGTAGTGCCATGGGTGCTGATCACACAGCAGGCCTGGTCATTGATCCGAAGATTAGCGGCGAAGATGCGGTTGTTGCGTCTCAGGAAATTCAGATTGTGAATGCGATCTGTGATTCTACTGGTTTTTGCATGTTTTTAGGCCCGACTATCGACGAAACACGTCAATTTCTGACGCCTTTTTTTGGGGAGGAAGTCTCTCGTGAAGAAGTCGCAGATATTGGATGGCAGTGTTTGTTAGATGAATGGGAATTCAATGATAAAGCTGGCTTTACTGTCGAGGACGATGACATGGCTTCATGTCTTCGGGACGAAGGAATTGGTCCAGATCATGCATTTAAATTCGACATCACAGCAGACTTAATAGCTATGGTAAAAGTTCGACAGCCTCTTACAGAGAAATTTTACTCGAAATCGCCTGCTGGCTAGGAAAGCAATATGCTCCCCCACAGCTGAAAAAATTGCAGTGGGGGGGGTCTGTTAGAGTTTCAATTACCACTTGGTGTGATTTAATAAAAAGCCAATTATAACTATTCCTAATGGGTAGGCAGTTTTACCGACATTTCGACATCTCCGGAACGCATCCCTCCCGCGACATTAACCTCTAGGTTAGAACTGTTAGCTAGAGAAGGCTTTATTCTGAAAAAGTGCCTCTCTGGGGGTCCGGGACGTCAATATAAATACACTCTTACACAACGCGGAGAAGATCTAATCCCTGTTCTTACCGCAACGCTACGATGGAGCGAGATTCATAACAGTCAGTCTATCCGTTGATCTTCAACGGATAGAGAGTGGGTTATAACTACGTTAGACTTTTATAGTTGGCAAGTTATTCTAGATCTAGTTGTTCACGAATTGCATCTATTCCTGCCCGCGCACATTGTTCATCTTGATCTCCAGTAGCACCACTGACCCCAACCCCTCCAATCTGGTAACCAGTTCGAGTAATAATAGGTAGCCCTCCAGGGAATATAACAAGCCCAGGAACTTCTTCGATTCCGTAAGGTTTCTCAGGATTTTTATAATTAAGAACTCCCAAAGATCTAGTGCTGCGAGGTAAACCAGCGGAAGTATGCCCCTTAAGCTGGGATATTTTTACACTATGAAGGTATGCGCCATCTTGTCTTCGAAAGAGCTTTAAGTTTGCGCCTTCGTCGTAAATGGCTATATTTACTTTGCGCCAGCCTTCACTCAGAGCCTTTTGTTCGCAAGCATCAGCAATTAGATTGGCCATATCAAGTGTTAGATAGGGTTTTTGGGGCATTGGTAGTACAGATATAGGAAAAAAAGCGAATAGAAAAAAGCAAATCAGGTGTATTGCAAGCTTCTTCCCAGCGGCCTGTGAGGAATCAAAAGCACCATTTTTTTTAGGGATACGCGCTAGCGTGAATTTAGAACTCAATAAGCTAGGAGTCATGCTTTTCTCAGTAAGATTATTAGATAATTTGCGGTAAAATATCATGTTTTAATACTCTCAAATCTTCAATCGTTTTTTCGGTCGGCGTGCCAGTAAATGGAGGCCAAAGCATAGGCATTGTCATACCCGATTCTTTATATCGTTTGAGGTTATCTGTGATTTGCTCCACTGTACCAACCATAGTTGGGGTTAATTTCCCATTTGACGTCTGATCGGTTTTTTCTTTAGTGATTTCAAACGGCATCATGCTAGAAATTTCCAGATCATCGATACTATGCCCGACTTCAATTTTTTTCAGTTCTTCACCGATAGCTCCCCGCCATGTGGATATAGCTTCAGGTGTATCCATGATTCCTATCCATCCATCCAGTCCGTACTTTGCAACTCTTTTTGCCGCGACTTCAGGATTGACCAGCCCAGAAAAATACATTGGTGGACGGGGCTTTTGTATCGGCTTTGCCCCAAATCCACATTTTTCAAACGATGCAAATTCACCATCGTATTCAAATACTTCATTTCCCCATATTCCCTGCATAACTTCGATCGTTTCTCGCACGTGTTTATTTCGTTTCTTATATATATGTGCGGCACCTGTAGCTTGGAACTCCTCTGGCATCCAACCGGCACCAATCCCAACATTAATCCTACCGCGAGATAACTGATCCCAAGTAGCTATTTCAGCTGCCATGACAGTAGGAGCTCTAAATGGCGTGACAATAACGCTTACACCAAGACGTATTTTTTTGGTAATCGCCGCAAGGTATGGAATTAGAGGAGGACCTTGCAACCATTCTCCCCGGGAAGTTACAGGGAGCTGATTTGGCATTTCTTTCATTGTGCCGAAAGATTTTACCAATTCTCCTCTATCCGATGATTCTGGTACGACAACTCGATCAAGTGTCCATATTGAATCAAAATCTAGTTCCTCAGCCACCTTGGCGAGCTGATCGATTTCATCTACGGATATTTTATCCCTGAAGTTAGGTAAATAAAGCGCAAGTTTCACGGCAGGTCCCCTTTTATACACATCATTTATTATGAGCATAAATACCTTAAATGCCAATGGTATGTGCTATACATTTAGCCGAAGAGGTGGAAAACGGTCGTGCTATGAATAAAATAATTTAAACACTATGCTGACCCTTCTTATATTCTAGTTTGGGGAGCAAGGTGTGGGTGTTAGAACTGGAGATCAATATCTCTCGGGGTTACGAGATAATAGAAAAATTTTCGTGAACGGAGACCTTGTAAATGACGTTGCTGACTATCCAGCATTTCGGGGCGCAGCGTTAGAGTTGGCGAGAGTATACGACTTGCAACATAACCCAAAATACCAAGCAATACTTACTTACCCCTCGCCGGATGATGGCTCACCAGTTAGCACTTCCTTCATGATGGCGAAGAGCCTCAGTGAGTTAAACCGTCGAATAGAAGGGGAGTCTTTACGAGCCGATCTAACCTACGGGATGATGGGAAGACTACCCGATTATATGAATGCGTTTGCGACTGATTGTGCATCAATTGGTTACCTATTAGGGCATCGAAATCCTGCGTTCGGCGATCGGGTGCAATCTTATTGGAAATACGTGCGTGACAACGACTTAGCTCTGACACATGTACTTGTTGATCCTTACGTTGACAAAAGTAAAGGAGTTGAAGCCAGTAAGGCTATGCATGTTGTTGAAGAAACTCCTGAGGGGCTTGTTGTTGAGGGCTGCAAAATGCTTTCCACTTTGGCTCCTCTGTCTGACGAAATGTATGTGGCACCTTATATGCCCCGCAGCCCTGGGGAAGAAGCGTATACTATGATTTGCTCCATTCCTGTTGCAACCGAAGGCTTAAAATTTGTTGCTCGCGAATCTTATGATCACCAACATAGTAGCTATGATAGGCCGTTAAGTTCGCGCTTTGATGAACAGGATGCACTCGCTATTTTTGACCGAGTTTTAGTACCATGGGATAGAGTTTTTCTTTATGGGGATATAGAATTATATAATCTTACCTCACCGGCTTATCCGGGGTATTTGACTCTACAAGCCGCATCGAGAGCCACGGCAAAGCTTCGCTTTGTGGCCGGTATTTGCGCGCTAGTTGCTGAAACTAATGGACGCTCAAGCGTTGCGAGATACCAAGAACTCGTCGGTGAATTACTTGGCTTTCTCGAAATCGCGGAAGGACTCATTGTTGCTGTAGCGCATGAAATCGAAAACAATTGCCAGTATCCATTGCAGGTTCCGGATGACACTAGTGGCGTTTCATCTGTAGCTGCTATACCTGGACTTGCGACGCTGTTTGGGGGTGTTGGTCGAACAGCGCTGGGAATCACTACACTTCGTTTGTTTTTTCCGATGGTGCATCAGAAGGCGGTAGATGCGCTTCGGTTAATCGGTTCCAGTGGATTAATTATGCACCCTGCTGAGGCCGATTTCGAGAATCCTGCGATCGCTCCTTATTTGGAACAGTATATGCAGGGCCGTGAAGGATTGCCTGCTAAAGACCGTGTGCGAGTGTTCAAACTGGCTTGGGATCTGCTGGGAGAAGCATTTGGAAGTCGCAGTTTGTTATATGAGCACTTTTTCGCGGGCGACCCAATTAACAATCGACTACTTTATTGGAATCTACCTAAAAAATCTCAGGCTCAGGCGATGGCGGAACGCATGATAGAAGAAACTATTGAACGCAGCAGCTAAGGTTCCCTAGTTCTTTAAAAAGCATCCCCAGAGTATCCCATTTTCTATTTCAAACTGCGTTTTGTATCTTGTTCGACACCAATTACTTCTGTCTATTTGGGAAGGGGGCGGGGGCCTATACCCGGTAGCGCTATATATAATCACCCACTCTTATACTTGAGAAACAGAAAAAGGATTAAGATTATCCCGTGAATCGAGGCTCTGGTAATCCTGTAATACCTAAGCCGGTTATTCGATAAAGGCTACCTGCAGAAAATTGTGGCTGATTGTCCTTCGCGAAGCGATCATGTGCCGCGGGGTGAGCCACTCTAGCCATTGATGTTACGAAGATCTCGTCAAGGTTAGGACCCCCAAAGCATAAGCTAGTGATATTTTTTACGGGCATTCCTATTTTTCTTTCTATAGAGCCGTCCGGAGCATAACGAATCAAATCTCCTCCTATGACCATTGCTGTCCATAGATACCCTTCGGAATCCACTGTCGCTCCATCGTAAAGACCTTCTTCCTGCGTTGAAGACGCAAACTCTTTTTTATCACCAAGTGTTCCGGTATCGATATCGTAGGAGTAGGACGAGAAGGTCTCCTTAAAAGTGTCCGCAAAGTAGAAAATTGAGTCGTCTGGAGACCAGCAGGGGCCATTGGAGCAAATAATATTGGTGTCGAGTCGGGTTACAGATAGATCCGGATCTAGACGCCACAGAGAACATATATCTAGTTCCTCCTTATCGTCCATCCCTCCTACAATAAATCTGCCACGCCTGTCGGTCTTTCCGTCATTCAGTCGGATTCTTGGGTTGTTTTCATCTACTAATGCTATCGGCTCTAATAAACCGTCCAAGAAATCAAAAAAATAGAAACCATCCGATAGGGCTAGTACCGCATTACTATTTTCTCTTATCGTCATCGCGCCAATATCTTTCTCTAGATACCACTTATCGACTTTTTGACTCGCATAATCCATCTTCCAAATTGACGGATTACCAACTCTGTTCCCTGTGCCGTCTACCCAAAATAGCGCTTGCGATTGTTCATCCCAAATTGGTCCCTCTCCTAAATGGTTCTCGGCAGAAAGCAGGCACTCAATTTTAAACATTTAGTTTTATCCTTTATCTTGTTAGATCAGTTTAAGGAGGCTTATATTTTAAAACGTTAGATAAAATCGAGTCTGATCCCATTGGTTCTTCGTCAAACCGATCGCCGGACCAAGATTTTTACTAAACAGCGCCTCACTTGTTAACCGAGACCGACACATCATGTATTTTCTTTCTAGCTACTAACCGAAATAGTTTGGGTGCTTGGCCGGCTCAGGGAGTTATCTTATCACCCAAGTATTTTTCTCTTTAATTTCCTATGCTCGCTTGAGATCACGTTTCTTATTCGACCATTTTTGAAAAAAATACCTTTGCTGTATCAATTTCTTTCAAAAGACTCTTTCTATTTTTAAGAAAGATCTCTTTTGGAACAGCATCGATGTCCGGCAATTCCAGTTTAGCCGCTAAATAATCGACATTATCTTCAGCAAGAAGACGCTCTAGATCACGCAATCTAGCTAAAAAAGTTTGGGCTACTTCTTTTGCCCGCCTGCTTTTTTCTATACCGGGTTGATTCTTGATTGAAACAAAAATTGGGGCCGAGTGAACCAAGCTTGTGGGCTCAAATGTACCGAATATAACTGGTTCCGTTAAAGTACTTTCATCTATTCTGGAGCCAAAACCACGTAGGGCGAACCATGATGCCTCTTTAACGTGTCGTTTGACCTCAAACTTGATTTTAGACAATCCTTTTAGACGCGAAAAACGGTCTATCACATTACCGTTTTGTACTAATTCAACAAACGATATATCATCTCGGCTAGGATCAAACTGTACACTACCGCTAATTGTTACTTTTGATTTTTTATCTAGAAAAATTTCATCACCTAGCTCTTTTTTATTTACGCTAAAATCCACAATAGGACCGGTAGTCACAAATGTACGGCCTTTGCGGACACTTTCTATCCATTTCCGATAAGTAAGCGGACCCTCAACTTTAGTATAAAAACGCTCGTGACCTGGAATCATCTGCCCTCCACAAGGGTAATCAGTCCCGGCAGTAGGCGTAATGCGGTAACCAAGCGCCAGCAAGTCGTACCAGACATCATAGCCTTGGCGATCGAACTGCAAAACTTCTAGAAAATGTAATAAGTTGTGAGGTAGTACAACAGCCAAGCCATCGTGAGGCGCGAGAAATGAGCCATAGGGAAAAATAGCATGCGCAAAGCCATTAATCGCGCCTTCTTTTATTGTCTTTTGCCAAATCAATCTATAAATCAAGTATCGGTCAGCATCAAAATGTGTGGTCTCCGCGCCCAGCGTAATTGTGTGACCTAAAAAGTGTGTTCGCGGATTCTCTTGGCCGGCCGCTAAAATATAGTCGCCCTCTTGGTAGCGGCTTTGGGATCCGTGGGCATACTGTTTTGCTATCGTGAAATCCTCTACTTTACCCATTTGTAAAAGATTGGCGACATGAATATCCTCAGCCTGCATGAGCTTAGAAACTGCAGTATTTAAATCAGCTGATGGTCTCGCGATATGTAAATGGTCATCTCCACTATACCAACCCTTCTCGGGCATATTGATCCAGCGATTAATCCTTACTTCATATGAAATACTTCCGGTTTCAGGTATTGCTATCTTTGATTCACTAACCAGATACTCCGATCCTTTATAAACTTTGATAGTCGCAGGACCAGGCGGGATTCGTAATGATGATGTACCACTGGAGTAAAATTGTTTGGTTTTAGTGTATGGATTGATAATATCAAATCGGTTGGAGAACTCCGTCGAAGCAGCCGTATCGATCAAAACCTTCGGAGAACGACTCATCGTGCAATCCCCACCAATGGGTATCGCATCTAAAGCCGTGTAGTACTTCCCATCAGATGCACGAACCTCCACACGGGCAGGTAGAATTTCCCCAGTGGAAGAATCTTTTATCAACAAGTTTACTTCTGTAAAGCTTTCTTGGGCTAAAGATAGCTGTGGGGTTGTAAAGAAAAGAGATAACCAAAGCATCGAGAATAAGACGGAAGGGTTAGTTAGATATCGTACTGAATCCATTGCTAGACTCCTTTTAGCTTGATCCCACTATAACAAACAATAATATACCTTGTTCTTATAGTGGATTGAGTTCTTACGGAATTTAACTGATGATAGTTTGCTAAAGCTAGAACATCCCGTCAAGGAAAACCGCGTTGGTTTATGGAAGCTTCCAGACGAAGATAGAGTTCCACCTTGGGTTTGGCGCAAACGAGAAAGAGAAGAAGGTTAGCGGCTAAAATGAAAAAACTCTTCCTACTTCCGACACTTCTACTTGCTCTGATTTCTACTTCTTGTTTGAGCGGGACAGATACTACAGATTCTTTGGTGGAGCGAGATGGTCTTTCTATGGTGTCTCAAATGAGTGTTCAAGAGTTGAAAAGTCTTCAAAATTCGGATGAGACTTTTTATCTATTTGATGTGAGAGAGGAATGGGAAAGAGAGATTGCGCTAATAGCGGGTTCTCGACTTTTAAATGAGGAAACGGTCAAGTTTATAGATAATTTGAATCGTGATTCTCTTATGGTTTTTCAATGTCGCACAGGACGTCGAAGTCAGTCTGCCGCAGAGTATTTTCGCGTGCAGGGGTTTACACACGTATTTAATTTGGCGGGCGGTATAGATGCTTGGTCGGTTGAGATAGATTCTTCTGTAGTTAGATATTCAAGGAAATCCAAGAAAAGATAAAAATCAAAAAGCTTATCGAGGAGTAGGAAATGTCAGCTGAAAAAAAGTATCCTAAATACTGATTCAACTGTCTATTTGCCTAAAAGTAGTGAGTATCGCTTAAATCCGTATATTATTGAGTTTTTACGGATATGACAAGGGATTTGCAAGGAAATAATGGTGGGCCCGGTAGGACTCGAACCTACGACCAAGGGATTATGAGTCCCCTGCTCTAACCAACTGAGCTACAGGCCCTATGAGAGTTATTAGTATTGGTTTTCAGCTGTACTTGCTTGTTAGGCTTTCTAGCCTGCATATACTTTAACATGCCTGTTATTATCGCGTACATACAAAAAAGAATCGTATTCCCGTTGCCCTATTATCTGATGGCACAACATTTATGCTCGAAAATCAGCCAGTTTCTGAAGTTACTGATCCAAAAAAGTTCTAAGTTTTTCGGATCTTGATGGGTGCCTTAGTTTGCGGAGCGCTTTTGCCTCTATTTGCCGAATCCGTTCTCTGGTTACGTCGAATTGTTTACCAACTTCTTCGAGCGTGTGATCTGTGTTCATATCAATTCCAAAGCGCATCCTCAATACTTTTGCTTCCCGAGGTGTCAAGCCTTCCAGTACATCTCCTGTGCTGCGACACAACCCTTCAAATGTGGCAGAGTCATCTGGAGCGTCCATATTCTGATCTTCGATGAAATCGCCAAGGTGAGAATCATCATCATCGCCAATAGGGGTCTCCATAGAGATTGGTTCTTTGGCAATTTTTAGAACTTTACGCACTTTGTCTTCTGGCATCTCCATGCGGTCGGCAAGCTCTTCGGGGGTTGGTTCCCGTCCCTGTTCCTGGAGTATTTGCCGAGAAATACGATTTAACTTGTTGATTGTTTCAATCATATGTACGGGGATTCTTATAGTTCTTGCTTGGTCAGCTATAGACCTTGTGATCGCTTGTCTAATCCACCAAGTTGCGTAGGTTGAGAATTTATATCCTCTACGGTATTCGAATTTGTCTACTGCTTTCATCAGGCCGATATTGCCTTCTTGGATCAGATCTAAAAAGAGGAGACCACGGTTCGTATATTTTTTTGCGATAGAAATAACTAGTCGAAGATTTGCCTCCACCATTTCTTTTTTCGCCCGTCTTGCTTTTGCCTCACCGGTGGACCTGAGGCGATTCAGGGCTTCAATTTCTAATATTGTTAGCGCGTTTATCTCTTCAATATCGGAAAGCTTCCTTTGTTCTGCAACAATGATGTCTAGGTTTTCTTTGATGACCGCTGCGTAAGGCTTCTTTTGTGCAGCTAATTTAGTCACCCATTTTAGATCTGTATCGTTCCCTTTGGAGCTAGCGAGAAAATCTTTTTTGGACATTTTTGCTTGCTTTACGCAGATACCAAAAATAATTAGTTTTGATTCTCTCACGTCATGAATTATCTTGCGGGCGTGGTCCACGAGTTTTTCAGTCAGTTTCGGGTTTAGCTTGAACTCAACAAATTTTTCTTGTAATTCCGTTCTAATCGCAGCACTTTTTGCGTGAGCTCTGCCGTGCTTTTTAAAAGCAACGGTTGCTTTTTTGATTAGCTTTTCGAGAGCTTTGATCCGATTATCTACGTCTTGAAGGTCCAAGACTTTCTTTAAATCATCATCATCATCATCATCATCGTCGGATTCTTCTTCTGTCGGTTTGTTGAGGGATTGGATCGGAGCGTCATAATCCATGAAGCCGCTCATTATATCGGTGATCTTGAGCTCTTCGTTTTTATATTTTCTATAGAAAAACAGAAATTTCTGCAGTATTTCTGGGAACTCAGCCATAGCATAAAGCGATTGTTTTAGTCCATTCTCAATTCTTTTGGCGATTTTTATCTCACCTTCTCTGGTCAGAAGGTCTACTGTGCCCATCTCTCTCATATACATTCGCACAGGATCAGTCGTCCTACCAAATTCGTTATCTACGGACACCAGTGCAGCTGCCGCTTCTTCCGCAGCGTCATCGTCAACATCCGTACCATTAATAATGATGTCGTCAGTATCTGGGGCTGTTTCATGCACAGTAATTCCCATGTCGTTGATCATGTTGACAATATCTTCGATTTGCTCGGGATCCACTATATCGCTTGGAAGATGATCGTTAACCTCATGGTAGGTCAAAAATCCTTGTTCTTTTCCTTTGGCAATCAATAATTTCAGCTGAGATTGCGGAGTATTCTTGTTTTTTTCTTCTGCTTCCATAAGTGTTGCTCTAATGCCTTCCAAAGCCAGTATGCCGAGGTTTCTAATTGCGTCGAAGTTAAAAAATTTCCAGACCTCACATTATACGGCCTAACATATTGCCCCGTATAGAAAAATATATCGATGCAGCTTAATTGCTAGTGCTAGTATGACTATTTTGAATACGTTTCAGCGATGCTTCGAAGGCTACTTTCGTTTGTAATCTCTCATTAGGCTTTTTTGGGTTTCCGATAGCTCTGAAAAAGGGGTCGCCTTTATAGCTTCAATTTGTCTGCCTTGGGCTTTTAGCTGCAATTTTTCTAATATGCCTTCCAGTTCTTTTGCGCTGCTTGGTTCGTCTAGATTAGACTCCGCGGATACTGCCTTTAGTAGAACTTTCTCAATGTTGTCGCCTCGAAAACGTTCCAGAATCCTAGCGGCAGTGAGGTTGTTGTTTTGCGTGACCTCCCAAATGCTAACAAAATCGCTGAGATGTTCTAGATTTTCGCTTAAAAACCTGATGGTTTTTTCATCAATTTGCTGCGCGAGTTTTGGAAAATTCATCAAAATTGCTATCGCGTGCTCTTGTAGCGAGCGACTTGCGAATTTGCCTAACCCTCCCCCCACTTGTGAATACGTTTTTCTTGTCGCTATTGTGAACCCCAGTTCTTGTCTAACAATGTTCTCGTCAAATTTTGTTTCATGTGAGAGCCGCTGAGCGCATGCAGTGCGGTGGGTTGTATCGGGGATTTTCATTACATACGGCTTTATTTTCGATATTAGTCTAGTTTTCCCCTCAGCCGAGCTTGTGTCCACATCTTTCTTGAGCATCTCAATAAGATATTCTGATAAGCTTTTTAATTGGCATGATTTGAAAAAATTTACGGCACCAAATGCTCTTACGGCGCTGTCCGGATCGTGTCCGTCAGGAAGGAATGCAAAACGTACCTCTCTATTTCCGGTTAATTTAGATAATGATAGCTCAAGGCTTTTCCAGGCGGCCTTTCGCCCCGCGTTATCCCCATCAAAGCAGAACAGAACTTGCGGTGCATGATGAAATAGCTTGTCAAGGTGATCAGCTGTTACAGCTGTCCCTAAGGTCGCAACAGCATTCCGTATCCCAGCTTGATGCAGAGCTATGACGTCCATGTATCCCTCAACTACGATAAGGCTATCTGTCTCGGGTTTAGAAGCTAAGGCTTGTTTTAACCCATACAGCTCTTTCCCCTTGTGAAAAACCGTTGTTTCGGGCGAGTTAAGGTATTTGGGTTCACCATCCCCTAAGAGCCGTCCTCCAAACCCCAGAATGCGACCTCTTTTGTCATGGATAGGAAACATGATCCTGTTGCGAAAGCGGTCATAGTATCCGCCATTTTCTTTTTTGATAATCAGGCCAGCACTTTCCAGTAAGGTTTCACCGCCTTGCTTTGCCTTGAATACGTCCAGCAGACTACTCCAGCCATCTGGGGCGAAACCGATGCCGAAAGTTTTTGCTATTTCTCCTGAAACTCCCCTTCCCTTCAAATAATCAATGGCTCGAGCTTTATCATCGGATTCGCGAAGGGATGAATTGAAATGCTCTTGTGCTTTTTCTAAAGTAATCAGTAATTCTTTACTATTTTCAGGATTTTTACTAAAAGACCTGTTTCTTGGCACTTCTACACCTGCATATTCTGCAAGCTCATCGATTGCTTCGAGAAAATCTATATTTTTGTAGGCCATGAGAAAACCAATTGCTGTTCCGTTAACTCCACATCCAAAACAATGGTAGAATTGTTTTTCTCTGCTGATTGTAAAGCTTGGGGTTTTTTCATTATGGAAAGGACAAAGGCCTTGGAAGCCTTTACCAGCTTTACGCAAGGGCACGTGGGATTCGATTAGGTCAACAATGTCAATCCTATTGACTAAGTCGTCTATAAATTGTTCTGGGATGCGTCCTGCCATGCCCTATTGTAGACAGCATAGACGCTAGCTGGAAGCGAGAGTTCTATTGGGGGGTTAGTTTTTTCTTTACTAATGCGCTAATTTTACCCATATCAGCCCGTCCGGCTAAATTCTGATTCAGAAGCTTCATCACCTTTCCCATGTCATTCATTGCTGTAGCCTTGGTTTTATGGATGGCTAATTCTACTTCCAGTGCCATTTCAGGTTCCGAAAGCTGTATCGGCAGATACTTTGTTATAATATCGAGTTCCAGCTTTTCTTGCTTGACTAAATCTTTTCTGTTACCTGCTTCGAATTGTGAGATTGACTCGCGTCTTTGCTTACTCATTCGCGTTAGAATCGTGACAGCCATTTCGTCGCTTACATCTTCTCTCGTATCGACTTCATGTTGCTTAAAGGCAGCTGATATGAGTCTCAGGGCACCTAGGGTTTCTTTTTCCCTGCTCTTCATAGCCGATTTTACGTCGGTTAATATTTGGTCCTTTAAAGCAGACATGATTTCCACAAAACACAAAAGGAATGTTTAATATAGGCGCTTACGATGAATAATCATTCGAGAAGCTTTTTTTTGCCATCTTTTAATAGCAGCCGCGGCTTTTCTTTTTCTTACTTGAGTGGGTTTTTCATAAAATTCACGCCTGTGAACTTCTGCGAGCGTTCCTTCTTTTTCGCACGCGCGTTTGAATCTGCGCATAGCAATATCAAATGGTTCGTTTTCTCGGACACGGATGTTTGGCATACTTATCTTATTTCCTAACAGTAGTTGTTTTTCAATGACGGTCGCGAAATATATCGGTAATCTGCGTTGAAGTACAGAATTTATGTGATTTTGGGTGATTAATTAATGAAAATACTCGGTTTAGAGACTTCCTGTGATGAAACTGGCGTAGCTATATACGATAGTCAGAACGGATTATTGTCGGATGCGGTCTTTAGCCAGGTTAAAACACACGCCAAGTATGGTGGTGTAGTTCCGGAGTTGGCATCTAGAGACCATATACGAAAAATAGGCCTATTGGTAAGGCAGGCCACTGAAGAAGCTGATATAGGACTAAGCGACATAGATGGAGTTGCCTATACGGCAGGACCGGGACTTGCGGGAGCCTTATTAGTTGGTGCAGGTTTTTCGAGGTCACTGGCTTGGGGCTTGGGTGTGCCCGCTTTGGGGGTGCATCATATGGAAGGACATCTTCTGGCGCCGATGATTGATGAGACAGTGCCGCTAGAGATGCCTTTTTTGGCGTTACTTGTGTCTGGGGGACACACCTTGCTAGTCGATGCTTATAGCTTAGGAGTTTATACGGTTTTAGGTGAGTCGCTTGATGATGCTGTAGGCGAGGCTTTTGATAAAGTCGCAAAAATGCTTGATCTAGGTTATCCAGGGGGACCACTAGTGGAACAGCTAGCTAAATCTGGTGATCCAGATAGATTTAATTTTCCTCGCCCTATGGTCAATCGACCAGGTCTTGATTTTAGTTTCAGCGGTTTGAAGACACATGTCCGTAATACTATTGCGCAACAACCGATGAGTAGCTCCTTAAAAGCGGATATTTGTAGGGCATTCACGGATGCGGTTGTTGACGTGCTAGTTATCAAGTGTCAAAGAGCGATACGTCAAAGTGGCGTAAAGAAGTTAGTGGTGGGAGGAGGTGTTAGTGCAAACAGTGACATACGGGAAGGGCTTGAGAAATTAGGTCAAGAAGAAGGAACCAGAGTAGTCTTTCCCTCTATGAGGTTTACTACCGACAATGGGGCTATGATCGCTTATGCAGGGTACAAGCGGATTGGTCTCGGGGAGTTTGATAAGGAAGAGCTTCTGGTCAGAGCACGTTGGCCGTTGAGCGAGTTGAAGCCGCCATGATCTTTCGATTTTGAATACGAACGCTTAGTACTTGCCTCCAATTTTTTTTTCGGTGCCAGAGACTAGGTTTTCTATGTTAGTCTTGTGTCGAAAAAATATGAGTGTCCCTGCTAGGATAAGTAGAGCGACAGACGCCATGTCCTGATTGAGCTTCCATGCGAAAAAAGGCATTAGTAGAACTGCCCCCAATGCGGCAAGCGAAGAATATCTGGATACTGCGGCAACACATAGCCAGCAAGTAATAAAAGAGGCTCCTAAAAGAGGATCCAGTGCGATTGCCATTCCTATCATGGTCGCAATACCCTTACCACCGTTAAATTTATAGAAAATGGGATACATGTGGCCAATCAGTGCACATACCCCTACTAGTGTTGTAATAGTTGCGGCAACTCCCATAGTTTGTGCAACAATAATCGGAACTGCCGCTTTGCCTGCATCGCCTAAGAATGTCAAAAAGGCGGCTTTTTTACCGCCGTACCTTAGAATATTGGTAGCTCCCGGATTCCCTGAGCCGATTTCACGAGGGTCAGAGATACCCATGAACTTACTTATTAGAATTGCAGAGGATACTGAGCCCATTAAATAGGCGAGCGCGGGAAGGCAGAAATTGAGAATCATTTTTTCTTATAACCAATTTTTTTTCGGCATTAAATACTCGATAAGTCTGATAATATCACTATATGTTAGGCATTTTTAATAATTAAGTTATGGATATAATTTATATCAACGATCTGAGAGTTAATACTGTTATAGGGGTCTGGGAGTGGGAAAGACGAATACGACAGACGCTGGTAATGCATTTTGAGATGGGTGTGGATATTTCTTTTGCTGGAGAAAGTGATGATTTGTCCAAGACGGTTGACTACAAGGCGGTGAGCGACCGTGTAATGGACTTTACGCGTAAGAGTGAGTTCAAACTTGTAGAGGCGCTGGCAGAAAAAATTTCTGAAATAGTCCTTAAAGAGTTTGGGGTTCGCTGGCTAAGGCTCACTATTAGCAAGCAGGGTGTTTTAGAGGATGTCAAAGATGTTGGCATAGTTATTGAGAGGGGGGTGCGTTTTTGATTAACTCGTTCCCCTTGGCTTACGTTTGTGTTGGTAGCAATCATGCGCCTTCCGAAAACATCGCATCAGGGATTTCTTTACTTAGGGGAATTTTTTCACAAGTAAAAGCTTCACAAATATATAAGAGCAGGGATATTGTAGGTTTAGAAGAGGATTACTGGAATTTGGTCGTCCAGCTCAATTGTCCATTTGCGAGAAAAGAATTGAAGACACAACTGCAAGCAATTGAACTCGCCTGTGGTCGTAATAGGGATGATCAGTTACGTGGACGGGTGCATCTTGACTTGGACATTCTTTTTATTAGAAAAGACAATGATTTAGATAGGTTAGACAGGATTGTTAAACAACAATTAGAGCTGGGTGAGAATAGTTATGTTCTGTCTCCGCTTAAAGAGCTTGTTCCCGAGTTAGAATTCGCTTGGAGAAGTGCTAATGAATGAGCTTGTATAAAGCAGAGCGAAACTTCCTAATGCATAGGAAATATTCAGCTAACAAGATGCCACATATATTGTTTAAGGGTTCTTTTTTTTTATTAGTTAGTTATTTGCTTTCTGGTTGCTCTAGCGTGAGCGATCTAACTAAGATGGCTCGTGCTGAGGTTTCTGCCCACGCTGATTCGTTTAAAATTCTCGTTCCGAAAAAAAAAGATTCTCGAGTAAGTTCGTTTGAGGTGGCAATTACCAATTACGCAAAAAATTTGCGATATGGGTATTTTGAAGAGGCCTTGAAATCGAATCGGAAACGCTTGGGGAATACGCCTCTATTGTCAATAGAGAGGGTAAAGTCATATCGTGTGTACAGCTGTGAAGTTCTTAGCTCTCTAGTTGCGGATAATGGTCGTGAAGGGATAGTCACCGTAAAAATTGATTATTACCCTATTGATACTGGTGTTTTAGTCTCGGTCATCGATCGTCAAAAATGGTGGTTTCGCGATGCTACACAGACATGGTACTTAGAACATTTTTTTCTAGCAGACTAGCCTCTGAGAATCCTTCCCCCATCGACGTTCAGTATATGCCCTGTCACGTATTGCGCTCCTGCCAAATATCTTACCGCTTGAGCAATATCTGAGGGCTTCCCTATCCGTTGTAGAGGTGTTGAAGCAATAGCATATTTTTGAGTCTTAATGTCTTCGTTAGATGCCCATAGAATTGCCCCAGGTGCGACACAATTTACCCGGATTTCTGGCGCAAGATCGATAGCGAGGGACCGTGAAATCGATACCAAACCTGCTTTTGATGCGCAGTAAGCGGTATAATTCTTTCTTGGTAGCTCGGCATTGATGTCTGTGATATTAATGATTGACCCCTTATGCTTTCTCAGCAAAGAGGCAGCTTGCATTGCAAGTAAATAAGGGGTCCTCAGATTTATAGTCTGCATTTGATCCCACAGCTCATCGACATTTCCATTGCTAGTTTCACAAGAACTTTTAAAAATAGATGCATTGTTCACGAGAAGGTCAAGTCGCTGAGATTGCTGGAGCAATTTGTCGATGAGGTTTTCCGCCGCGCTTTCATCGCTAAGATCTTGTTTTACTGTGAATGCTGACGCTGCGCGTTTATCATTCAATATAGACGCCAAGCCGGAAGCTTCATTGTGTGACATGTGGTAATGGATGGCTATGTTATAGCCCTCGTCGTGTAACTCTATCGCGATGGCTGCACCGATCCGTTTGGCGGCTCCGGTAATCAGCGCTAAAGGGGTGTTGGTATTGCTAATGATTTTGTTAGCTCCCAAAATACTCGATTAGAAGATGCAAAACGAATGACACAGATAGATTTAAGCTTACATGATATTTCAGTAAAAGATCTAGAACGATCCGAGGTTGTCTATAAGAGCATTCTTCGTGCGGTCAATGAGTCTTCGGGGCGGGTGATTTCATTTGATACTTTCATGCACCTAGTACTCTATAATGAATACGGTTACTACACTGGGGGAAACCAAATTTTTGGTCCGACTGGGGACTTTGTGACGGCCCCTGAAAGCGGAGAGCTTTTTGGACGGTGTTTGGCAGCACAGTGTTTTGAGATTCTTCAAAG
>Ga0209089_10000146_pt1 | contig 63071 bp, 56 predicted proteins | sample ArcticOcean_MG_C_FD_187431 | JGI IMG/M metagenome (GOLD analysis project Ga0209089, IMG submission 187431) | Marine microbial communities from western Arctic Ocean - ArcticOcean_MG_CB2_150 (SPAdes) (version 2) | ecosystem: Environmental > Aquatic > Marine > Oceanic | place: Arctic Ocean: Canada...
AATCTGGTGCAACTCCAAGTCCAAACTCTTCTATCTGCTCTTTCGGTATTTTACGATTTTCTAAATAGAGCTTTGCTTTGTTATTGGCACTGAGATTAGTCGCATAAAACTTCTGTGCTGCTTGTAAGCACTCGCGTATGCGCTCCTTGTGGTCTTTTTGTACCGGTGCCTCCATCTTCAGGCCCTCTACTTTTACCCCAGTCTTTTCCCCAAGGTCTTTGAGTGCCTGACGAAAATCCACCCCTTCTATTTTTTGATAAAAGCTAAAGACATCTCCACCGCTACTACAGGCAAAGCAATATGCGATCCCTTTGTCCGGACTGATTTGCATACTCGGACGTGTGTCTTGGTGAAACGGACAGACACACACAAACCCACTCCCCTTCTTTTTGAGCTGGCAATACTGACCTACCAGCTCTTCTATCGGCAGCCGTGCTTTGATTTCCAGAGTTGGGTCCATAAGGAGAGGAAGTATACACTACTTATTCTCCAACCTTGAACCTCAAAAACCCATGTGAAAATCTGCCTTCTTCAAATTCTTCACCTGCACCCTTAACTGGACATCCAACAATTTCCCCTGGTGTGTACGTATGTATTGTTTTTGCCAGTGCGGTTGGAACAGATGCCGAAGCAGTATTTGCTTGGTCTTTAATTGTTCCTACAACAGGAATTTCTCTTTCAAGATGTAACTTCCTTATGAGGGAAATAATCTTCTCTATAAATTTTCCATTTGCCTGATGTGGAACTATACGATCAATATTTTTTAATCCACCAAAGCGAGGATCATCAGTAAGTTTTAGTAATGCTCCTGGAACATCTTTATACAGATATCTCCCACCGCGCTTCCCCATTGTAATCACTAGTCTTTCCAAGTCATCTATTACTCCATCTGGAGTTAATGTTCCTGTCTTTCTTTCGAATCCAAGACAGTGATTAGGATCTTCGACATCACCTCTAGCCCAAGCATCTAATATCTCATGTCTTCCTTCAGGGATAATACTTGTTACCGCAAGGCCATCACCAAATACAACGGCAGTATTTTCATCATTCCAATCTACTATTTTGCTAAGCATCTCAGCCATTATTACAATGATATGGCGACCCTCTTCGTTATCCATTTCCATTGCCCTTTCGATTGCAGCAGGAAATCCGCTACAGGCAAAGTTAAGGCTAGTGGAAGATGCTATTCCATGTGTTTTTGCTGCTTTTGCAGCAATATTTTCAAGAGAGTCTGACTGATCTTGACTATTGCAGCTTGCAAGAACGACTCCAGCACAGTCTTTTCCCTGTATATTGAGTTTTTCAAACAAGCTCGTAATAGCTAATCTCGCCATTGCCGTTATATCTACTGTAGGATAGGCAATTTGGCGTGTTTCTATATGAGTTCGCTCCGTAATTTTACCAAAAGGATTTGGAAGATCCTCATTAGCTACTGTTCTAAATTGCGCTGGGTTATGCGAACAGTCTAAAAACTCTGTGAATCCATATTTTGGCTTATTCATGCCAAAATCCTATCATGTTAGTACTTGAACAATCCAGCGAGGAAGCTGGTTTTTACAGCGGCCATCCCGTGTGTTTCCCCTTCCTATACAGATACCGTTATATCGGAATAGAACTTTTCCGAATAACTCAGAATCACAATCGATATCCTGACCTCTGGTAAGCAGCTTCCACTGCTCCTCTGTGATATCAATAACATTGCCTTCTGTATTTGACCCTCGGAGTGTCGCAAGGTCATGGTCTATCATCACTGGAGATTTGGTTAATGTTTTTCCAAATGGTAAACCAATACCCGCATTTGGACACGGCAACTTAAACTTGTAGATATCTTCTGTAGCAATCCACAGTCGTTCTTTACTCTGCAGTAGTACCTCACTTTTGTTCTTAAAGGATTTTCCAAACTTGGATTCTAAGAATTCACAAATTTCTTTCACGCGACCTTTTGACAAAAGATCTTTATCCACTTTTACAAGATCGTACTGTACTGCCTCTTTTGTTGGTGCAGTTTTCTTAAGCACTGCACAGAAGAAACCTTCGGAGTCATATGTCTGCGGCCAGATCCTGAGAAACGGTTGTCGGTTGTCGGTTGTCGGAAAAATCTGCTCTTGAACCATATACGAATCGTCAATTGCCTTCTGCATACTGTCAACCGACCACTGATCACCGATCACTTCTTGAGGATGTACTACTTCAAGTTGACCAGGGAACTTTCTGAGAACACTAAATACAACGTCCTCGTTTTCTTCTGGGGTTAGTGTGCACGTGGAATATACAATACGTCCTCCTATTTTTGTAGCATGTACTGCAGCTTCTATAAGTTCACGCTGAAGCTTTGCATTCTTTCCTATGGAATCTATCGAGCAATACTTGAGAGCGGATGAATCCTTTCGTGCAGTCCCCTGCCCTGTACATGGTGCATCAATAAGAACACGGTCGAATCGACCGGTCATATGCTTCCCAAACCACTGTCCCATTTTTTTGGTAACAATAACATTAATCACTCCAAGCCTATTAAGTGCAGACTTCAGTGTTTGTAGTCTGGCTTCTTGCATATCGTTTGCGACCAGTACACCTCTTCCGTTCATCTTCGCTGCAATCTGTGTCGATTTACTTCCTGGTGCTGCTGCCATATCCAAGATCTTTTCTCCGGGCTGCGGATCTAGCATGCTAACCGGCAACATGCTGCTCGCTTCTTGTATGTAGGTATGACCCAGTAAGTGAAGCAGATCTTTTCCTAGAGGAACCGATCGATCTTCTCGGTCTATAAAGAATCCTTCTTTGCACCACAGCACAGGTTCTAGCTTCCAGTTGTGGTCTGCTGCGTACGTTTTAAAATCTTCTACACTCATCTTGAGCGTATTCACCCTCATACATTTACGAAGAGGCTTCTCACTACTCTCCTTAAGAGCTGCGATATCAGTAAAGCCTTTGTAACGATCAAATGGGTGATTCATGAGATAGGAGTCTAGCAATACTTGTCTCTATTACGCTATTTATAATGATTTTAAGTCTTTTTTTAGAAATATTGCCAATAAACCACTATAATCATTCAAATGTCTATTTCAACAAAAAACCACCAATCTAAAAATTCAGACGTTACAGCGCTATGGATCCCTGGTATTCAAGATTGCCCAGGGGATAGAGAGGTATTATGCAATAACCTCTTAGATAATAGTCTTTTGGTGCAAAATCCAGATGCTCAATATAAAGTATTTGATACGTTTACTGATAAAAGTAATTGGATCAAACACAAGATAGAAGTAGAAATAGAGCTTATCAAAGAACAAGGTCATAGAGCGATTATTGGTAATTCATTTGGAGCACACCGTGCGACAGATATCATTAATGCATGTCCACAAATAGAAATGGCAATACTATTAAATCCACCAAAGAATGAAATAAGTAAGGCCACAAAGGCAAATGATACAGATCGAGCATCGCCTTCAGAAATCATGCTTAGACCACTTACTTTAGATATGCTTAATGATACGTTTAATGACTTCCTTGCTCGTCATGAGCAAAGTTATATGCATGAACGTAAGCGTATGAGAAAAGAACTGAGAGCATTAAAAAATGGTAAACCTTTTGAGGAATTATTACGTAAGTGCAGAGAGGATATTGAATTACTTATTGTACAAGCACCTACAGACCCTTGGCATATACAAGAAGAGCTTTCACATTCAAATCTGAAACACGAAAAAATGGACGATACATATCATTATCCACATGTATCAAAACCTCAAATTCTTGCAAAGCTGATTTGCAAATGGATAAATGGCATACGAACTACAAATAAATCTGAATCGGAATCAGCAATAGCTAATAGTGATGCGTCTATACTTAACAGTAATCAATCAAGTTTGCCAATATTTCCTATACAACCAAACTCACAAGCTTCTCCGAAATATAAATCTCCTTCTTGATGTCTTTGCCTTCTAGATTCTTTGCAACATTCGGCTCATCCTTTGCCATCTTAAGAACATCAGCCTCTGCAGCACCCGCATCAATCGTAATTGTACCGCGCAACTTTCCATTTACTTGTACTGCAATCTGCAGTGTATCTGATACACAAAGTGCTTCGTCGTAGGTTGGCCAAGTTTGATCTATCACGAGCCCTTCTCCACCCAATTTCTCCCAAAGTTCCTCTGCTAAATGCGGAGCTATAGGTGATAGTAATTTGGCTATAGTTAGGGCTGTCTCGGTATTTACCCCATCCTGTTTTTCGAGCAAGTTCAACAGTTCCATGAGGGCTGAGATACACGTATTGAAGTGTAGTTTTTCTATATCCTCAGTTACTTTCTTAATCGTCTGATTGAGTTTGACCTGCACCTCCTTGGACTGCAGGGAGGTATCCCCGCTCTGCGGCTGCTCACCTAATAACTTCCACACTCTCTGCACAAATCTATCGATTCCTTTAATTCCAGTATCACTCCAGTCTCCCCCATCGGTAAATGGCCCCATGAACATGAGGTACATACGGAAGACATCAGATCCATACTTCTCTACAAACTCATCTGGGGAAACTACGTTTCCTTTGCTCTTACTCATCTTTACTCCTCCGTTTGTAATCAAACCCTGATGAACCAACCTCTGGAACGGTTCTTCATTACTAATGTATCCAAAGTCTTTGAGGGCCATGGTCACAAAGCGAGCGTAGATCAAGTGCATGCAGGCATGCTCTGGTCCACCGATGTACATATCCACTGGCATCCACTTCTTCTCGATATCCTTTGGAACAAATTCTTTCTCATTTCCTTCTGCAAGATATCTAAACTGATAGAAGCTACTACAAACGAATGTATCCATAGTATCAACTTCGGGCTTCCAGCCTTTTCCGAAAATCTTCTCTGTGCGATCGATGAGTTCTTTGGACTGTGCAAGAGGTGCGGTCCCCGTTGGCTTAAAGTCGACATCACGAGGAAGTTCCCATGGGAGATGCTCTTGCGGGATTGGATGTGGATTTCCTTCTGGGTCGTAGACGATAGGGATAGGTGCGCCCCAGTATCTCTGACGAGAGATACTCCAGTCGCGAAGCTTATATTGGATTTTTGCTGTTCCCAGACTTTTCTTTTCTAGTGTCTCTGTGATTTTCTTTCGTCCTTCTATAATATCCATACCCGTAAAGTCTCCAGAATCGATAATTGATCCTTTGACGTGATATTTATCAACATCATCATAAACAAAAGTCTCTCCATCAGAAGACTGAATACTTTGTACAATTTTAAATTCGTATTGGTTGGCAAAGTCCATATCACGTTGGTCATGAGCAGGAACCCCCATCACTACTCCTGTTCCGTAATTCATTAATACGTAATCCGCTACCCAGAGAGGAACTTTCTCTCTAGTAAATGGATGGACGAGCGAAGCACCCGTATCGACTCCTGTTTTCTTTTGTCCTTCTGCCATTCGATCTATATCAGATTTTTTTATTGCCTCTGCCTGGTAAGCAGAAACTGCATCACGATGTTCATCACTCACAATATTTTTTAATTCTGGATGCTCTGGAGAGATAACTGCAAAGGTAACTCCGTAGATGGTATCGACTGTTGTTGTAAATGTATCAAGAACAATATCTGAATTCTCTACCTTCCATGAGACATCACATCCTTCACTTCTTCCAATCCAGTTCTTTTGCATGGCGATAGTTTTTTCTGGCCAGTCGAGTTTGTCATGGTTATCTAAGAGTCTCTGAGCATAATTTGCGATCTTCCAGTACCACTGTGTCATTGGCTTCTTTTGAATTGGTGTGTCACACCTTTCACATGTTCCATCTTGGCACTGTTCGTTTGCAAGAACTGTCTGACAACTATCACACCAGTTTACATTCCCCTCTTTTCTATACGCAAGATCATTCTCGAACATCTTAAGGAACAACCACTGAGTCCAACGGTAATACTCTGGCTTACTGGTATTTACCATCTTCTTCCAGTCGTACATACATCCAATACGTTTAAGCTGAGTAATCATTGTCTCAACATTTGTTGTAATAGAATCATCTGGATGCACTCCGGTTTTAATGGCAAAGTTTTCTGCAGGAAGACCAAAGGCATCAAATCCCATTGGAGTGAAAACCGTCTTTCCGTTCATCCGCATGTATCTGGCAAAGCTATCTGCAGGAGCGAAATTATACCAGTGCCCAACGTGGAGCTTATCTCCACTGGGGTAGGGGAACATTACATGGGAGTAATAGGGGTCTTTGGCTCCTTTAAGGTCTATCTCATAAGATTTCTCTGACTCCCATTTTGCTTGCCACTTCTTCTCTGTAGAAGATGAATCGTACATACGCGGCATATCGTACAGTTTCTGGCCGGTTTATCACAATTCTTTGTGGGAAAACTCTGTAAATTCTGATAACCTGCGGGTCTACATATGGCAAAGATTCCCACTGTAGCGATCATTGGAAGGCCGAATACCGGCAAATCCACACTTTTCAATAAGATCATTGGTCGCAGAAAGGCAATAGTAACCGACACTCCTGGTACCACCAGAGATCAAGTTGCGGGGCAAGTGCACGGTCAACATCTTGATTACTTGCTGATTGATACCGGTGGTATGGGTGGAGGGACAGAAGATGCAGCCCTTGAGGATGATGTACACGAGCAGTCTAAACTGGCCCTCGAGCATGCAGACGTTATTGTATTTACGGTGAATAGTAGAGAAGAGCTAACCGGAAGTGACTTTGAGATTATTGATATTCTTCGTAAGAGTACCAAGTCTCATGTGCCCATACTTATGGCACTGACGAAGTGTGATGATCCAGGAACGATTGATGGGCTCTTGCCAGAGTATTACCAGCTAGGAATAGCAGCAGAAATTATTCCTATAAGTGCTCCACATAGAATAGGTATGGATAAGCTGGAGGAAACTATCGAACAGGAATTGATCAAGCTAAACTTCGAACGTGTACCAGAAGAAGAGAACGCACTTCCTCGTATCGCCATAATCGGAAAACCGAATGTTGGAAAAAGCTCACTGGTAAATGCATTTATGAACGAGACACAGCGTGCGAAGTCTCCACTCCTTGTTTCTGATATTCCTGGAACTACACGCGATGCTGTGGATACGGTTATTCGTTATCACGAACAAGACTATATCTTTACAGATACTGCTGGTATCAAACGAAGAAAAGATACGAAGAATGACATCGAAGTTTATGCATACTTCCGTAGTATTAAAGAATTAGAAGATTGTGATGTTGCCGTGTTGATTCTTGATGCAACGGAGACTCTCAGTCGCCAAGACAAACGTGTTGCTGGTATGGCGGTAGAAGAAGGAAAAGGTCTTATCATCTTGGTAAATAAAATTGATTTGGTAGATGCCGAAGAGCGTTACCTGCGTATGGCAGAAATAGAGCACCAACTGCAGTTTGCTAAGTGTGCCCCTGTACTTCCTGTGTCTGCAAAGACCAAAGAAGGTCTACTGAAGATTTTTGACTTGATAGAGATGGCACAACGTAACCGAGTAAGAAGGATTCCTACAAAAGAGCTATTAGACTGGTATAAGCGTGCAGTGTACGGAAAACCAATGGGCATGCTGGCAAGGTCAAAAATGATTACTCAGGCAGATGAAATACCTCCTACCTTTGTGATCTTTGTAAAAGATCCGAAGAGGGTACAGGTATCACAACTGCGCTATGTCGAAAACAACATGCGTAAAACCTTCGGCTTCGAAGGCACACCTATTCGTTGGATAACAAAGAAAAATGACTAAGATCTATCTTTTTCTTTCTTGATCCTGGCACCACCAATCTCCACGACGACAGAACTTTTTATCGATGACACGACCGTCTTCATGAATAGGCAGTGGATACGCTTTGATAGCTACCTCTAACTTATCAAGAAGCTTAACAGGGTCGCTATCGAATACCATGTTCGGTGCAATTTTTCGTACACACAAATCTTCTACAATATGTGGAACATGATCAGAAATTCCTCCAGTACCAGTCAGCACTCCAATAGGTCGCCCTTCTTCGTACGCAATTGTTAACTCGTTTAGTGTTCCTATTCCTCCTCCGATAATAATGACACCATCAGAAGATCGAATATTAATAATATCGCGCTCCATAAATCCAGCTCCTGTATAGATTATAAAGTCATTCTCATGTGGAGAATTATATTCTTTTATATGCTCTTCGATAGAGAAAGCTGGAGAGATACCCACAGTAAACCCTCCTTCTTCCTTCGCACCAAGTAGAGCATCGTTTGGAAGCCCTGGGCAGGCACCATTAATAAAGATATGGTTACGTCTTGCGATTTCCTTTCCAAGCTCTGTAGCTTGGATTCTTGCATGCTCACTTTCTAACTGTGGTCCAGATGCGGAACCCATCACTCCAATCTTTAGCCTGTGGCTGTGTTCATCAGTCATAACAGTTGTAGTGTATGTGTTTAGAAAATAGGAATCACTTGCGTAAAACTACTGTTCGTCTTCTTGCTCGGTATCATCTGTAACCGACGTTACAGAAGTCTGGTTCATCTTTACAGTTGCTGTCCCTTGAGGGCCTTGAACCTGAAACTGTAAGTTTGCTACAGGGAACTTTCGCATCCCCTCTGGAGGACGGAATCCTGCATAGGCAAAGATGATGAGTAGGCCAAATATGAATATTTGTTTCATACTGTTATTATACTATATTTTGCCATTTTTAGCAATTACCTATTCTGAGCCACTTCCTAAGTACATATAGCGGTTTGTGTTGTGTTCCTCGTTAGAAACAGCATAATGAATCAATCCCGTTTTATCGTGAAGGTAGTACCAATACGGTGAGCTTTTAGGGTTAAGAGTAGCCTCTATACTCTTAAGACTGATACTCGAAATAGGCCCTGGAGGAAGGCCTTTGAACTTGCGAAGGTTATAGGGGTTATTGACATTAAGATCTCCGTGCGTAATTTCTGCTGATGGCTTGTTTACGATGTATCGCACTGCTGCATCTATCCCCAGCCCCCAACCTTCGTCAAAGCGCTTCCAGAGAATCCCCGCAACTACTGCTCGCTCTTCATCCGTTCTTGTCTCCTCTTCTACCAAAGAAGCCATCGAAAGGAACTCATGAAGTGATCTATCTGAAGACTCGAACTCCTGCGCATACTCTTCGAGTACGTTATACCGAAAACCGTTTAGCATGCGCTCGAAGAAAAACTTTACGACAAAGTCATTTGCAGGGACATAATAGGTATCTGGATAAAGATATCCTTCCAATAATCCTCCACGTTCCGACATTTCACCCATTTCTGTAGGGAGAAATTCGAAGGCTTCAAAATCACAATTACTTGCACAGTACATAGCATCACCCTTCTCTATAAGCTCCATTTCTACTAGCAAATTATCAATATCCAACACGGTGAATCCTTCTGGAATAGTGACGATCATCTCCTGTGCTCGACCTGTTTGCAGTATTTCTGCAAGATCATCTACAGACATTGATGTATCAAGCAAAAACACTCCTGCCTGCAAAGATCCATCTAGACCTTGCAGCTTTAGGTGAATCTTAAATGCAAATGGAGAACGAATCATCCCCTCTTTCTTTAGATGATCTGCAATTTGTGACGTTGTTGATCCTGCCTCAATGTTTACCTTAGTTCTAGAAGCAGCAATACTATCTACAGGAGTCAGCGCTCTGGCATACCAGAGATATCCAGCTGCTGTGAGAACGATAATGGTAATGAGAAGTTTCTTCATAGAAGTTTTATGAATTTCCCATTCCTCCCATCCCCTGCTCTGGTGCTCCCATACCCATTTGGCTCATAACGCCCTGCATCTTTTCTGTCGCTACAACCTGCGCCTTTTTAAGGGACCTATTAAGAGCATCTTTAAGAAGTTCTGGAATGCGGTCGCGGCTTACATCCTCCGCGATAGTAATAGAAATAATTTCCTGCTCTGCATTTACTGTTACTACTACGCCTTCTGCCTCTGCTTCTACATGGATGTTTTTAAGCTCCTTTTTAATTTTCTTTGCCTCTTTCTGAAGCTTAAACATGTCCTTTGCTTTTTTGAATGATGTCATAGTAGAGCTAGGCTACGGTGCTAGAGGCACATTTGCAAGCAACTAGCTAAAACATCCTAAAAATGGTACAATACAATGATTATGGAACCTGGTTCTCTCCTTTACAGCTTGATAAATATCACGGCTAGCTTAGAAACTATTGCCATCTTCTTTGCAGGAATATTGGGGTACGTTGGTGTATCTGTAATGGCTTTTGGAGGAATCAAAAGTGCGATGCACTTTATTCTCTCAACAATTCGAGGGAATAATCATCTTCCTTATATTCGTATCGACCTTGGTAAGCACTTGGCACTTGGTCTCGAATTTTTGGTCGGTAAAGATATTATCGAATCTATCATTAGCCCAAGTTGGGATGATCTTGGAAAACTTGCTGCCATCATTGCTCTTCGAACAGCAGTGACAATGATGCTCAGCTGGGAACTTAAGGAAGTAAAAGAAGAGCTAGAGCAAGATAAAAGGCGTAAGTAGAAAATTCTACTGATTTCCAATTCCAATTCTGTCTTCGACCTCTTGGTCTACGAAGACTTTCTTTCTTCCGTATTTCATACGACTGTACTCTTTAATAAGTCCTCCAAGCTTTTCGTTACGCTTGGATTCATCGTAGATCGTGTTCATGCTAAACGGCCTAGAAGTTACGTTGTTGATGTTTAGCTTTGTGTAACATTGGAAGTTTGGCACATTAATTACATCTTGCTCGGAAAGCACAGGTGCCATTTCTTTTGCCATGTATTCTGCATCTTCTGCACCGATCTTAAAGGAACTAATACTACCAGCATTACCAAACACCGCATCGCGAAGCTTCGAACTTGCAGATCCATAAGCTTCTGTTTTACCGACAAGCTGTCCAATAAATTGGTGAGCCATAATAAGAGCAAGCTCATATTTACGTGCCTCAGAAAGAATAGTTGCAAATGCATCTGTTACGAAGTTTTGGAACTCATCCACATAGAGGTAGAAACGCTTACGATCTTCTTTGGCCATATCTGCACGACTCATTGCTGCCATGTTGATTTTATTTACAAAGATAAGCCCAAGTAGCTGCGCATTGGTATCACCAATTTTACCCTTGGAGAGGTTAACCAATAGCACCTTCTGGTCATCCATAATCTGACGAATATCAAATGCAGACTTTGGCTGACCAATGATATTACGCATTGTAGTGTTCGTAATAAACGGACCAAACTTGGAACTGAAGTACGGAATCATTTCCTCTTTTTCTCTTTGACCTGTCTTTGCCATTTCATGTTCCCAGAAACTACGCACCACTACGTTTTTACATTTACTTACTTTGTAGCGCTGGAAGTCTTCGTCTACGAATATTCGTGGGACATCGATAATCGTTGCGCCTTCTTCTTCGTCATCCATAAGTGTAAGACAACCATTTCGGAAATAGTGCTGAATACGCGGTCCGAATATTTCATTACCGAATAGCTTGATGAATATTTCCATCGCATCCAGTGAGGCTCGATCTTTCTCTTCTGGAGTATTTGCCTCTAGAAGGTTTAGCCCCATGGGTCTGTCTCCATCAGCAGGGTTAAAGAGGATGATATCCTTTGCACGTTCTTTTGGCGTGTGCGCTAGTGCATCTTCGATAAGATCTCCATGTGGGTCGATCATGCAAACACCATCACCATTTTTAATATCTTGTCTCGACATCCAACTGATGAATGCAGATTTACCCGTACCAGATTTACCAATGATGTAGTGGTGTCTTGTACGGTCCTTCGGTCCAAAGCGAATCTCTGTTGCTAATGCACGATAGTTATTAATTCCAAGAAGTATTCCCTCTGCGGGTGGATGTGGTGGTGGAGGCAACGACTTAGATGCAGTCCACTGAATGATAGGGATTTTGTTGTAACGACTATCAGGGAAGTGAAAAAGTCCTGCGAGTTCCTTTTCTACGAAAAGAGATTTCTTGTGTGCAAACCCATTGATGCGATGCTTCCAGAGCCTGTACAGAATTTCTGCATTCCATTCGAGTGGAAAGAAATCAACAAACATGCGCTTATTTACGAGCACATTTCCATACAAATCTTTAAAGGCATTAAAAGAGACCTGCATGTTATTGGTGATCTCCATAGATCGATCGTACGTTTTACTCGCTGCAAAAATACGAATCGAAGCATGATAGAAACCCATTCCTGCCTTTTCTCCCATACGCTTATACAACTCTTCTTCTGGCTGAATCATACGTACAAAAGAGTCTCCACTTTTTGCACCTGGAGCCATGTTGCTTGCATCTCCTGTTGCAAGACCGGAGGTTATGTTTCCAATAATCTTGAGGCCCGGTATATGACTGAGCCAGTGATCCTTCTTACCCTTAAAGCTTGCACTTGCATGTGACTTTGCTTTCTTATTCCATTTTCCAGAAAAGGATGGTGTAAGCACCATCTGAATACATGCAGTTTCATCTGAACCGAGTTTACTCAATACATTTCCAATACCATTAAGTGGATCATCCTGCATCTGTTCGTAGAAACGAATCGGATACATGAACGGTTTTTGCATCATCATATTGTACGCAACCATCTTGCTACCTTCTGGCCAGATATCTGGTGTATTCTGTAGGGTTACCTCTGCATCCGGGTAGAAAGCTGTTACCTGTTTTTCTACAATCGAAACTAATTTTGGACTGGTCACCACGTACATTGTTAACTGTCCTTTTTCGACATACATCTCAAAGCTGATACTGATGTATCTGAAAAACCAGAAATGTATCATCTGATAAAAGTTGAGTGACTTAATTTCCCATAGTGCGCGGAAGAGCTGCTCCATGATGGCAATCTTTTCTTTAAAGTCCTTCTCGGTTCTTTTTTCTTGGTCAATCTTTGTCTCTTGGCGTGGTAGCAGTATTTTTAACGCTATAAGATTTTTTCCTTGCTTTTGTGCATAGAAATAACGGAAGCACTTTTTACCGAGGCGCCATAATCCGTATATCAAAACGATACTAAATATCGATGACACCGGTGCATCAATAAACCCACGTCCAAGTGAAACCCAGAATCCATCTGTCGATAGAGAAATAATGGTGATTGTCACCAACCAGATAAATGGCCAAGTACCGTAGCGAAGGAGTGTAACCATACTTTTTTTATGATACAGTAAATCATCTGATTATAGCAGATTTTTAGCTTGCTGGGTAGAAGAGATTTATGCACAGCCACTAACAGTCATGCGCATTTGGCGTATTCGTCCAAGCGCATCGCCCACCTCGAATATGTATCGCCCTGATATATCTGGAGACATCCTGTATTTCTCTTTGGGGTGCACAAAATCCTGTATCCGAAGATACTCTCCATCGGGGAACGTTACGCCGATAATTACAAATGGACGACTGCTCTGCAATATGAGCTGATCACCCAAAGTAAAGGTGTGTGGTACACCACGAAAGAAATGGACATCGCGCGTTATTCTCTTCTGATACAAACGTTGGCGCTGCTCACACTTATCCACAAGGTCCATATGCCCCAACCTATCGAATGTTGCCCGTAATACCCCTTGCCCAACAGGGGCAATGGCCTCAAAGGCTGCTTTACTCAAATCCATATCTCTTCCGTCTATGTAAGGCCCACGATCGTTAATACGAACAATGACATACTTCTCGTTATCTACGTTTGTCACTTTTACGAGCGTATTACTTGGAAAGCTTCTGTGAGCAGCTGTAAGGGCATGCATATCAAATACATCACCAAATGCTGTGCCATTGCCATGGAAATCATCAGCATAAAAGCTCGCTTCATGTACTTCTTTTCTTAGTTGACCATCAAGCGCTGCAATCATCATTAAGAGATCTGCACGAGAAACCCTACCATCGAGCGGATGCTCTGTATCAATAATGGGGTAATCTAACATCATCGAAGAGAGGTGCTGCTCCTGCATATCAGGAAGCTCACGAACATTCCTTGTGCGATAAATCCAAAGCAGCGCATCGGCTAATGTGACAAGCTCAGTAGGACGAAAGAAGTCATCATTAAGTAATATACCTCTTCGTTTTCCAAAGCTTATTTCTAAATATCCTCTGTGGTCTTCTGCAACATCTTCATAGGACTGCACTGTTTCAAATGCAGGTCTGTTAACACTCTTCCAAATAAGAAGATACGCATCTGCTCTTGTGGTAAAAGCGGTTTCTGCAAACACAGCACATGGCAAAAAGAGAAGGCCGATACTGATGAAAAATCGTGTGATGGAGACAGCTTGAAAGAAGTTGTCTCGAAGGTCAATTGACGAACAAGACTACAAGGCGTTCCACCCTTCTGCGCGGACAAGTCTGTAGAGAATATTGCGCTGATCTTTGCGCAATGTTCGCAGTGTAGCAGGTCCTACATATCCTGCTCCTGTATCTGAGCGTGAGGTAATTAATCCACGATCTAACTGATACCGAATAACTGATTCTTGTGTAAGTGGTCCGTAGACACTGTTAATTTTTTCTTCTGGGAAAAACCCGAGAGCGACAAGTTCTGATTGCAAGAGTCGCACCTGCTTTCCGGAATATCCTTCTCCTAGGAATTGTGCGATGCGCTGACCATTGTTTTCTATGTGCTTATCAATGGTATACAAATCAAGATAATTGTCCGCATGGCGACCTACGATTAACCGATTCCACTGTCCTTTGATTGCCCGGCTGGTCAGTGGCCCAATACGACCTGCTCCTGTATCCGAAGCAGTTCCAACTAGTGCGTGATCTTGTTGGAATTTTAGAATAGAAGCGAACAAATTGTCATCGTACTCTCCGTTTGTTCTGCCCTTATAGTAGCCAAGAAACCGTAGCATTCTCTGTGCCTCCGCAATGGAGTGTTGTGAAGATTTTGGATCTACGAATTCTGCAAATGGCTGAGTTGCCCCAAGCCGTGTACGTGCCCCGAGTACGAATGCTGCAGATTTTTCTGAGAGCATATTTTTTGGAGCATCAACGCGGTAGTCACGTATAAATGCATGAAATGCTTGGCTGGTTTGTGGGCCAAAGAATCCTGTTGGGCGATGCTTTAAGTATCCAATTGTTTGTAAGTGATCTTGTAAAAGATATACAGAGAGCCCTCGCTCTCCCTCCTTTGGTCGCATTGCAAGTAAGTTATCTTTCTCGACAAAGTATGTCTTTAGTTCATCAATTGGAGCTGGCATATCTTCGAACACGACATGTGTTTCTGGCTGGTTTCCCGTTGCTGGATACACTGTTCCTTTTACTCGCTGTAGCCCAAAGGCTAGCGCACGAGCCAATCCTTCTTCTCCGTGCCCTGCCCAAATATCGAGACGGTGTTTTCCATTACCAAGTTCGTTAATTGCACCACCTCTATCATGCACAGCAAATGTTCCAAGCCCCGGCAAACTGATCTTTGTTCCAAATGGATAACTTGAAGGTGCTGCAATCATCCCGGGATATACAGGTGTCTGATCTGCACCAGCAATCCCCTGCCCGTTTAATACCTTGTCTGCTTCCAGTCCACCTTTGACATAGCAACACTGACCAGGGAGTGGTGAGTAATATGCAGTAATAAGAAACTCTTGCTGGTAGGGGTCTGTTCGCACCATAGGATTTCCTAGTGTTTGATACGGCACGATAACTGCAACCATCATCATGATTGTCTTCATGTGCAAAGGCATCTTTGGAAGTGCGCCTTGGTGTAGTGGTGTGATGTTTATTTTCAAATCTAATTATTATAGCAAATATTGACTCGGTAGTCTGCAATCAATAGTTTACAAAACGATAATTTCCTCTTCTAGCCGCATTCCGAACTTTCCGGGGATGTACACACCTGGTTCTATCGTAATTATTTCATTTTTGAGGAGCTTCTTTTTTTTTGCCTTAGTACTGATAGAAACTCCCTCATGGATATCCAGACCCACTCCATGACCAAGTGCGTGCGTAAAATACTGTTCGAGATCCTCTTCTTTAAGAATATCACGCGCGAGCTGATCGAGTTTGTGATTAGTTACCCCTACTTTTACTGCAGCAATTGATTCCGATTTAGCCCTATCTAAAGCGTTATACACTTTATTTTGTAGCGCAGTTTTCTTCGCGGTGAAAAACACGCGACTCTGGTCTGCACAGTACCCTTTATATCGTGCGCCAACATCAATTTGCACTACGTGTCCTTTAGCAAGTTTACGATCTGTTGGATGATGATGCGGGCTACTGGAGTGTGTTCCAAATGCAACAATTGGATCAAACGAAAGCTCATCTGCTCCAAGCTCTACTGCCCACTGGCGAAGCAATTCTGCAAGCTGCTTCTCTGTGATTGAACTTTTTAGCGCCTTCGGAATCCGATCCATCATCTTATGAGTTATGCCCTGAGCTTTACGAAAATTCTTGAGTTCATCTGGCTCTTTACTTCTACGAAACTCTTCGATTATCCCCTTTGATTGAACAAATTTTGTGTTCGAACCTTCGCCAAGGCTATGGTCCGCAGGCAGTAGTTTCTTCTTCCAGATGCCAAATCTGGCTACTGTGACGTCTTCTGATTCAAATCCACATCGCTTGATGCCAACTAAGAGCTTTTGTAAGGAATCTGTGTCAGCAACAGCAATCCCCTTTCGCACTCCTTTTTGGGCTGCCTCTCGATACCTTTCATCTACAAGTAATGTCATACTTTTGGCTTTTATAAGCACAAAACCTGTACTTACTTCCATGCCTGTGAGATACCGGATATTCGTCAAATTACTGACAAGTAAAGCATCGATTTTGGCTGACTCAAGCACTTCTGAGGTAGAGGTTGGACGCATGGCTAAAGGGTAGCGTGAAAGGTAAAATTTTGCTACAATAGTATGAAACCATGACAAAAATCATATCCAACATCAAGCCTATGCTTTCTAAGTCTGCTTTGACCGCTGTACTCCTCGGTATTATTGCTACTGTCGTACCTGACATAGCAATCGCACAATTTTATCATGGACCGGGTATCGTACAGGGGATAACTGATGCCCAAGCAATTGGAGGTGTATCTGGAGGAGATATCCGTACTATTGTTCTTGAGATACTTCGTGCAGTCCTACTCTTTATGGGTCTTGCAGCTGTTGTCGTAATAGTTATTGCAGGTATTTGGTTGGTGGTAAGTGTTGGGGATGAATCCGCAAAAGATAAAGCAAAGAAGATTATTTTGTATGCAGTTATTGGTCTTTTGATTATTGCCATTGCAGCAGGACTCGTAAATATTATCATTGGAGCTACAGGTGGAGCTTCTATCTTTGGACCTGTTCCTAGCATCGGTAATGTAGGTGGAAGTGATATTCGTGTAACAGTAACCGATATACTCACCACTGTGCTGAATTATATGGCACTTGCTGCAGTTGTAGTAATTGTAATTGCCGGTATTTGGTTGGTAGTTAGTCTTGGTGACGAGCAAGTTAAAGACCGTGCAAAGCGCATTATTCTGTATACAGCCATTGGATTAATTATCATTCTATTTGCAGAAGCCATTGTTAAACTTGTTGAAAGTACCATCCGACCATAATGCTTAGAGCACGCACCAGCATCATCACTGCATTTGCCGCCGTTGCAATCGGTGGCTCGATCGGTCTTGCTCAACTTACTGGTAGCAACCAAGAAGCCATTAGCATCCCTATCGGAGCTATCTTTGAAATACAGGCTGCTATGCCAGCAGGTGCTGTGTCCAACTGGGTACTTACAGAGAACAACGAATTTGTAGAAGCAAGTCGTGATCCCTTTTTCCGAACACGATTTTCTAAAGAGGGTGACTTTGCTCTTGTAGCTCAAGTGGAAAACAATGGAGAGAAAACCCAACGAACATTCTTTCTGAAGGTTCGCCAACGAAGAGTAGAAGATCGTTCTTCTGCAGGGGGTGCAAAAGATGACGTCCTTTTTGATCCTCCAGCCTACAAAAACACTCTACCGATTAGCTCTGGTAAGCAGGTTATCACTATCTCACCTATTCGTGATGATGTTCGTATCCTCGCCATAGACTTTGATACTTTGCAGGATAGTAATGGTGATGGAAACCCATCTAACGACGAAGATACAAGAAACACACTCTTTCGATCCGAAGGAAACCCTCTCCATGTATGGTTTGTTGGAGCATCGCCTCGCACGATTCGTTTAGGTGCACTATTTGATGATGGGAAGACTAATTTTACAAACTATAATGTAGGCAAGCGACCATCGGACACTATCGGTAATCTTCCTGTGTATCAGGATGAAGGGAATATCGAAGATGCAGAAATGCGTATAATGATACTAAAGAGTGATAATGGAGAAGTGCAGTTCTCTCTTAAACTTCCTTCTGGAGAAGAGAAGCCGCTACTTTTGTATTGGAACTTTGGAGATGGAAATAATAGTATGCTCGACAGACCAATACATACCTTTGCAGAATCTGGACAATACAATGTGCAAGTGGAAGTGCGTGACCTTAAAACTGGTCGCGTAATAGATACTGTGCAAGAAAGTGTTCCGGTAAATAGGCTAAAAGAAAACATTGAAACTGATACTCCTGAGGAAAAAAGGAAGGACGGAGAAGAAGGAATATCTATCCTTGGAGTTGTTATCAAGCTTCTTCTTGCCCTCGTAGGATCTGCAGTCGTTGGTGCTCTGATCTTCTTTGTAATAGGAAAGGTAAAGAAGAAAGGATTCTCACTAGAGAAAACAATGGCAAAAGCAGAGCAAACTATGGTGAAGACTCCAGAAGAAACTGTACAAGAAGGTAAAGCTCCACCTATGGAGATACAGGCAGAAGAAATTCCCGAACCACCAAAAGAGGAGCCACCAGTAGCGCAGCCACCTACTCCAGAACCTGCTCCAACACCTGCACCAGAGCCGCCGCCACCTGTAGTAGAACCTGCTCCAGTAGTAGAACCTGCTCCAGTAGTAGAACCTGCTCCAGTAGTAGAACCTGCTCCAGTAGTAGAACCTGCTCCAGAGCCAGTACCGCCGCCTGCACCTGAACCTGCTCCAGTAGTAGAGCACTCAGAAATGAAACCTGCAGCCGATCAACTAGAAGCAGATACAACGAACGCACCAGACTGGTTACAGGCTGGAATTAAAAAAGCTGAATCGGAAGGGCAAACTGCTGCTACACCAGTAAAACCTCCTCCAGAGCCAGTGTCAGCAGAAGCGCCGCCTACAGATATTGAGAATGCTGATAATGATATTAAGGCACAAGAACGCGAAAAAGAACGCAAGCGCCGCAAGCGCCAGCGTTACAGAGAGAATCTAAAAACTCGCAAGTCAGAAGGATCTGAGAATGATAATTCAACTGATCAACCAGCACCTCCACCAGAAGAAACTTCAGAAGAATCTACGGATTCTGATGAGCCAGTTGCCTTTGTTACAGCGGAAGATATTGCGCCTATGGAGCAAGAATCTCCCCCTCCACCCCCTCCTCCAGTAGATGATGGGCATACGGAGGAAGAGCAAAAGCCTACGTAAAGCGGCTAAAAACCTTCCCTTACACGATTGCTCCTAGTAGGATAGGGCAGCTATTTATATTTGATATACATGGCGAGAGTAGCTCAGTTGGTTAGAGCGTCCGGTTGTGGTCCGGAAGGTCGTGGGTTCAAACCCCATTTCTCGCCCCAGATTATTACCCATAAACCCCCCTTGGCGGGAATACTGCTTTCTGGTAGGCTCTTTCGGATGGCTGAAGCCAAATATCGCACACCAAAGGGTACTTCGGATATCCTCCCAGAGGATCACCAATATCACACCTACATCAAAAAGGCTGTGCGACACCGCTGTAGGCAAGCTGGTTTTAAGCGTATTGATACACCTACATTCGAAAAGAAAGAGGTATTTGAGCGTGGTATTGGAGAGCACACGGATATTGTCGAAAAGGAACTCTTTATGGTGGGTTCACACCACAGCGAAGAAGGAATGGAGGAGTTTGCTCTACGGCCAGAATTTACTGCAAGTATCTGCCGAAGTTACATCGAACATGGAATGAAGCAATTGCCACAACCTGTAGAGCTGTACTCTATCGGGCCATGTTTTAGGCACGACCGACCACAAAAAGGTCGCTACCGTCAGTTCCACCAGTTTGATCTTGAGGTTATTGGACTAAGTGATCCTTCGCTGGATGCGCAGTTGATTCATGTCTGTAATAAAATCTTTAAGGATCTGCGTATTTTTGATCGTCTTACTATGCAGCTTAATAACATCGGTACTGCAGAAAATAGACAGGACTATGTAAGCGCCTTGAAGGATTACTTTATTGGAAAAGAGCGTAACCTTCCTGAGCTCGATCGCACACGACTTGAAACAAATCCTCTTCGTCTTTTGGATTCTAAAGAAGAAGATACACAAATTCTCTTAAAGAATGCTCCAACTTTGGATCAGTTTATTGGAGATGAAAGCAAAGCGTATCACGAGACAGTAAAAGAATACCTCGAAGAACTAGGAGCTGAGTATGTTGAAAATCCGACTCTTGTTCGTGGCCTCGACTACTACAACCAAACAGTCTTTGAGTACTGGGATAACGATACCGGAGGAAAGAACGCTGTTGGAGGTGGTGGACGTTATGATCCTTTGATCGAGATGCTTGGTGGACAAGAGACACCTGGAGTTGGATTTGCAGGAGGAATGGAACGCATTATTTACCAAATGAAGCAGGCAGGTGTTAAAGCTCCGCACAAAGACCAAATTGATGTGTTTGTTGCTCAACTTGGTCCTAGCGCAAAGAGAAAATGTCTCAGCGTTATCTCTGAACTTCGTGACTTTGGTGTGCACACACTTGGAGCCCTTGGTGAAGCAAGTCTAAAAAGCCAAATGCGTCTTGCTGATAAGTTTGGTGCAAAGTACACATTGCTTCTTGGGCAAATGGAAGTAAAGGCTGGCACAATCATCTTGCGTGATATGGCTGCAGGAAAGCAAAAGGAGATCAAGTTTGATAAAGCTGTTGCAGAGGTGATTAAGCTAATCGGTAAAGAAAACCTTGATACATATGTCCTTCGGGATGGATTCGAAGAATAAAGTGGAAAACGGAAAGTGGAAAGTGGAAAAAGACGAACAGTTCTATTTAGAGATAGAACTAAAAATATGGCTCAAAGAAGCCAAAATATCGATGTATAGATTTTTAAATTACTTTCTAGTATATGCCTAGGAAAACATTCAAAGAATAATATGCAATATGACTTCTAGTATCATTCAAGAAAAATCGTATTCATTCGGACTTCAGGTGATTCATCTCTGTAGAAGCATTGCCGAAAAGCATCGAGAATACATATTAACTAAGCATCTCATGAAATCTGGAACAAGCATTGGAGCAAATATCCAAGAGGCTTCTGAGGCGCAAAGCAGAAAAGATTTTATTTCTAAGCTAAGCATATCTTTAAAAGAGGTAAAAGAAACTGAATATTGGTTACGATTAATCCGTGATTCTAATCTCGCATCTACAGTAGTTATGAAAGGTCATATTGATCAATGTAATGAACTAAAATACCTATTGATTGCTAGTATCAAGACAGCAAAAAATAATGATCGTTGATCGTTGATCTTTTTCCACTTTCCACTTTCCACTTTCCACTTTCCACTTTCCGTTTAGACGTCGAGGTTCTTCACTCCCTTCGCATGAGTCTGAATGAATTTTTTGCGTGGAGGCACTTCTGGTCCCATCAACGTTGAGAATGTTGCATCTGCAGCTTCGAAGTCATCCATCGTTACACGAAGCATGATACGGTTTTCTGGATCCATGGTTGTTTCCCATAGTTGATCTGGATTCATTTCTCCAAGACCCTTATAGCGCTGGATGTTAACACGGGGTGTTCTTTTTTTTGCTTTTGCAGTTCCCTCTTCCTCCTCTTCTGCTTCATCCTCTTCGGATTCTTCTGTCTGATCTCCTGATACCCCCATATCTTTGAGGACTGCTTCTTTTTGCTCATCTGTGTAGGCATAGCGCTGATCTTTTCCTTTAGATATCTTGTAGAGTGGTGGTTGAGCAATATATAGATATCCTGCTTCGATCAGCTCTGGGAAGTATCGGAAGAATAATGTGAGAAGAAGGGTACGGATGTGCGCACCATCTACATCAGCATCTGTCATGATAACAATACGGTGATAACGAAGCTTCGTTAGATCTTTGATCTCACCGATTCCAATACCCATAGCAATAATCAGAGATTTAATTTCGTTGTTTGCAAGCATTCTATCCAAACGTGCCTGTTCTACGTTTAAGATTTTTCCACGAAGAGGCAAAATCGCTTGGAAGTTTCGGTTACGTCCTTGTTTGGCAGAACCACCAGCGCTGTCACCCTCAACAATAAAGATCTCACACTCAGAAGGATCTCTACTACTACAGTCAGCAAGTTTTCCTGGTAGTGTCATACCTTCGAGTGCCCCTTTACGGATAACGCTATCACGAGCAGCTCTAGCAGCAAGACGTGCGCGAGCCGCAAGGTTACACTTTCCAATAATTTCTTTTGCTTCATTTGGATGCTCCTCTAGGTACTCTGATAGCTTTTCATTTACTACCTGCTCTACAGCAGTCTTCATTTCTGCGTTACCCAACTTTGCCTTGGTTTGCCCTTCGAACTGTGGATCGTTAAGACGAACAGAGATCACTGCAGTAAGACCTTCTCGCACATCATCCGCTGTAAGGTTTTCATCTTTTTCTTTGAGGAAACCTCCCTTACGAGCGTATGCGTTAATAGTTCGTGTAATCGCTGCTTTAAATCCAGAAAGATGGTGTCCACCCTCTGTTGTGTGAATGTTGTTGGCAAATGAAACGACATGCTCCTGGAAGCTCTGCGTGTACTGCAGACCTACCTCTACCATTCCATCGTCTGTATCCTTCTCGAACCAAATTGGAGAACCAACAGAATCTTTGGATTCATTAAGGTGACGAACATATGCAGCGATACCTCCTTCGAAAGAGAATCGATAGAGTCGTGGGTATTGCTTGTCATCTTCTGGACGTTCTTTTCTTTCATCAAGCATTGCGATAGTGATACCGCGAGTAAGGTATGCCTGCTGACGGAACCGCGTCATAAGCGTAGTCATAGAGAAGTCTAATGTGTCGAAAATTGATCCATCAGGCCAGAATTGGATTTTTGTACCATTCTTAGTCGTTTTTCCTTCCGTCTTAAGGGCGTACTGTGTCTTTCCACGCTTGTACTCTTGATGGTAAACAACACCATCGCGATATACCTCTGCGCGCATCCTGTCACTAAGAGCATTTACTACAGAAGAACCTACACCATGCAGTCCTCCAGATACTTTATAACCAGAATCATCTCCTCCAAACTTACCACCAGCATGCAGAGTAGTTAGAACAATTTCGAGCGCTGGAAGCTTTTTCTTTGGGTGAATATCTACAGGAATACCACGTCCGTTATCCTCTACACTTACGGATCCATCATCATGAAGCTTCACAATAATCGTATCACAGTGCCCTGCCATGGCTTCATCTACAGCGTTATCGACAATTTCGTATACACAGTGGTGGAGTCCACGTGTATCTGTGGATCCAATATACATACCCGGGCGCTTACGAACAGGCTCCAAGCCCTCAAGGACTTGTATCTGGTCTGCGGAATAGTCTGATTTTTTGGCCATATCGAAGTGGATTGTAGAGTGGAAATGAGTCCGAATCAATGCAAGAGAACTTTGCTTTTTTAATTCAAATACTTGCATAGCCATCAGTCTCTCCCTAAGCTGCCCCAGAAATGTCAGTTCATGCACACAAGCGCGGCGAAGAAAGCAATGACGCTCTACAACAGCGTTTCAAGCGTCAGGTTCAGAAAACAGGCCTAATGAAGCTTTTGCGAGAACGTAAGCACAGAAAGAAAAAGCCAACCAAAAGACTAGTCCGTCAGAGCGCCCTCAAGCGTGAAGAGTACAGGGGTAAAAACCGCAAGAAGCAGTTTTACTCCAATATGTAGTTTTTCTATCTCAGTATATCTAGTGCCTTCAGTAGAGGTGCGTCTCTTCCTTCTGTCTCACTTATTCCAATATCTGGATGTACCCCCTCGCCATCGATCCTGTTTCCATCTGGAGTGAGCCACTCTGCAATCGTGAGCTTAAGGCTACTTTGATCACTAAACTGTAACACCTGCTGTACCGTACCTTTTCCGAAGGTCTTAGCACCCACTATAGTTGCGCGACCTAGATCTTGTAATGCCCCTGCAACAATTTCTGATGCGGAAGCAGATCCTTCGTTAACAAGAACAACTACCTTCACAGAATCATCAACTACCTTCTCTGCTGTTGTCAGTGACAAGCTAGTCTCTTTGCGAGAGCGTACTTCTACATACGGTGTTCCTTTGTCTACGAATAAGCTTACTACAAGGTTTGCAGCAGATAGAAGTCCACCTGGGTTATTCCGTAGATCGAGCACAATTCCCTGAGGATTCTTTTGCATAATTACCTCCATTTGTGGACGAAGCTCTTCTTGAGTAATTCTTCCAAATTGTGTTAATTGCACAATAACAACTTTTCCCTGCCATATAATAATCGCCTCTGGTACACGGATAATGTCACGCATCACATCAATATCTAGTTCGATACCATTACGACGAATGCTGAGTTTGATTTTAGACCCCTTCGGTCCTCGTACTTTACCAACAGCATCCATAAAGGACATTCCTGCGAGAGGTTCTCCATCGACTTTAAGTACCTGATCTCCCGGCTTTAACCCTGCAGCTTCTGCAGGAGATCCTTTGATAGGCGAGACAATTGTCAGGATGCCATCAATGTATTCTACCTGTGCACCGATACCCGTAACCTCCCCACTGATCTGGGTCTGAAACTGCTTCGCACGAATAGGTCGCATAAACGTCGTATATTTATCATCTAGACTATTTACCAATCCTTCTGCAGCACTAAATGCTGCATCATCAGTATCAATATTATCTGTATAGAGGAAATCTCGTTCTATCACGCTCCATATTGACTCGAGTATCTGTGTCTTCGGCAGGTTCATCAAACGCTTTGTGCTGCCAAAGTTTACTTTGATAACTGGAGAAGTCGTTTTAATGTAACCGTTTTGTACTCCCGACTCACCAGCAGCTTTTCTTAGAAGTAAAATTGCCTCTCGTCCTGTCAGCTTTCTTCGCACTCCAAAAAGGTCTTCTCGAATAGGATCCATCCATCCTCTATCAATGGCAACGCGAACAGCACTCTCTTCTGGGGTTCCGATGCGCACATCTTTAAACGAAACTGGTGTCGCTGCATTCAAACCCGTGAGGTTAACCATTACTCTCAAAGCATCTCCTCGCGTTATACCTTGAGCGAGCAATAAGTCATAACCAAATGCTTCGAGAGCACGTTTTTCGTGTGCTACACGAACATATTGTTCTAGTCCTCTGGCAATTCTGCGATATGGCAAATCCTTATTAGCATCAACTAGCGTGTTTTCCAAATTCAATACTTGTACCGCAGCGCGAATAAGATCACCTCGTGTTACAACGTCACCGTCACCATATCCTCGAAGCGCATCATAAGCAGTAGTTGCCTGTGTAACACTCGGAATGATGAGGAATGCTACAAGCGCAGTAGCAGCTGCGCGAGAAAATCGTTTCATAATAATGAAGAAGAGGTTGCACGTAGTGTACAGGGAAGATGGCCCTCACTCAAACCCTACTACTTCGCGTACTGAGAGTAAAAGTTCTCTTGTGAAACAAACGTATCGGCCTCTACGAGTACTCCTCGCTCTTTCATACACTGCTTTTTATAGAAGAGTATAGAAAGGATCCATAAACCTCCTACTACGTAGAACAAAGACGGAATAATGAGGAGAGCAATATAGTGCAATGGAGATTCAGGAGCGCTGCCAAAGACATCTCCAATTGTACGTGGATTACCGGGAAGGAGATCTGGAAGTGTTACAAGGAAATTAAACATTCCATGGAGTACAACTGCTGATGTTAATCCCAAAATAATAGCTTCACGTTTATAGATCATCTTCTCTGGCATGCGGAATATTTTGTGTAACAAGAGTGGAATTGGGTGGATCTTTCCTGCATTATGCTCTTCTTCTAGAAGAGGACCTGCAAACAGCATTTTTCCGTAGAAGTATGCAAGTACACCAGTAGAAAGGATATGCACCATGTTTGTGAGTATCGCACGTCCAAGTACGTTACCCATAAATGCTCCCCACTGTGGTACTGCTGGGTTAATAAGGTACGAACTCACAAATGCCAAGAAGTAACTTGGGTTCATCACATTTTCTGCAAAGGCGAATCCAATAGCAACAATAATACCAAGCTGAAGTACGTCATCAATAGAGCTAAAGAATTTTCGACCACTCTTTTTTAGTACCCAGAACTTCGAAAACTCTTCTATTAGTCCTACGATCATAAAGGAGATGAGTGTCGCTATAAGCGTAGAGCGCATGCCAGTAACACCAACAAGATTTCCTGATACAAATGCATTAGAACTACGTGTGAAGTTTTCGGGTGTTATTTTAAAGAGGAAGAATTGCAACTCTACCTTGTGGCGAACTAACGCGTCATAAAAGAGGATGGGAGCAGTGGAGAGCATCCCCGAAAAGAACATCAGAATAACTAAACTCATGCGCTGCTTATGTTCTTTAAGGAAAAGCATGCACCAGATCACTGCTGGGATAAATGCAATAAATGTAGCCAGTAGGTGTGCAGATCTTTGGGTTGGTGCTTCTTTAAGCAACATATGAACTCCTAGCCAGAGGATAAATGTTCCAAGTACTGTCGCCTTCACCTTAGGTCTCCAAGGACCAAAGAGGAATCTCCATGCTATGACGACACACACAATTCCCAATGCCATAAAGAACGGATCTTGGGCTACTGTTCTGTCGAAAAGCATGTAATAAAATCCAACGAGAATGAATGTCACTAACGTTCCAATGGAAAATGCGAACACATAATACTTGGCTTTCGGCCAGAGAAATTCTGCTGCCACACTTACAAGCCCCATTATTCCAAAGAAGATTGCAGCCTTGGTCTGACTATCAGGTCCATCAAATGGCACGATGCCACCCATGGTCTTTATGCTGAGAAGAAACAATCCAGCTGTACATACTACCGTTGTAATGATTACTTTAAATGATGGAAGGTACGGGCTTCTTTTGCGTGCCTCTAGTAAATCGATAGGATCATGTGCCACAGACGAATAGTTCATAATTCCCATCCAGATTCTTGTTAGAACTGCAGAGATTATGAGGAAAGTCGCCACAATCATAACTGTGTTGGAATCCTTATCCATGGACTCCGAAAAGAGCTGATCGTTGGATACAGCTGCTACTGGAAATGGTAAAGCGCTAAATACAGCGACAAATGCACTGTTAAGCCTGTTGTTTACAATTTGTAATATTTGTTTCAAAGCACACTTATTATAACATATTTATGGCTATTTAGAAAGTGTGAAATATAGCTGATTTATATAAAGAAATCGAGGGAATCAAGGAAATCGAGGATCCTCGTTTTCTTCGATTTCGTTGATTTCTTCTATAGTCCGTCTAGAAAACAACCACCGATGCTGCTAATCTTTGTGCGTTGCGGGCAGGTATGCCCGCGCTACCCTATTGATATGCCTGCAACCTCCCTCGAACAAGTCGTCTCTCTCTGCAAACGCAGAGGATTTATCTTCCCAGGATCTGAGATCTATGGGGGACTGGCAAATACATGGGATTACGGCCCACTAGGAGTAGAGCTCAAAAATAGAGTAAAACAGCACTGGTGGAAGACCTTTGTCCATAACAGGCCGGATATGGTAGGGCTCGATAGTGGTATCTTGATGAACCCAAGAGTCTGGGAAGCCAGTGGACACGTTGGCTCATTTGCAGACCCACTTGTAGATTGTAAGAAGTGTAACGAACGCTATAGAGGAGATAAGCTCTTAGAAGAAAAGCTGGGAGTAGAAGCTGCAGCCGTATTACATTTAGACCAAGTACAGCCAATGCTTACTGCAGAAAAAATCAACTGTCCAAAATGTGGTAATAACGACTGGTCCGAGGCTAAGCATTTCAACCTTATGTTTAAGACGCAGCAAGGTGTAATAGAAGGTGAAGGAGATGATATCTACATGCGACCAGAAACAGCACAGGGAATATTTATAAACTTTAAGAATGTCCTTACAACCTCACGTATGCGACTACCATTTGGTATTGGGCAAATCGGAAAGGCATTTCGAAACGAGATCACTCCTGGAAACTTTACATTCCGCACTCGAGAGTTTGAGCAAATGGAAATTGAATACTTCGTAAAGCCAGAGGACAAACAAGAGGCATTCGATCTCTGGAAGCAAGCAGTGTGGAATTGGTACGAAGGACTTGGCGTCGATACTTCCCGTATGCGATTTCGAGATCACAAGGCTGATGAACTGAGTCACTACAGCACCCAAACTGTTGATATTGAATATCAATTTCCATGGGGTTGGGGTGAGCTATTTGGTCTTGCAGATAGAGGTAACTACGACCTTTCTCAGCATGAGCTATTTAGCTCTCAAGAACTAAAGTACACCGACCCAGATGATGCAACGAACAAATTTATCCCTCATGTAATCGAGCCAAGTTTTGGATGTGACCGATCGGTGCTTACCTATCTTATAGAAGCCTACACAGAAGAAGAGCTTCCAAATGGTGATGTACGTACTGTCATGAAATTTGATAAGCGCCTCTCTCCTATCGACATTGCTATCTTGCCACTCAGTAAGAAAGAGCACCTCGTAGCGAAGGCAAAAGAGGTCCACGAGTTACTACTTAACGAAACCAACTTGGTTACCGATTTTGATGTCACTGGAAGTATTGGAAAGCGATACCGCAGACAGGATGAGATCGGAACTCCTCTTTGTATTACCGTAGACTTTGGAACACTTGGAGAAGAAGACGAACAAGGTGAAAAAGATACCGTGACCATTCGTGACCGCGATACCTTAGAACAAAAGCGTGTGAATATCTCTGATCTTCGATCAGAGATCGCTGATTACTGGAAGAATTAAAGCTCTATCTCAACAGACTCCGTCCCTGTAGTTTTCTCTTCTTGTTCGTGAAAAATCTTTCGGATCATCTCTTCAGACTTCTCATCAAAGATATCTGCAACTAGTTCCCGCAACTGATCGACCTCTCCGTAAATCTTCCGCGTTTCTAGAATGTGATACCTCAATTCTGGTCCAATTTGTAGTAATCCATCTTCTCCTACTGGAAGTGACTGCGGAATATCCTGCACTTCGGAGAATGTTCTTCCTGCATCAAAAGCACGCTGAAGTTGCTGCTTAAATTCCTTCTGGCGGTCATGAGGAACATGATCTTTTAAGTAGTACCGCAAGATCGTAAGATCACGACCTATTCTCCGCAATTTCTTGCGTATATGAGCCATTCTACAGTCTTTTGGTTGATCTTGATGAGCCATACGATTTGGTAAGGGGCGGCATGTTAGATGGGCAATTCCCGAAAGTCACTAGCGTTATTTTGGGAGAGATTTCTGATAGGCATCCGCTAAGGAAAATGGACATTCCCGAGCCTATTTCCTTGCGCTCTGAGCCCTCTATAGGTATAAATATTCGGCACTTTTGACCGATCGCTGTGGTCCTGGCCTAAGAAAATAACTTTTCAAAGGACTCCTCCACAACTTACGCGAAAAGACGTCAAAAGGAAGATAAGGACTTTCCATCACTACTTACTACTCTCTTACTATTATGTCTACTGTTACAGAAAAAGACCTTCTGCAGGCAGCCTGTCACCTCGGTCACCCACGTCACAAGTGGAACCCAAAAATGGCTTCTTACATCTACGGAGTACAAAACAAGGTACACATCTTCGACCTTGTACAAACAAAGCAAGCACTTGATGAAGTGTGCTCTATCCTCGGAAAGATGCAAAAAGAAGGACAGACTGTCCTCTTTGTTTCTACAAAGCAACAAAGTATTACGTACATAGAAATGTTCCGCGAAGCACTTGGTCAGCCAATTGTTGTAAGAAAATGGCTACCAGGACTTCTTACAAACTGGAATACAATTAAAAAGCGTATCAAGCACTATCTTGATCTTCAGAACTCATTTAAGACTGGGGATATTGAAAAGTACACAAAGAAAGAGCAAACACAGCTTCGCAAGGAGCTTACAAAACTTGATATTGCCCTTGGTGGTGTATCTGATATGACGGGTATGCCTGACGCTATTTTCGTTATTGATGCTGTACGTGATCGCGTAGCAGTATTGGAAGCAAGAAAGCTGAAGATTCCTGTGTATGGAATCTGTGATAGTAATGCAGATCCTGATCTGTTTACGAAATGTATCCCTGGAAATGATGATGCCGTAAAATCTATCGAACTTATTATGAACACTGTTCTTGAGGCTATGGGTGGAACTGCTCCAGCTGAGAAGAAAGAGGTAAAAGAAGATTCTGAGGAATAACCCTAGCCCCAAACTACTAACTACTAACCCCTATTACAATGACTACTATTAATGCAAAACTTGTCGGCTCCCTTCGCTCCCGTACTGGAGTCTCTATTATGGAATGTAAGAAAGCATTAGAAGAATCTGAAGGCGATGAAGAAAAGGCAATTGATATCCTTCGTAAGAAGGGTGCATCTGCTGCTGCAAAAAAATCTGAACGTGAGCAGAGTGAAGGCTCTGTGTTTACAGCAAGCGCTGATGGCAAAGCAGCTATCGTACGTCTTGACTGTGAAACAGATTTCGTAGCCCGCGACGATAACTACCAAGCATACGGCCAGCTGCTTGCTGACACACTTCTTAGTGGAGGCATGGATGCAGCACAGGCACTTGCTGATGAAAAGATTCCAGCTCTTGTACAGAAGCTGGGAGAAAATATTTCTCTTGGAGAAATGAAACTTACCGAGTCTGCAGTCTCTGGAGTATACCTCCACAGCAATGGAAAAATTGGTGTGATTGTTGGTCTCTCCGCAGGATCAGAAGATCTAGCTAAAGACATCGCAATGCACGCAGCAGCTATGAACCCTCTCTACATCAAGCCTGAAGATGTATCCGAAGAAGAGGTGACAAAAGAGAAGTCTATCTGGAAAGAGCAGCTTGCAGCAGAAGGAAAGCCTGAAGAGATCATGGAAAAAATCATGATGGGAAAAGAGAAGAAGTTCCGCGAAGAAAACGCTCTTACTAGCCAAGAATTTGTTAAAGAGCCAGGAAAGCTCGTACAAGAACTGCTTGGGGATGCAGAAATCGTGGAATACGTACGTCTAGCAGTCTAATAAAATTTACTCTTAAGGATCCAAATATCAGGTGTAGCAACCTGATTTTTGATATTCAACCTAGGATTCTCCTATAATCCCTGTATCAATACACTGATTCGAGAGATTTACTTATATTTACTTTTCTGGTAAAATAAATAGTATGGCTAATGCAGATATCCTCATAGCAGAAGACGACGCGGTTCTCCGCGAGGTCTACACAAAGAAGTTCACACTAAGCGGGTACACCATCCGTACAGCAGAAAATGGTGAAGAAGTCATAGCAGAGATCAAGAAGAAAGAGCCAGATATCCTCGTTCTCGACATCAATATGCCTATTCTGGACGGTTTTGGAGTGTTAGCTAAATATCCGAAGGAAGGCCGTACGTTCCCTATTATCATACTAACAAATTTTAGTGATGAAAAGAGCAAAGTACGTGGAACAGAGCTCGGTACAGACGACTACTTTATTAAGAGTGAAATGACGATCCACAAACTTCTTGAGATGGTAGAAACCCTATTGAAGGGAAAGCAGTATTGGGCTGATAAGTAGTAAGGGAAGCCAAATTCCCTATCAGATACTCATTGGACGTGGTATAATGGTAAGATACCCATCAATGGATATTCTAAATATTGCTATTGGCCTCATCTCTGCAGGAATCCTTGGATTCCTAGGTCTTTGGGTAAGTAGGCGTTTGGCAGATAAACATCGTGAGGAAGAAATGGTGTTTTTGCAGATCCTTGTCCCAAAGAAAGAAAGTAAAGAAGACAAAGAGACTACCTCAGAACAATTCTCCTCTGGTCAGGACTTTAAAGAAGTCATTGGTGTTATGGATCACCTCTTCCAGTCACTCTATGGAGTTTACAACACTCGTGTCTCTCGTTTCTGGAGAGGGCAGGAGTTTATGTCTCTTGAGTATGCCGCACTTGGCGGAGAGATACTGTTTTTCGTGGTGTGCCCTCGGCACATGGCACACATAGTAGAAAAGCAAGTTACCTCCTTCTATCCAGACATCTTTATTAGCGAGGTTGAAGATTATAATATCTTTACTGCAGACTCTCATACGACTTCCGAAACTATGCTTCCTGCAGAGGATTATTCGTATAGCTTCCGAACGTATCAAGAAATGAAGAGTGATCCGCTTAATGCAATTACCAATGCATTTTCTAAATTAAAGGATGACGAAGGAGCTGCCGTGCAGTTTGTCATTCGTCCGGCTGCACCTGGATGGCAAAAGAAATTACAAGGCGCAGCGATAAAGATGATTAACCCCAAGAAATCATCTGCCAGTTGGTATAATCCTGTTTCTTGGCTTAGCGCATTCTTCTCTCTGCTTACCTCCTCGGAGGCATCAGAAGTAGTAAGTCTTAATGGAAATGAATCCACAGGAAACCGTGTAACCCAACTACAAGAAGAGCGTAGTAAGATGCTGGATGAAAAAGCAATAAACCCTGGGTACTACTGCACTGTTCGCGCGATGGCTTCTGCAGAAACTGCTGCTAAGGCACAGGGAGTGCTTACCGGAGTTATAACAGCATTTGCACAGTTTGATGTCATACGAGGAAATGGTTTTAAGCGACCACAGATCAGCAGAAAAGGAGACATCATCGAACGCTTTATTCGTAGGAGTCCTCGCAGAACACTGCGTCAGTCGCTTATGTTTAAGAAGATGCTTGTTGGAACTGCAGAGCTCGCTACGTTCTTTCATCTACCAAACATCAAATATAACAAAATGGATATGATCAAGTGGCAGAAATTTAAAGTAGCACCTGCTCCAAAGAATATTCCGGAGGAAGGTCTATACCTTGGAACAAACACTGTTCGCGGGGAGAAGAAGAAGATTTTTATGGAAAACGAAGACCGCTTCCGACACTTCTACATCATTGGACAAACGGGTACTGGTAAGTCTTCTATTATCCAACTGATGGCGCGGCAAGACTTTCATAGTGGAAAAGGAGTATGTGTCGTTGATCCGCATGGATCACTGATCGAAGATCTACTGCCCTATATTCCGAGGGAACGAGCTGATGATGTGATCTACTTTAATCCAGCAGATACCGAGCGACCTATGGGGCTAAACATTCTAGAGGCTGACACCCCAGAAGAACGTGACCTCGTGGCTCTTGATGCTATGAACATGATGGTGAAGATGTTTGGAGAAGAGATCTTTGGACCTCGTATCCAGGACTACTTTAGAAACGGTTGTCTTACCCTGATGGAAGACCAAGAGGAAGGTGGAGCAATTACCGACCTTGTAAAACTGTTTACCGATGAAGAGTGGCAGAAGTATAAAGTAACAAAAGTTAAAAACCCAATCGTGCGAAGCTTCTGGGAAAAGCAGATGGCCCAAACAGGACAGCGAGAAAAGGCAGAGATGATCCCCTACTTTGCTGCGAAATTTGGACAGTTCTACACGAACGCACTCATCCGTAATATCGTTGGACAAACGAAGTCTGCATTTAATGTTGCTGACTGTATGAACAACTCCAAGATCCTTCTGATGAATCTTTCGAAGGGACTTGTAGGAGATATCAACGCTCAGCTTCTGGGTATGATTGTAGTGAGTAAGATTCAAGTAGCAGCGATGCGTAGGCAACGTATGGAAAAAGAAGCTCGCAAAGACTTCTTCCTCTATATCGATGAATTCCAAAACTTCGTTACACCATCGATTGAATCGATTCTCTCTGAGGCTCGTAAGTATCGCCTAGGTTTGATTCTCGCTCACCAATATATCGACCAGCTCGAGAAAGAAAGTAAGTTGTCTGGAGCGGTTAGCCTTAAGGGAGCGATCTTCGGAAACATCGGAACAATGATGTTCTATAAGATTGGTCCTCAGGATGCAGAAGTATGTGCCAAAGAAATGGCACCAGTATTCTCGGATCAAGACCTTATCAACATGGGTAAATTCCAAGGAAGTATGAAGCTGAGTATCGACGGAGAACCCTCAAGGCCATTTAGTATCGATGTACCAAAGCCATGGCTGGATACGACCTTCCCGAAAGACGACCAAGCAGCAGAAGCATTTAAACAACTGTCGCGCCTTACTTACGGACGTCAAAGAGACTTCGTAGATCGAGAGATCCTACGGAGAATTGGGTAATATTATTCCGATCTCGATGCCATATTTTGGGATTTTTTGTAATGTATGAACGTACAGAATGTAATGATTGATTGTTACGAATGATGGAATCATGAAACCGTGGTTGCCATGTAAAATTGGTATATCCCATTGTTCGAATACGTTTGGTGCATACGGATTTGAATTGGCCAATAATTGAACCAATCGATCCTGGCGTTGGGCGTGAAACAATAATCCCACCACATACACGTAATTTGTAGGAAAAGATATGTTGATATGTAGAGACGTGCGAATCGCACGTCTCTACCGAAAACGGATGTCGGAATATTTTGATAATTCCATGGATATGGTTCGGCATTACAACAAAACGATCCAATTCCACATGTAAAAAATGATTTGGTATTTGCGACCAATAATCATGAATGACACATCCAACACACGACAATCCCATGATTTCATTCCGTATTTCTCCAAACCAATGTTCTCGATTCTTGGTACAAATGGTTATGAAATATTTTCCGGGTTCCGCATAATCTCTACTCATTAATCTAGATGATTCAACCCGATATCTTTCCTGAAATAACATAGATGATCATCTTGCATGACTAATATTCTCAATAATAGACACAAGACACCTATGACATATCAAAGATCATAAACTTGTCTATTTATAGCCATTTTTCACGTTCCAAAACCATATGGAACTGACGAAGCTGTTGTAAAAAATAACAACAACTATTTTGCTGCAATAGTCTCCACAGGTACGGCATGTACCAAGTATCTTTGAGCGATGCTATCTGGAGGCCAGCAGGTAAAGAGGATCAATTCCTCCCCTGCTCCTTTATCCTGAAAGGCTTTGTTGGCATCCTTGGCAATAATAGTTTGCTCGTGGGTTACTTCGTAAATGTGAAGCTTACCAGCGTACGTAATATATACCTTGTCTCCTGGTTCGAGCTCGTTGATACGGCGGAAGATCTTTGTATATTCTGATACATCCCAAGGGTAACCAGAGCTGTGTCCGTAGACCATGATCTTTCCTCCACCTCCGGGATACGAGAACAGGTGGCCAACTCCTTGGTTTAAGACAGAAAGAACACCCTCTTTGCTTACGGCATCTTGGGGGTGCGTGATAGTAAGGTCATACACGCCAAGACTTGGCATAGAAATAGAGAAGTACTTCTCGGAGGCGTATGGGTGGTCGATCTTAGGGGCGAGTGTAACGTTGGCAGGCTGTGTCTGTGCCTGCTGCACCTGTGGTGACACAGGAGCGACTGCAACACTGTCATATGATTCTATTCCTGTAGGACCAAAGTCTTCTTGTGGTCGCTCTAGCGGTGCAACTGCTTGAGAATTTGGTTCTCGACCAGAGAAAGCAACAGCGTTTTCTGCTTTGATCATATGTAATCGATAGACCATGTCAAAAAACTGGCCACGTGTAATCGCAGATCCAAGTCTTAGCTTTCCTTTTTTCATAATGAGATTTCTGTTAACGGCTGCATTGATCGAAGCGGTATACCACTGGTTAGGCTGATTTTCGATATAGTTACTAAGGGCTGCATTTGTGGCTGAGCTTGATTCGTTAAACGTACGCATCAGTAGAGTTACTGCTTCTTCTGTACTGAGTAACTGACCTGGGCGGAATGTTCCGTCAGGGTATCCAGTAATTACAGCTTCTTCAAAAGCTGCCTCTAGGTATGGTGTATACCACTGAGATTGATCCGCATCACTAAAGAGGGGAATCGGAGGAGTCTTTTTGGTGAAGTGAGCAATACGCTTATCAAAGCCCCCCTGAGCTACGAGGATAACCTTAAGGGCTTCGATACGATTGAGGGGGTTTCCAGGGCGAGCAAGACCGTCAGAATATCCCTGTACTATTCCTTTCTGGCTAAGATACGTAAATGCAGTAGAGTAATCTGTTCCTTGCGTATCCGGAAAATTGGCGGCAAGAGCCTGTCCAGCTGTGAGGCTGGCAAGCGATACAAGTGCGAGGGAGGCCACGAATCGACGTAGAAGTTCTTTGTTGAACATAGGAGTAGTATCCTATACTTTTTCTTATTTTTGTCAAGTACTACAACTAAGCCAAACGACTAATAATTTGGCATATATAGGGCAATCCTGTACATTCTGGCGGATGGCATTACAGATTGGAATCGTCGGCCTCCCGAATGTGGGTAAATCCACTCTCTTTAATGCTCTAACTCGTTCTAAGGGTGCAGAGGCACAGAACTACCCCTTCTGTACGATCGAGCCAAACGTAGGGATTGTGGAGGTGCCAGATAAGCGCTTGGATAAACTCTCAGAACTCGTAAAGCCGGAGAAGGTGATTCCTACCGCTATTGAGTTCGTAGATATCGCAGGGCTGACAAAAGGAGCCTCTAAAGGAGAAGGTCTTGGGAATAAGTTCCTCGGAGCTATTAGAGAAGTAGATGCGATCTGCCATGTCGTACGACACTTTGAAGACAGTGATATTACCCATGTTGAAGGGGCTTTGGATCCTGCTCGGGACAGGGGAATCATCGAAACAGAATTAATTATTGCTGATCTGGAATCTATCGATGGTCGCATGAATAAGCTAGAAAGTCTTGCCAGAGGTGGTGATAAAGAGAAGATCAAAGAACTGGAGATCTTTAAAAAAGTAAAAACTGTCTTAGATGAAGGGAGGATGGCAATAGAAATGGAGACGACAGAAGAAGAAGATGCTTTCTTAAAGACTGCACAGCTACTGACCTACAAACCACTGATCTACGCCTGCAACGTTGCAGAGAACGAATTGCATACTGTCAGTGTGCATGAAGTGAAGCAGGAGATGAGCCTTGGTGATAATGATCAATTGATTACGATCTCCGCAAAGATCGAAGAAGACTTGCAGGATCTCTCCGCGGAAGATGCCAAAGAGTTTCTAGATGAACTAGGGGTAACAGACTCTGGTCTCGATCGACTTATTCAAGCAGCCTACAAAGCCCTTGGATATCAGACGTACTTTACTGCTGGCGTACAAGAAGTCCGTGCGTGGAATATCTTAGAAGGAAGTACTGCTCCTCAGGCTGCAGGTGTTATCCATACAGACTTCGAAAAAGGATTTATTAAAGCAGATACGATTGCCTACGAAGACTTTGTTGAATTTGGCGGAGAGCTTGGTGCCAAAGAAGCTGGGAAGCTACGGCAAGAAGGAAAAGACTACGTCGTTAAAGATGGTGACGTGATGCATTTTAAGTTTAATAACTAATGGTATTTATCGCTCGCCAAGAACCGTTTGAATGTGGACACTGTGGAATACATGTCGATCCATTAGAAGATGGCTCGTACAGAAACCACTGTCCGAAGTGTTTATGGAGTAAACATGTAGACGATAAAGGCCCAGGCGACCGTGCTTCTGCCTGTAAAAGTATGATGAAACCGACTGGCTTAGATTATCGCAAAAAGAAGGGCTGGATGATCGTTCACCTCTGCGAAGCTTGTGGCAAAGAGATCCCAAATATGACTGCTTGCGATGATGACTTAAGTGTTTTAAAGTCGTAGACAATTTTTGTACATGAAATAAAATTGTGTTCGACTTTTTTGTTTTAGGCAAGGGCTCTTTAGGTATCAACCCTTGCAGTATAAAACCAGAACATCTACAGTAGGTCTTACCTGCTCCCCCTCTACTTCATGCGTTTTCTTCTTTGGGCATCGGCGTTCGGCGTATTGTTTGTTGCGTTTTAACCCCCAGCCCCTACATCTGCGATAGATACGACTCCATCAGGGACTTCTTCATAGGAATCTTCTCTCCCACATTTCCTTCTGGTGTTAACACCAATTGATCTGAAGCTTCATCCGAAGGACTATCAATACTGATATCAAAACCTCCTGATTCTAATTGCTGTTTTAGATCTGCAGGTACTTCTGATAGTGCAAGCACTGCTTCTATCCCCTGCTCTTGAATATCTTTTTCTATCTGGCTCTTCAGAGCTTTTTTAAGTTCTGGTTCTGTCTCTAGCCCAAACTTTAGCTGAGCCATTGATTCGTTCATCTGCATTTCTTGTTTGGCTTTCTCTGGACCTACGACCTTTTTGCGTAGCTTCTCGTACGCTGCAGCACTCATTTTGTACTTTGCACGTTTCTTCTGCTTTGCAGTGCCAGGGAGTTTATCGAGCCAACCGTCAGACATGCAAGAAGTGTAACCTAACTACATCCACTCGTCGCCCCACAATCAACACAAAGCTCACACGAACCGTTACGTTTCATCTTAGTAGATCCACACTCGGAACACAGAGATCCTGTAAAGCCCTGCAGCTTGGCACTTTCTAGTTTACTCTCCACTGCACCTACCTCTTCGGTGATCTCTTCGAGGATCTCTGATTTGGCAGTAGGTATATCTGATGCAGCTGATGTTCCCTCATCAATAACAGGTAATCTCATTACGTAAGCATCTTTGCTTTTGCTTCCTGTTGCGTAGGCTTTATCAATAAGTTCACCGTTGTGGAAATGCTTGGCTTTATCCTTGGTCATAAACTTGAGTGCGAGCCATCGCCCTAGATAGTCCATCAAACTCTTTACCATAGGGATCTCTTTGTTGATGGTCATACCCATTGGCTCAAAGCGTGTGTGTACAAGTTTCTCACAGAGAACATCAAGTGGCACACCATACTGGAGGTTCATGGACAGGCTAAGTGCCAATGTATCCATGACTCCAGAAAGTGTAGACCCTTCTTTTGCCATCTTGATGAAGATTTCACCAGGGGTTCCATCTTCATACATACCTACGTGCAAGTATCCTTCGTGTCCTGCAACAGAGAACTTGTGGGTAATAGACATGCGCTCATCTGGGAGCTTTCTTCTGCGTGGTGCTTCTTTGGTAATGATCTTTTCGATGATCTTTGTCTCCACCTTTGAGTCTTTTGAATCCGATTTATTGCTTAGTGCTTGGCTCATCTTAGAACCATCACGATAAAGAGCGTTCGCCTTAAGGCAGAGCTTCCAGCTGAGGAAGTATGCATTTTTAATGTCTTCGACTGTTGCTTCGTTTGGTAGGTTGATCGTTTTAGAGATAGCACCAGAGATAAATGGCTGCGCAGCTGCCATCATCCGGATGTGACCTTCGTAGTAGATATATCGCTTTCCATCCTTACCACACTTACTGGCGCAGTCAAATACTGTGAGATGCTCTGTTTTAAGATGTGGCGCACCTTCTACTGTCATATGTCCACAAATGTAAGTATTGGCTTTATCAATTTGATCTTTAGAGAATCCAAGCTCTAAGAGAATATCAAGATTGATGTCCTTCATTTGCTCTGCAGTAAATCCTAGACGCTTCATTGTCTCTTCTCCTAGCGTAAACTTATTAAAGGCGAATGGAAGTTCAAAGACACTGGGAAGGTTCTTTTCGATATTGGCAATGTCTTGATCTGTACATCCTTTTTCTTTGAGTGACTCACGATTGACGTGAGGGGCACCCTCGAGCGTTAGTGTACCCATGACAAACTTCATAACCTCACTTACTTCTGTTTCGTTGTAACCCAGTTTTTGTAGTGCTGGCTTTACAGATTGGTTTGCAATCTTCATATATCCACCTCCTGCAAGTTTTTTAAACTTCACAAGAGCAAAGTCTGGCTCTACACCAGTGGTATCACAGTCCATCAGAAGACCAATAGTTCCTGTAGGAGCAATAACTGTTGTTTGCGCGTTGCGGTATCCATGCTTTTCTCCAAGGGCAAGTGCTCTGTCCCAACATTCTTTTGCAGGCTCCAGCATGTATGGAGGGCAAACGTTCTGATCTATTCCCACAGGGTTTATGTGCAAGCTTTCGTACTCACTATCTGGTGCATCGTAGACTGCTCTTCGGTGGTTGCGCATTACACGAAGCATGTGGTTCTTATTTTTTTCATATCCAGAGAATGTACCAAGCTTCTCTGCCATTTCTGCTGACGTAGCGTAACTCTCACCGGTAAGTATTGCTGAAATCGCTCCACAGATGGATCGACCCTGCTTACTATCGTAAGGAATTCCCATACGCATAAGCATTGCACCGAGGTTGGCGTATCCAAGACCAAGTGTGCGGAACACGTAACTTAAGTTTGCGATTTCTTTACTTGGAAACTGAGCCATAAGTACAGAGATCTCTAGCACCATTGTCCAGATTCGTACTGCATGCTTAAACTTCTCTACCTCGAATGTTCCATGCTCTGCATCGTAGAACTTCATCAAGTTAATTGATGCAAGGTTACAGGCAGTGTTATCAAGGAACATATACTCACTACAAGGGTTTGAAGCTTCTATGCGACCATCCTCTGGGCATGTGTGCCAGTCATTGATCGTTGTGTCGTACTGCAATCCTGGGTCTGCACAGGCCCACGCAGCGTATCCGATTTGATCCCACAGCTCACGAGAGCGCAATGTCTTTGAGGATTGAGGACTGCGACCTTCTTTCTCTGCGACTTTAAGCTCTGTGCGCCAGAAGAGATTCCACGAAGCATCCTTTTCTACAGATTCAAAGAAGTTGTGTGGAATACGAACTGAGTTATTGGAGTTTTGCCCAGATACTGTTGAGTAGGCTTCTCCGTTAAAGTCTGTGTCGTATCCAGCCTTTGCCATAACAGCAACCTTCTTCTCTTCGTTTACCTTCCAATTAATAAACTCCTCGATATCTGGATGATCAAGATTAAGGCAGACCATCTTGGCAGCTCTTCGTGTTGTACCACCAGACTTAATTGCCCCTGCTGCACGGTCTCCTATCTTTAGAAAACTCATAAGACCCGAGCTCTGCCCTCCACCGGAGAGTGGCTCTCCTGCTCCACGAAGACTACTAAAGTTTGTTCCTGTTCCAGATCCAAATTTAAATAGTCTTGCTTCACGAACCCAAAGGTCCATGATTCCTCCTTCGTTTACCATGTCATCATCTACGGATTGAATGAAGCATGCATGTGGCTGTGGATGCGTGTAGGCATCTGGGCTCTGGACTGTCTCTCCAGTTGCTGGATCACAGTAATAGTGCCCCTGCTTCTTTCCGGTAATACCATATGCGTAATGCAAACCAGTGTTAAACCACTGTGGACTATTTGGTGCTGCCATTTGGTGTACTAACATGTAACTAAGTTCATCCTCAAAGGTTTGTGCGTCTTGTGCAGTATCAAAGTACCCGTACTGCTGACCCCAATGACGCCAGCATCCAGCTAGTCGACGCATCACCTGTTTTACCGTGCGCTCTGGCCCCGTAATGATTTCTCCTTTTTCATCCTTCATCACTTGCCCAGCTTCGTCATACTGAGGAACTCCAGCCTTGCGAAAGTATTTACTCACCACAATGTCTGTCGCCACCTGTGACCAATCTGCAGGAATCTCTGCGCCTTCCATTTCGAACACTACAGAACCATCTGTATTCGCGATACGACTCGTGCGCTTTTCGTAGACTACTTGTTCTAGTGGGTCACTACCGGGAGTAGTAAACATGCGTTCTATTCGCATACCACCACTACTTGCAGAGGGCGCTTCAAGAGGTTGAGAAGTACTGAGGGACGGCGAATATTTTGTAGGGTTCATGGTGGGGTGGGAGAGGGTTAACACACTATGTTGTGGCACTGGGGCCACAACCACACAAGATATTGAAGTATTGCGATATCGTCAACGGCTACTTCACCCCGCAGATGCGTCTTGTCAAAGGTTTAATATTTCTTGAACGCATAGCAAAAGGAAGCAAGTGTACCATGAAGTGATGTTTAGAAAAATGGTCGTGTCACGGTACAAAAGTTATTGAAGGTAAAGGAGAAAAGTTGGATAAGTTGGATAAGTTTGACAGATTTGGAGAGTACAAACCTTCCAAACCTTCAGCTCTCTGCTACAATCACCATATGAATATTCTTGTTCTTGTTTGTAGTACCAACCAACCGAGTAATTCGGAATTTTTAGCTGATGCATTCCTTAAAGGAGCAGAAGATGCCTGTGCATGTGATGTGCACAAGCTACGGTTGATAGAATTTGCACTGCCTCAGTTCACAGTAGATTGCTATACAGACAACTGTGTGTTTCCAAAAGAATATCGAGAGCTTAAGAAGATGATAGAGCAAGCTGATGGAGTGTTAATTGCTACTCCAGTATGGAACTTTGGAGTACCAGCACACTTAAAAAACTTTATAGATTGGATGGGGTGCTTTGGTCTTGATGGACAGACGCACTCAAAAGGAATGCTTAAAGGAAAACCGTTTTACTTTATTTTTACAGGAGGTGCCCCAAAAGCTGCCTGGAAAGGATTGATGCGCTTTACAACGATGTTTGTCCGCGAAGCTATTCGTTACTATAGTGGAACGATTGCAGGTCTGTATTACGAGGGGCATACCACACTAGGAAAAGGAGAATTTGGACTAGTTGTAGACAAACGAGAAAAAAGTCTTGCAGCAATGCGAAAACAAGGAGCTTGGTTTGCGGCATTTGCTGATGGATACAAGAAGACCGGTCGGCTTCCTCTGCGTCACAGGATATTTGAACGCTTCTACAAGGTAGGGCAACGGGTAGCTGCGAAACTCTAACCAATTAAAATCACCTCTTCATCTACGAGACCTGCTTTTTTGAATGCATCCCAAGTTTTTGGGCCTCCTTCTACGAGAATTGAAGTGATCGGTTGTCGGTGATCGGTTGTCAGACTCTTCCAAAGAGTATCCCAGTCAAAATGATTATTGATCATTGGTACTTTGATGACTTGAGCATCACCAATAGGTTCTACTTTCTCTTTTGTAATGATGATCGTATTACTATCAATAAGCTTTGCGACGCGTGGGATTCGAAGGTCTGGATCCAGAATTATCTTTACAGGCTGATACTCCCCTACTCGATTCATTAAAAGAGGATCATCTGTAATCACAGTCTGTACGCCTACAAGGATTGCATCATGAGTAGAGCGAAGATGCATGTGCGACCATTCATTTTGCTCCTGTGAAGTGATGCACAACTTTGTGCCATCTATGTTCGCTACAAGCCCTTCTCGTGTCTGAGCGCGTTTAAGAGTGATATATGGCCGACCCTGTGTACGAAGACTAATGTAACCTCTATTAAGCCTCTCACACTGTGCCCTAAGCACTGGGCCCGTTACTTTGATGCCATCATCTATTAATTGATGTATACCCTGTCCAGCTACTCTGCTGTCTGGATCGCTCATTCCGAAAATCACATTCTTTATGCCACTTTTGATAATTGCCTCCGTGCATGGTGGAGTTTTTCCGGTGTGACAACACGGTTCTAAATTTACGTACAGCCCATCAGTTGGCAGAATATCTTGTTCACAATTTTTGATCATATCAACTTCTGCATGATCAGAACCTCGTCCTCTATAAAACCCTTCAGCAATGATCTGATTGTCACGTACAAGGACAGAGCCTACGAGAGGATTGCTTCCGACAAGCCCCCTGCCCTGCTTTGCAAGTTCGAGGCAGCGATGGATGAATGGTTCGTAGTTCATGGTCTTAGTATATATCTTTGTGACTTTTCTCTTGTCCCTTTTTTCTTGATAAAAAAGGGACGAAAAAATCAAGGCAGACTGGACTCGTGCGAAGCAATAGCACTGCCCTGTTGGTAGCGCTCCTCAACTAAGGTCACTGCGTTTGCCTACGGCAACTTAGCATTCGTCACTGTAACTCTTACAGTGTACGTGGTTCTTCGCCCTCAAACAAGCAGTCTGCCTCGTCTGCCACTGTAATGTGGACGAAGATCACCCCGCCATAGAATCCTTTTAGCGACGCAGTTCGAAGCTGCGTAGCAGACTTCGCCAGGAGCGCTCGGTACATTCTGTCTGTGTTTCTTCGTTCACCTCTGTGGCAAAGATTTTTGGTTACTTTTGATCTTTCAAAAGTTACAAAGAGAAAAGCGAAGCTACAAATACTTCCTCAAAGCCTCCCCACTCTTCATCGGCTTTACCTCCTCTGGAGACTCAAATTTGTTTAGTGCTGCTTCTTTTCTCATATTCATTAAATACTTTTGATATGCTCCTGTGCCATTCTCAATAGATTTTGCTATGCGCGTTACAGTCGTCGTACTTGCGCCAGTATGCTTTGCTGCATCTCTGTAGGTAAGACCTTGGCTTAAGAGCTTTGCTACTTCGAGTCTCTCACTCCACGACTGTAACTCCGAAAGACTACCGATATCTCGTAAGAGATTTCCTACCTCCTCTTCACTTTTACAAGAAGCAATAGCGCTACACAAAGCACGAAACCATGGATCTTTCTGCCAGCCGAGTTCTGTAAAGCGTCGCTTACCCATAAGATCTAAACTGTATAGCAAACTACACGCTGTTACAACGTGTCATCACAATAATACAACTACTGTCAATCTATTAAAAAACCGGCCAGTCAACAAAGAGTGTTGACTGACCAGCTCGGTCTCTCACAACCCTGTGCGGGAATGTGAGTTAGAATATGAATGCAGCTGCCCCTATAGAAGAGGCAATAACCATAGGCCCGAGAAGTAACAGTGCGATGCGACAATGCTTTCTTTTTGGAGAAGCAATATCAGCAATCGCCTCTGTAGACAACCCGTATCCGACGGGCAAACTCACCATGAGAATCATCACAAGTATATTTTTAATATCTGTGTGATGAGGAATGACCTCTTTGAGATCTGAAATCCGGAACAGGAAATATCCTCCTGTAATTCCGAAAAACAGTACCAATGGTCCAATAACTGCTCCTTTGAGCTTCATGCTATACTCCTGCTTCGATGTGCTCTGCACATCTAGTAAAAGACCGAATAGGTAACTTCGACCTCGTGGTCTCCATGTCACCTATTCTTTACTTTACGATATTTTAACTAATCTGTCAATTACTCCTCTGAAGGGACTGTACCACCCCTTTTCTTGATTATTTCCTCTGCAACGTTACTAGGTACCTTGAAGTAGTGACCAAATTCCATACTGTAGTTCGCACGACCTTGTGTCATAGATCGTACTTCTGTTGCATATCCGAACATCGAAGATAGTGGCACATCAGCAAGGATAACCTTAGCTGTTCCTCGATCTGACTGTTCTTTGATCATTCCACGACGACCACTAAGGTCACCCATAACATCTCCAAGATATTCTTCTGGAGTTACTACTTCTACTTTCATAATAGGCTCGAGGATTACCGGCTTCGCTTTTTTTGCAGCCTCTCGAAAACCTACAGAAGATACCGTCTTAAAGGACATCTCAGATGAGTCCACATCATGGTAACTACCGTCGTAAAGATTTACTTTAACATCCACTACTGGGTAACCAGCTAGAATTCCACGCGTCATTGCATTTTGGAATCCTTTATCACATGGCTTGATAAATTCTTTTGGAATACGTCCACCAACCACCGTACTTTCGAACTCATATCCTTTACCAGGCTCCTGTGGAATAAGCTTGAAGAGCACGTGACCAAACTGTCCACGTCCACCTGTCTGCTTACTGTACTTCTCTTCGTGGTCAATTTCTTCGGTGATAGTTTCTCTGTACGCAACTTGCGGCTGACCTACTGTTGTCTCCACTTTAAATTCACGGAACATTCGATCCACAATAATATCCAAGTGAAGCTCTCCCATTCCAGAGATAATCACCTGACCTGTTTCTTCGTCAGACTTTACACGGAATGTTGGATCTTCTTCGGAAAGCTTTTGCAAAGCGATACCCATTCTCTCTTGGTCTCCCTTGGTCTTTGGCTCTACGGCGATGCTAATAACTGGCTCTGCAAAGGTAATGTTTTCTAGCTGAACTGGAGAATTTTCATCACAAAGCGTATCTCCTGTACGTGTGTCCTTAAGACCAATAACCGCAGCGATATCTCCTGCCTGCACCTCTTGGATTTCTTCTCTGGAGTTTGCGTGCATCTTTACAATACGACCGATACGTTCTTTTTTATCTCGAGAAGCATTTAAAATAGTACTTCCAGACTTCAGTACTCCAGAGTACACACGGATAAACGTAAGCTTACCTACGTATGGGTCTGTAGCAATTTTAAAGGCAAGAGCTGCAAGTGGTTCGTCATTACTAGATTTTCGCTCTACCTCTTCTTCTGTATCTGGATTTACTCCTATAGCAGCTGCAATATCAAGAGGAGATGGGAGATACGCGACAACTGCGTCGAGCATTTTCTGTACTCCTACATTTTTAAGGGAACTTCCACAAAGCACTGGGTACATCTTGCTTGAAGACGTTGCTGCACGAAGTCCTTTGACAAGTTGCTCATCGGTAAGAGCTCCGTTTTCGAGGTATGCATCCAGAAGATCATCGTTATATTCTGCAACTTTCTCCATAAGAGTTGCACGGTATTCTAGAACATCACTTTTCATATCCTCAGGAATCTCTACCTCTGCAATATCCTTACCGTGGTCTCCAGAGAACATGTAACCCTTCATTTTTACAAGATCCACCACACCATTAAATTCCCCTTCGATTCCTATAGGAAGTTGAATGGCAACTGCATCTTTAGAAAGGCGGTCGTGAATAGATCCAAGTGACATCGCGAAGTCTCCACCAGTTTTGTCCATCTTGTTTATAAAAGCGATACGTGGAACGTTGTACTTATCTGCTTGGCGCCATACAGTCTCGGACTGAGGCTCTACACCTTGCGATCCATCGAACACTGCAACACCACCATCGAGAACGCGAAGGCTTCGCTCTACTTCTGCAGTAAAATCTACGTGTCCTGGGGTGTCGATAATGTTAATAGTGCAATCAATCTCTTCTCCATCTACATTGGCAGCCTTCCAGTGACACTGAGTCGCAGCAGAAGTAATAGTGATACCGCGTTCTTGCTCTTGTTCCATCCAGTCCATGGTTGCTTCACCTTCGTGAACCTCACCAATCTTGTAACTCACTCCTGTGTAAAAAAGCACACGCTCTGTGGTTGTAGTTTTACCGGCATCGATGTGCGCGATGATTCCGATGTTTCGTACATTTTTGAGGTCCATGTTCTGTATAGGGAAAAATTCCAGCCTACTCTAAGGAATTTGGGCTTGAATTGCAATGCAGAGACCTATTTTCTTTTACGCAGATTGAGAAACAGTCTCCTCAGGAGAAGGTCTCTTATTTGTACCTCCTGCTACAGATTTGGCTAACGTTACCTGTTCAGAGCTTGATTTTGCTATGACCGTATCTCGTTCTTTCTTCCAAACAGGGAAAATCGGCAAATTCTTTACACCGGCCCATGCGAGCCTGGCCGCCCCCTTCATACCTCCCCAAGCAAGAGATCCTGCTATACGGAAGGGTGTTTTAAAGAGATCACCTGCAAAACGACCTGCTTTTGGAAGCACTGGATCTTTTTTTCCAATAAGTAATCCAATACCAGCATCAACAGGAGCTGCGATGAGTTCTCCACCAGAGTTTGCCAATGTCTCAAGATGATTGACCATTCATATATTATACCATAAAACTGGTATAACGTATATTACCAATCACCGCTAAATTTGATGCTTATCGAGCCAAATGCGCGAAGGCCTTGTTTGCCTGTGCCTGACGGATCACATCTGCTTTCTTCTTGAATGCAGCTCCTTGATCTGTAGATGCATCCATAAGTTCCATGGCAAGACGCTGTGCCATAGGCATTCCTTTGCGGTCACGAGCAGCCTTGATGATCCAACGGACAGCAAGTGATTGCTGACGCTTTGGATTAACCTCTACAGGAACCTGATACACAGATCCTCCAACACGCTTTGGCTTAACCTCTACGAGCGGAGTGATGTTGAGCATCGCTTTGTTGAACACTTCTAGTGGAGCTTCGTTTGTACGTGTTTTGATGATATCCATAGCATCCCAGAAGATCTTTCTGGCTGTTGCCTTCTTACCCTGCATCATGACGCAGTTAATAAACTTCTCGATAACGAGGTCTGAGTCCTTTGGAATGTATTGCTTTACAGGGGTAGCCATCTAAGTGGAAAGTGGAAAGTGGAAAGTGGAAAGTTAAGAGGTTTTCTTGGGACGTTTTGCACCGTATGCAGATCGACCTTGACGACGTGTCTGTACACCCTCTGTATCCAGAACACCACGAACAATGTGGTAACGCACTCCAGGAAGGTCTTTTACACGACCTCCACGAACGAGAACAACTGAGTGTTCCTGTAGGTTGTGGCCTTCTCCACCGATATAAGCCTTTACTTCGTGCCCATTAGTAAGACGCACACGAGCAATCTTACGCAAAGCAGAGTTAGGCTTTTTCGGTGTCATTGTTGTTACTTTGATACATACTCCACGCTTGAACGGTGCTCCGCCCTTGGTAGGCACATTTTTAAGCTTGAGAGCATTCCATCCATACTGAAGCGCAGGAGATTTGCTCTTCTTTTTCTTATCTTGGCGTCCTTTGCGGATGAGTTGATTAACTGTAGGCATAATAATATGTGGAATCGCCCGATGGCACCATTTATCGGTGCCCGGATCAGGTAGAAAAGACTGTAAAGGCTTAGATCCTCTAAGTAAAGGAAAACTACTAAGAATTCTGTCTTTTAGCGGACTATGCTAATCGAATTTTTTCAGTTGAATGCCTCGGAGGCGTCTTCTCTTTTTCTGGAAGAGGTGGTTCTTTTAACTCGTCTTCCTTTTAATCATGTGCAGGACATGTTTCCTCTGTTGATGCCTCTCCCTTCGACTTCACTTCGTACTTTGTATTAAATGCTGTGTTTGATCCACGTACAAAGAAGCCACGTGCAGAATACGTACCTGGCTGAGAGAAATATATTTCATATTTATGATTACCAAATGCTGTTGGCTTCACTTTGCGAATCCTAATACCGTACTCTCCATATCGCTCTTGTCCTACGTTCATGCTCCCCACAGCAAAGCTCTTGTGTTCTCTATCACCCAATTTCGTAATATGAATCACACCTGCCTCATCTATAAGTTCTACAGGAGCAACTGCAAGTGCATCTTTCTTTACCGATTCCTTTTCTTTCGCACTGTCTACTCCTGCTTGCTTTCCAACAGGCACTTCGTAGTGCTGACGGTAACCGTCTGAAACAACGTTTACAGAATACATTCCTTCATTGGCAAAGCGTAGATTCAGTCCTCTTAGCTTCTTCTTTCCATCACGATCTCCCATGAGAGAATACTTTCTTTGGATATCTACTCCCATACCGATCATACCTTCGAGATCCCGAGAAGCATCAAACTGCTCTACTACTCCTGGGTGATACGTAAACTTCGATACGGTTCCATCTGGGTTTGTCTTTGAAACAGACACTGTAAGCGAACGCCACCTTGCAGCAGGTCCTACTGGAATAGCGATATATTTTTCTCCTTTAATACCCGATGTTTCTATAGCATCTCTACTCTCTGACATATGCCCCTCTACTTCTGATGCCTTTCTGTATGCCTGAATCTGTGTACGGAATTCTGTGAGATATGCATATTGATCTGGGAATCTTCCTCCATAGCGATTCAGCATTCCTTCCCACTTTTTGTAACTAGAACCAAATCGAGGGTGATTACGAAATTTTTCTCCGTAACCCTTAAATTCTTTAACCATACTAGAATAGTTTCCCTCTAGACGTTCTGTGTATTTACCACGAAGCTTCGCTTGAGAACGTATATATGCTGGACCACCCATTCTATCGTAGTAACTATTCATTGTACGACTGTATGCACCTTTACCTGTACGGTACCCAGTGTATGCATCGCGATGTGGATCGTTTACATCATATCCATCTATAGGCTCTCTGCTACGTCCGGTCATTGCGTAATATGCTCGATCTTTTCCTGTACGATCGATATACACAGAGTTAGCACCTGTTCGTCTTACATAAGCACCACTACGCCGTGCGCTTTCGATGTGCCTATTAAATGCAATTTCTGAAGCACTTGGATATCCACCTCCTAATCTACGGTAACGAGCGATAACATCAATGGGCCTCTCTCCTCTACTAGGAGCACGAAAAGAGCGCCTTCGAGGCACTGCCTGAGATCTGTACTCATTTATAGTTTTTACGGCAGATACTCCCCATGGTGCAGACATGCTTTCGCGTGCAAGAAACACCATGCGTCCTGGAGGACTCTTGCTTTCTGAGAGATATCTTGATCGAACAAGTCCACGAGCCTTTGGAATATTTCCGAGTTGCTGTACTTGATCATACGTAAGACCTGCTGCAGAAGAATTTGTCTCTCGCACGGATTTAACGCTTACAGAAGCAACAATCTGTCCGTACTCTTCTATAGACATTAGCTCTGCTTTAGCAATAAGAAGTTGGATCATATCACTTGATGTTTTTGGAAGAACATCATCCAAGCGATTTTGCACATCTGGTGTAACCTCCTTGTGAAACTTACGGTAGATACTATTACTTAAATCTCGAACTTCATCTGCTGTAATCTGCCCGTCGTCCGTCAAAGACTCTCTAAGTATCACAAGAACTTCTGCTCCTGATGGTGACTTCTTTATTACACCTGCAAGCTTCTCACGCATTCCATTAATGACACCTCGATCTTGCGCAATCTGCTCTGGTGTCTTAGCGGTTTCACCAGAAGATACAATAGGATTTACTTTTGGTGCTTCAGCATTCAATAACCTACGTTCCTTATTTAAGTGATTACTAAGCCGAAATGGGTGATTATAGATACGCATTAGTTATTTGAGATAGACTGTTCTATATCTGTAAGATCACTCTCATCTTTACCAGTAACTTTATCTTTTAAGAGTGCAAAGAACTCTTCTTCAAATTCATTGAGATCAATTTTGGTTTCTTCGATGAGGTCTTTTACACCACCCCAAAAGAGATCCAAGCATTTTGCATAATACTCATACCGCTTCTTGCGAGCCTTTGGTTTTTCTCCTTCGTAAAAATCGTCAACCTCGTCTAGGTTATAGGTACAGAGTTCTGGCTCTATTTTTTCCATCAGAACATTATATAAGTCCTCGAACGTCCATTCTTTCTGTGATTTAGTTTTTGTAGACATATCACTCCATTATAGCAAAAATCCGCTATTTTGCCTATACCAAAAAGAACCCCCCGATTATTGAGGGTCCTGACTGGCTTATTGAACAAATTATTTATTCAACTATTTTCGCTTCAACTACAGCTTCTTCCTCTTTTTTATCATAAGATTCTCCATCAGGCTGTGGTTCCCTATCTTGGAAACCATCTTCACTGTGTCCAAAGCGCTTTCTGTACACCTCTCCTGTAGGGATAAGGCGTCCAATAATCACGTTTTCCTTTAGTCCTTGCAAGCTATCGACCTTACGGGTTGTAGCTGCTTCTACAAGAACTCGGATTGTTTCTTGGAAGGATGCTCCAGCAAGCCATGAATCTGTAGCAAGAGCTGCACGAGTAATTCCTAGAAGGAGCTGCTCGTAGGTTGCACGCTTCTTACCCTCCTTAGAGAGGAGCTCGTTCTCGTACTCTACATCTCCGAGATCAACAGTTTCTGCAGGAAGGAATGATGTGTCTCCTGCATCGATAACACGTACCTTCGAGAACATCTTTCGTACAATGATTTCCAAGTGTTTATCGTTAATCGTCTGACCCTGTGACGCATAGATGCTCTGTACCTCTTGTACGATATAATTCTCTACAGCGTACATACCTTGCTTTGCCAAGAGATCTCTAAGATCGTAGTGACCAAGGTTGATAGGCTGACCTAGTTCGATAGTACCGTTATTCTTAATAAGAAGTGACTCACGAGCAGTAAACTCGTACTCGCGCTCTTGAATTTCTGCGTGCTTCACCTTTACGATACTTCCATCGATAGAGCTGATCTTTCCTGCAATCTTTGCTTTTACTGTGCTCTTGTCTGATGTGGACTTTGCAATAACTGTTCGCTCCTTTACTTCGTCTCCCTTCTTTAGTTGGATGTTGTATCCAGTAGGAATAAGATACGTGTCATCTCCTTTTTCTTGCTCCACAATAAGTACCTGAGTACGAGAGCCAGTACGGGAAACTTTTACTTTACCAGAGATATCACTAAGGATAGCTGGTGTTCTTGGGCTACGTGCCTCGAAGAGTTCTTCTACACGCGAAAGACCCTGCGTAATATCCGCACCTTCAGCTACACCTCCCATGTGGAACGTACGCATCGTTAGCTGAGTACCAGGCTCACCAATAGACTGAGCAGCGATGATACCTACTGGAGTACCCTGTTTTACCATAGAGTTATCTCCAAGATCCCAACCGTAACACATACGACAGACACCCTTTCTGGTTCTACATGTCATAAGAGATCGCACTGCGACTTCTGGAACATTCTGACCAGAGATCTCTTGAAGCAAGATGGCATCAATTTGATCGTTACGCTTCGCAAGAGTTTTTCCACCAAACTTAACATCGGCAGCAAGAATACGTCCGAAGATACGGCTTTCAAATTTCTCTCCGATACGCTCACTGTCTTCACGAGTGATCATGTGGATTGTTTCGGATCCACAGTCTTGCTCACGAATCAGAATATCCTGTACCGCATCTACAAGACGACGTGTAAGGTATCCAGCTTCCGCAGTTTTAAGAGCGGTGTCCGACTTACCTTTTCGTCCTCCGTGCGTCGCGATAAAGTACTCCAGCACAGAGAATCCATCCTTCAAGTTACTTTGAATCGGTAGCTCAATCGTGCGTCCAGATGGACTGGCTACAAGCCCCTTCATTCCAGAGAGCTGTGTTACCTGTCCCCAGTTACCACGAGCACCAGAGTCGATAACGTAACAGATATCGTTCTCTTCCTCTTTAAGGAAGGTATCTACCATCGCAGTACTAATGTCGCTCTTTGCTTTAGCCCAAACGCGAATAGCATGGTTGTAACGCTCTTCTGCTGTTACAAGCCCCTTCCAGTAGTGATTGTTAATGAGGCGTACTTTTTCGTTTGCAGCCTTCAAAATAGGAACACGCTCTTTTGGAACAACCATATCGGATGCCGCAATAGACACACCAGACATTGTGGCAAACTTGAATCCCATATCCTTCATTTGGTCTGCAAGAATTACTGTTCTTTCTGGTCCTGCCAAACGCAATGCCTCTGCCATAAGCTTACTCATATCATTCTTTTTGAGTGTCTCGTTTACAAATGGCAACTCATCCGGAACGATGCCATTAAGGATGACACGTCCAACAGATGTTTCGACAATCTCTTTGTTGCCTTCCATGTCGGTGATACGACAATTAATAATGGCCTGCAAATCTACAACACCAAGGTCATGGGCTAGCTTTGCTTCATCTGGATTAGCAAACGTCATTCCTTCTCCCTTCTTTCCTTTGTGTACCTGTGTCAGGAAGTAACATCCTAGAACCATATCCTGTGATGGGTTAATAACCGGTTCACCAGCAGAAGGTTTTAGAAGGTTCGTGTTTGCAGCCATAAGTGTCCTTGCTTCTTCCTGAGCTTTATCAGAAAGAGGAACGTGGACAGCCATTTGGTCTCCATCGAAGTCCGCGTTAAACGCAGCACACACAAGTGGGTGTAGCTGAATCGCAAGTCCCTCGATTAGTTGTGGTTGGAATGCCTGAATACCAAGACGGTGAAGTGTTGGTGCACGGTTAAGGAGCACGTACTTATCTTTAATCACTTCTTCTAGGATATCCCATACTTCTTTTCCGGCTTCTTGCACCATGCGCTCTGCGCCTTTTACGTTAAAGGCAAGCTCATCACGGATAAGTCCTCCGATAACGAATGGCTTAAAGAGTTTCATCGCCATTCCCTTTGGAATACCACACTGATGAAGCTTAAGAGATGGACCTACAACAATTACAGAACGACCACTGTAGTCCACACGCTTACCAAGCAAGTTCTGACGGAAACGTCCTTGCTTTCCTTTAAGCATATCAGAAAGAGAACGAAGTTTACGTCTGTCACCTGCAGTAAACAGTGTCTTACCTGCACGAGCTGAGTTGTTGAGGAGTGTATCTACAGCCTCTTGAAGCATTCGCTTTTCATTTCGGCAGATAACTTCTGGAGCACCGATACTCATCAATTTCTTTAGACGGTTGTTACGGTTGATCACACGACGGTATAGGTCGTTAAGGTCAGACGCAGCAAATCGACCACCATCCAACTGCACCATAGGGCGAAGATCTGGTGGGATAACTTGCAAACGGTTGAGGATCATCCATTCTGGCTTGATACCTGCCTTAATAAGGGAAGATACCAACTTTATACGCTTCATGATCTTCTTGAGCTTTTGGCCAGAAGAGTCCTGACGATCTTTGTGAAGTTGATCGAGCATCAACTCTAGGTCTGTGTTCATAATAATCTCTTTAAGAGACTCTGCTCCAGTACCAGCGCGGAACACGTGTCCAAACTTCATGTTCATTTCACGGAACTTCAATTCTGATAGAACAGAACCAATGTGAAGATTTTTTAAGTCATCAAGCGCTTCTTTGTGGTTTACCTTAAGAGAATCCATCTTGTTTGCATACTCTCCATCTAACGCATCAAGCTGATCACGTGTTGCAGAACTTTCTTGCAACTGTTGTTTAGCCTGATCGTATTCTTTCTTGAGTTGAGACTGCCTCTGCTCCATTACTGATGCCAAATCTGAATCAACTACTGCCTTGGCTTCGTCATCAACGTTCACCACGATGTACGCAGCAAAGTAGACAATCTGTTCGAGAGTCTTAATAGGAAGATCTAATAGAAGACCTACACGAGATGGTGAACTACGAAGGAACCAGATGTGTGTCACAGGAACAGCAAGGTTAATGTGACCCATACGTTCGCGACGTACGATAGACCTCGTTACTTCTACACCACACTTCTCGCATACCACTCCTGCGTATCGCACTCCTTTATACTTTCCACAGAAACACTGGAAGTTTTTGGTAGGCCCGAAGATACGCTCACAGAAAAGCCCATCTGGCTCTGCACGCTGCGTACGGTAGTTAACCGTTTCTGGCTTAGTAATTTCACCGCGTGACCAAGAGAGTACATCTTCTGGTGAAGCGATGGAGAGAGCTACAGCATCAAAACTGTCTGTAGCGGAGGATTTCTTACCTGAGTTAATTGGACCTGACATAGTATGGAGAGAAAAAATGTATATACAGAATTCCGCCGCAGTCCCCGGTCTGGTCGTCTATCCCAGTGGGTCTACGTCGGTGATTTCGAGCCAATTATAAGGAGAATTAGTCTCTTGGCAAGAAAAAACCTATTCTTCTTCCTCTTCTCCTTTTACTCCTCCTTCAATCATCTCTTTTCCTTCCATCAATAGATTTACTCCACTTTGGACCTGATTTATGCGATTTTTGGCGTCTTCGATCATATCCATCACTCCATCTGTCATAGATTTTCCAGTATTCAGCGCTTCGTTAAATTGATTCGTAGCATCGTTAATAGCTCCAGAAGCAGTTGTTCCAAAGTCCTTTATTGTTCCGATGGTATCTGTAGTTTTACTAGAAGCAACGTCACACCCCACAAGAAGTGTAGATGCAACAACGAGAGTGGTGTAAATCTTATGCATTTCCTGTGTTTTCAAAGAGTTTATCAAACGAACCATCAGACTGTTCGAGGGCTGCATTCAATGTGCTCATCTCTTCTTTACTTACCTCAAGTGTTGATGATGCATTGACGACATCCTCTCCAGCTTCTTCTGCCTCTTCTTTTAATTGAGCTTTTACTTTTTCCATACCTTGCAACGAAGCATGTAACACAATAAATGCATTACAACTATCACACTTTAACTGCAGTAACATCGCATCTTCTGATACAACACGTACCGAAGAAAAATCAATCGGAACAGTTTTTCCACACTGCGGACAACGCATTTGTTGCTTGATGCGATCAATGATTTTTTGAAGAGTGTGTGGGTCTAGTTCCATACATAAAATTATACCATATACTTTTCAATAAAAGGAGAAAAATAACTGGGGATTACCTATCTCCTCTTATCTGATAAGATATCTGTATGCTAAATATTTTTAGCCCTACTTGGATGCGAACACACGGCACTGCTGCCGGTTTTGGACTCATGGCAATTGCTGTCCTTGCTGTGTCTACTGCATCTGCTCCTGCACTTCTTGGTAACTTGCGTGCAACTGTTGTTGATATTGGTATCGAGCACGACAAACCTCTTTCATTACTCCTTGAAGTAGGCGTGCTGGATGGCATGGCTGTGGCAGAGTTTTTCTCAGAAAGCCCAGAAACGATATTGATTTCTGTCCCAAGTACTTGGGTCCGTCGCGAAGTAAAAAATGCACCGATCCATACAGTAACTTCCGAACTCCCTTCTTTAGGATTCACGCGATGGAAACTTCCTGCGCGCGCTGGTATTTCTTTCAAAATTGCAACTGCACCCGAATCTTTAGTGTTGCATAACCCAACAGGAGTACAAATGAAACTTGATCTTGTCCTAGTTAATCTAGAAACAGAAGAAGTGGACCGCGATATTCTTCTGATTCAAGGAGACACAGTGAAGCTTTGGTAGCTAGGATAGGTGTATGGAGATTCTTCCGATCACTACACCAATACTCAATGCAGGAGATGATCTTGCTGGTATATTGATGGAAGTCTCTGATATTCGTGATGGCGATATTGTCGTGGTCTCCTCAAAAGCCATTGCAACTGTAGAAAATGCTGCAATTGATCTTGCTGCTGTTAAAGCTTCACAAGAAGCAGTGGATCTTGCAGAAGGACACAGTAAGTCTGCAGAGTACTACCAAGTAGTGTTGGATGAGACAGCGCGCATGCATGGCTCTGTTATTCAATCTGTACACGGCATTGTACTTACCGAATTAAAACCTGATGGAATGCACGAAGGATCAATTCTTGTTCCGAATGCAGGACTAGATCAAAGTAATGTACAAGAAGGATATGTAATCGGGTGGCCAGTAGATCCAGTAGAGTCTGCACGAAAACTCTGTGAAGGTATTGATAGCGACATCGGAATAATCATTACAGATTCAGGATTATCCCCACGGCGAAAAGGCGTTATCTCTTTTGCACTTACTGTATGTGGATTTGATCCGTTTACATCGATGATTGGTAAACCAGATTTATTTGGAAATGCTATGAGTATCACCGAAGAAGCACATGCAGATCAGATAGCAACGTGTGCAAACTTTTTGATGGGAAACACCGATCAATCAACACCCGCAGTAATTATCAGAGGCCATGGATTAGCACTAAATGATTTCTCTGGATGGGTAGAAGGAATTGAACGTGAGAAAGATATTTATCATGGGGTCATTTGAAGGTACAGTTAGCACATGCAATTCATCATTCTCTCATCATCCCGCGGCACAACAATGCAAGCCGTACTAGATGCTACTGCTGATGGAAGCCTAAAGATGAAATGCTTGGGATTGATTTCTGATAAGGAAGATCGTGGATGCACAGAAAAAGCAAAGGCTGCAGGCCTACCTGTTGTGATTGTTTCAAAAGAAGATGGAGAAGATCGCGAAGCGTTTGATAGACGCGTCGATGCCGCCTGCAAAGAATTAGGAGCTGATGACTCTACACTCATCGCCGCACTCGGATGGATGTTTATGTTATCTCCTTGGTTTGTAAGCACCTGGAGTAATCGTATTATCAATGTGCACCCAGCACTTCTACCAAAGCACCCCGGAGGTCATGCCATTGCCGACACAATAAAAAGTGGAGATGACATTGCAGGAATGACGATCCACATCATCGATGAAGGCGTAGATACAGGGCCGATACTTGTACAAAAAAAGTGTACAGTCGAAGAGGGCGAAACAGAGCAGTCCCTCAAAACAAAAATTCAAGCTCTCGAGAAAGAAGAGTATCCAAAACTATTACAAAGCATTGAATCAGGAGCGGTGACACTCTAAATAAATCCCTCCATATGAATATCATCCTTCGAGACCTTCCATTCACTAATAGCAAATCCTTTAACCGCTTTCGCCATAATCGGCGCTCCACAAATATAGATCTGCTTATTAGAAAAGTCTGTGATCACTTCTGAGGCATGCTGCTGCACAAAACCAACAAATCCTTTCCAGTTCTCTGAACGTTGCGCTACAGAAATATGATAGTTGAAATTAGGATACTGGGCAGCAAATTCTTTCAGCTCGTCTTCCCAGAAGAGCTCTGCTTCATTAAGCAATCCAAAGAACAAATCAATTTTTCGGGTTTCTCCTTTAGGAAGAAGTGTACGTAGTTGTGAGCGAAACGGTGCGATACCTGTAGAAGTACACATCATTACATATTCCTTCTGAGTTTCTGGATCCAAGATAAACTTTCCAAATGGGCACTGTACTCGCGTCTGTACTCCAGTTTTAAGTTGCTCTTTGACCCACGTACTACACCGACCTTCTGGCACAAGCTTGATCACGAGCAAAAGCGTGTCGTCATCAGGAGATGACGCTATAGAATATGCTCGAGGCTGAATATCTTCTGGGTTATCAATGAGAGGTGCATCCAGCAATAAGAACTGTCCTTCTGTAAACTCCAATCCTTCGGGCTTTGTAAATTCAATCTCATAAATCCCCTCAGCAATGATGTCTGAGCGAATGCACTCGAAGGTAAAGCTTGGGGTGGGCATGCCACTACTATACAGTAACTGTCTTTCCTTGTAGCACCTTTAAGAATTCATCAAACAAGTAGTCCGCATCCTCTGGTCCGGGTGTTGACTCTGGGTGAAACTGTACAGAGAAAAACTTTCCAGACTCATGGCGGATTCCCTCTACAGTTTGGTCATTTGCATTGGTAAACCATGGCTTCCATCCATCGGGTAAATTGTCTGATACTGCAAATCCGTGATTCTGCGATGTAATAATACATTTTTGAGTCTTTATCCACTTTCCGTTTTCCTCTTTCCACTCCTCACATGGTTGGTTACATCCACGGTGACCGTACTTTAACTTGTAGGTATCTCCACCAATAGCTAGGGCCAAGAGTTGATTACCAAGACAAATACCGAATGTTGGAATGCCTTGGACGATACTCCACTTGATATTGGCAATTGTCGCTTCGCACTTTTTAGGATCTCCAGGACCATTACTAATAAACACTGCGTCATACTTGAGGTCTGATGATGCAAGATCGTAATCCCATGGTACCCGGTGCACTGTTACTCCCCTCTTCAGAAAACTTCTAATGATATTATTTTTGATTCCACAGTCGTAACAGATAATGGACGTTTCCGAAGTTTCTGGAGTATACGTAATAGGTTCTTTGCAGCTTACTTCCGCTACGAGATTTGTCTCATTTGGATCAGCTATCTCTATCCTCTTTCCACTATCCTCTTTCCTCTCCGAATCATCGGAGATGATTCGGCCTAGCATAACTCCATGCTCTCTTAACTTCTTGGTTAGTGCTCTTGTGTCTATTCCTGTAATCCCTGGAATCCCATGGTGCTCCATCCAGTTTTGTAAGCTACTGACTGCAGTGTGATGACTAAAGTCCTCACTTACCTGAGAAACAATAATTCCACGAACATGAATATCCTCACTCTCAAAGTTCTTCGAAAATCCCCATTCATTCTTCTCGTTACTTGGAACTCCATAGTTTCCGATAAGTGGATAGGTAAATGTAAGAATCTGACCTCTGTAACTGGGGTCTGTGAGGCTTTCTGGATATCCTGCCATTCCGGTGTTAAATACCACCTCTCCGTCACTATCTACTTTGGCTCCAAATGCCTCTCCGGTAAATTCTGTGCCGTCTGATAGAATAAGTGTAGCCATACTTCTGGAAGAGCTTATAGGAAGGGGCTAGAAGATCCAATGCAAACCCTTCATTTTGCTTGAAATAGCGATTTCTGCTATAATAATGGGAATGTCACTAAAAATACACACACCAGATGAGCTTAATGATTCCCTTCCTGATGGCGGTGAAAGAAATGAGGTACGTGTAGACGTTACGGATATGCCAGACGATATGGAAGTTGTTGTCCGTGGTACTGGAGAAAAAATTCACAGAGCCGCAGGGGCAGAGATAGGATCTTCTGAATCGTATAATCAAGCCAGAGAAAAGGTAGAAGCACCAAGAGTAATAGACACAGCAGAAACCAAAATCATTTCAGCTAGTACAGAATCCGCCGAATCGGCAGCCACTCCACCACCACTTCCGAAAACGAAAAGGATTGATTCAGAAACATCCGAAACACCAAAGAAGCCTTTTCTTAAAAGAGTGTATGAAAGTGATAAAGTTTCAGCTCGTTCAGCAGCAGGAGTTGCAGCTGTAGCTGCAGCACCAGCGTTTTGGTTAGGTTCGGGCCTTGCTGCAGCGCCTTTGGCTACGACAGGTCTTTCTGCTTTAGCACTAACTCTGCCATATTTAGCTTATAAAGGATCTAGCCGAAGAGGAAGAAAAGCCGGAGCAGCACTTGGAGCAGTAGGTAGTGCCGGTCTTCTTGCGTCAGGAACAGTAAGTCTTGCAGGTCTTGCAACAGTTGGAAGTGCAATAGCTGCCCCAGCAGCAATCGCTTACGGAGGTTACCGCATAGGTAAAAGCATGAAACGGCCAGTTGCTGGTGCCCTTGCAGGTGCAGGTGCCGGAATGCTTGCAGCCCCTGCAATATCTGGAGCTGTTACTGGAGCACTTGGTGGAGGAGGGCTCGCTGCTGTTGGAGGGGCATTAACAGGAATTGGTATCGGTGCTGGAGTTCCTATATTATTGGCCGCAGGAACCTATGGAGCCGTAAAACTCTCCAAATGGGGGATAGGAAAAGCGGTAAATGGAACTAAGGGGGGTATAAAAAAGTGGAAAGACCGAAGAAGGGATAAAGCGGCGTAATATAGAGCCATTTGGCTACTGTTTCAGATATATGCTTTATATTGACATATAGTATATTTTATTGTATTTTGATCTCCTTTATCGTGCTCATTTACAGCATAGAATTTAACGTCCCCGATCCCCTTCTTGCACGAGCGAGAATGGAACCGGGGATGGAATAACAATACTTTTAACAAAAGGAGCAGAAACCGCTGCCTGAGTCCCGTCACTGTCAGTAACTGAAACCAGACCGTTTATATTAACCTAGAAGAAAGAGGATAGAACCATGAAGAACATTGCAATGATCGTCCTGACGATCGCCACACTCTGTCAGTCGGCTGCGTATGCCGGTGACCCTGTCAAAGGGTATGACGTAAAGCTCGGCGTCACCATTTCGGCCGTCTACGGAGTAGAGTCGAGTGGTGACATGAAGAAACTAGGAACCGGACCAATCGCATCTATTGACTTCGATAGAATCCACGCATCAAGCAAACATGTGTTTGCACGTGTGTGGGTCGGCGAAACCGAAACGCCTGGTTGGATCCCAATGCCGCGGAAAAAGAAGTCCAAAGCGAAAGCTACGACTTCCAGCTCTGGCTCTTGTTGCAATGGCACAGGTACCTCTGTGACAATCGTCAACAACGGTGCTGCTGCTAATGTTGAACCGGTTCGACACTACGTCGGACCTGTATATTTCTCTGCAGACAATCGGTCTACGGTGAATAATAACAACAACATTACAACCCCACCAGCGCAAGAACGGCCAGCAGCTAGAGTGTGTCCGCACTGTGCGGGGACACCTCGCTATTCCGGTGGCTTGGCGTATTGCCCTAACGGCAATGGAATCATCGGCACTGCGCCGAGGACTAGCCACTATAGGTACACCTACAGGTACAATAACTATAGCAACCTCGGGGGCAACCTCTGGGGCGGCAACCGGTACAGCACTGGGTTTGGTTTTAGCCGTTACGGCCGATGACCGACCCCTCAACTTCCGTCCCCCTTTAACCAGGTCAGCACATTCGTGTCTGGCCTGGTTTTTCTATACAAGAAATGCGTACTACGCAGCTGTACTATTCGATCCTCTAGGGCTAAATACCCCCTTCAGCTTAGATCTCGTGGAGCTAAATAGCTTACCTACCTTATTGAAGCCAACAGGCAATATACCTGTGACATTTGCAGCTAAATACGATGTTGATTCCCCTACAGCAGCAACTGCAGCAATAGGAGAAGTAACCACCGCTCCTGTTGTTTTTGCTACCTGAATGGCTGTTTGCTTCATATGAGAGGCAATAGTGTCATTTGGCTGTACAGATTCCATGAAGCTGCTTACTTTCTCTGGGCTCTGTGGTCGGAATATTGGAGTCATAGTATTTATGTTTGTATTATTATTATACAATATTTTTTATATTTAGGCAATAGGTGGTTCTGGGGCAATATTTGGTACTTATTACCTTGTTTTACTTGATTCAGTGATTGACAAATCTGGGAATATTGTGTTAATATAGTCTTGAAACATCTTTCCAACTCTATCATGTCTGATAAGAAGAACCACAGTCCAGAAGAGCACGAGCTCACCCCTCGTGAGAAAATGATCCAAAAGGATCTTGATGCAATGAGTCCAGAAGACCGAGAGGCTGTGCAATCTCGTCGTGGCTTCTTTGGTAAAGCAGCTCTTGGAGCTGCAGCAGCTGGACTTACGCTTGCCGGTATAAGTTCTGAGGCAGAAGCTGATGATCTTGATGATTTGTTACAGGAAACTGAAAAGGGTAAAGAAGTTAAAGAAAGAATTGATCAAGCAGAAGAAAAGAAGGAAGAACGTGATGAGGAATATGATGCAGAGAGACGAAAAAAAGATGGTGGTGGATTAATAGAAAAAAAAGTATGGGAAGGACTGGGTGAAGCTACCCTTAGTGGTATTTGGATTCACCTTGGAGAAGTATCAGATATGATAGGTTCTAAAATATATTTATTGAATAAGGAAAGAAAGCTAACTGGCGACCCTAGGTTACAAGGTGAACCTGATGCTGTAGCTCTTAATGCAATTGAGAAGGAAATAACTGGTGCCCGAAGTCTTATCCGTACTGGAACAATGAGTGTTGCCAATATTGCCGCTGTAATAGAGGCATTTGCTGCTATAGGAAGGTTGAACAAGCAAATTAGAAATTTAGATATTAGCAATGGGATCGTTAATGTTGTAACACACGTACTTGTTCTAAAAAGCATTGTTCTAAACAAGGGGGTTATAGGAAACCCTAGACTTCTTAAGGAAACGGTAGACGGATGGGCTAAGGAAACCAAAGTAACCGTTGGTCTGATGAATAGCGCAGCACCTACACCTACTGTTAACTCCGCTACAGATGATGATTCTACAGATGCTAGAGCAGAAAATCCT